>Ga0256405_10001486_pt1 | contig 63239 bp, 54 predicted proteins | sample RumenRJG_02DNA_FD_189096 | JGI IMG/M metagenome (GOLD analysis project Ga0256405, IMG submission 189096) | Bovine rumen microbial communities from Lethbridge, Alberta, Canada - RJG_02 | ecosystem: Host-associated > Mammals > Digestive system > Stomach > Rumen | place: Canada: Alberta... | reverse complement strand
CCTCATTCTCAAACTTTACATATCAGGACTTTAATCAAGACATCACTATGATACAAGAAGAAATCGAACAATTCAAGATGCTTGCGCCAGCCATTTTGCCAGAACTCTTCGATAGCGTAAGCATCGCTGAAACAGACATCGACGAAGAGAGTGCCACAATTTCCTACGCATTGTCTCACAAGTACGACCTGGAAGATGTAATGGACAAATTCGAGGATCAGATGGAACTAACCATCCTCTATCATTTCATCCCGTCTGTCCATACTGATTTCGGACACCAGTGCTGTGCTTACTCAGATACACAGTTCGGCCACATGTTCAAGATACATGCCAGTACGAATGCTTCTGGTAAGGTCGAGACTCTGACAGTCACAGTGTACGATTCCTTGGATGCCATGTGTACAGACCTCATGGAAGACCTTGACCGCCATGAGAATCGAGGAAAGTTCGTTCATAAGGTTCCAAAAGAAGACCTGTTGGTAGAGTTCTGCTAATGTATGGAGCTTGCTTTAATCAGACGAATAGCAGACATCATCAATGAACGAAGGACATGGATAAACGCAGAACTCAGTCCGAAACAGACTCCATATCTCATACCGCACGATGGTACTATTTCTGTATGCTACAGTTGCTCCCTGAACCTTCAGGTCATAGAAGCAAAAAATGGCTACCGAAAGAAACAGAAGTGGATAATACCAGAAGTCGTACTGGAGAAATCTGCCAGAAAGATAAAGGCCCACGATGCAGCCTTTTGGGAACGGCTTACCACTGGACAAATGAACTATCAGGACGTGGAACGTCTTATTCTCGATGCCACTTACGGCATAGTAAAACTCACACTCGATGAATACGGAATTTAATGTTTAACTCAAAAAACGTGTAAGTATGATATTCTCAATGATCCACTTGGTGCTTATCTCCGTGATAATCCTTGCACCTTGGTTCCTTTACAAGAACCCGTCGCGTCGGATGATACTGTTCTATCAGCGAATGTCCTACAGTACCCATTGCCGACTGTTCTATGGCAAGATTCTGCTGCTGACACTCATCCTTTTCCACTTCGTCTGTTACTGGATGAAGCCAGGAGAATATGGAGTGATGCTGTCCACTGTTATGGTGTTTTATCTTTTCTCGGCAAAACGTACTCTCTCACTGATCAATGGCATACGAAACAGCCGTGGGGTCATGGTGTTTGTCTTCACAATAGCACTGGCACTATTGTTCACACCTCACATGTACAGTCTCGGTGTGACTTTGGGCTACATTCTTCTGGCAGTAGGCTTCTATCCTTCAAGTCTGCTGGAGGGTGAGAAGCCATCCCATAAGGAGTTTGCCACCTATCAGGAATTTCAGGATGACATTATTCGGAACTACTACTTATAGCACCACTCTAAGTGGACACTCGGTGATTTAATCAACGTCTGCTACAGTCAGACAAGTATTCACAACTAAAGGATTGTAAATGGATAACAAGAATGTAACTTTGTATGGAATGGAGAATGACATGGCTCTTCTCCAATTCCTTCGCTCGAAGAATACAGAACGATTCACCAAACTCGATGCCTTCTGCTATTTGATTGGCAAAATGTCTGAACAAGCCAAGGCTCATAATGGGGATTCATCAACAGACATTTCACCACTTTGTCTTGGCAGCTTTAACGGCTCAATCTCGGAGCTTGCCAATGACTGGCATTGGCACCGCGCCACTGTTCGCTCATTCCTCGATGGTCTGGAAAGCCTTGGTGTCATCAAGCGAGAACTTCATGGTCGTGACTACACCTTCAAGCTGCGCACTCATACAAGCGTTTCTGTTCCTATCATCAATTATGAGATAGTCATTGAAATGGCTTACCTTCTTCTTGAACACTGGGACGAATATAATTTGTCACCAGAATTTATAGCAGCCTACATTGAGGCGTATTATACAAGCATCAAGAAGGATCGCGGCTCTGACATATCTGATACAGAGCAGAGAGAAAAGATGGCTGAAATCATTTTAGAAGCTTTTGCCCATCTGGATTTTTCAGCCGTCAATAACTGTCAAAACGATGAATCTCTTGTCCAGATGGTTGCGTCCACTTTCATGTGTACAGGACAATGGTCTTGGAATAAGTGGATTCGAGCTTTGATGTATATGGACTTTGCGCTGATGGGAAATGAGTTCCCCGATATAGATAAGCTCGATCCGAAAACTCAAAAAGAAGATGCTTTTGTCTTTGACTTTTCAAAGCAAGACATGCGTTTGCTACGTGAACTGTTCTACAAGATGAAGAAAGATGATTCAGAGCAAACGGACTCAAACCACACTTCTTCTTCCCTTACTTCTCAGGATAACGAATGATGCTTTTAATCTGTAAACAGTCTTTTGCTTTTTTCATGTAGTCCGGGAGCAAGCCCGGAGGCTGACCGAAACGTTAGCGCGAAGGGCTTGCCCTTATCGGGGCATCAGGCTTGCCTGCTGTCCACTCTACGAAAGGGAGGGGTAGCCTAATACCCCTCGACCTAAAAGGACGAGGGAGAGGTGTCCAGATGAATTAGCAAGCTAAGGACACAGATAGTAACAAAAACAACCATACGAAGCGTATGAATGGAGCTAAACAGGTAATTGATTTCCGTGCCTCTAAAGGCTTTACGGTATCGCAGAGCAACGAGCATCTACGTGTCTATTCAGACAAGACACTGAAACATGCTCTTTCCATAGGCAACTATGACTTGACTCGTGAGCATTTGAATTTCGAGATAACCAAAGGAGGCAAAATACAGCCAGTGGATAAGACCAGGAGCATCCCAGAGCGAATCGCAGCAAATCTTGCAACTCGTGGTATCAAGGATCCAAATGAAGGTCTTGAAGAACCTCGATTCCGAACAGTGGTGAATTTCATCCTTGGTGGAAGCCGTGAGCGAATGCTTGAAATCGCTTTCGGTGACCAGAAGGTGAATCTGGCAAAAGGAGCAGATAATTCACACCTGAAACGTAGCAAGGATATAGAGCAATGGGCGAAGGATATGTACTACTTCGTCAGTGACAGATGGGGTGAGGAAAACATTGCAGCTTTCGTCGTTCACTTGGACGAAATGAATCCTCATGTGCATCTTACTCTTCTGCCTATTGATGAGAATGGTCGCTTCGCCTACAAGAAGATTTTTGCAGGAAAGGACAAGTTTGAGTTCAAGGCAAGGACACTGGCCATGCATGATGCTTTTGCCAAGGTGAATGAGAAATGGGGCCTCTATCGTGGCACAAGCATCACCGAGACTGGAGCCCGACACCGCTCAACGGAAGAGTACCGCCGTTTGCTTGATGAGGAGTGTGTCACACTGGAAGATAAGATAGAGAACCATCGTAAGGTGCTGTCAGGTCTTCAACAGGAAATTTCACTGGCAGAACGTCGCGTGAAAGGTCTCACCTCAATGGTGCTCAATCTTGAAAAAGACAAGGAAAGCGTTGAAAGGGAACTGGATAGTCTGGCATCTGCTGTTTTGGATAATGCTGATGGCAAGCTTTCCAATGAAGACAAGATAGCTGCTCTTCACAGACAACTCGCAGACATCAATGCGAAACTGGCAGATAAGAAGCAGAAATTGTCTGATGCTGAGGATAAACTTGAAAAGCTGAAGGAAGAGGCCGAGAACATCAAAGAGCGTACTGAAGAACTACGAGGCGAAGCTACACAAGTGGCTACTTCGGTGCAGCAGAAGGTACGCGATGAAGTGACCAAGGCACTCTATGAGAATGTGGTCAGTGATTTCAGATTGAGACTCCCACAGATGCCTGATGACGTTCAGCTTCATCTGGACGAGTCTGTACTGATGGACGTTGCTGAACACGGAAACCAGATTGTGGCTTGCGCCATGCTTTTGTTTGCCGGATATGTCGAACAGGCGACTGAGTTTGCCAAGGGTCACGGTGGAGGAGGTGGTGGCCCCTCTTCAGGCTGGGGACGAGACCCCAAAGATGATGATCGTGAGTGGGCGCGTCGATGTGCGATGATGGCTACAAAGATGATGCGCTCTGGTTCTGGACGTAAACTGAAGCGATAATCCATTGCCGTAGTTGCCACTTGAAAATTCGATTATAGTCAATACATTGCTCAAAGTAAGTAATCTAAAAAAGTAAAACAAGAATGAAAAAAAAGATTGTAATCATGTCCATGTTTTGCCTGGCACTAACTGCTACGGCATCTGGACAATCAAATGAAGTTGACTCTTCCTATATGGAGCCTGTCATCACGTCAGATGTCATGCTGCAATCTCTGCAGCCCACATATCTCAGAAATGTCACTGAAGGCTCAGGCTGGGACAGAAACTGGTTCCTGGAAGTCAAGGGTGGTACATCTGCTTTCCTTGGTTCGCCCATAGGTTGTGGAGACTTGTTTGACCGTCTCACTCCAGCTTTGCAGGTCGGTATCGGTAAATGGTTCACTCCAGCCGTTGGTGGTCGTATTGAGTTTCAGGGGTGCCTGTTCAAGAACGCTGAGTTTGCCACTATGAAGTACCAGTTCATCCATGCTGACTTCATGTATAACCTGACCGCTTTCATCCGCCAGAATGAACTTGGACTATCCCGATGGGATGTCATTCCATTCCTTGGTGTGGGTATGGCTCACAATTCGGACTGGTCAAGTGGAAACGGAAGTGGCACTAACCATCCATTCGCCTTTGCCTACGGCCTCGAAGCAAGATACCGTCTCAGTAACCGTCTGCATCTGCTTGCAGAGCTGAGTGGCATGACTACCATGAAGAACTTTGATGCCATAGGATCTTCCAGTCGGTTCGGGGATAATATGCTTACATTGTCCGCTGGTTTGTCTGTGACTATAGGCAAGGTAGGCCATAAAAGAATCATCGATGCGAAGCCGTATATGAGCCAGAACGAATGGCTTCTGGACTACGTAAATGGCCTGTCATCCCGGAACAGATACCTGACTAAACGAGTCCATGAGGATGAGCAGTGCATGGCTGAATATCGTAAGATACTGGAGATAGAAGGTTTGCTTGACCTCTACAAAGACAGGCTGACAGACAAGAGGCATACGAAAATGAAGTCTCTATATCCTAAGAATGATTATTCTGGCTTGAACAGTCTTCGCGCACGTCTGGCTAACCGAGGATGGGACGGTAATCCCAATACGATGCCAAGGGCTATGCAGAAACGTAATGGAGTGGAAGAGAAAGATGATATCTATTCACTCGATAGCCTTCTCAATAACTCTGCCGTTTCTGACAATGCTTATCTGAATGCTATTCTCAATGGTCAGGAATACATAGGTGCTCCCATCTACTTCTTTTTCCATTTAGGTACAGATGTCCTTACAGAAAAGAACCAGGTGATGAACCTCGACGAGATCGCAAGAGTAGCCAACAAACACAGTCTTCAGGTGAAGGTAATAGGAGCTGCTGACAGTGCTACAGGAACAGAGTCCATCAACGATAATCTGAGCCGTCAACGTGCAGAATATATACGCCGTTTGCTTCTTGACCGAGGTGTTGATGACAGTCGGATATACACTATCTATGCAGGTGGCATAGACAAGTATTCTCCTGCTGAAGCAAACAGAAACACCTGTGTAGTGCTGTCTTTCTAAAGAATCTTTATAACAACCAATTTACATACAATTATGATTGATATTGAAACTATAACCCCCCAGCAACTCTTGCTGATGCCCGTCGATGAGTATTTTCGTACCTTTGGCAACAAGAATGCGCCTAAGCGCGCAATTGCCATCCTGTGTACCAAGTTACTGAAAAATGCAGACCGTCTGCGTAGTAATTTGATTGGTGGCCGTCCACTATCAAAAGCCGGGGAACCTCTTTGTGTCGGTGACCTTGTTCGTGTTCCTCATCCATTCCTCTACAAAGCGAGAATTGGACAGGACAGCGTTCACTTTATCAGTGAAGCTCTGGAGAGAAACGAGCTTAGACTGAACATGAACGACAAGGCCATCGAACAGTATATAGAGACTTTTGATGTAAACGTAGCCAAGCTACGCATGGTGCTTGAACTTCTGTGCCGTCAGTGCATCAGAGAGAAAAAACGTGATTTCTCACGCATCTTTGACCGCAAGAAGGAAATCATGCCTGGTTTTGACTGCTATGTGCTTGTAACCAGAATTTAGGCTTTCTTGATGTTATTTTTCTTTTTCTATGATTTGAAGTTTGATTGTTGAACGAAGAAGGGCACCGCTCGTGATGAGTAGTGCCCTTCAACCTTCTTATAGAGGATGTTCAACGATGAAACCTATAGCCAGTGTTCTCTTCCTGTTTAGGAGGAGCCTTAGCTGCCAAAGACTCCGACACCTTAGCCTCAGTCTTGTTTTCCTTCTGTTCATTGTTCTCAGGAGTCTTCACACCGTTGTCTTCGTCTTTGGCTTCCTGAATACCTTTGTCCAACTGAAGCTGAATGGCATCGACCTTCTGGGTAATCATCTGTGATGCTTTCTTCACATCTGTCAGGATGGTCTTGATGAAGGTGGGTTCCTCCTTCAGACTCTCCAGCCAGCCTTTAAGATAGGCTGCGGAATCCTCCTTCAGATGCTTGGTCATGCCATATCGCTGTGAGACAAGTGCAGCCGTCATTTCCGCCGTCAACTCTTCTGTACTGTATTCCTTACTGCCGAAAGATGTTGGTTTGAGCCTGTCCAACTGGTCTTCAGCACCTGTAGAGTGAGCCATCTCATGGAAAAGATTGCTATAGAAAGACTCGCCATCCTTGAACTGTGATTTCTCTGGTATGACGATTTCCTTCTTTGAAATGCTGTAATAGGCATTGTCACCATGAGTAGGCTTGATGGGACATATCCACTCGTTATGATCAATCATGTGGTCAACAGGCTTGAAATTGTACTCTTCGCCCTCTGCCACTTGTGGACGCACCTGCTGATTCTGTTCCTCCAACTTGTGATACAGTTCTGGACGAGCTTCCTTCAGATTTGTCTGGTCAACATTAAAGACGTTATAGACGGACAGTTTCGGATAGACGTTATACTTTGCCTTTTCCTCTTCCGTCAGTCGCTTGTAGTCATCGTATTTGATCTTCTCCTTCGTTTCCTTGTCAACACAGGTGAAGGTGGTAATGAAGACCGGGATAGACTTGCTTCCTTTGTTGATGGACACCTTGGGAAGTTCATTGCCCTCTGCGTCGGTAAGCTGTACTTTGCCACCTTCCTTATCCTTACCATAGTTGAGTCCAACAACACGGTCAAAGGTACAGAACACAGGCAACTTAAAGCCCTCTTTCTCACAGTGCATCATGAGCATCATGGCATTCATACCGTTATACTCTCTGCCTGAGAGGTTCTTTGGCCATGTGAGGGCACCCTCCGTAAACCAAGGCTTCTTCCAGTCGCTCTGAAGAGTTGAGATTTTCTCAATCATCATTTCTGCGAACTTTTCCAAAGCTCTGTCCTCGGCTGATGGCCCTCCATGATTGTATTTGTTATCCTTATGCATAGGCTTTAGCTGTTTGGATTGTTGGCAGTCTTGTCCCACATAGACACCTCACTGACACGGCAAGCGATGTCAAGGCGGTCGTTATAGACAGACATCTGGAGTTCACCTTTGGCACAGATACCAACCTTGGGCTGCATCCAGTCCTTACGGTTCTCGCCAAACTGAAGGAAACGGATCCAGGTGTAATCGTAGTTCTCTCCATTCTTCTCGCTGCTGAAAGCTGAGAAAACACAGAAGGGATTGCCCTTCTTGTCTTTCTTCTCCTCAATCTTGTTGCCGAGTGTACCACGAAACTCGATATCACCCTTGATGCTGTCTTCAGAACCTGCGCTGAAGGTGTTGATACCTGTAGCCGAGAGATTCAGATAGAAAGATTCTCCTTTCTTGTGGAAAGTGAGAGTGCCAACCACCTCGATACGGTTTCCTACTGGGTAGTTGGCAAGTTCCTCCTGTGAACCGCCATCCTTGGCCACACTGATTTCTACGGTCTTGTTGATGCCAGACTTGGCAGGAATGACCACGTTGACACCCAATGACATGAAGGGCTTACCCTCCTTACCTGTACGCATCTGCGCTGTGCGTGAGATGGTACCACAAATTGTTACATTACATTTAATCATAAAAGCTGAAATTAGAAGTTGATATTAAGAAAAAGTTATAGTTGCTGGTCTTCTGTTGCTGCATGTCTGATGTCTTCTGCTATCCAACACAGTAAGGCTACCATGACGGAACAATAGATAATGCATCCGACCAGACCTAACAGACAATAAAGTCCATAGATGATACTGCCGAGGATGACTGCTACAATCAGAAAAGTCAATACCTTATCGAAGATTCTTTCTTTCATTTTACTTTCTTTGAATCGATTGTTCCTGATTCTGTTGTGCATCCACGCCTTGCTGAAAGTTCTGGGACATCTGCTGTGAAACAACAATGCCATTTACTACACTGGCTATTGCTCGACGTTTGTCATCCTCTGTGAGGTTGCTATTTCCCAAGGCTTGCTGGAGTCTTGCCATTTCGGCATTGGTGATTTCGTGAGTGAAATTCACCGTGCCGTTATCCACCTGAAGAAGTGGTCTGCTATCGGAAATGATGAGATTGCACACTTTCATGTGGGGGAGGAGAGGCGTTAGGTCTATCTGCCTGTTTGCTGCTGCATCAGTGACAGCTTGCATCTTTTCCTCTTCGCTCTTGTTGTCAATCTGTATTGCCAGTGCCATCAGCGAAGTGAAAAGTGTCATGGCCATCTCTATCACAGGGTCACCATTCGGGTTCATGCTCATACCGCTGTCCTCAGATGACAAGATCTTCTTCATCCATTCGTCAGGCGACATATTCGTATCGATCTGTTGTTCCGTAGTTACTGTTTCCTGAGTAACAGGATTAGCAGCCTTATAACTGGTCAGCAAATCCTTTCCGTTATGAAGCAGCTGTTGAGGAAGTCCACCTTTCTGGCTTATCTCTGCGATATATGCAGCTGGGTCTATGTTGCGTTTTGTGCCATCATTGGCAATGGTTTTGACCTCAAAATGCAAATGTGGCCCTGTAGTCCTGGTGCCTGTATTGCCTGATACGCCAATTTTCTGACCTGCATTGACTGTATCGCCAACTTTCACGTCGATACTCGACATGTGCATATAGGTGGCCTGTACCTTACTGCCATCCTCACGGTTATATTCAATCGTTACTGATTTTCCACCGCCAGTGTTGGCATTGTGATTCACACCTACTACCTTGCCATTGTTCTCAGTGGCAAGAAGTGTCTCATTCTTGCAACTGATGTCGATTCCCTTATGGAACTGTGTATTGTTATGGTTCATAGGGTCACGACGGTTGCCGAAAGGTGATGTCACAAGCATGAACTCTTCTCGTTTCAACGGAAGGGAATAAAGACCATTGGGAGTAGGCTTTGTAGAAACACTTGGGGCTGGAGTGGCAGACACATCCCCCTTGCGGTAGTCTGTGGTGCCAATCTTCTTTCCTTCTCTCTTGGCTTGCTCCATGACCATCTGGTCGTATTTCTGCAGGTTTGCACCTTCAATGACTCCAACGATGGTGCTGACATATCTTTTGTCGGTAGCATAACCACCTGCCTTGATGCCAGCAGCCCATCCTTTGTAATCGTCAGCAGAGAGATTCCTGGTGTATTTCTGATAGCGTTCACCCATGAGGACTTTACTGTGGTCTTCATAGCTCTGCCCAACGTTATCATACTTCTTGAACTTCTCATTGGGCTTGTCATCGTCGGCACGGACGTATGCACCGTTGAACTCACCCTTTACGCCAAAATGGTTATTGGCAGTTCTGGAAAGCATACTCTTTCCTTCTGCTGACTCAATGATTCCTTGGGCAAGGGTAACAGATGCAGGTATGCCATATCTGCGCATTTGCTCCATAGCATACTCTGCATACTGCTCAATGTATTGTTGTCTTGATGCTGTCACGTTCTTTACTCTTTTTTGTTATCGATGAAAGGCTTGGTGCTTCTCTGGTTCAGCCTTTGGTTCCTTTTCAGAGGCAACACCAGGTGACACCAATTCTGAGATACCTCGCTTTGCTGTCTGCTTGGGAGCTTCCAACTGGTCACAGATGGCTACACGCTCTCCAGCACGGATGAGCTTGGGAAGATAGGAATCAAGGACATGGTAAGGGAAACCTGCCATCTTTACAGCATTTCCATCAGGCCCTTTCTGCTTGGTGCTCTTAGTGAGAGTGATACCGAGTATCTTAGAGGCTTTTTCAGCGTCTTGCTGATAAGTCTCATAGAAATCGCCTGTGCGGAACAGTAGAAGAGCGTCTGGATGCTTGCTTTTCAAGTCCAGGAACTGCTTCATAATCGGAGAAAGGACTACGGCAGCTACGGCTTTGGTCTCTGCTTTGGTGGCTTCCTCCTTGGCTTTTTCCTCTTTACGTTCTTTCTCCTTTTGTTCAGGAGAGTTACGACGCTTCTCTTCCTCCTGTTTCTTCTCAGATTGCGTCTGCTCTTCCTTCTGTTCCTCCTTCTTGTCTTCCTCTTCATGGACTTCGACATTCTTGGTCTGCTCCTTGGTCTCAGACTGTGCTTCCTGCTCTGTCTTGTCGGTACCAACGGCTACGGCATCTGTACGTTCCTTACGGAGCACATCGGCAAAAAGTGATGCTGCAAGGTGGGTCTTATAGTCCTGTTTGTCATCTGCCAGCCACATACGCTGCCACTGTTGCTGATTGACCTCACGGGCTTGGAGCCTGTTGCCGTCAATGGTAGGTACGCAGAGAATGACACTCGGCTTGTTGTCAGTGGCTTTGGTCTTGAAGATGTTTACACGCTCGATACGTGCCAACTCCTCGGCAGTAGCCTGACTCTTGAAAAGGTCTGTCTTCAACTCAGGCTTCTCCATCGCCATAGCATAGTATCTGGAAGCCATCTCCAGACGCATGTGGTCACTGGCTTCTTCATTGCCTTGCTTCATGGTCACGAAAAAGCGGTTGACATCTGCCTTGTCAGCATAAACGGCAAAGGATGGCTCATTCTCTGGCTTCAGGAACATTGCCCACTTGCCAGCGTCATCCCTCAACATAAGCACTTTGTCGAAAGCAACAGAGTTGGAACGGCTGACGGCTTCTGCAACATCGAGCTTGGCAAGGTCTCTCAGTTCCCAGTTGTTGAGCTTGGAAACGGAAACTTCCTTGCCAGCGAAGAAACTGTCATCAGGACGATAGCCCAATGAACCATCCATGTTGAAGAAGGAAACGGTCTCAAAGCCTTCCTTGCGCAAGGCTTTCTCGATACGTCCTTTGTTCATGCCTGGTATCTCGTTGTCCACCTCTAAGGAAGCACCTGCAGGGAGTACGACATCTGCTTTCTTTGCCTCGGAGTCACGTACTACGACAAATTCCTTAGTGTCTTTGTTGGGCAGGTTCTTCAGCTCATCAGCGACATAGTAGTGTTTGGGCTGTTCTATCTGAGCTTCCTCTTTCTGCTGTGGGGATGCCAACTCAACCTTCTCACCACGCTCTGCCTTGTGAAGCATATCCAGAGCATTGTTGACATCCATCTCAACGACATCAATGAGACAGGGATTCTCTTTGAGTTCACGCTGCCAGTAATCGACCATCTTCATGCTTTCAGCAGAGAGCTTGGCAGGAAGTCCCAATTCAAGCATCTTACTGCCAGCTGCCAACTCGACAATAAGGCGTTCCTGCTTTGCAGCATCTTCAGGAGAGGTGTTTCCGTTGTTCATGCCGTTACGTCCCAGACGCTGTGCATTGCCGGTGGCACTTACCACCTGACGCATGAGTTCATTGGTGAAGTCCTTGTAAGACTCGAAATCCTTCTCACTTGGCATATACACCGTATCTTTCTTGGCATCGTAGTGGGCAACACCGCTGCCATCAAGACGGATGGGAACAAGGTTGTCGCGTGTCTTCAGGATGAAGTCATTGACAGAAATACGGAGGTGGTCACTCTCAGATTTGGAGTGCTCACGATCCTCAGATGTGCCATGTGCCTTGACTTCCTGCTCATAGCTTTCCTTATCAACGAAAGGAAGTGTGGTCTGGTCGATGTTGAAGAGAGCTCGTACTTCACGGGTTCTGACTCCCTTGTATTCGGCCTGTTGTTTTTCGTCCAAAGCCTTGTAGTCTTCACGGCTGATGACATCTTCAGGATTGTGTCTGTTGACATATTCCTTCCAGTTGTACCAGTTGAAGGGTACTCCCTTTTCCTTGGACTGTACTGACTCGCCGCGTTTCTTGGCTTCGCTGAAGAGTGTGTACTCGTTGGTCTTGTAGTTGTTCTGGTCACTGTGAAGTGCCATTGTCATGGCATTGAAGGCTGAGACATTGACACCTCGTGGATAGAAACGTGGTGCCGTCTTCTCTGATGGGTTCAACCATACACCGCCATTCTTCTTGGCTCTTTCCATTGCGTTGATGAGAAGTTCAGCCTGTTTCTCGGCTGCTGCTTTCTCCTGTGGGTTCTTTTCCTGCATATATCTATTGTTTTAATGGGTTTGTTATCGTTGTGCAAGTGTCCTGGTCTGAGCCTGTTGCTCACTGGCTGCATAGTTCTCAGCTGCTATCTGTCGCATTTGGTCGTTCTTGGCAAGCACGGCATTGGCAAGAGTATTAAGTGGCAATGCACCCTGATTGTATGCGTCAACCACTCTGTCCGGCAATGCGATGGTACATGGAACCTTGTCGATGGTTGCTATCAGGCAGTTGCCCTTAATCTGCGGTTGCGAGATTCGGGCATTGAGGGCTTCATCCTCATAGACTTTGTAGTTGCTTCGGACATTGGTATTTCCACCTTGTCCGTAACTCATTCCGTTGTGATTGTCCAAGGCTTCGTGTCCCACTTTGTTCAAAAGGTTGAGTCCTCCCATACCGATGAGAACCATCTTCAGAATGGGATTCCTGACGAACATACCTGCCACGATACTGGCTAAAGGCAGCATATTGTCCTTTAGACCAAGGGATTTCGTCTTACCTGTGAAGATGCCCACAAGCATATCTGGTAACATGGCCAGTACATATCCGAGATTGTGACCTATGTCGGATATGCCGTTCAGACCAACAGAACTGAGTAAACCGCTCCAGCCATTCTGATTGGTTTGTTGTGGTTGACCTTGCTGTGTCTCTGATTGAGTCTGAGCGTCTTCTTTTTGCTCTTTTACAGGCTGCTGCTCCTGCGTTTCCGTTATTCGATCCACTGTTGGAGCATTTTCTTTTGGTTTTGGAGTTGGCTTAGGTTGTTCTTGATTCTTTTTTACCTGAGTAGCCTTGTATTCGGCTCTATGTTCGGGCGCGATAATCAAAGGAACATCATCGGTATCTTTTGCTCCCACCTTGTCGATTGCAGCGTTCAAGGCAAGGTCAACACCAACGAACTTGGCTGCACCTGACCAACTGCCACCAATTCCGCCCATTGTCATATAGTCTGCGGCTGCTCCCAAGACATAGCCAGCTCCTTTTTCCAAGGTGGATGGATTATACCTCTTCTCTGCCTGTGCCGTGATATGGTTCTCTAATGGTGACTTGTTAAGTGCCTGGGGAAGATAGAAAATGGTATTGGTTGCTGCCTTGCGTAGGATATAATCGATGGATGACTTTGGAATTTGATCCTTAATCATCTTTTCAATCATCATCTTCTCTATCGCTGGAGTGACGGTAATGTGCTGCTTTTTCAGCTCATCCTTTACCATCTGAATATAATCTTCCGTATGCTTGGAGTTCCACTTTCCCGTGTATCTGAGTGAGTCAAGACTGGCAGCCTGTGCCGATATTCCACCATCAGGCCCAGCAGCTCCAGCCATGATGTATGGCAAGCTACTGGTATGGATGGCTATCTCTTCAGACTGCTTTAATCGAAGGTCTCGCATTACTTTATCCATTATTGGCAAGACTTTCGTTTTGAATAACTTATCGTTGCTTGTTTCTGCCATTACTTGAAGTGATGTTACAGGTTAGTTGTGGGGGAGATTCCCCGATATTCTCATCAGCTGCTCAAACATGTCATGGTCAATTTGACCTTGACGATAGGCAGTGTGAATGTAATCAAGAGTACGTCCATACGAACCTTCTTGACCTGAACCGAAGTGGTCATAGATGTCCATCAGGTGATTTGCTACTGTCATATTCGTTTCAGGAGGGAAAGATATCCAGTTTCCGCTTTTGTCATGGAAGGATGGGATTTCCGTGTTGATGCCACTTTGGGAGATACCTCCTTTGTCAGAAGCAAGGAAACCGTCTGAAGTTCCACTACTTGTAGTTGAACTGTTACTTCCTCCTGTTGAAGAACCACTTCCATCTACTCCGAAGAACTGCGGTAAGGCAGTAGCCATCAATACGAAGCACATACAACTGCCAACAGTCATCATCATCCTCTTCCTGATTTGATTGGGATTAGTCTGCATACTCAGATAGATGCTCATGGCTCCTGCAACGGCTATCACGGCAGCTATCACATAACACACACCTTGAACATAAGGAAGGTAAGATGCTACACCGTCAGCAGCATCGCTCAAACCAGACAAACCGCTGTCTGCGAAAGAAGACACTGCTATTGGCATAGCGAATAATATGGAAAACAATCGTTTCGTTATCATAAGTTCAATTGGTTTAATATCTGTTCTTTTGTCTGTTCGATGGCGTGATGATAGACTTCCATCTGCTTTGGAAAGTATTCCTCTAACCATTCGTCCTTATCCACATTATCATTGATAAACTTGATTGCCAGCATACGGTCAATCTCTATGGCTGCTTCACCTGCCTCGCTGTTGTTGAACCAAGCCTTTGTCCACCATCGGATTCCGCTTTTGTCTGGATAGACACTGACAAGTCTCGGTATGTCGAAGCTCTGTACGTCAATCTCCAGTTCTGCCAGCGGATCAATGAGTCCGCTACTGGCTACGGCTCTGTCTTCAGCTTTTTTTTTTCGAGTGCGGACATCGTACTGAGAAAGACATGATGCCTCAATGCCAGGTAGTTTAAGAAATCAGCAATCAGCAGGTTCTGCACCTTCTCAGCCAAAGGAATGCTCCTGGCACCCATTCCCAAAGGATTAGCCATGCTGGGCAGGGTCTCATAGAAGTAGTTCTTCATCGCTGACATCGTGAAGATGTTGCGAAGAGCAAGCTCCGTATGCTCAGGAATGGAGTACAGGCCATTGCTCATATCACTCATATAGTCCGGGAAGAAGCGCATCATCAGTTCTTCAATCTCTTTCTGGTCTTTGTCGTACATGGTATGCACGTCCATGTCGATGGTGACGAACTGAGGCACAGCACCAACCTGACCTTGCTGCTCCATCGTTTTGAGGTTGCCGTAAATCATGGTGAGAAATTCCAATGGATTCATTTCCTCACCATTGTACTTGACTTCCATGTGGAGCATGTCGGCACTCACAGCAACCACCTGACCAGCCTTTACTACCTGTCCGTAGTTAGCAAAGACATTGCTCAAATGGGAATAGGTCACTTCATAGTTGCCATAGCGGATGACCTGATAGATACCATGAATGGCATCATTCCCCAATCCCGACACCTTACCTGTGGCAACGGCTGAAAGAAGGTAGTGCTTGACCTCGAAGTCAATCCCGTGATGGAAGAATTTCTCTCCTGTCTTAGGGTGCTTCTGTTTGCCGTAGCCAAGTGACATCTCTACATCTTTGTTCTTCTCCTCAAACGGCATACAGTAGCCGCTGTCTGACTGGAGTATCATTTCATGTGTAAACTGCATAGTGTTATCCTTGAAAATTATTCTTTGATTATCTGCCCCTGTGAATCTGTTCCCTTGGCGGTTCATCCACCTGAACAACCTGTGCCTGTGGCTTCGGAAATTCCCTCTGTGGTGTGTCCTGCGCTAATGGCTTCTGTTGTCCACCTCCCAGCACCTGACTCATATTGGCATTGTTGCCAATCATCATCATGCCAAGGACTGCTCCTGCAATCTTACCAAGCCATCCAAAACGTCCGAAGACAAGCAGGGCTGAAAGTACCAGTCCTGCAAGGCTGAGACCTGACACGTTGCCTTTTCCAAGGTTACTGAAGAAGTTACCGAACATATCGCCTCCGTTGCCAGAGAAGACACCACGAAGGAAGTTTGACATGCCGCTCCACTTACTATCCACGCTGGTCATGGCATTGTTCATGGTATCGACTGCACCACCTACGGAATCCTTCAATTCGGTTACGGTATTGGCTACGCCATCTACCTTGTCACTGACCGTATCAATGGTATCTGAGCCTACGACAGCATCGCCAACAATACGTGCGACACTCTTGTCTGTTGTCAGTTTTTCCCAGCCGACGTATGCAGCAGCACCGCCGACGGCAGCGGTCTTGGTGGCTGTTCCGAGTCCCTTGATGGTTCTCTGAGGATGGATGACAGCACTGCCAACGGAAGAAGCCGTTGCCTTAGCAGCACGGCCACCGTACTTAAATGTTGCTTTGAGTAATGAACTCCAACTCATATTCTATGCTCTTTAAGTTCAACAATCAGTTATCTTCTGCCATTTCGCCTCCAGCGTTCCATACATTGCCTTGTTATACTGGCTTTGTCCGCTTCGCTCCTGGCATTATAGTCTATCTCTGCCCATACGTCGGCAAGTGACGTATATTTCACCGCCTTGATGAGACGCTGGAGCTTCTTGTTCATGAGTTTGAGCTTGGGACGGATGCCGAAGATAATCTCCAGACGTTCCTTCTCTGTCATCTTGGTATTGGCGAGACAGACCTGACGAATGTCATTGACAATATCCACACTTCCCATGATAATCTCCCGATATATCTTGTTGCGATTGGCTGAAAGTGCCACTGCAAGGGCATTCGTGGGATGAGAACTTAACTGATGGCTGAAACTTTCGAGGTTGTCAACCATCCTGTCAATCTCATGGTAGAAACCGTATATCTGTGCTGCATAGGCTATGATGCTGTGAAAGTCATCAAGGTATTTGTTGAACTCTTTCTGAAGGTCTGTGGTAGCATTGACCTCTTCTGTAATCCAAATGTGACCTGTCGCCTCCAGTAGCATCATTTTTTCCTGCTGCTTCAGCTCTTTCTTGGCTTTGTCCGTATAGAGTGCAATCATTCCTGCCAGTACAGGGTCATTGCCCTGAGCATGGAGCATACTCCCACCAGCTCCTCCGAAGAGGAGGGTGAGAGTCAACAAGATTATGACAAAGAAAGGCTTATTCAACATGATTCATTTCGTTTTAGTATGCAGCTCTGGCACATCTTATCCATCGTCTGTGGGCTTGGAGTGCTATTTCCCCATTGGTACGGTCAAGCATTCCGGCGGTTACACTGTTCCATACATCGGTCATGGTGTAGTAGCGGATGGAGAGATAGAGCTTGGTGAGTTTCTTATTGAAAGCATCGAGCCTGTCATTGAGTGCCCAAAGGGTTTTACTTCTCTCGGCTCCAGTTAGCATATTCTCTGTACCTCCCTTGGAAATGGCATCCCTCAATGTCGTGTAGATGGTCACAAGTTCCGTGGCCGTCTCTATGTAGAGGTTATTCATCGACATGGTGGCAACGATACCTTGCGGATTGTCGGCCATCGCTTTTCTCAGGTTACAGAGATTGATGAAGATGCGTACACCGTCATCATATAGTGTGGTACAGGCTTTCAATGTACTGGCATAGCCGTCCACCGTCTTCAGATAGGAGTTGTACTTCTTTTCCCACTTGTGGATCATCGTAAACTCGGCTGCAATGCCGTTCTGAAGCAATGCGGTCTTCTGCTGGTCATCAATCTGGGTCTTGATTTGACCATTGATGAGTTCATTGCCTTCTGCCAGTGCCACATATTCCAAGGGGTTGCTGGATGCTATCTGAGCATTCGCCCTTCCAAAACTCAACCACAAGAGGACAAACGCTATGAGTGCGACTGTCCACCACCGTTGGTCAAAGTGCCATCGGTCTTTGTACATAGGATAGATGTTACCGATTAGTGATTTCATAAATGCCTTTTCTGCGTTTGTTGTATTCAACTCTTTCTCTGATGATTGCCACCACGTCGAGCTTTTCTTTTACTCCGTAGATGTCGAGCTTGGGATTGGTTCTATCACCGCTGTAGATGCTGACGGTCTTTAGCCCGAACAACTGTTCCAGTATATCTCTGCTCTCGCTGAAGTCCACGATGCGGTAAAGCTCAATGTAGTCGCTTGTTCTATGGAAGATGCCATGCTGGATGATAAGCTGCTCTGAGGAAACTATGAACCTTAGCTTACACAGATACAGACAACCGTAAAGCATCATAAGGGTTGTAATGGTACCAAGTATCAGGAAAGGTGCCTTGAAGGTAATGGCTTCATGTCCTGCAACAAGGAACAGTACCATACTGACAAGGAACATCAATCCCTGACTGATGATATACTGCGCCCAATGTGGGCGAAGCGTGATGATGTTGAAGCGTCTGATTACCTGTTCCATAGTTACCGATGATAATGTCTTCGTTCTTCCTGGTCTGATGTCTCTACCTCCATGGCAATGTTACCTTGCTCGTCAACACTGGTGGTATAGTCCACGTCATGCTGTATCTTCTTGTCATTGCCAACATCTTCAGATTCCACATCGAGTGCCGCTGTGTCCTCCTTGATGTCAAGAGCCTTGCAAAGACTCTCCCTGAAAGTCTTCCATGCCTCCGATGCCTGATTGATGGCTTCCTCTTTGTCGCATGGTGCTACAAGTCTGGAAGAACGCATCTCGTAGGCTTCTTCATACAGGGATTCATATCTGGCGTAGAGTTTCTGGACAGATTTAGGAAGAAGGTCAATCTGCTCAGTATTCGGATGGAGCACATCTTTTGTGGATGGTATGTCATCCTTGCCTTTTCTGAAGGAATCCACGTAAGCCTTGTATTCTTCAGGGACATTGCCCTTTGCCAGCGGATGGTTCTTACGCTCGATCATGGCAAGCAGCTCCTCATTGAAGTCCTTATAGCCGTCATTGGTTTCCTCACGGACGATACGGTTACTTGGAATGTTGGCTTTCTCTGCCAAGTCCTTGAACATGTCCGCGAACTTCATTCCTGCATCATCCATGTCAAAGCCTAAGTGAAACGTGGCTTCCTTGGCAGTCTTCAGCAATCCCTCAAACTGTTTTGCTGAGGGATTCCCACCCGTAGAAGCATATACACCACCGACAAGTTCCTTCTTTTCCTGTGTTGTAAGGTTACTGTCTTTACCTGCCAGCATTTGATAGAAAGCCATTGCATCATAGGCACTCTCGAAGACGAATACTCGCTTGGCTTCCTGTACCTTGGTGCCTAACGGACTGGCTATCCAAAGTCCTTCACTGGCATTGGAACCTCTGGCCATACCCTTGTAGGATGTGCCATCCTGTTTTTTTCTTCCCCTTTCTTCCAAACCGACAATCTTTCCATCCGCTGAACCAGGAATGGTCATGGGGAAGGAGAGGTTCTTATATGTCTGGTCGCCTACAGTGCGTTCTGCAAGAACAAAATGATGATGAAAGGCATATTGCGTACTGAGGTTGATACCTCTTGGCTGGAAATATGGATAGAACGGCTTTTGCGTCTCTCTGTCATTGCCATCAAAACGATGAAGTTTGTAATCGTCTATCTTGAAAGGTGGAAGGTCTCGCTGTGGATTGATAATCTTCTTTTCCCTTTCCTCGATAGGATTATTCAAAAGCCTGTTGCAGACAAGATTGACGAGTCTATCCTTATCCATACCAGCCGTGTAGTCTGAGAACATTTCTGGATGCTCCTTAATGAAGCTGATGACGTTGTAGTTCTTCCGCGTAGGCGGCTGGAAACAGCAAAGGCCATTGGCAGTGACGATGAACTTGTCACCACGAATGCGTCTGCCCTCGCTGTCCAGCTTTACATACGACGGATAGCGCAAGCCGTCACGTCTGTTCAACGTGTAGCCAGCGTCTATCAGCACATCCTGAATACTAAGCTTGTTTTTGAAATCGTCGTAGGTGAGTTCTGCCATTTTGTTATCCTGAATAAATCCTTTTACCTTGTGTGTCCTAATCCTACGCCGTGTTCTCCAGCATTCAGTCCTGCATCAAAAGCCCTCGATGCCAACTCCTGCGGTGAGTCAACACCAGGCTTGAAATACACATGGGGTCTGTCTGGCCCATGATGCTCCATGAAAACAGAAGGACCACTGTGATGGTGAAAGTCATGGGTCAACTCGTTTGTGATGGCAAGTCCGGCAAGCAAGGCTCCACCGATCTTTGCCCCCAAGCTGGTGTGCATACCAGGAATGTTTTTCATATCCACCTCACTGAAGATGTGGGAGAAGAGCTTCATACGATGATAGTCATCGATGGCCATGAACTTATCATATTGCTTCTGAGTAATCTCATGGCTGATGCTTTCACCATTGATGACAGCCGTCATGCGGTATTTGGCTTCGCCCTTTTCATTCTTCTCAATTTCGCCTTGCTCATTCCTGACTGGCTCAACCTTGATGTCATCGACGTTGACTTCACGACCATGCTTACCCTCACGATACCATGCCTTGCCCTCATTTAGTTCATAGAGGGCATTACCGTCAACATGAGCAACAGAACGGTCTTCAGGTTCAAGCTGTACCTGTCTGCCATCCATAGTCAGAGGGATATTCGTCTGTTCCAGTATCTGCGTCTGGCGGTCATTCAGCTCAGCCTCGACCTCTGGTTTGAGTTTGATGCCAATCTGCTCCTTGGAATTGAGCATATCCATCGTAATCTTTTCGCTGAAGTCGCCTTTGATGACATCATTGAGAATATCGAGACGCTGCTGAACAGGCACTTCCTTGATGGAGTTGCTTGTCAGCTTCTTGACTTCTTCCTCAGTCAGGTCATAGACGAAATCCTGCTTGGTGGCAGAGGATTGGATGGTGAGCGTCTTTTTCTCTGGATCAATCACGATGCCGTGACTGTCCAGACATTCCTTGAACTTCTCATTAGAGAAATAGACCTTCGAGGTGATAAGCTCATTATATGGCTTGGCTGGTTCCTGCCTACGTGGAGCAACCTCCATAGGGGTGATGACGGTCTGAAGGTTGGCAAGCACATCCTGTTTGGGAGGCTGCACGGTAGTCTGCTGTCCTTTGTAGTAGAAACCATAACCGCCATTCTGCAACTCTCCTGGCTTAATTCGTCCATCTGGACGGTCTGGAACCATTGGAGCCCCCTGCATGAAGAGCGCACCACCGACACGTCGCATGTGGAAACCTGCTTGCTGTCGAGGTGTCCAGCCTAAGAAGAAGCGGTCGTGCATACCCCACATGGGATTCAGCCCACGTCTGTCCCAAGCCATACGGCCATACTCACCGACACCAATCCTATAGCCGTGAAGTCCCATGGCAACACGTCCGTTGGCATTACGGGCGTGTACGAAATTCCTTGGAACATAAAAGTCATTGCCGACAAGAGCCGCAAAGGTGTTGTAGGCATTCTTGTTGGCATAATTCGTACCCCAGTCTGTCATGGCTTTCATCTGCTGGACAGAGATGGGATAGGTGAGAAGCGGAGAGTCATGCCCTTGAACTGCCAACTGGAAGCCATCGCCCTGACGGATGATGTGCGCTTGCATACCATTCCGTCTGAGGATGTCTTGCAGCTCTGGCGACAAATCGCCTCTCAGTGGTAGAGAATTGGAACGTATCGACATAATAGTGTTGTTTAGATTCAACAATCAGGCATTGCCGTCTGCAAGTGCCTTTTCAAGTTCTTCTCCTTTGTAGTCAACGAACTTTTCTGCCGACTCTTCGCCAACAGATAGTCCACGATCTTTGCAGAAGTCTGCATATTCGTTCTGCCATTCTTTAGAGTGATGGTTCACATAGTCGAGCCAGCCAAACTCACCGCTCTGCTTTTTCTGAACCAACTCGCTTTCGGGATAATACTTGTTTGTAGCCATTGTCCTTTCTGTTTAGGGTTATCGTTTCTGATTAGCGCATGTGTCCCATGCTTCTGAGACCTGCCTTTTTCTGCTCATTCCAGAGTTCTTCAGTGTAGTCTTCTTCCTTGACGTAATCAAGATTGCCGTCTTCACCCATGACCCAACAGCCGTAGATGCCGAAAGTGAACTTGTCCCAATCACGGGTACGCTGTTCGCTCCACATCTTGGCATCGCCTGAAGAAACACGTACTCCAGTGCGGTTGTTAAGGTCGATACCAACAGTGATTGGCTCATCATCATCGTCACGGACGAAGGTGACAGGCTCACCATTCTGGAGGTTGTTGAACTCGGCTTCGCTCAGGTGGATATCCTCTGAAATGAACTGGAGGTTACGGGCAATAACCTGAACTGGAGCAGACAATACCTGATTGGTCTCGTTGTCAATCTGTACAAAGGAGCGTACCATATTGCCATTCTTGTCAGGAATGGTTCCAACGATAACCTTACCTTGTTCTAACAAAGTACGGCTCTGCTCTGAGAATAGTCTAAGATCTGCTTTCTCTATCTCAGGATAGAAGAGAGCATCAACATAGCCGTCCTCCTTGCGGATGAGCTTGAAGCGGCTACGACTCTTGACCTCATTGCCGTCACTGTCAACAACCATAATAGGAAGTACGGGCGAGCGTCTTCCTTCGAGAATGTCATTGGTAATCCTGACAGGGAGGTCTTCAATCATTTCACGGGTCAGACCCAAACGTTCAAGGGTCTGAAATGGAATTTCGTTCTCGGTAAACTGCATTTTCTTCAATTTTTATCAGTTGATGAAACAATTTTGGCTGCGAAGGTACACCATAATTATTCATCTTAGCTGAAGAAAATACTAAATCAGGTCGATTTTGAGTCTTGATAACATTTGAGTATAATTTTGCAGAAGAAATCATACTCAAAACTTATCAAATGTTATAATCGTAAGGTATTGTCTAATGGTATTTTTCTTAGTGGCACAAGAACACTAATTTTGCACCATGAAAAAATCAATACTCGTAATACTCACATCGGCATTTGTTCCGATTGCAAGTTTCGCACAGTTCAATACCATCGGTGATGTTGCAAGTCGCCCATCAATCAAGACAATAAAGAATCCTTCAGAACAAACAGTTGCTCCGAAGGATAGTGTTCTGCTGTCAGATACTGCATCTACTGATATTCCCGAAAGGATGGAAGGGAAAGAAGAGAGACTGAGGACTTTCCTCAGTGTGTCCTTCCCTTTGAAGAAGATACAGATAAACTCGAAGTTCGGAATGAGGATGCACCCTGTATATCATAAGTATATCATGCACAATGGTATCGACCTTCATGCTCGACATGAGGATGTCCTGTCGATGCTGCCAGGCAAGGTGCTTAGGGTAGGATATGATAGCCGTTCTGGGAAATACGTAACAGTTCAGACGGCTAATTACACGGTCAGTTATTGCCATCTGTCAAAACAATACGTAAAGACCAATGACTACCTCCATGCTGGAGAACCATTGGGATTAACAGGCAATACAGGTGCTTCCACTGGAGAACATCTGCATCTTACAACAAAAAAAGATGGCAAGGCATTTGACCCAACCATCCTTTTGGAGTTTATAAAGTCTCAAAAATAATAATCACTTGATTCGGAAAGTATAAACCTTAGCCGATTTTGAGTTTGTCATCATATTAGTAATGGCAAGACAATATTCTCCTGGTTCTAAAGCAGAGGTGCTTACAATTACAGAGTTCTCACCATATTTTTTATACTTCAGAACAACAGAGTTGTCTTCATTTGATGATGCTCCAGTAAACGATCCAGCTTCACCCGTCTTCCAACGACGCTTTGTGTCTAAGGTTTCAAGTTTGATGATGCTAAGAGTCTGCTGAGGGGAAGTACCACCAGTATTGATAATAATGTTGCTGGTGTTTTTGTCAATCTCCAAGGAAGACTTCACTCCTTTTATATAGTAGTAGGTCTTTACTTTACCAATGCCGGTAAGAAAGAGTGAAGCTCCAGCCTTAGCTTTGACATAGGCACTCTCACAAGGCAAAGGTGTTGCAAAGGTAGAGTCGGCAGTGTTAAAGACATAAGGTTCCATCTCGAAATCAGGTTCTGTCTGTGCAATAGCGAACACAGAGACCATGCTCATAATGAGCGTACAAAAAAGTGTTCTCATAACCAATATGTTTTTGATAATTATATTATCAGATTATTCTCTTTTACGAATCATCATATCCACAATCGCAATTCTCTTAATATTGCTTCTTAGCTTTCATCTGTAAAGTCTCACTGCCCATTCGTAGCGTTAGGTCAGCCTCGTTCCCATTTAGCGAATTGACGGTATAGACAGCGTATTCCTTACCACTTACATATGTAGTAATGGTTTTGCCGCTAACAGTGTATGTGCCACTGCCGTTTCCCAAGTAGCCAGAACCATAGAATTTTCCATTCTCATAGAAGGTGATGTCCATTCCGAAACGTGTATAAGGGTACTTGGTTACGTCATACCATCTACCATCAACCTTAATCTCAACGGCTTTCCATTTGCCATAGAGCTGTTCCATAGGATAAGCAAAACTATCATCGTCATCCTTTGAACACGAAGTAACACACAGGGTAAAGAATGCTGCAAGGAGCATCATAATAGTTAATTTCTTCATTGCATTAGTTGAGTGCTTATATGCCATTACTCATCGGCTTTATCGAATGTTAGTAATCAAAAATCAAAGAAGTCGTCACAATCACAATCGCAACTGTCGCTACAATCATTATCATCATGGCAATGATAGTCATCATGATCCATGTAACCGTCATCATAGCCATCTTCATATCCTTGGTCATAACTCCTGCTTGAATAATCAGAAGGATTGTTATTGCTCTGGTTATTATTTCTCAGGCTATTCATAAAAGCTCCGAATAAAAGAAAATCAAGTAATCCCATAATCATTCGTTTTAAGTTCGACATTGCAAAGGTAGATTTTATCTGTGCAGTCTATCTGCATAGATAAAATAAAGTGTGTTTTTCTTATTATTTTTTTCAAACAGACACAAGAAAAGAGCAACTGACCTCACGGTGAATTGCTCCTAACAGCGTTAGCAATTATTCAGCGTCTGAAACCTCGGAAATTCAAAGATGTCCACTTGAATAAGTCACCGATGTCTGCACTTAATAATGATGGAGTCTCACGACTCGCTATTTATTTTATTATTATATCTTAATATAAGCACAAAGATTTCATCTTGGTCGAGAACTAGAAAAATTCATTGTTAACGAATGAATTTGTGAAGATGGGTGGCATGATAGTGTATTCAAAAGGTCTTATATCTTATTGCTAATTGTTTAACTTGGAAATGTCAAATACAGATATTGCATTGTATTGACCAGGTAATGACCCAATCAACTTATTTATTCTCTTCACTGACCATAAAGGATGAACTAAGCAAAATTTCTCACCATAAGGATCAACTCCAATTAATGTGTCTTTAAATTCATCAACTGTATATTTATGTTTCAATAGAACATTCTTAATTGTGCTGTTAATGAAATTACGCCAATAAGGCACATTGAAGTCTATTTTTGCTTTAGAATCATAAGACAATCGAGCCAAATCAAGTCCTAATCTCCAATCAAGCAGATGATGTACATTTTGGTTTGAATAATCTCTTATACAGTCATAGCATGAAGATGTACACCCCTCCTGATGGTTATTTGAAGTAAGTGAATTATATATTTCTCCATTTTCAACCAATGGCATGATGATTGCTTTCAATGGAACGTCTTTATATCTTCTTCCACTTAGATAGTTACAATAGCCAGCACCATTCTCTAATTGCTCCACGAAGAATATTTCAGCCTTTTTTGTCTGTGGGGTAATATAGAATCCAACGGTAAGTTCAGATGAGTCTATATCAAGAAAATAGGAAACGGATTTTCTCACAAGATACCCCCATGATAGAAAGGCAGCACGAACAGCATGACTGTTTGAATTCTCACTGTTTAAAGGAGAAAGACATAGATCGTCAGAAACCTTTGCTATGGACAACGTCAATACTCCGGTAGTTTTTGATGAAACAAAGGCATATTTGGACTCATAGGACAAATTCAAAGTATTCCTTATGTCTTCAGGATATGCATCACGCGACACATATATCCCATCATTGTTCTTCCCAAGTTTGTAGAAGTCACCATTATTGTCATTCACAAGGTGAACAAGCCCTTGGGAAGGAACAATATTATTTCTGATAGTCATATTGTTTACCTGTGGACATTCCTGCAAAGATTGTTCACAGTCCAGTTTAATATCACTATTAGGAGAATACCAATCATAACTGCCATTGAAATCCTCAACAGGCATATTGTAATTTACACAGAATCCAAGTGGTGAACAAATCTTTATCTTTTTCATTTCGTTACCACATACTGGACATGTGTTAGGCGTTCCTTCAGGACTTATTGATGTATAACCACAAATTTCACACCTGTTAAGAGGTTGGCGATACACATTAAGGGAATTACTCTTCGGTCTTATAATATGAGACTTGTTATATTCATACTCAACGACTCCAACAGCTTTATATACCTTCTTGTCCTTCACAATCTCATGACCAGGTGCAAAAGAATTCAATGCCATATCTATATCTCTTGAAACCACATCTTCTGACGGAAGTTTTTTGGGCATTGAGAGATACAGATTCCTGGTTCTTGTTGGGAACCCAAACATAGGAAGAAGACCAGCATTAGCAAGCCGTTCACTAAGATAATTTTGAGAGAAATCTTCGCTCGAAGCAATAGTGCTAATTTTATCAATCAACTGATTATAAATAAAATCCTCTATCTCTTTTTTCTGGGAATCTGAAATATCTGTTCCCGCTGTAACAACAGAAATGATTCTTTTGACTTCATCGTGATTTGTCAATAACCAGTTGTTTACACCAATTTTGTGCTTATCCCATTGTTCAACAGTTCCGAAATTACCATGTACACTGTCATGTCCAGAATACTCTTCTTTCATGGCAGCATATAGAATCTCCTTGTAGATAATTCTTTCTGCAATTTCTTTTGTCCTTATTTCAAGATACGGATCCTTTGGCGTATCAGAAACCATTCTTTCGTATTCTTGGAAGTTAGTCAAATCATGACTCGTTGAACGGGCAACAGTCAGGGCGATAGATAGCGGATTACCTCGACGACCAGCACGACCGACACGTTGCTGGTAATTGAATCTTTGAGGTGGAACATTTCCCATCATAACAGCTGTCAAGGAACCTATATCAACACCAGCCTCCATTGTGGTTGTCACACTCAGCAAATCGATGCCTTCTACTGTTGGATTCTCTGTCTTAAGAAATATATCTTGGAAAAGCCTTTGCCTTTTTTGAGAATCTGCTTTTGTGGTCTGGCCAGTCATCTCCTCACAATGAAGACGATAGACATTATCCGTTGAATTTAATAGTGTTAAATAATAGTCATTGGGATTGACAATGTCTTCTTTTGTAAGAACCGATTCATCCGTTAGTTTATGAAAACAGTTTATACATATTCCATTTGCATGATGCATGTGAACAGTCTTACAACGAGGACATACCCAATACTTTGAACCCACTTCAGCCTTAATAAAAGACAGTCCTTCTCCTGTTAAGACGGTAATCTGCCTATCTATAATGCCCAATGAGCGCAAAGTGTCTCGTAGAAATTCCAATTTCGTGTTGGTTTCTTCTCTACCTTTAATGTGATAGACATTCATAACCAACTTTCTTACGGCCATAGGAAAACTTGCGGTTCTTGGATATTTTGACGGGAGCTCTTTAATTCGTTTCTTTTCTCCCAGTATTCGGATGGTTGAACAAACCAATTCTTTCATTGTAATGTCGGCTATATCCTTTGAAGGCGCAAGATAGCCAAGTTTTAATTCTTCAAAGGAACGGTTCCGATTACTGAATATACTCGTTAATTGCTCTATCTTATTGTTTCTACGAATTCTGTCACTAAACTCTAACTGGTTCTGGCTTAAATCAGATTTAACCTTTTGTTCTTTGAAATCAAAAAGATCATACCACACACCAGCCATACGGTTTTCAAAGCAGGTCGGCTTAGGACCAGCAGGATTTATACCTAATGATAAGAGAGTTTTGAAAACATCATTTTCGATATTTCCAAGACTCTGCCCATTACACAATCTGAAGAAGTTAGAAAGAGCCTTTATCTGTTCTTCAGTTGCAAATCCCATATGTGCAGCCATGATAATTCTCGCGATTTCCCCATAGGTATAATCGCTTGTCATCATGCTAAGACGCTGTCCTTCTGGTAATTCCCAATCCTTTTTATCATACATTTGTTTTAGGAACGTGGTAACATCATTGTTACCATTCAGTGCATGAAGAATTGCCCAACGTAAAACGTCCCTAAAATGGTCAAGCTCAATACCAGCAGATAGTTTTGCAGCAGACTGTCGGCTATCCGAGAATAAAACAACTTTAGTGTTCTTCTCATTTTCTTTTTTCATTGAACGAATCAAAGAATCAGCTAAAATCTGATTAACTTTCTGCAATCCAGTTCCATGATAGCGGATTGGAGTAACACTATTTTTGTCTTTTACATAATATGCGACTTCACATTGTGGACATTTATGAGGGAATTTAGTTTCTGAATCAGATGTTTGTTCATAAAGACTATATTCTCCATCCATATTCAAAGAGTACTCACCTGTGCCAGGATTATAATCAACTTTTTTCCAACCATCTTCAGATGCAGCATCTCCTTTCCACAATATACAATATCCCGATTCGTCACCGTTAACAGGCTTTTCAGAACTAAGAAATGTGTGATTGTTAACAGTATATTTATATCCTCCTAGAAAGATTTCTCCACAGTTCTCACAAACAAGGACTTCAAGGACTTTCATACCGCAACTGCATACATTTCTTGGTCTCTTATACATAGTTCCGATACTTCTACCTTCAAATCGATACTTCTCATTTACATGAGGACAGTGGGGGTCTGAGCATCCCCATATACCACTGACATTACGGAAGAACAGATGCGTCCTAAGTGGTGAAATGAAAGTTCCATTATCCTTACTCTTACAGATAATCTTAACTAAACCAGCAACTACTGATGTACGTATTTCTGGTTCAATTTCAAGAACTTCACTAATTTTATCAATATCCTTGGCAATAATACCTTTGCTTGAACTTAACGCATATTTGAGCCATGATAACAAATCGTATTTCTTTGTTACGTCATAGAATGATGAACAGCCGACAGCATTAAGAAACATGCTATCAGTATCGTCATTATCATCAACGATCTCTCCATATTTATTTAACAAGTCGATAGGAAGACTAACAACAGGCTTTTCAACAGAAGGTTGCAAAGGATTTGATAATATAACAAATTTTGAAGCAAAGTCCTTTTTATTTACCCCAAAGAATTCAGAAAGGAAATCCATTGATTGCTGATTTTCTTCCATTGACGCACTGGATGCCAGGAATTGTATTTGAGGAGAATTAGGATTTAATCCCAATCTGTCTAGAAGTATTCGTAACAGATATGCGACTTCGGTTCCTGCTGTACCTCTATATGTATGCAACTCATCGATAACAAGATGGAAAACATGCGAAGGATCTTCCTCTAACCATGCTTTTGTATCAGCGAATATGTCCGCCTCATTTTCACGCATGAGCATGACATTTAACATGCTATAGTTTGTAATGAGTATGTCTGGAGCGTTGTCCTGCATAGAAAAACGATCCCACATTTCAGCTGAGTCGTTTTCCATACATGGAACATGATAAAGCAATTCAGTATTATTGTTTTCTATAGCAGCAGCCTTTGCAGCTTTCCATTCGTCTATAAGACGATTTCTTTCTTCTCTCAGTTTTCCTTCACTTTTTTCGCGTGTACCGCTAACTGGGGTTGCTCCAGTATAACGACCAAAATAGAAACGATGGCCATGACGATGTTCATCAAGCCAATCTAAAGCTCCACTTTTATCATCAGTATGACTATTAAGAGCTTTTCGTAATCTTATCATTTGGTCTTCAGCCAGAGCATTGAGAGGATAGAGTATCATTGTTCTCATTGCTCTCTTCCTCGATTTATCCCATTTACTGGATTCGGCAACAAGGTCGGCTATTACTGGCAGAAGGAAACATTCTGTTTTACCAGAACCAGTACCCGTTGTAACGACAATGTGTTTTCTATTCAGATGTGCTTCTTTCAAAGATGCGTATTGGTGGTCGTACAACCTTCTTTCCTGCTTGCTGTTGTTGACAAACAGTCCTGTACTGACGAAATCGTTCAATTCTTCAGAAACGCCCTCATTTTTGCAGAATTCTTTAAGTGTTGCTTTCTCATGATACTTTGGAACAATTTCAATAATAGGAAGCTGACATATCGTGCCAGGCTCCTGTATTAAGGCGTTACGTTCTTGGTTGTACTCTTCTCTGCAGAAGGGCAAACCGCTATTGATATACTTAAAATAAGCATCAAATATTTCGTTGAAAATCTTTATAGGATTATTCATAATTTATTGAATTGCAAAGTATTCTATTTAATTGCTTGATAATATCAACCGATATGTTTTCAAAAACATAGTTGTATTCTTCTTGATGAGGTAGCTTTTTGAATGCCATACACTCAATCAGCAGCACTCTATATATCATAAATGGCATAGCAAAAGTGGGAATTTTAAGAACTTTTGTCTTTTGATAATAAATACCGTTTGGCTCACCATTAACAACACGCGTCAAACAATAAGCTATGGCATAAGCCTCTGGATTAATATTTCTTGAAGGTAATTCCCTTATATATAGGGACTCTGGTAGTGAAAAAAACCTTGTCAATCCATTTTGCTCTAATTCAGCAAGTCCTCGACGTGTCCTTGAATTCGCATATTTGAGATTGCTTTCATCTTGTAGCGTTTGTGGAAAACCGTCAACGACATCTTTTATCGTTGGGTAAGTTTTCAGTATGGCAAGTGGGACTGGACGCATAACCTTGTATTCGGTTTCCGTAAGTGGCCCTGCCAGTTCAATACCAACTAATGCCTTCTCGCTTTTTTGGTTGACTTTCGAAGCATTGACAAAATAACTGTGTGTTGAAAAGTCAAGTATAATAGTAGATGAAAGAGCATAGTAACCATTTCCTATATGGTCTATAACACCATTAAAAACTAATGGCCAAAAGATTCCCCATATAGGATTCGTCAATTGTAACTCATAGATATTATCCAAGTAGTCACAATTCTTTTTTATGCTCTCCAAACTTCTCTTGTCAAAATGACTTATCCAATCATATAGTAGTTCTTGAGCCTTCTGTATCTTATCTGTAGATTTATTCATCAATATAAGATTTATAGAAGTTAGGGACATTAATTAATCCTTCTGCACCTTCTTCAAGTTTTGATGGAGAGAGAAAACCATATTTGTGGTTATATGCTGTCTTAAACCGGCTTATATGGATTTCTTTAGATTCCTTTTCTATACAACCAATGTAACTCAGACATTTGTCACTCATAGGCAGAACATCACCGTCAGCGAGAGTGCAGAGAATCCTCAGATTTTTCGGAAAAGATAATCCTTGTGGGAAAATTGAAGAAATACCCATTTGAATATCAACAAGAGGCTGCATATAATTAGGTATATATGACAGGTTGATATTTTGCAAAATCAGGAAATGCATCATTCCTGGTTCCGCTTCACAATGCTGAACAATTCCGACGAGTCCTTCTCTCCATAGATCATCAAATGACTTCCACCCAACATTAACGTATTCTATCGCATAAAAACAACGTTGAGCTGCATGAATGATGGACATAGCATAAGCAATATCAGGTACAAGCATCGTTTTGTATTCAACAAGCATATCAGCTATAGTAGATGCATTGTTATGCGGAATTTTATTTGCTTTTAATGTATCTTCCAATGACTTCTTGTAAGCATTAAACATGATGCATTCTTCTTCAGCCTGGTCAATACCTTCGATATTTAAAGCCTTTTTTGATGATGCTTCACTATTATCTACAGTACCAGCAGATACTCCAACACCTAATACTTCTTTAATAATGGTGAAATCTGAAACAATGTCTGTCTTTCGTGCATTGACTTTCTTCAACATTGTCTCAACATTATCAATCTCCTTTTTCTTTGAAGCTATAGTTTCGTCAAGAATTTCAATATCAAGTTTCTTCTCTTCTAACTGAGCAACAGCTTTAGCTTCATCGTCTGATATAGACTTGACTGTTGCATCATAGTTGCTCTTTAACTTTTTTACCTCATCATTGTATCGCTCCTTTTCCAACTCAATCTGAAGGTCATGCTCTTCTTTGAGTTTGTCCAGTTGAGCTTTAAATTCAGCTGATGAATCGCTAATTATGCTTTGCTTATGTGTGTCAATTGTTTGCTGTATAACGTTCTTAACCCAGGGAATATCTGAAATCTCGTTCAACTCATCCAATGTCATGATAAAATTGGCACTAATCTTCTTTATTCTATCCAGACGGCTCTTATAGACATTAGGAGTCAGGTTCTTCATGTCATTGAAAGCGGTGACCAAATATTGTTCAACGGCTTCAAATGAACCACCAGCCATAATTTCAGTATAATGTTTACGTAAAATTTTGGTCATGAACCAATTTATCAGCTGATCGTCATTTGTTATATCGATACAACCATCCTTTTCCGGCAATTGAGATGCTGGAATATATTTCTTTCCAAATGAAGTATCAATGATATCAAGATTTGATATATTCCAATATGGAATTAGACGGTCTTTACTGCGTGCTTTTACATAATATACTCTATCGCCTGAAAGAATATATTTATCTGAATCAGACTCAATCAAATCGTTCTCTTGAAATATGCAGAAATTGTTTTCACCATCTTCACTAAGATTTGCTTTGAGTATCTTGATTTGGATTCCATACTCATATACGGTCACGGATTTATCCCAAATATATGAATCTAACCCTTCACCATCCTTTGCGTTAGGCATCACGGCAAGACAAACCAGTCTATTTCGAAATGATTCATATCTTTGAATAAAGTTATGAGCGAAGACTCTTCCTTTTGGTGGAAACAAGTCGACAATTTCTCTCGAATTAAGACGATGAAATACATTAAGACTATCGACATACCCAACAATGTCAATGTTGGCGTTACCATTTGGTAATATATCAACATATCCTATAGGATTATTGTTCTCGAAATCAAATGTTTTCATATGTTATTATATTTTAGATAAAACCTTAATTACGTTATTAGTCTCGTTATGTTGAATTTTGCCAAAGACATGCATCATACCCCATCGATTAAGAACACTTCCTTTTAGTTCTGATTGAATGTTTTGCGGTATGGCGGTATAGTCAAGACCAACGATGCCAACATCTCTGTTAATAGACTCCCACAAAGAGCATTCTAAGTTAATGTTCCACTTATTATAGCTGTCCAACCATTGAGGATGGAAGGCATTGTGCTGCACAATTTCAAATTCGATGCGTCTATAGTTCGGGAACCTGATACTATGAGTGCCTGTTTTGAGATCGCTTAAATCAAAGATTTCGTCTTTTGAAGATTCCTTTGGCTCTCCATCAATCCAGAATCTGCTCTTCTTTGTAATGAGTAATGACGGACCTGCCCCAAACAAGTAAGAGAATCTACCAATTTTCAATCCTCCTTCAAGAGAATAGAAGCGTTTTGTCGTGTATAAATCGCTTGTAGTATAAGAATACTTTACTCTATAGATTGAAACATTGGCAAACCTTTTAACCAACAATTCAGATTTATAGGTTATTCGATGTTTACATTGATTTGTAAAAACCAATGCAATACCTTCTTCTCCTGTATTGTCATCTGCATCTTCGTCAAGATAACGGCATTCCTGCCAGTAGTTATCATAGATATCATCCTTTTTAAACAATATCAGTCCCTTATGCTTAAACGAAAACAAACGACTAATCTCTGAATATGTCAGTTTAGACACATCTATCTCTTTTGCCAGTTTGAGATTAGAATTACGAAACTGAAGTTTCGAATAGTCTTCAGTGAGATATATGAATTCATCAGCTTCTTTCGCAGTTTGTTTCTTTACCGCCGAATTATACCCCAATTTGTACTCACCATCCCAACGCAGATAATAATTAAATATCTGGCGTTTGTAATCGTCATCAGAACGGGAATTATATCTTACTTCATGTGAATGGCGAGTCTTAAAATATGAGATTAAATGATATCGGTCTATAACTCTCCAAAAATCTGTTTCCGATATGTCTTCACCAGGCAGCAAGTCATAATCCACGAAAGCACAAGCAATGTATTTTAAATCTTCTTCGGTGAAAACACATTGAGATTGCATAATGGGATATTGAACATATCTTCCGGCACCAGACTTTCTTTTGCACTTGGCGACGAAGAAGAAATGAGAATCACACCAATCATAAAAAGTTTCCCAATATATTTCTTGGTGGTCTTCCATCCATCTTTGAAGATCGTTCATATCCCAGTCAAGTAATACCTGAGATAGTCGGTTACGATAATTCCTTACAGTAATATCTCCACTATTGGCGCGTTTAGATGCTGCATATAGTTGGATGGCAAGAACACCCTTGATATGAGATATATTCCTGGAATAGGAATAAAGATTGTGTCTAACAGCATACATCAAGTCACGTTCAACAATATTATTCTTTCTGCAGAATTCATTAATGAGAGCTTTGTCAACAACGAATGCCACAGATGAACCTATATTATCTTCTGAAAATATACGTTCATCTATAAACTTGCAGAATATGCTGAAAAGTTGTGATGTATTCATACTGAACTATATAAGCTTGACCAAATAATGGTATTTATCACTTGTTTGTCGAATCACTCGTGCCTCATATCGAGCTTTATAATCTATATTCTTGGGAATATAATCAATAGACACTTTGACTTTCTTATAGCATTTATGTGCGATTGGATATCCGTTTAAGTCAAATGTTACCTCTATGATGTCACCACTATTAAGTAATGGTGTTTGAAGGATTTTCTTATAATCTACAGGTTCTTTCTGAGTTGCATATAACGTGTTATTTGGCTTATCTGCCATAGCGATGAGAACATTAGCGACACTACCTTCTGTGAGATAATCGGTTGTCACACATTTGGGAAGGAGAACTCTTATTCCAGAATACGTCATCAGATAATGATTCTGATAAGTTCTCGTATATTTAACCTCAACTTTCTTGCCTACTAATGACGCTATTTTATTTAATGACTCTTGGTGCTTCTTTTTGCCTTCATACGAATAACATATCTTTGAATATTCTCTATATCCACCTTCCTTTATCTTAATTATATCAGGACTAAGATAGTTCCGATTTTTTTTGAATTCATTAAAAATAAGATTCTTGATGAGTTTACCCTTAATTCCACTATTCTCAAATCTCATATAGATGGAATCAATAAGCTTGTTGACCCCAAAGAAGCCTTCTTTCTTCTGGTATTTCTGAAGAACTTCATAGATACAGTAATATGATGCAGGGGAAGCATTATTAAGACAGAATTCTATCAATTCCTGAGGAGTATAATTGAGTAATGCACCTAATATATGATAATGTTCTGGCTGTGACAAATTCTTACCTGCACTTTTTACAAGAGACAAGTCCTCTTGGGATAACTGTTTGCGGAATGGATATAAAAACTCTAAATTCTTCTCAATCTTGTCAGTTATGGAAAAAATCAGTTCTATTACAGTCTTTAATGCTTTGTAATCAGGAGTATAAAGATTATTTGGACTATTATTAATATAGCTAACAATAGGAGAGCGATATACCTTAATATTACATTCCAGTAAGCATATAATGGTTCTCCAAAAATCTTCTGTACTTTTGCACAAAGACAACACATCCTTTACGTGACTTTGCCCTATGGGTATATTGCGTCCACCTTTCAGATAGCCACTAAATTTATCACGTAATAAATCTTCGTTTTCTGGTCCAATTAGGCTAGAGAAATCAAAATCTTCATCGGAAACTCTGGCTTCGGGTTTTTGTGTCGGCTCAGATTGCTCGGTGCCATGAGTCTGGAGTCCATGAATCTTGAACACTTCGCTGTTGAGCCATAGAAGTTCATTCGAACATTCCTGATTATGTGTTGATATATAACTGTTATGAGAACAAAGAGCGATTATTGTAGGCACTTTATGACTTTGTTCATTAGGAAGTATATGCCAATTTCGTATGATGTCAAATGTGGTCTTGACAAAAGAGTCACCTTTCAAACCTAACATGCTGTGCGCAGTAAGTACAGCAGCAGACCGAATAGTTATATACTTTTTCCCTTCTTTCTCGAATAACGCTATAATGAAATCATCATTGGCGCAAACATTGCAATATTGAAGTTTAACACCAGTAAATATACCATGGGAATATGTGTAATTCTTCCTTAACTGTAATAGATTAGGAAAAGAAGCCTTATTTATATAGCCGTTGGAATAACATTGCAAAAGGTATGAGTCCTCTTTCGAATGTACAGTATTGTTATTCTCTGTGTTATCACAGGACATAGCATTAAGCACATATGTACCATCATTGTTTAAGCAAAACACTGTACCACCTTCTATATGTATTTGTACGAAACAATCACTCATAGCTGTTCTATTGATATTGATTTTTTCTACGATATTTACTGGCCACTTCCAAGAGTTTGGCAAACTTTTCAAGCCTGTCAGGTGGATAACCGCCCTTGGCAATCATCTTTTTTGTATGCTTGAACCAGTTAAGCAAATCATGCTCTTCTAGTCTGTGTTTAGATGGTCGCCTGTGATTGGTTTCCATAAACTCCATCATCTGGTCATACTGTATTTGCCATTTCTCATCTTGTGTCATCACCGCAAACTTTATTTGTAATCTACCGGAGGTTCAGCTACCATACTATAAGAAGTATCTGTATCTTCCTCAATATAGTGCCCATTCATTTCTAAATCAGTGATACAGGATCCTGTCGCATAACAATACATGGTAACAATGACGTTTATTGCTGCATTAAGTTCCTGTTCTGAAGCCGTTGGTGATATATGTGACTCACTATTGCGCCAATCTTTAACCATGAGTAACCACTGGTAAAGCTGTTGTTTAGCTTCATCTGTGCTATACTTCAACTGCCAAAGTGGTTTTACATCATGTATTACATTAGCCCACGTTACGGATTCTCCCTCATTTTGAGGTTTCACCTCTTCGTTCTTCATCAAGTAGTAGAGTTTCTTCAGATAGGCTTCGAACTTAGTAACCAGCAGATTGAAGGAAACGAACTTGTCTACGATAGTGCTGCCATCTTTATACAGGTTGATGAAAGCACGATGGAGGAATAGGCCAACACCGTCAAGAGACTCAATCGATTCTTTGTCCATTACGTAGAACAATGCCTCGACAATTTCTTTGGTAGAACGCATACTCTTCTTTACACCTGCAAGGGTGAAGTTAATTATCTTTTCTATCTCAGCCTTAGACTTGTTGATATGAGGCATGAACTGAATGGTCATTCCAGACTCTGGGTCTTGTTCACCAGCTGAAGCAGGATTCTCCAATACAGCAAATCCCTCTTCAACAGAAGGCTGTTCGATAACGACATCCTGTATCGTAACATCGTCATTCAAGTATGCTGCCAAAATCTTTTCACGCTGCTCTGGATCAAGGATGAAATCTTTTAGCAACTTTGCCCCTTTTGCACTCACCATACGAGCCTTTGGTTCTGTACCTTCAACCTTGGTGATAAATGCGCGAGTCTTGATAGGGTCAAGTGTCAAGCGCAATTCTGCAAAGCGGTTAAAGTCATCCAGATTTTCCTCTGTCGGGTTAGAGACGATGATTTGCTGAAGCATACTGATGTTTACTCCTGTTGCTTCAGACAGTATGAGGATTTGCTTGTATAGTTCCTTCAACTGATATTCATTGATATAGTCCTGAATGGTTTTTCCGGCTTCTGGGCGCAAATCTCCACGCTGAATGTCATGCAGTATAAGAATAGCTGTTCGCTGATCCTTCTGGGGAAGAGAAGCAAAGGTCTTATGCAGTTCCTGTAAAGCTTCTTTTGTCGGTTCACTACCTGGACCATCAGTATAGAGTCGTTTGATGAAACGAACGAACTTGGAGTTGATGTACTCAGCATCGATGGCACCTGTTCCTGTCTCTGTGATATAGGTGTCAACAGGATAGTCAAACTCATGACCTTCGCCGCCGCCAGTTCCGCCTTCAAACAGTTCACGATAACGTTGCAGAAGTATCAGATAGATCTGCTCATCCAGTTCCATTGTGATGCGAGTATAGGTATCGCCATGCTTAAACTCATACTCACTCTTTTCCCACACAAACCCTTGAAGTTTTGCAGCCTCCAGAAGTCTGGTCATGCTGCTAAAGTCCTGTGCAAACATCCGACGGTCTTCACGAGTGTCTGGCAGACGCTCGAAATTGAAAATTTCATGAGAATGGAAGATGTCGCGAATATGCAGGAACTTTCTGTTGATGTTCATTAGGTTGTCTTCCAACTTATCTACGAACACGCCAAGGGGACGGTCAACATATACCTCCAATGCATCTTCTATATTTCGCTCCATTGTATATGGGAACGTATAATAGTAGATAGTTCCGAATGGTTTGTCGGGGCCAAAGAGTCTGTTTGTACGAGAGAATGCCTGAATGATGTCGACATACTTCATCACCTTATCCACATAAAGGGTATTGACCCACTTTGAGTCATAACCAGTCAGCATCTGAGTGACTACAATCAGAAGGTCTATCTGTTGTGAATGGTCGTGTTCGATGCCGACATATGGCTTTTTGTGCGCAAGTCGCTTCGCTACATCCTTTTTGTATTTACCGTATGTTGAGAGTTGGAAGCTGGTCTGGTATTTTGCATTATAATCAGTCAGCATTTCCAAGAGGGCATCTTCACGAGCAATACCTTCATCACTGTTGTCTATATTGTTATCAAATACAGCAACAACATTCATTGATGAGTATTGCGTCTTGAATAATTTGTAGTAAGCAATAGCTTCAGGTATATTCTGTGTGGCAAGAATAGCATGGAACTTACGGTTCTTGCTGACACGGTCGAACTTGCCCATGATGTCAGCGGCCACTGCCTGATGGTGGATGTCTTGTTGATAGAGGTCTTTAGGAAGGTAATGCTCAACTCCATGACGAGTTTCGCCATTCTCTGTATAAGTGTCAGGCATCTCTAGCTCGTGCATAAAGCGGTTATATACCTTCATCGCTTCCGGGTCATCTTGGATTTCCTCTACACTCTTAGCATCAAGTTGACAGAGAGCTGCCTTCTCGCGAAGTTCATCATCGCTATATGTATTGATGCGATAAGGATCAAAACCAAGAACATTGCCATCTGGAATACCATTGGCAATGGTGTACTTATGGAGCATATCGCCAAACAGTGTTTCTGTCATGATTTCATTGTGAGCATTCTCCTCGAAAACAGGTGTACCAGTAAAACCAAAGAGTAATGCACGTGGGAATGTACGCTTAATGCTCTGAAGCATTTCGCCGAATACGGAACGGTGACACTCGTCGATTATAAACACCAGTCGTTTTTTGCCAATACGCTCAATCATGGCAGCATCAATACTTGGGCCTGGCTTGATATTCGACATCTTCTGAATGGATGTAACAATTAAGCGGTCATCATTACTGGTGCTATCAAGCTTAGACGCAAGTATGACAGTATTCTGAGTGTCCTGAACACTTTCATCCTCACCTGCAAAACCACGGTATTCATCGAGTGATTGAATGCTCAGTTCTATTCTATCCATCAAGAAAACCACTTTGTCTGCATCACCACTGTTGGCAATAAGCTGTGCCGACTTGAATGAAGTCATGGTCTTACCAGAGCCAGTCGTGTGCCATATATAGCCGCCTCGGTGCTCATGCTCATCCCAATTGACGGCATGTGTTACGTCGCATATTTTGCTGGCAGCAAAATACTGATAAGAGCGCAGAACTTTTAATGTCTGGTCTTTGTCATCAGCTATTGTATAGTAACCAATCAGCTGATGTGCCATAGGTATATTCAGGAGTTCGGTGGCTACACGGTGCCAGTCGAAAATCTCCTGATTGTTAAAGTCTGCCCAATGGAACTGAAATTCTTTCTGGAAACGGTTTTCAGCACCAGGATTAGCAAAGTAGAGTGTTTTCTCTGGGGTCATAGCAACGAAAATCTGAACCATCGAGAAAATACCACTACTGAAAATACCTTCGTGCATATAGCGTTTCAGTTGGAACACGGCCTGAGACACATCCACACGACTACGTTTCAGTTCTACGTGGATAACGGGCATACCGTTTATGAGCAACATTACATCACCACGACGGTCACCCGCCAATGGGTGAGTTGCACGGAAACGAGGCTGACGCACTATCTGGTAACGGCTTTGACCTGCACTGATTTCAGTAGGGTCAAATATCTTTAGATAGACTTCCTTACCATTGTTAAAAGTGTCATCCGGGTTGTCGCGTTTGATGCTGACGAACTTGCCATTGATAAACTTGTTCACCTTGTATGGGTTACCACACATATTCACCTTGTCGATGATTTGCTGTATCTCCGTTGGTGTAAGTGGGTAGTTACCCAAACGTTCACGGTCTCGGTTCATGTCGAAGATGATATCAGCCCAATTCTGGACTAGCTCTTCTTCTGTAGGCTGTACCAATACCTCACTGCTCCAGCCGTGTTCTGAAAGCAGGTGACAGAGAGCCAACTCAAATGCCGACTCCTTTTCAAATGGGTGAATGTTAACCTCGTTGCTCATATTTTTATTTTGTTTTGTTATGCAATCATCTTGTTCAGGCAAGCCCTTTTCACTTGCTTCAATAATTCTACTTTTTGAGTCTGTAATGATATCTGCTTATCCATTTTGCGGAAGAACGATCCTATTCGACGTTGCTCTTCAAGTGATGGAGGTATCGCAAATTTGCTATTTGAAACCAAGTTCCAGTCAGCACGTGGCATTTTTGAACCAGACGAAATGTTTGCAATATTCATAAAACGTTCAGATGATACTAGTAAGAAAAGAAAATATGGGTCAACCTTGTCTATGGCTCTTAGAACCCAAAAATCTCCAACCGCTATGCCATTAAAGTCAGAAAACAATATGTTCTTCAAATATGGGCGTAGTTTGCCAAACAAGACATCATTCTTGGTAAATCTGATGCCATGCTTGCAAACATTCTTTCTAAAGATGTCTTTGTTTAAGACACCCTCTCCTGCAACAATGTCTTCAAACTCAACGCACGGCAGAATGTTGGACATGTCATATGTAGAAACCCTTTGTACCATATCACTAAAGTTCATTAATATCCATTCATCTTTAAATCCTTTGAATCTTATTGCCGAGAAATACCCCCCCCCATTTTGTGGGAACATGGAGCGAAGACAGGCTGATTTCATTTGCTTCAGCCTATCCAAACGCTGTTGTTGTGTAGATATTTGAGTGTCGAGTTCGGTAAAGAAAGAGGCTATACATTGTTGTTCTTTCATTGAGGGCCTCCTAAAACTGCATTTACATAGCTTGTCATAGAAGAAATATAATCTTACTCCTCCTTCTTGATATTGTTCTATCATCTTCTTAAAAGTAGAGGTTTTGAACCAATAATTCAAGAATGGGTTATATGTATTTTCATCTGTCTTGAAAACGACATACAAAGAACTAACAATTACATCTTTATCCAAATTGTCATATCCAATAGAACCTACATTAATTCTTGCAGGATTATAAGCAAAGGAATCTGGACTAACAATGTAGTAAAGCCGTTTATCGGCATTAGACATTGTACCTCCATTTTCAAATTGTTCGTTTTGGGGAACAAAGCCACTTTCATTAGAAATCGAGTAACTTTCTAATGGTAGATTCTCTCTATTCCTCATTCCTGCTAATCTTGATATGTCCTTAAAACTAACCATTTGCCATTCATCATTAAAGCCTTTAAAGCGTATGGGGGGGGTGTTTTCTGATTGCTGCGGGAACATTGAATCAAGACAAGCAGACTTCAGCTGCTTTAGTCTCTCAAACTGATTCTGATGCAGCTTCATTTGGTCATCAAGTCTTTGCAAAAATGATGCAATTCTTTTTTGTTCCTCTATGTCCTTTGGAATCATTATATACCCCGTGAGTGCTGTTTCGTCACTTATGTTCATAGTGTTTTTAGCACCTTTGTTTACAAGCGGACGCATATACGCATTCAACCTCCACGCAGGATCAAAATAATAATGAATGTACTCAGGTGCAACACCTTCTTTAGGATTATATACAGCATAGAGCACAGACACTATTCCTGCTTTGCCCGTGTTATGTTTTACAATTCCATATGGTTTAGCACGAAGAGGGGATTTCGTATATACAATCTGCCCAGGACGTAATATTTTATATCCACTAACAGACTTTCCAGCATAGCTTCTACCAAGATGCTCAATCTGATTGACAACGCCATTCTCATCAGAAACAGACAAGACATCTTCAATACCAAAAATATTATCAGTGTTCTTTTCATCTGATATTTCGAGACAATCGCTCAACAGTTTCTTCTGCCATTCACCTTCAAAGCCTTTGAAGCGGAGTCGAGGTGTTGTTTCTCCTTCCTGTGGAAACAGCATACGGGCACAATCCTCCAACTTTCCGTTGGCGGTTTCATCGTTGGTGGTCAGAATCAGTTCATCCAACTGCCCATCTAAGCCTTGCAAAGTTATTTCTTGTTTTGCCATAATCACTATTCGTTTTCTGTTTCTGGGTTAGCCTCGTTATATTCCTCAATCCATTCCTTCACCTTCGACTGAAGCAGAGCCTTGTCGGGAAGATAGAGTTGGTATTGAGTAGCGTAGATATTTGCATCCTTTGGCAAAGTCAATTCTACAAGTGCATCGCTTTTCTCCTTACAAAGCAGGATGCCAATGGTGGGATGCTCAAAATCTTCTTTGACATATCGATCGTAATAGTTCACATACATTTGCATCTGTCCGAGATCCTGATGTGTGAGGTCATCAATCTTCAAATCAACGAGCACGTAGCATTGAAGCAGTCGGTTGTATAGTACCAAATCCACATAGAAGTTTCGTTCCTCAAAGGTAAACCTCTTCTGACGTGCCTCAAACAAAAAACCTTTGCCCATCTCCAGCAAGAAATTCTGTAACTTGCTTATGATGGCGTTTTCCAGTTTACTCTCGCTATACGCTGTGTCGGGCTTCAGCCCCAAAAATTCCAGTGTAACAGGATCTTTGATGATGTCCTGCGGCTTCTCTATAGTCTGACCTTCGCGCGAAAGACGCATCACCTCATCTTTATCACGGCTTAAAGCCAACCGCTCATATAGGCTGCTGGCATGTTGACGTTTTAGCTGGCGTACGCTCCACTGCTCACGAGCGCACTCTACTTCATAGAAACTGCGCTCGTCGGGATTCTCTATGCGCATCAAAACCAGATAGTGTGACCAAGTAAGGACAAACTTCGGCTGTTGAATTTTGGCAACACTGTTGCTAAATTTCGTTTCGCCTTGACCTTCAATAGATTGTAATTTTGGCAACGGTGTTGCCGAAATTGCTGGGTTGTTATAAGCAACGAAAAACTTTCTACACCTTGTAAGCGTATCAATAGTCCAATCATTACCATATTTTGCCATCAGACGCTGTGAAAGATTCTGCATGATGCGGGCTCCGTATGCAGCACGTCCTCCTTGTTGTTCATCTTCAAAAATGTAACGACCAACTTCAAATCGTGTCTTAACCTCAGTCACGTTTACGGTTCGGTAAACATGTTGACGAGCTTGTTCGATGAGATTTGCAATGCGCTCAAAGAGTGCGTCAATGCGTTCCGTTACTTGTATTTCGTTCTTCTGTGTCATAAATCTTACGTTTTTGAATTTCGCACTGATTCGTGTAGGTTCTTATTTGTTTAACTCCTGTAAGCCTTTCAATGCGAACTCATCGCCTGTAAGGTCGGCTACTAATGCCGATAATTCCGTCTGGGCTGTAGCAAGTTGTTCTGTTAGGTCACTGTATGATGTTGCGTACTTTCGAGCCAGAGTTGTAATTTGCTTTTCAAGTTCGGAAAGAACAGCTGTAAGCGTTCCATTGATTCCCTCTAACATAGGATCAATCCACTTCATGTGAAGGAATTGCTCTACTTCTTGGTCTGTCAGATTCTCAATGGCCTCTTTAGTCTTATCAATCAAAGTCAGTTTTTCCTCTTTGATTGCTTTGTTCAACTTTGACTGCTCGTCCCACAGCTTAACAAACTGCTTCAGCTTTTCTTTGGTGTCAGGGTCGATGTCATCTCCCTTGGCTTTCGCATCTTTCTTGATTTTTGCCTTGTCGAGCTTAGGATTGTCATCACCCTCCATGTATTCCTGCGACTCCTCGTCTGTGAAGCCGTCAACTAGTTCATTAATCTCAGATTCTATTTCTTCACCACGTGCTTCTTTGTCATTGATGGCTTGCAATTCAGCTTGGAATTTCACTTGTTGAACAAGAGAGAAAGGTATGATACGCCCCTTCAAACCATCGGGAACTTCAATGTCTTCATCACCTTTCTTTACTAGCTTGTATGCTGTTTCAACTACACGGGCTGCATCAATTCCATCAGTTTGAAGGGTCTCAATATCATTGGCGATAGTTTGCCACCCATTACTCATTGCTTGATAAGCTGCATAGCGATCTATTAAAGGAATATCTTCCAACCTCTGGAAAATGTCATCGGCAATCTCGTAACGTTCCTTCAACTCTTTCACATTAGCCACGTTTATAATCAATCGGCGGTGTAACTCTTCGGCAAAACCATCAAATGCCTTGGCAAATCCCTCTCGTAGCTTTGCCGTGTCTTCATCGTTAGCAATAGCCGTAGAAACATCGTCTGTTGTTATGACCGAGTATGGCTTGTCGTTTGCAGGTTGGAACAAATCCCTACGCAGAGAGGGAAGAGCCTCCCAATACTTGTTCAACAGTTCTATTTCACTATTAGGAATACCTCCGAACATGGTGGCGTAAATGTCGTATTGCTCTGGAGCTTCAGAAGAATCAACATAGCGGGGAATGTTCAGATTATAATTATTCTCACGGATGGTCTCACGGCTCACCTTGCGTGAAAAGCCTGGTTCGTCAGAACGTAAACGTACTGTATCGGCAATACGCTTGATGTCACAATCGCGTAGTTTGTTGTTCTTACCATCCTTCACAAATCCTTTTGAGGCATCAATGATAAGGACATCGTCATTTTGCCGGTGTTGCTTCAGCACCATGATTAGAGTAGGAATGCCTGTACCGAAGAAGATATTGGCAGGTAAGCCGATAATACAGTCTATCTGGTTTTTCTCAATCAGCTTCTTACGAATTTTGCCTTCACCATCATCTTCAGGGTCGCCACGGAACAGTACACCATGAGGTAACACTATAGTAAGAATGCCATCTGGCTTTAGATGGTGAAGTTCATGCAGCAAGAACGCATAATCAGCCTTACTCTTTGGAGCAACGCCGTAATCCTTGAAACGAGCATCCATTTCTGCATCAGAAGGATCCCAATGCTGTGAATAAGGTGGATTAGACACCACAGCATCTACATAAAGTGGTCGCCCTGCATTTGGACCTGTTTTCTCAATAGGCCAGTCTTCCCCAAGAGAGTCTGCGCAACGTGTATCAATATTACCAGGACGAATACCACGCATCACCAGATTCATACGAGTTAAGTTGTAAGTGTTCTCTTTCAACTCCTGAGCATAATACTTCACTCGGTTACGGTCTTCGATGTGACGGCCAACGCTCTTACCAATGGTAATAAGCAGAGAACCCGAACCACTCGTTGGGTCGTATATCTCTATTTGTTGTTTATTCTTATGATGTTCTGCAACGATTTCAGACATTAGCATGGCCACCTCGTGAGGAGTATAGAACTCACCAGCTTTCTTTCCGGCATTAGCGGCAAAGTTACTAATCAAGTATTCATAGACATATCCTAATACGTCATAGTCCTGAGAGCCATCTGTGGGAATATCCTTTATGAGCTTTATAAGTTCTTTGAGGGCTTTTGTTTGGGAAGCAGGATTCTCACCAAGTTTGCTTAATCCAGCTTGCAAGGTGATGAAGATGCTCTCATAAACGTGCTTATATGTCGGACTAACAAGTGAGTCAAAACGATTTAGGGCTACACTTAGGTCTGCTACGCTAAACGTGGTCTCTGGAAGGAGCCAAGTAGAAAACAGGTTTTTGTACTCAATGAAGTAACCTATACTACGCTTGCAGTCCTCAATGGTAAGTGCCATGTCCTCGTCTTCGTAATCTTCAACGAGGTCTGGCAGGTCTTCTTCCGTCCAACCACTACGCTTAAGATGTGCGACCTCGTTGTCCGATAGAAACTTGTAGAAGATTAGACCCAGAATATAGTCCTTATATTCATTGGCATCAATCTTAGACCTCATTTTGTTGGCTGAAGCCCAAATCTTATTTGCTAACTGTTGTTTGTTCATATATAAATTGTAATTTATTACTTATTTGGCGCAAAATTATATGTTATCTGTGCGACCATTCTGCACAGACGTGTATTTTTTCAAATTACTCGCTATTTTTTCCTTGAATACCTCCCTTAAAGATGCCGGAGCAAGAACTTCCACATGAGGGAAGTATGAGAAAATTACCGATTCCAGCTCTTTATTCGGACGAACTTCTATTTGAAGAATGCAGTCATCCTCACTGAGAATTTTCTGAGTATGATGTATTGGTTTGGATACAGCATAAGGGAATCGTTCTGGATTAAATTTAAGCACCACAGTTTCTTTTCCAACACAATCTTCTGGTATGCTTACGCCAACAACATCATCGAAATAAGTTGTAAAATCGATAGTGGTGTTGGGAATAAATGGCACATTGGCGAGAGAGAACTTGACTATGCGGTCAAGTGGCCTATTGGCAATCCTATCTCCAAAGGGTGTCTGCTCTAAACCGAACAGGAACCAACGATTGTTGTACTGTTTAACGTGATATGGATGGATGACAACAGTGGTCTCTTTCCCGTTATACGTTCTATACAGAAGATTCAGAGGTTGATGGTTGATGGCACTGTCTATGAGTTCTGATAAAAACTCCAGGCCACGTAATTGGTCATTTTGTTCGAAAGATACGATATGCTCACGATTAGTCTTGATGCCAAAACGAAATTCAAGGTTCGATATAACTTCCTCCAACCATCTGTTTGCACCTCCACGGTAACGCCCAAGCATATTGATGGTAGAGCTAAGTTTTGTAACCTCTTCAACAGTAAGTTCATTGTTGAATATAGTGAAATCAGGGTCTGTGTATCGATAATAGCATCTTTTTCCATCAAAAGGAATGGCCTCGATAGGTGCATCATAAGACACACGATCACGCATATACTTGATGTCATCACGTATCTGACGGACACTCACTTCTGAACCGTACATGTCATATAAGGCTTCATTGACTGCATCAACGAGGTCTTCAATCGTGTACTTGCGATGACGGTTGCTGAAACAACGGTCAAGTATCTGATACCGTAACAGGGCGTTCTTGTTTGTAGGCATAAACTATCGGTTTTCTATCATTCAACAATCGGTTAAGTTCGTACAAGGTCGTTAATCTCGCATTTCAAGCATCGAGCAATCTCAATCAGATTCTCTAAGCTGGGCTGAGAGGTGTTTGTCACCCATTTGGAAACGGTGGCAGGGTCTTTGCCTAACATTTCTGCAAGTTCCTTGTTAGACACCATGCGCTCGGCAAGCATCACTTTAATCCTGTTTAGAGGCTTGGAATTATCCATAATTACACATTATTAAATTAAATACTACCTGCAAAAATAATGTTTTTTTCGCAAAATCCACGATGAATACACAAAAAAAGCATATTATTCATTAAAAAAAAGATGATTTCACCAATTTTATCATCTAATTTTAGTATTTTTGCAATCGTTGGGTGCTATTTGTGCATCGTATTTCGTTTTTTTATTGTCTGTGCAGATAGGTCGCACTTTCAAAGTATAAATTTGCAGTCAAGTTACCTCTCCAGAATGAATGGAAATATGACAGAAGAAGAAAAAAGTAAGCTCATTGATGCTGTTAATTGTAAGTTTCCTCACAACAACATCATGGAACTCTACTACAATATCGGTAGAGCATTACCTTTTACCGCCCAAAGATTTCCAGACGGTAGGGTGTCTGACTGGTACAGGTCTCAGTATGTCCAGGTGGTGAAGGTGATGCCACATGGAAAATACGGGAAATATGGAAAGGCTTTTGGATTCTATTATCGCAACGGAGAACGTGCTGATAGTTCAGATATTGAGGGGCTTTGTTGGTGTAAAAAGGAAGATCAGGAGCCACAGGAGATTCCTAATTCAGGATGTGGTTCTTGGATGCTTCTGGATATACAGGGTGAACCAAGCACTGATAATCCGAAAGTTTTAGGGTTGGATGACGTTATTGATTTTGGAAAATATAAAGGCGTTACCATCAGAGAGGTGATAGATAAGGATTGGCATTACATTGAATGGGCTGTACTGCAATCACAACGATTATATGTCGATGTGGAAGCTGTAGTAAACTACCATGAATCTTGTTTAGTCAGCTTAAAGCCTTCTGATATAATGCAGTTTGGCAAATATAAAGGTCAATCTTTAGCCTCAGTATATGCAACAGATGCCCAATATTTGCGATGGCTGGAAAGCAATAATGACTCTTTTAGAATCGATTGGGATTCTTTTCAAACACAAATTCAAAACTGTAAAGACGAATAGTATGATGAACTGTTATACTGAAGAGGAACTATACTGGATGACAGGTGGCAATACAGGAACCCTACCAGTCAGAATAACTCCATCCAAAATCAACGTTTTGGGGGAAAACGAAATATTTGTTTTTGGTAGCAATATCAAAGGAATGCACATGGGAGGTGCTGCAAGAGCTGCATATAACAAATTCGGTGCAGAATGGGGAAATGGTGAAGGACTTCAGGGTAAGTCTTACGCACTCCCAACAATGGAAGGACTCGATAGTACCAAAGAGGCTGTAGGACACTTTACACAATGTGCCAAAGCACATCAGGAACTGAAGTTTTACGTTACTCCAGTTGGATGTGGCATAGCTGGTTATACATCTAAGGAAATTGGCCCTTTGTTCCGTGATGCTGCAGAACTCTCAAATGTGTATCTACCAATAAGCTTTTGGAAAGTACTATTAGGAATAACAGATTGAAGGTCAAATCTATATTGATATATATAACATTCAAATATAATTAACTATGAAGCAATTGGTTTTATCGCTGATAATCGCAGTTTGCACAGTCTGCAATGCTCAGACAGGACACATGAAGTTCAAGGGCGTTCCTATGGAAGGAACTCTTCAGTCATTCACGACCAAGTTGAAGGCCAAGGGTTTTACTCCTGTAGGCATACAAGATGGTGTTTCTTTGTTAAAAGGTGAGTTTGCTGGCTACAAGAATTGTACCATTGGAGCTGTTGCAGACAAGAGTGGAATGATTTGTAAGGTCTCTGTCATTTTCCCCGAAATGGATAAGTGGGGAGATCTGGAAAGTTGTTATAGCAACTACAAGTCTATGCTAACAGAGAAATACGGGGAGCCTGAAACTTGCATAGAGCGTTTTCAAAACGATTATGTCGATGATGACAGCTCAAAGAAGCATGAATTAGGGATGGATAGATGCAAATACCTCAGCATATTCAAATGCGAAGAAGGTGAGATACAGATAGAAATCACCCACCAAAGCTTTTCCTGCTATGTCATGATAAGCTACTTTGACAATGCAAATCAGGATAAATTGAGAAAGCAAATAATGGATGACCTATAATGGTCATTCCATATATAGTAACATCAACTCGGCATACCGTCTTCTTTCGATAGACGGTATTTTTTTGCCCTTCCAATGGCAGAACTGGACATAATCGCCTTTGAAATCTCTGTTTCCAGATTCAATCTTCTTCAAGAGTGTACTTTTGGGGTACTTGGTTCTGCTACCGAGAATTCTATAAGGCCCAACATTATAAGCTAATGCGGCGAGTAGGAGGGAGTCTTTTCCGTAACGCTGGAACATAGTGCATAGTTCCTTCAGGTCTTTGCGCAAAAGCGCATCAGCTTCCCTCAGAGACATATTAGAAGAGTAATGCTCTCCTGGTCTTAGCTTGTGGCCATAGCCAACATAAGGATAATCCTTCTTACGATGGATTCCCTCATAATATTTGATGCAGCAGATAGCTCGCTCAAATGGTTGAAGTGCAAAAATAGATGCTTGTTTTGGCGACTCATTTGCCTGAGCATCCATGCCCAGACAAAGAGTAAGGAATAAAGTTGTTAATACTGTTCTGAAAATCATTTGGTCTTGAATTTGTTTATTTCGTCTATCATGTTCTTCACGTCGAGATTAACCTGACAGAAGTTCTGGTATAAGATACGTTCTTTGGCATCTTTTGAAGGGAATTTGTAGAATTTGGGTAGTTTGAAGTTCTCGTAATCGGCTTCTTCTGCCTGTATCTCCTTCATGTCAAAGTCAGTCTTGCAGTAGAACTTTGAGGTCTGGAACTCTGCTGATTCCTGTATGTTCATAGAACCATTTCGCCCTGTCTTTGTCTTGATGAAGTCACGAGCCGTCTGACCAGCTATCCATCCTGTAGGCATATCCGAAATCTTGGATGCAGGAACAAGGCTGTCCATGTTCTCATTCAGGTTGATGGAGGTTTTATCTCTGTCGATGGTTACACCTTTCTTCAGTTGAACCACCTTGCCAAAGATGTCATTGGAGAGCCATTCGAGTGTTTCCTTAGCACGGGCAGAGCCGGAAACGACATTGCCTACAGTTGTAATAACCTTCTGCATTCCTACCTTACCGTAGTCAGATTCGAGCTGGGGAAGCTCCTGAAAGCCGAGAGCGACACTAACCTTGTTGCTTCGAGCAGTACCGATAAGACGGTCAATCTTATGGAAATAGAGTGTAGGCAGCTCATCGACGATAATGCTTACAGGTATGTTCTTTCCTTGACCAGTATTGACACGAGTGACCAATCTGTTCAGGATAAGGGCATTCAATGCGCCAATAATGCTCTCCATTTCAGGGTCATTGGCAATAAGAAGATAGCTTGGATTCGCAGGATCACTGACTTTCAAATCGAAATCATCACCATCCTTGTGAAAAATCCAATAAGATTCTTTGGTGGCCAGACGAGAAGTATAGACGCGCAGCGTACCAATCATACCTTCCAACTGTTCCATCGCATTATTCTTCATGGCTGTCTGGAAAGGGCCAAGAAGCGGCGCAACCTCAGGGTCTGTTTCTAATACCTCAAAGATTATTTTGTAATCCTGATTGAGGAAAGAGAGGATATGAGGCATGTCACTGTATTTGCCAAGCCAGTATGCAGGTTCCACCTCCCTGCCTGAATGGTCAAAGACACGGCCTGTTGGCTTCGGTCTGTGTGTTTTGGGTTCTTCCGTCATCTCTGCAATCAAGGGATTACCATCCTTATCGTATGGCACTTTCTTGTAAGACACGAAGAAATAAATGCAAGCAGCCAAGAAGTTGACAGCTGATGTCTGGAAGAACTGGTCACTACCGCCACCACCTTCCTTCTTTCCCTTCTGTAGAGATTCAAGCAATGTTTCAGCCGTTTCACTGGCAGCAGCAAGATTGCCAATATACTTCTGTTGGATAGGGTTTACACGGCGTGAATACTCAACATCCACAAAGTTGATGATGTTGAACTTGAAATCTCTGCCCGCCTTTTTATTGGCTGCAAGGTTCTTGCGATAATGGTAGTATAGCTTTTGGGCAAGTGTTGGAAACTTGTAATCGTACACTACCATTGCAAAGCCTTTTGCACTATGCTGACGGATAAATGGCTCTATGATGCTGAAGGTCTTACCAGATCCAGGAGTACCGACAACCCAGGTGCCACGGAAGGGATTGACAATGTTAACCCATCCTTTGCGAAACTTCGATTTGTAGTAATAGCGCATAGGTATATTCACGCTATACTTATTCTCTATCAGTTCCTGGCACTGCTCGAATGATTCGTTCTCGAAATTGAACCTGTCTTTCAGAAGCCCTTCCTTTAGGAACTTCGAGATATTATCAAGTGCAACATGAATAAGAATAGTGCCAAGGATGGTAGCTGCCATGTAGAGCCAGATGTTCAGCGGAATCATGTAGAACCGCATGTCCATTCGATACCCGAACAGCCAAACGGACAGGATTGTAATACCTACACCACTGACAAGGGGATAGAGCACCTGCCGTCTTGCATCAAACTCCAAATGCTTCTTATTCCTGGTTCCAATACAGGTAATACATATAATCACGAATGTTGCAATCTTACTCCAGATAAGATTCCCATCCAGATAGATGAACCACCGCTTGATTCGGTCATGAACATCGCAAACTATGCCGCCCCAGTAGTCAAGTAGTTCCGGGTCAATGGCATACTCGAAAAACTCCAAGAGTAGCGACACATAGATGACCGCGCGAAATATCTTGTAGGCAGTTTGAAGCTCTTTGGTTTCTTCCATTTCTTACTTGAATAGTTATAAACTCTAATTGTATAAAGTGATGATTGGGCGTACTTTATGTGATTGTTCTTTAGGTGTTTCTTGAAGTGCTCCAGAAGCAAGAGAGAACAACCATGCCTTAGCCGATTCCATATCTTTCACCTCCGTTGAAGTCCAATACCAACACTCGTCAGGATCATCAGATATGACATCGCCACCACACTTCTTGATATAGTCGTTTACCGTGCTCTTTGCACCATAAAGCAAACGTATCTCGGCTACTGATGGTATGAAGGCACTCTGTCCATATTGCCACATATCAAAGACTGCTGTGGCAGCTGGAGACACCCCAGTGGAATACATGGAATGAGTATTTATGTTCCCATCGAAAGCAGTGGTGTTAGCCGATGTGTTATGTTTAACACCGATACTGTCACTGTATGCTTCAGGCGCAATGTCCCAAAGATAAACGGCATAACCAGTTCCCTGTGTCTCATTGTTCTGGTTGATGTGAAACACTACGGCAATAGGCTGTTTACCTTGACTCTTCATGTCTTCATATCGCACAACCTTTCCGTCTGTACATAGTATGTCACAAGTCTTCATTGCTGTGTCAGGAAACTCACGGTGTTCGTCGCAACTTGTTATGGCCACCATCATAAGGGCAGCACAGATAGTATGTAAAAGCTTCATTTTACTCTGTATTAAGTTATATTATCTTGTAGGAATTTTGAATCCAAGGGTAACTCCAGAGCGGAACAAGTCCTTTCTGTCAGGTAGCATCAGGTCACATTTGGCTTGCCAATAGAGCACCCAACCGTGTCTAAGCGCATAATTGTGCTCATAGCCAACATGGATGCCACCCAAGAACTTGTCTGTATTACTACCTGCACTGGCACCGATGCGTAGATTCCCATGATTGTTACGACCTCGCCACACACAAGGCTTGTAGGCTACGCCAACACCCCATGTTCGGTAGTTTTTCCAGAATGATTCAGGACACACATGCCCACAACTTTCGCACTCATCCCATTTGAGATAGCCATTAACGAAGTATTCCCAGGCGTTATGATACTTGGTTTCGTGTTCCCATGCAAGTGTGGCATCAAGGCCACGCTCATAAAGTAGTCCCACGCCAAAGGTAATCCTGTCACTATGTGACTGAGCAAAGGATGAAAGGGAAATAGAACCCAAGATAACGATAATAGCAAATAACTTCTTCATTATTTAGTCCTCCTTCAGTAAAATAGCGTTGAATGAATCGGCATAGAGGACATCCTCATAGTCAATGTTGAGCATGATGGTACGTCCACTAATCTGCTTCTCTGAAATCTCGATAGACAGCACCTTGTCATTGGGGAAGGTCATCTTCTTCAGCACAACGACGTTACGATAGCCATACTTGAACGTCTTGCTTTGGTCGAGGACAAAGGCAGGAGTAAGCTCGATAATCTGAGAGTTAGTAGCCTTCGACTGCTTTTTGTCTGCCAGTTTGAATCGCATTTCATCAATATCAAAGCGAATATTCGTCTTGTTCTCTACAGAGAAGTCCAGGAAGAAATATTCTCCAACGGAATAGATGTTGTTCAGACGTATCATCATACGATGCTGCTTGGTACTAACATTACGGATTCGGGCAGTCGAGTTCCAGATGGAACGAGCATACTTTGCCATATCCTCAGTACTCATTGATACGGATGGATTGTTATACGCAATTCTCTCTTCCGGCTGGATTTGCTTGTCTGTAACAGCCTCCTGAAGTCTTGTTGTATAGAGCAGCGCATATTGTGTCCGGTATCTCTCAGTGACAATGGTGACAATTGCAAGAACCTCGCCATCGGCATGTGCGCCTTCCTTGGGCTTCAGTCGGATAGTGTTGTTGATAGGCTGGTCACCAACTACCATGTCGGTACTGATGTCAACGAAACGGATTGGCTCAGAAGCCGTGATGACAGTAGTCACCTGTTCGTTAACAGTGAGTTGTTCCATCTCTTCATACGTCTGCTGTGCCATCAGAGGCATTGCAAACAAAGCACAGATAAGTGATGTGCCGATTTTCTTGAAAGTCTTCATGTTCATTATATTTGAAAATTGTTTTAATCGTTTTTCTTCTCTTTGCCGTTGACCAGATAGACAAACGTGCCATATTTTAGCTTGGCTGAGTTTTTCTTGATGGACTTACTAATGGCATTGCTCGTTTTCTGTACGGCATTTGTGATGGCTTGGTTGCCCCATTGAATGAGGGAGTTTCCAGCTGTTGTTGAACTTGACGTTAGAGCTGAAGAGTTGTTCATGGCTCCACTTGCTACGTCCTTCGTGGTCTCTCGGAAATTACTGCTTGGGACATACAGACCTTCCAATCCGTCTGTGTCGTAAATCGAAAGGTTGACCTTGATGATGTTATCATTGATAAGTATGCTCTTGATGTTTCCCTTGACACGCTGACTGCCAAAACCACTCATAAGTGCATAGATGTACGTTCCCTTGGGAACTACAATGTCATTGATTTCAATGTCATCAAGCAGACGAAGCCTTACACGAGAACCATCTACCGCCTTTACATTTTCATCAATAATGGCTTTGATAAGGTTCGGCTCAGGGTCATTCTCAGTAAGGGTGTTGAAGTAATCGGAAGTGACTTTCACTTTCTTCACGACCTCTTGCGCTTCATCATCATCTGAGACACCTTTAACAGCTCTTTCATTCACACTGATTTTGCCTTCCACTTTGTCCGAAGGTTGACTGTTGGCAGGTGTGTTATCTACATTGCTATCAGTTGGAGGTGTCATTGCTTGCTGACCTTGCAGTCGTGCCTGTGCAAGCGCACGGTTGAGTTCTTCCATTGCTTCCTGCTCTCGCTGCTGACTACGAGCGAGACGGTCTGCTTCACTCATGCCGCTACCATTCGCGATTTCTTGACCTTTTTGCGCACTCGCTTGTAGTTGTCTCTCAATCTCAGCGAGCTTCGCGGCTTCCTGGGATTCGAGTAATTGACGCTCCTCGTCTGAATACTTGGAGTCGTAAGATTCTTTTTCTTCTTCATTGTTTCTGTCTATATTTTCCATTGCAGTTAAGTCATCGATCTTGCCGTATGACTTAACCATACTCTCATATTTGTTGCCAATGCCGTCACCCTTCATCTTTGCATCAGGCAATACAGGGTTCAGGTATTCTGTGGTAGTAAGGCTGTTGTCGGGAATCTCTGCCTTTTCCGTATGGAAGAGGTCAATGACGAAATAGCCGACAAAAAGCAAAGGAAAATAGATGATGAGGGGCAGCATGTATTTAGGCTGCTTCCAGTTAATCTTCTTCAGAATGTCCATTGTCTTTATTGATTTTAGTTTGTGATTCTTTGAACTCCTTGTTTACACTTACAGGCATGGTATGTACGGAACTGATAGCGTGCTTAACTCGCTTATGTCGGTTCCTGACCAACTCTTCTTGTACCTCAGTGGCAGATTTCTGTGACTGATGGGCGTTATATACCTTGCCCATACGAATGAGATTTGCAGCGAAACTAAGGATGATGAAACCAAAGACGATGGCTAAGAACAGCTTCTTATGGTCATTGGCAAACTGCTGGACTTTGGCAGCTGCTTTGTCAATCTTAGTTGCTCTGGCAAACTTGCGTCCGGCATCGACCTCTCTTTCATAGCGGTCTCGATATTTCGGGTCATCCTTGTCGGGCATCTTTTCGCCCATAATTATTTTCTTCCAAGACATAGCTGTATGTTGTTAGTATGACATCTTTGTTTTCTGTTCTATGTCTTTATTCAGCAGGGTACGCCAGTTGGTGATGAGCAAACCATGAGGGTTGTTGTCTGTTCGAGGAACACGCTTTATCTGTCCTGCCGTCACCAACTCTCGTGTCAGGATGCTGGAACGACGTTCTATCCTCTGACGACCATAGTAGGTAAACTCCATCTTATCCTTGTCAAACTTGATGCTGTCACAGAAGATGCTGAAGACTGCACTCGTACCCATGATGTTGGAATAGAAGCCTTTTTCCTTCAAGGTGTTGTACTGTGCCAGACCTGTTTCGTCAATCAGGTACATGGCTTTCTCCATCGTGTATTTGATGTACTTGTCATCAGGGGCAAGCGTGAAGAAGAAATGATGGAACATTTCGATATGGCTCTTGGCTTCCACATCGAGGGTTTCTTCCATCGTACTTCTTTGAACCAGGATAGGAACGTTGCCATCCAACACATACACTTTCTGCTGTGCGTCTGTTACCATCACACGAGCTGTCCAGATACTGGAAATGCTGATGATGATGCATCCCACCAAGAAGAGGGAGCATATTATCATCACCAACTTGATTTTGTTTTCGAGATTCTTGATAACCATAGTTTTACTATTTCGATAATTTATAATACTCTGCTAATCATACCTTGGGTAGATACCTTTGCTTGCTGTGCTACACCTTCACCGAAGTTACGGGTAGAGAATGCCGTATCACCTTCAGGAATCATCCATGCTGCAAGGTCTGGGACAAGGTTCAGACATTTGAGTGCAACGATGCTTGCTGCCATCAGATAACCTGCTGAGAAGAAGGAGTTCTGAAGGTATGCTGCCATTGTCTGCTCACTCTGCGTAATGGCTTCAAGGTTTTCAACCTGAATACAGAGAACAATGTCAAAGAGCAACAGCACATAGAAGCCGACGAAGTATAGACAAGCTCCGTAGAAATGGACAGTGAGATAGCGTATAAGCCATTTCGCCCAAGCTCCTTCCCATTTCGGGAGTAGCGAGAAAGCCCATTGGATAGGCCCGAATATCGTCAGCATACCTAAAAGAATCTGCTGGCAATAGATGGTAGCCCACCAACCGATACGGAAAACTATCAGGGCAATCAACATGATAATCTTATCGATACCTACGACAGCTCCAGCCGTAAGAGACGTGAACCATAGTTTTGAAGCATCCTGTTCCATGTTCGTCACTTCATCGACACCAGCCTGTTCCATTGTACTTTCAATAAGATTGGGGTCAGAAGTACCTGTATGAGCCACATCAGCCTGTGCTTGTAGAGCTGTGTACATAGTATCTCTTGTATAGATGAGTTCCTGGACTTCCGCAAACTTATCCTCAATCTGAGTGGATTCTGCCTCGTAAAGGTCATGAGTATAAGAGCCAATGCAGTTTGGAATGTAGGAAAGGAAGTCCAGAACGCACCAGCTGCTGCCGCTATTTGTCATGCCTGTATCTGCAGGTGGGTACCACCAGCATAGGATAATGCTGACAACAAGGGGTTTGAACAGCTTCATGATGTCAAGCGGTTCATGTTTCACCATCATCTTGTAAGCCATTCCTGCTGCTACAATGATGGAGAAGAGTGCTGCAAGAGCCATACACATCTGCAATATCCACCAGAAAGGCCCTTGTGAACCAGTGAAAGTAGCATCACAAAGGAACTCGTTGGTCTGGAAGATAACATCATCAATCTCCTCTTCAAGGATGTTGATGCCAAAGTCTGAAAGGATATTCGTATCTGCCATATTATTCTTGGATAATTATGCCATTAGTATTTGAACCACTATTGGAGTTGCCTCCATTATTTCCCCATCCGGCATCCCTCCAACGATTGTGAGCTGCCGTAGCAATAGCTGCACGATGGTCTGGCTTGTTATATGTTGCAGAAAGAAGGTCTGCCGTTTTCGCTTTCTTGTTGAGTTGAACAAGATAGGCTATCAGCGTTTCATTCTGTTTGGTTATGTCCGCATAGATGGCAAGATACTCTTTCTTTCGCTGTGCATTGGGCATATAAGCATCCTGAGTAGCTTTGATGGCACATTGAAAGATATGGTAGTAGTCATTCCATCGGTCTTTGTCATGAATAGAACCGCCAGCACCGACAATACGGTTGATGTTCGTCTGGAAAGCATTTAGCTTGTCTGTTATCTTTGACCCTTCAGCTAACCAGGCAATGTCAATCTGGCGGTCTGCTATATTCAAGGCTTCAATCTCTGCTCGTTTCGTTAATGCCGCCTCTATGGAGTCTGCATCTTCTACCTGTGGATAGGCAGAGACTCCTGCCAATGCGCGATAGGTCAGTTTGTTTTTCGATGCAGCTGAGTTTCGGTAACTGTTGTGAAATGCCCAATAGTACAAATCGGGAGTAAGGCATCCGGCTCCAATCTCCTGAACCGTTATCTGGTTCATCTTGGCTTCATCGTGATTGTAGGTCACATAAGACTGTGCTTTTACTTGAATTGTTACTATCAATCCAAGTAAGATTGTCATTGATTTCAAATAGATTATGTATTTTCTCATAAAGTGATGATTTAATATCTGTTATGAACTAATATCCGAGGTAGCCAGCTCCTTTCCATCTTCCAAAAGCACCTTCGATAATCTCCTGTTTTGTCTTAGCACGATACACCTGACGTTTCCAATATCCTATACGAACCTGGATGTATTTCCATGTGTCGAAGTAGGCTTTGTTCAGATGTTTCTTTATATTGTCGAGGGACTGGTTTATACTACTCAGAACCAAGATTAAGTCAGATGTAGAACAGGCAGCAGCTCCTGTGGCATAGAGAACCAAATCACTCACAGACTTATATAAATTGTCTCCTTCATCAGCAATCTTTGCCAAAGCTCTGGCATTGATGGTGATGATAAGCGTATCGGTACTGACAATGTTTCCTCGCTCCAGACATTTCTTGTTGAAATCTTCAAGCATGTCCTTATAATCACCAATACGGTCACTGACTGTCTCATAAGTGTTATAGACATTGAGACTTGTTCGCAAGGTCTGATATAATATATCTATGACATCGAAGGCACGAGTGTATCTGTCGAGCTGGGCATTGATGTCTTTATAGCCGATATTTGCGTCACTTGAATAGTCATGCAGCAGTTTGTTGCTTGCTTCGAGGGTAGAACGGACAAGCAGAAGACTACGCTGTTCCTTATGGTCATAGATATAGGCTTCGACGGATGGTATATCGAAACCGAACTGTGCTCTCGAAATGGTAGGAAACAATGACAAGAGCGTAATAGCTATGATAATTATTCTATTCATCTTCATCGTCGTATTTTCCGTTATAACTATCTGAATGGCTGCTATTGGCAGCATGTCTGAGCCAACGCTTCCTGCATTGCTCTACAAGAGTAAGTCTGCGGCCTTGTTCATCATTGATATAGGGTGCAATAGTCCTCAATATGTCAATGATGGAATGCTTGTAATGCATCATTTTCTCTAACGAAACAAGGTCTGCATATATCTTTGTCAGGCGAGTGTCGATGTCTCGCGCAATCTCCAGACGGTCGCTTGACCAAAGAAGATGGTAAGTGTCATCCGTATCATCAGCCTCTACAGGTTCTGTCTTTGCGTATTCCACAGACGTATCACAGTTGGGATATTCACGGGCAATCTCTGCAATCTTGGCATTTACTTCAGCTGCTTTTTCCGCATCGCTCTTCTGAGGATCGAGGTCAAGCACGGCTACAACTTGTGTATCGCAGTAATCAGTAGTAAGTGTCCATGCTATCTGTACGATGGCACGGTGTATCTTGATGCCAAGGAAATATTTCGGGCCACGAGCTATCGAGACTGTTGCCCTGAAGGTGATAACTCCATTGACGTTTGGCATGGTAGCAGTACGGACGAAAGTGTTACCCTCCCAGGAACCACTGCCATTCCATGTAAGATTATAAGCTGTCTTATAGTCCTGCATGATGGCTGGTATTCGATAATAGTCATCTGTTTGGGCAGACTCACTGTTGATAGCCTCCTGTTTGGCTTGATTATACTGAGCCAAAAGGCTTTCCCAATTACTCTTTTCTGATGTAAGAGAGGCAATCTGATTCTTGTTGGCATTATATTGCTGCCTATAGGTGGCGGCATCATTGATACTTGCATTGGCAATCTTCTTGATTAAGTCTGCATTTTGAGCTTCCAATGCAGCTATCTGAGACTGAAGCATGGCAATCTTACTCTCTGCCTCGCTGATTTTTCCATCCAGTTCAGAAGTGTCAAATCCAGATTCTGTGATGGAGGTGGACATGGCACATTGCTTGGTGTGGTTACTTACAGAACCACCACAACTGCTGCATTTGTATTGGGTTGACCCCTCTCCAAGTTTAGCTCCATCATGGCAGGTCACGCTGATAGTGGCAGTTTCGCAACCTGCAATCTTCTGGGCATCGGTTGCCTGATAGTATTTCTTTGAATCTGAACCGATGTAGTAGGTGAAACCTTCCTCGTTGTCATTATAGTCAGCCAGACGAGCATTCAGACCAGCCTTGAAAGAAGCCAGATCCATCGTATAGGAGTCAAAGACATCCTCATATTTGATTTCTGTGTTATTCCAAGACTTTGTGACATGAATCTCGTAGGCATAAGCCTTGGCATATTGTCCGCTTCGGCTCTTGCTCAGAATATAGGCACTGCTCCAATAGTTGATATAGTAATAGAAGCCGTCATTGCTGTTGTTAAGCTGTTGGACTCGGCTACGACTCCACCCGGCATGATTCTCTGAGTTCTGCAAGGCGGCTTCTCTTTGGCTGCTGTTTGGATAGAAGTCAGGGTCTCTGGTATCAATGCGATACCAATGATCTCCATAAAGGATGCTGTTATCATCGGTAGGAGGGTAGTAGTCGCATAGATTAACACTTCCTCTATCCACACGATAAATATACCAACGCTGGGTATAATATTGTCCCATTCCCTCACGGGCATAGTCTGTTAACCATGCCGTAGCATTATAATTGGAGAGATTGAATAGGTTTGCTACTGCATCCTGGCCACCAATCATATTAAGCAAAGTACCACCTGTATTGGTCGTTATGTTCTCATACAGGTTATATACGTTGTCAGCAACCTCTATGACACTGGCTGTTTTATCCATGATAGTGCCACTAAAGTTACTATTTGCCAGTATTGAGTTGATAAGATTGTTTGCTCCAGCTGTGGCAATGTTAACGCCCATTGCATAGAGGTTGTCAAGGTCTTCCTGAAGACTCTCTTTGCTGAAATTTGAAGGTATATCACCGATATTATCCAGAATGGCTTTCCAATCCACATCGCCAAGCTCTGAAAGCTTCAGGATGTCCCTAAGTTGCTCGTTGATTTCAAGAAATGCAATATCCCTGAAGCTCAGACTGCTGTTTGTGACGATAGACTCAAACTGATAGCACAGATTCTTCGTCTCATCACAAACCTTATAGAGGTAGGAACCCCAATACAAGGCATTTTGGGGACTTTTGAGCATCATTCCAGCTACAGTCCAAATCTTCGGCATAATCTTAGCCGAAACCATGTGATAAATACGTCGATAGTAATAGTTCTCTGTGCTGCTTGTCCAGAGTCCAAGGTCAGTCAACGCCTTGCGGTCAAGGAACTTACTCGTGAAGATGCCAGCAGCAGCCACCTCTGCAGCCTGATAATGCTCTCTTATTTTGGCTATCTGGTCTGCATAATACATTTCAGTGGCAGCTTCAGTATTGAAGGATGCTACCATTTTGGCTACAGTTTCCTTATCAAAGTTGACACTGTAGTACTGCCCTCTGACAGGAATGGTTCCTGTCAGAAGGAGCAGTAAGATTATTATGGTAGAGACTTTCTTCATGTTGTTTATTCCTTTTTCAGATATTCAAGCGATGCTGTGGTCAATGCATAATATTGAGTAAGGATGTTGTTCGCTAAGAAGAAAGCCCTTCTCATTTTCTTCTCCTTAGAGCGGAAGATGCAATGGTCAGACAGATACAAACTTTTGGCAAGTTCAAAATGTCGATCAGACCAATCAACATCCAAATCACAGAAGGATGCTATGATTTTTTTCACCTGAATGTCGGCAGCTGGTTTGTTTGTAGAGGGCTTCTCGCTGTCTTTTTTCAGCAGTTCGCAAGCTATTCTTTGGTGTTGGAGGATGTCATTATCACACATGCCAAGCGACAAACCATTTTTCTTCAGGTGTAGCTCGATGAGTGATGGGTCAAGTCCAAGTGCCTCGATGTGTTTCTTAGAAAGATGGCACAATTCACCAATGGTTGTAACGCCCTTGGCGTGAAGCGTGTCATGGACAACTTGTGTTTCTTTGTCTGTACCAAAGTTAAGGGTACTAACGTCTGCTGTAAAATCACTGATAATCATAGTTATACAAATTTAGATTCCTTTTTCTTTAAGTTAAGTACATGTCCAGCCTGGTTGACCATCTGGGCAAAGGGTAGAGATTTTGAAATGCCAGAACGATCCCAATCACGGCAATAAGCCTCGATTGCTTGCTGATGGTTGCATTTCAGTTCTCGCTTGTAGAGTTTCAAGGCTTCCTTCTCAGCTCGTTCTGTGGTGTAAGTCATGTAGCATTCATGGGGTTCTTCGACTCCAAAGACGGCTCCAACACTTCCACGACGGATGAATACTTCACGGAAGAAACTGCGTCCTTCCTTGTTTTCCAGTCGATTGATGGTGAAAATCTTTTTGCAGTCCACATCGGTCAAACCAAGGATAGCCTTGATTTCATCAAATCTCTCACGGAACTTGCTCTGGTCAAGCAGCATCACCACATCGGAGTTGTTGATGATGGCCTCCTTCACAATGGGACTGCCAACAATATCCTGAATTTCCTGAGTTACCACACCGACACTTGCCCAGAACTTACGTGCAGTCTTGTAGAGGTACTTGATGTATTCTGCCATCATAGGGCTGGCAATAGCTTTCCACGCCTCTTCAATGACAAGCACCTTACGGTTCTTCTTGATACGCATTTTCTGGATGAATACATCCATAATAATAAGCGTTACCAAGGGGAAAAGCAGCGGATCATCCTTGATGGAGTCAATCTCAAAGACAATGAATGTCTCATCAAACAGTGTGGAATCCAGGTCTTCATTCAGGGTCTTATCGTGATTGCCACCTCGATAGAAGTCCTTCATCATATAGCGATAGG
>Ga0256405_10001485_pt1 | contig 63257 bp, 52 predicted proteins | sample RumenRJG_02DNA_FD_189096 | JGI IMG/M metagenome (GOLD analysis project Ga0256405, IMG submission 189096) | Bovine rumen microbial communities from Lethbridge, Alberta, Canada - RJG_02 | ecosystem: Host-associated > Mammals > Digestive system > Stomach > Rumen | place: Canada: Alberta... | reverse complement strand
CCCGCCAGCGCCGCTCAAGGTGTGGTTTTTCTGCGGTGGCGCTATGACATCGGGATACATGGATTTTAAAACGGGCTTGTCGTCCTTGATGGAAAGCGTCTGTAAAAATCCACAATTTGTTCGTAAGCTGGAGATGAAAATTGTTTTAGAGAACGATGAGGTGGCGGCACATGGACGCTCTTGAACGACTGCGCGCCACGGTCGAAGAACTGATCGCCGAACGCGACGAATCGCGCAAGCGCTGCGCTGAAGCTACTGAGGAAAACGGAATATGTACACGAAAAAAACGAGCCTCAAAACTGAGGCCCGGCTGGTGATATAGCTAATATTTGTCTGATGTAGTTGCGATGTCAATTTCATTGACGAAAGGGAGAAAGTCATTATCTTCCGTCACAAGCGTGAGATGGAACTTTTTGCAGATCAGGAAGAAAAGAGCGTCGTTGAAGTCAATGTCATGTGCTGCACATAAATTGATGATTTCCTGCGGGCTCACCTGTTCATTTGGGGTCAACATGAGGCTCGAATTGAGAATTTCATGTATTTCGGCTTTCGTTGCTTGAACTGCTTCGACATAATCGTTTTCATGCGCATTCCTGAAATCCTTGAAATTCTTACCCCCATAGCTTTTGTTAGTCTTTTGCCAAGCACGGTGTTCTTTACGCAGGCGGACATTCCAGTATTCTGAGAGCTGCTCCATGCATGTGCGGATCTGACATTTTCCTTCATGCTGTTGCTTCAGGAGCAGCGTATAGATTTCCGCACGAACCGGTTTGTCGAGCTGTTCGCCTGCATAGAGACATGGCAGCCACGCGCTCGTGTCGAGAAAAAGCGGCGCGTCGGGCAGATGGAGCGTTTCGTCAAGATGAAAGACTGCCATCAGTCTACGGCCTCGACGATCTCTTTCAGCATCTGCGGGTTGGCGTAAAAGATTTTTGCGTATTTTTTGACCTGGGCAATTTTAGCAAGGGTGTCCTCGTCGGTGTCGGCAAAACGGAGCTTGGTATCGATGGTATTCTCAGGGAGTTTCAGCGCAGGGTTGTAGAGCTTGCCGATTGCGATGTTCAGGAAAGCTGTAATAACTCGTGTTATACCGGAGAATGAGAGCGTAACAATATTGCCGGCAGTTAGTTCAGAAAGAATTCTTTCATAAACGGGCAAGGCCTTTTTAGGATCTATGCAGACGGTATTTTCTGCCAGTTCTGCAAGAAAGAGAGTAACTGTGTTCATATAAGACCTCCTGAAGGTTATTCGCTTGATAAACGATAAGAACAGGGATCGTCTGTGCGAATCGTGATATTGATTGCTGTTCCAGGGAAAGGGAGTTCCAGTTCTTGTTCTCGTACGTTGTAATTATACATCCCCCAGTAACCGCTGTGTGAAACGACCTGCAGAGAACCACGATTTTGTCTGATGAATTCTTTGATGATGTTCAGACCAACTCCGCCGGGATCATCTGTTTTCGTTGTATGACCGCCTTCCATGCCCCAGTTGATGGCTTCTGTTGATGACATAACAATCTTCAGCGATTTCTGGATTCTTTGCTGGAATCCAATGCCTGTATCTGTGATAGTAAATTTCAGACGGTTCTTGTGAGGAAAAAACTGACCGCAAACGAAAACCCTATCTGCTTCTGCGTGCTGATCTGCATTGTTAAAGAGTTCAAGAAAACCGTCAGTCATTCGTTCCCAGAGTCGATCAGTCATAGTTGGCAAATGGTAGCGAGGAAAGTTCTCATTGATGTAATCCTGGAAATCTTCGATTTGGGAAGGGTGAAAACTTTTGAATGCGATTGTGCTGTCCCATGCGTCATCGACTGTGGCAGCGGAAAAAGCCTGCTCAGCAAAAAAGCGATTCTTGCAGAGTAATTCAGTAATTTTAGGACTGCAGGCGCCAAGACGGAACTCATGTCCAAGATCGCGCAGTTTAGTGAGTACGCATGCGAGTGGTGAGCACATTGAAGCGTCAAACCATTCAGCGAATTCCAGTGAAACAGTCTCGTTCGTTCTTGTTGTAAGACGAGAAAATAACAGGGCTAAGCACTCATAGCCTTCTTTGTCGTCATGAATGTTTTTGAAAGTTGCTTTTGGCATTTGTTATCTTCCCACTGTCGACTTGGGCAGCTGTCCATTTACCGACTTTGTGATCGCTTCCAGTGTTTTAGGCGACAGCACCTTTTCCGCCTGAGCGATACTGCGGCGCAGGTGCTCGACGTTGGCGGGACTGTAAAATGAGTCACGCTTTGTCTTCGCTTGGCGAATCTCTTTTGTCGGCGGCATAGAGAACCACTCCTTTCGAGTGGATTATAGCATGTTCGTGAAAATGTATTTCTATGATTGTTTTCAGGAGGGGCGGAAATGCGCGATTACAAGGCGGCGGTGCGGCTGCTGGAACTGCTGTTGAAATTTCATCCCTGCGGGCTTGCCGTGATCCTCGGCACGTATCCGCCGCCGGACGCGGAAGTGTGGGACGAGCTGCTGGCGCTGAGCAGGCCGGTGTCGGAGGCGGTGCGCGTGCAGGGCAGTCCGTCTTCTGAGAAAATGCTGATGTGCGTCGCCAGGGCCGACGAGATGGACGGTATCGTCAGGGAGATGGGCGGCTGGACGAACATTCAGGCAGCCGCCGAAGCTGTGCGCGCTGAATATCCTGAGTGGTGGCTGCACTTCGTGCGCTATGTCGACCGCGTTGACGGCGCACGCGGCAATTACAACTCGTCCATGCAGGGTACGCCCCGGGCGCTGCTGGCCGCCGAGCTGGGACTCGATCCGCAGACGCTGAGCGAACACCGCTACAAAGTGCCGGCCATGATCGCGCGCAAAGCGATGAACGGTTTTCAGAAAATGCTCTTTTGAATCCGCGCAAAATCCCCGCGAATCGCCCCTCGCTCTGCCGCTTGAACTGCTGACATAAACGGATACAATGATACCATCGCAGCACATAACGCAAGCCGCCGGTCTCAGCGCGAGACAGGCGGCTTTTATCGTGGACACAGAAGAGAGGCGAGAGCGATGTCAGAGCGAAACGAACTGATCCTGTATGCCGTATGGGACCGCGTGCGGCTTGAGTGGCGCTTTGGGGCGCGCGAGAAATCGAGCGGTCCGCTGCCGCGTGGCACTCACGCCATCTGTTCTATCGACAGAGAAGACCGCTTTCTGATGATCGAGTGGGCGGAAGAGAAAGCAAGACAAGGTTGGTCGCTCAGGCGCATCCGTGTAGCGAGCGACGGCGGCCACGTATGAACGTCGTTGAACCGATCCGCGACAAGCGAATGATCGCGCGCATCGCCGAGTATCTGCGGCGGTGGAACAAGCGCTATTTTCTTATCTTCGAGATCGGCATCTATACAGGATTGAGGATCAGCGACATTCTCGCGCTGACCTACGGAGACCTGATCGAAGAATACCGCTCGGGCCGGCGAAGGTGGAAGGAACACCTTGAACTGAACGAGATCAAGACTGGCCGACGGCGCGTCATCCCGCTCAAAGACACGACGCTTGGGCGGCTGCTGGTGCGCGAGCTGAAACCGATCACGCGACATGATTTGGACTGTCCGCTGTTCGTGACACAGCGGTGGAGCCGTCAGGGGGCGCGACGGCCGCTGACTCGCTGGATGATCTATTACGTGCTGAGGATCGCAGCGTATGAATGCGGTTTTCAAGGACGGGTCGGTACGCACACGCTTCGCAAGACTTTTGGTTATCACGTCTATCAGCAGTCACACGATGTTGCGCAGCTCCAATCGTTATTCGGACACAGCGCGCAGAGCATCACGCTGCGCTATATCGGCGTGTCGCAGGATGATCATGACGCAGCGTATCGTTTGCTTAATTTTGATGCAAATGGGAAATTGGCGTCCGCTCCGGATTTATCCCTGTCTAAATAGCGAAAACGCGGGTGTTTCCGAGCCTGAAATGCCCACAGAAAACACCTTTTTTGTCTCTTTTCGGGTAAAATCGCAAATTCTTGGCAAAACGTGAGCAGATCGCGGAGAAAAAACTAACGCCGATCGCGTTGTGTCTTCTGTTCAAAGGGCTTTCAGAAACATCCAACACAATTACCGTTGTAGTGGATGTTTGGGCGTCTGTGCGAGTTCTGGCCGAATCAAGCGCGAACGCTTGCGATTGCTTTATTTGCATCTCGTCTAGGTTCTGCGAAATACTTTTTTATGCGGGGCCGCTAGGACTCGCGATTTTCCGCTAGGCGAGAAATGTTTGATAATCGTTTCTTTCCCGTGGCGCTGTCGCTTTCGGAAGGGCTCTGAACCGGAGTTCAAAAACGACAGAATGAAGCAAAACAGGAAGTGATGTCATGACAGAGAATGTCCGCGAAGGCACTGCCGACGATCTTGCTTCGCTTTTGGGAGTGTCGAAACGAACTGTGCAGCGGTGGCTTGAAAAGGGCGCTGCTGTGAAAGTTCGCCGCGGCGTTTTCGACCTTCCTGCGACGATAAAAGCGTATTACGAAGGTCACAGACCTGAAAACGGCTCAGGCGCACCGCGAATAACTGAGCAAGTCCAGGACCTTGCCCAGAGCGCCTGCACGTCGGCTGATCTTTCGAAGATGTTCGGCGTTTCCGTGCGGCGGATCAACCAGCTTGCGGCAGACGGCGCGATCCGCAAGGACGGTGAAAAATTCGTCCTCGGCGAGGCTGTGCGTAGCTATTGCGAATACGTCAGAGGGCAGGAATCGGCGGGCTCGGCGGATTACGAAGCGCAGCGCACGCGCCTGGTCAAGGCCCAGGCCGACAAGCAGGAAATCGCAGTGTCGATCCTGCTGGGCGATTTGCTCCCTGCCGGTGCGGTCACTTCCGCCTGGTGCGATCTGACTGCCGTGATGAAGACGGCCATGCTCAATCTGCCTTCCAAACTGGCGCCGCGCCTGGCTGGAAAGACAGACGCAGCCGAGGTGAAAGCGCTGCTTGAAAGCGAGGTGAGGACGGCGCTTGAAGGACTGTCGCAATTCGATATTTCGGAGTGTGTTGAAACAAGTCTGCCAGCGGACTTTGAAGACGGCGGCGCCGCCGCAGCCCCTGACTGTCAGCCAGTGGGCAGACCGTGAACGCCGCCTTTCGATGACGTACAGCGCCGAGCCCGGACAGTGGAGCACCGACCGCGCGCCGTATCAGCGCGAAGTGCAGGACGCTCTGACCGACCCGCGCGTGCAGCGGCTGACACTGATGTTCGCCTCGCAGACGGGTAAGACAGAGATCGAGCTGAACATGCTGGGCTACATCGTCTCACAGGACGCCGGGCCGGTGCTGTGGGTGTGGCCGACCGACGAACTGGCCGAGAATTTCAGCCGCGAACGTCTTGCCCCTACCATCGCCGAAACGCCGCGTCTGCGCGAGCTGGTCCACGACGCCAAAAGCCGGGACAGCAAAAACACCATCACCAACAAGAGCTTTCCCGGCGGCTTTATCGCTCTCGTCGGCGCGAATGCCCCGCGCAAGCTCGCGTCGCGTCCCATCCGCTATCTGATCATGGACGAGATCGACGGCTTTCCCGCTTCGGCCGGCACCGAAGGCGACCCGATCGGCCTCGCTGTCAAGCGCACGACCACGTTCTGGAACCGCAAGATCATCCAGGTCAGCACGCCGACGCTACGCGGCCTGTCGGCCATCGAACGTGAATACGAACGCGGCACGATGGAAGCCTGGCAGTGGCGGTGTCCCCACTGCGGTCAATGGGCGGCGGAAAACTGGGATCTGTGCCGTTTCGACGGTCCGGAGGCCGTGATGCGCTGCCCGCATTGCGGGCAGGATGCTACAGAAGCCGAATGGAAAAGTGCGCCGGGCCGCTGGTACGCGGAACATCCGGAGCGTGAAGCGCACCGCTCGTTTCGCGTCAGCGCGCTGGCCTCGCCGTGGGTAAGCTGGAATGAACTTCACGATGAATTCGCCCAGGCGCGAGAGAGCGGGGGCGTCGAGGAGCAGAAAGTCTTTGTCAACACGCGTCTGGCCCGCACTTGGGACGAAGGCAGCGGCGCCATCGAAGCCGCCGAAGTGGAATCACACCGTTACGACTACGGCGAGGACGCGCTGCCTCTCGACATCCTCGTGCTGACGGCCGGCATAGACGTGCAGGACGACCGCCTCGAAGCCGAGATCGTCGGCTGGGGCGCCGGCATGAGAAGCTGGGGCGTGCGATACGCCGTGTTTACCGGCAGGCCGGAAACGGACCCGGCCGTGTGGGCACAGCTTGATTCTCTGCTGAAAACGGTCTGGACGAGGGCCGACGGCGCGACGCTTGCCGTGTCGTGCGCCTGCATCGACAGCGGCGGACACTGCACGTCACAGGTGTACCGCTACACCAAGTTGCGCGAGGCTGCCCGCGTGTTTGCCATCAAAGGACGCGGCGGTCAGGGCGTGCCGCTCGTCAGCAAGCCCAGCCGGGCCAACCGTGAACGCGCCGTGCTGTTCACGCTGGGCGTTGACGCTCTAAAAGCGGCGCTGTACGCGCGCCTCAAAGTCAAGGACGAAGGTCCCGATTACTGCCGCTGGCCGCGTAACGAGAAGAGCGGCTACGAACACACCTATTTCGCCGGATTGGTCAGCGAGGAACGCGTCGTCACGACGACCCGCAAGGGCAAGAAAGTCGAGTGGGTGAAAAAGACCAGCAAAGCGCGCAATGAGCCGCTTGACTGCCGCGTTTACGCTACTGCCGCGCTGCACATTCTCAACCCCGATCTTGACGCGCTTGCCGCATCTGGAACAGTACAGCCCGGGCGGCCGCGGGCGAAAAAGCGCGTTCTCAGCAGCGGCATACGCCTGTAAAGGAGATTTAGCATGACGAAAACAGAAAGGATTGCCGATGCCAGAGCGCATCTTGAAGCCTGGAAAGAAGCCGATCTGAAAGTGGCGCGCGGACAGGAGTACCGCATGGGCACACGCACGCTGCGCCTCGTCGACGCGCCCTACATCCAGAAGATGATCGCTTACTGGCAGGCGCAGCTGGACGCCCTGGAAGGAGGAAGGGGACGAAGGCATTTTCACATCGTTCCCGTTGACCTGTGAGCGGCCGCCTTGCGACTGCGATCGACCGAGCTGTGCTGACGGTCGCGCCCGTGTGGGGCAGTCGCCGGCTGAGGGCCCGCGCACAGGCTGATCTGCTGCTGGCAGCTTCCGGCGGCGGATACGGCCGACACGGCGCGAGCAAGACGAAGCGAAGCCTGCTTGGCTGGATCACCGGCCGAGGCGGCGACGCAGACGCCGACATCACGACAAATCTGCAAACCCTGCGTGCCCGCTCACGCGATCTGTACATGGGCGGCGGCCTCGGCTGCGGCGCGGTCAAAACTGTGCTGCAAAACGCCGTCGGTCCCGGGCTGTATCTCAATCCGCAGATCGACGCTGATTACTTGGGCATGGATCAGGATCAGGCAGCGGCGTGGGAGCGTTCTGTCGAACGCGAATTTTACCTGTGGGCGGAAAGCGACGCCTGCGACTACAACCGCACCGTCAATTTTCAGGGCTTGCAGCGGCTGGCGTTTCTGTCGTTCCTGCTCAACGGCGACGTGTTCGCGCTGCTGCCGATGGTACGTCGCACGGGCTCGCCCTACCGCACCGCCGTACAGCTCATCGAAGGCGATCGCGTCTGCAACCCGGACGCCTACGACCGCACGCGGGACATCCGCGAAGGCGTTGAACGCGACGAAAAGGGCGTTGACGTGGCCTGCTGGATCTGCCGCGGTCATCCCGGCGCAGCGCCGCAGACACCTGCCGAAAGTCTGCGGCAGCATGAATGGATCCGCGTTCCATATTTCGGCGCACGCAGCGGACGACGGAATGTGCTTCACATCATGGAGCCGGAGCGCATCGGTTCACGCCGCGGCGTGCCGTTCCTGGCGCCTGTCATTGAAGACCTCAAGCAGCTGGCGCGCTACACTGACGCCGAGCTGATGGCCGCCGTGATCGGTTCAATGATGACGGTGTTCATCACATCCTCGACGCCGGAAGCCCCGCCCCTCGGTGAAGCTGTCACGCTGCCTGGCGAAGGCGCAGGGGCCGAGAACGAGGAGCGCAAGCTGGCGCTTGGCAACGGCTCGATCCTGAGCCTGGACGAAGGCGAGAACGTGCAGACGGTGGATCCCAAACATCCCGCCGACGCGTTCGACCCGTTTGTGACGGCGCTGTCGCGTCAGATCGGTGCGGCGCTGGGCCTGCCGTATGACGTGCTGGTCAAGGCGTTCAACGCTTCGTATTCGGCCAGCCGAGGTGCGCTTCTGGAAGCCTGGAAGACGTTCCGTGTGTGGCGGTCGTTCTTTGTATCCAGCTTCTGCCAGCCGGTATACGAAGCCTGGCTGGAGGAGGCTGTCGCACTGGGCCGCGTGGAGGCGCCGGGATTTTTTGACGACCCAATGACGCGCAAGGCATACTGCGGCAGCGAATGGCACGGACCTTCGCAGGGCACGCTCAATCCGATGCAGGAGGCCAGCGCCTGGAAGCTGCTTGTGGACGAGGATTTCACAACGAGAGCGGCTATAGTTGCCGAGCAGAACGGCGGCGACTTTAACCGCGTCGTGCGTCAGCGAGCTGCTGAAGAGAAGGCGCGCCGCGAAAACGGCCTTGCCGAAGATCCGCGAGAACGCGATTACATTCTTTGACAAAGGAGAATAGTTATGAAAGAACCGTTTTGGAAGGTGACAGCCGCGCAGGGAAAGAACGCGGCCGAACTGAGCATTTACGGCGAGATCGACGACAGCGGCTTTTTCGGCGACGCGATCAGCTCAAAGGCTATCGCCAAGGCGCTGAAAGCCCTGGGCAGTGTGAAGGAGATCACGGTGCGCGTCAACAGCCCCGGCGGCGATGTGTTCGCCGCGCAGGCTATCTATTCGCTGCTGAAATCGCACGAAGCGGCGGTCACGGTGAAGATCGACGGCCTGGCCGCTTCGGCGGCGTCGCTGATCGCCATGGCCGGTGACCATATCGAGATGCCGGCCAATGCGATGATGATGATCCACAACCCTTCGTGCAGCGTCTGGGGGCAGGCGGACGATCTGCGCAAACAGGCCGACGTGCTCGACAAGATCCGTGATTCAATGATCGGCGCGTACCAGCGCAGCGGGAAGACTCGCGACGAGATCATCACGCTGCTTGACGCCGAAACGTGGTTCACCGGCGAAGAGGCCGTGAAAGAGGGGTTTGCCGACGCGGCCGAGCCGGCTGTGCCGATCGCCGCCTGTGCGCGCGGATCGGTGCTGGAGTTCGCTGCCGGCGGACGTAAATTTTCGTTTGAATCGGCCCGGTACAGGCATGTGCCGGGTATTTTTGTCCACGCCGCGGAGGCGGAGAAAGGAACTATGCCCATGAACATTGAGGAACTGAAACAGCAGTGCCCTGAACTGCTCGCGCAGATCAGGCAGGAGGCCGAGACGTGCGAACGCGAACGCATCCGGGCGATCTACGATCTGGGCGGCAGCGCCAGCCAGGAAGGCTACCGCGCCATGTTTGAAGAGCCCGTTGCGGTTGAGGCTTTTGCCGTGACGGCGTTGCGCAGCATGAGGCAGCAGCGTCCGGCCGGCAGCGCCCAGGCGCTCGTTAAGCTGTACGCCGACGGGTGCGAAGTGCCGAACGTCGGTTCAACTGATCCCGCTGAGGATAAGAGCGGGGACAGCGGCGCGCTTTCCGCGCTCAGCGCGGCTTTTAAGGGAGGTCGTTAAAAATGTCTTACGCAATGGCAGAAACTCTTGGCGCTTTCACCCCCGACAATCTGATCGCGGGGACGTTCCCCATCCAGACGGCGACGGTTTCGATCGCTGCGAATCAGACGCTTTCGCGCGGCGCTCTGCTGAGCAAGGCAAACGGCACATGCTCGCTGCTTGCTTCCGGCGCTGAGCTTTACGCCGTGCTGGCCGACGACATCACGACCGGCGAAGAAGCGGCTACTGCCGAGGTTTATCTGAGCGGCGTTTTCAACGTGAATGCGCTGACTGCCGCCGACGGTGTTGTTATCGATGACCTGACCGACGAGGCGCGCAAACTGTGCCTCTACTTTGTGAAAAACATCAAGCAGGAAGGTGATGCGTAATGGCTAACTTTGATCTTTTCAGCGTCCGCACGATGCTGCGTCCGTTCGAGCAGGAGTTTGAGCCCAAGTCGTTCCTGCTGCGGACGTTCTTTAAAAACCGCACCGTCTTCGACACCGAGACGGTGGACATCGATCTTGTCAGCGGCACGCGCCGCATGGCTCCGTTTGTGCGCCCGCGCAAAATGGGCCAGGGTGTTGACCGCTCCGGCTATCAGACGAAGACGTACAAGCCGGCGCTGCTGGGCCCGCAGTTTGCCACGACCGCCGAGGATTACCTCAAGCGCACGCCCGGCGAAACGATCTACGGCCATGACAAGACGCCGCAGGAGCGCGCAGCCGAACAGCTGGGCAAGGATCTGCGCGAGCTCGACGCGATGATCTCGCGCCGCGAGGAGTGGATGTGCGCTCAGGCGCTGTTCTACGGCAAAGTCGCCATGTACAACTCCGATGAGGGCATCGACGAGGAGGTCGATTTCAACCTGCCGTCAGCGGCGCTGAGCGGATCCGATCTGTGGACGGCCGCCACGTCCGACCCCGTGAAGGATCTTTCGACGTGGGCCAGCGCGATGCGCAAGGCGTCCGGCTATTCGCCCACGGTCTGCATCATGGGCAAGAAAGCGCTCGACGCGTTCTTGGATCATGCCAAGGTGCAGGCTGCGCTCGACAACCGCCGCATCGAATACGGCCAGATCAGGCCGGAAGAGCTGGAAAGCGGCGTGTTCTATGCCGGCTATCTGTCGGTGATCGGCCTCAACGTCGACATCCTCGGCTACGAGGAATGGGGCGTTGATGACCGCACGGGCGCTACGGTCAGCATCGTGCCGGAGAACAAAGTGCTGCTGGCCAATCCCAACAGCCGCTGCGAGATGCTCTACGGTGCGGTGGCTAATGTGATCGACGGTGTCGTCGCTGCGCCCCGCGTTCCCTTCAGCTGGGTGATGAACGACGGCAGCGCGCGAATGCTGCGCCTCAACAGCCGCCCGCTGCCCGTGCCGGTGGACGTGGGCGCTTCATATCGCGCCACCGTCACGGCCTAGGACGATGATCGAGGTCGTGCGAGGATCGGTGAAAAGCGGGGGAGTCTGGCATGAGCCGGGCTCCCTGCTTTCGCTTGATCGAGACGAGGAGTATCGTCTGGTTCAGCAGGGCTTCGCGCGTTTTGCCGAAGAAGAAACGCCGCCTGTCCCCGCTGAGGCAGTTTTGCCTGACGCGGAAGCGGCGCCCGAGGCCGATGATTCCGCTGCCGTTGCCGAGGCGGTCGTCGCACCGGCAAAGCCGCCCCGCCGCCGCGCCAGGAAAGAGGCATAAATGTCGAAGGTCTTCAGCCCCGGCATGGAAGATGCCGACCTGACGCTGCTGGAGACGTTCGGCGAAGATCACCAGGTGCAGGGGCAGACGGTGTTCTGCGTCCTCGACGAGGATGAATACCGCTATCACGCGCAGACCGACGATGAAGAACCGCTTCACGGCGTGACGACGCGCGGCATGGTGATGTTCGTCAAGCGTGAGACGCTGGGCTTTCGCCCGGAAAGCGGCGATCTGCTGACAGTGGACGGCACGGATTATCTCGTGTCGGAATGCCTTGAAGGCGAAAAGCTGCTGACGGTGACGCTGGAGGAGAACCGTTCATGACGCTGATGCGCATCGAGTTCGACCAGAAGAAAGCCGACGAGGCGCTGCGTTTCCTTCAGGGGGCGCCGAAAAAGGCCCGCGTCGCCCTGGTGCGAGCTCTGAACGCCTCGGCCATGAGCGCCAGAACGGAGATCGTGCGCAGTGCCCGCGAACGCTTCAACGTGCAGTCGTCACGCGTGCGCAGCACGATCCATGTGTTCAAGGCAAGCGCGGCGACGGACGCGCCCAGCGCGCAGGTCTCGTCAAAGGACACGCGTCAGCCTTTGACGCGCTTCAAATTCAGTCCCAAGGGGCCGAAGAGCTGGATCGGCGTGCCCAACACGCGGCGCGGTCCCGTGGTAAGCGTTTCGGTCAAGCATGGGCGGAGCACCAAGTTCCGTCATTCATTCCTGGCGCGTTTTCGCTCGGGACACCTGGGGCTGGTGTGTCGCGCACGCGGAAAGTTCACGAGTCACGGCCGGCCGAAGCTGGAAGAGAACTACGGCCCCGCCGTGCCGCAGATGATCGGCGGCGTGACCGGCGCCGAAGCCGTGGCCGAAAAGGCCGTGCGCAAGTTCGACGCCGAGCTGGAACGCCAGGTCGATCTGATGCTGAAAGGTTAGACTAATGCTGACAATTTGCCGGGAATGCAAAGAGCTGATCGAAAAGGCGCTGCAAGAGCTGCCTTCGGAGACGAAAAGCGGCCGGTGTGCGCCGAATGTGTATGCCGGCTGGCTGCCGCAGACGGTGGCGGGCGAAGACAAGGACGACGTGTTCCCGTTCGTGCTCGTGCGCCCGCAGGAGGGCTTTGACACTCACAATTCGGGATTCTGCACGCTGTACATCGACGTGGGCGGCTACTCGAAGGACGATTCCGGCTGGATCGATGTGATGAACATCGTCAACCGCATTCGCTATGCGCTTGATAATCTGCCCGGCGGCGTACTGCCGCACGGCGTGATCGTTGCTGACCGCAGCGGACATTTCATCGACTGGGCGCTGTACGAGGAACAGGCGTATCCGCAGTGGTTCGCGCGCTTGAAGATCCATTTTGAGACGGGGCGGGCGCAAAGCCTGCCCGGAAAGGACATGCAGCCATGGCTGAAAAAGTGAAAAACGAAACGGCGGCCTCCAAGGAGACGGCCGTCAAAACGAACACGGCGGCGAAAGAGCCGGCCGCAACGGCAAAGAAGACACCGGAACAGCAGATTTATGCCGGACCGACGATCCCGAAGCACGGCCTGTTTCACTGGGCGGTGTTCCGCGGCGGTCTGCCGGCGTTCGTCGATGCGGTGCTGAAAGAGCATCCCTGGGCGGGGGCGCTGTTCGTGCCGATCGCCGATCTTGCCGACGCCAAGCGGCAGCTGGCCGACAGTGCTTCGCCGCTGACCGTGCTGGGCGAGCGCCTGAAAAAGACGCTCGAAGCGAAGAAGGAGGGCTAAGCGATGGCCTTTTATCATGGAGTGAAAACGGGCGAAATCCCTACCGCGGTGATCCCGCCCGTCAAGGGCGATCAGCCTGTTGTGATCGTCGGCACGGCGCCCGTCAACCTGAGCGCCGACGGCGTGGGCAAGACGAACGAACCAGTGCTGTGCTACTCGCTGGCCGACGCGGTGAAGGCATTTGGCTACAGCGACGACTGGAACAGCTACACCCTGTGCGAGGCGATGTACACGTTCTTCCAGCTGTACGCCGTTGCTCCGGTCGTGCTGATCAACGTGCTCGACTCGGCGCGCCACAAAACGGCCGTGACGGGCGAAACGGTCACACTCGACAGCAAGGGCGCAGCGACGCTGGCCAACCTGGGCGGCATCCTCGCTTCGGTCGTCGTCAAGAGTTCCGACGGCGAAACGACTTATGTCAAAGACACCGATTACGTTGCCGCGTATGACGACGACGGCAGGATTGTCATCACGCGCGTGGCGACCGGAGCCATCGGCGCCGGCGCCGAACTGCTCGTCAGCTATGACCGCCTTAACCCGGGCGCTGTGACGAAGGCCGATGTGATCGGCGGCTACGATGTGACGACGGGCAAGTACACCGGGCTTGAACTGATGGAGCAGATTTATCCCAAGTTCGGCCTGGTGCCGTGCTTCCTGATCGCGCCCGGATTCAGCAGCGACAGCGAGGTCGCCGCGGTGATGAACGCCAAGTGCGAGGCCGTCAACACGGTGTTCCCGTGCATGTTCGGCGTGGATGTGCCCGTGGCGACGGTGAAGACCTACTCGGCCGTGTCGGCATTGAAGAACGCGAACAACTTTGTCGACGAGTCGATGGTGGTCTGCTGGCCGAAGGTGAAGCTGGGAGAGCGCGTCTTCAACATGTCCACGCAGTTTGCCGCGCTGAAGCTGGCGACTGACGCTGAGAATGACGGCATCCCGTACAAGTCGCCGTCGAACGAGAACTTCCAGATGGACGGCTGCACCGTGGGAGACACGGGCGCGGCGGACGAGGTGTTTTTGTCGCTGCCGGAGGCCAACTACCTCAACAGCCAGGGCATCGTCACGGCGCTGAACTTCACCGGCGGCTGGAAGTGCTGGGGTGACTGGACGGCGTGCTACCCTTCTGTGACCGACACGAAGGACTGTTTTATCCCCGTCAAGGCGATGTTCTTCTGGGAGCGCGTGCATCTCGTTCAGACGTACTGGCAGAAGGTGGACGATCCTATGAACCGCCGCCTGATCCAGACGCTGGTTGACAGTGAAAACATCGTCCTCAACGGACTGGCGGCGCAGGGCGTGCTCGTCGGCGACGGCAACAAGATTTCGTTCCGCGAGGACGACAACCCCGTTACCGAACTGCTGGCCGGCACGATCAAGCTGCACGTTGATATGACGCCGTGCATCCCTGCCGCAGTGATCGACTACGACCTTGAGTTCAACGTCGATAATCTGAGCTCGCTTTTCGGCTAGGAGGCGATAAAAGATGATTCCCGAAAGACTGATCGGCTTCAAGTGCTACCGCAACGGAACGGAGCTGCTTGGCGTTACCGACGTGACGCTGCCGAACTTTGAGGCGCAGACGGACACTGTTAAAGGCGCCGGGCTGCTCGGTGAAACGGAAACGCCCACCATCGGCCACTACGGCGCGATGAGCATGACGGTCAACTTCCGCACCGTCGTGGGCAATATCACGCCGCTGCTGCTTCCGCACGGCGCGCTGCTGGAGTTCCGCGGTTCGATCCAGCATACCGACGAAAAGACCGGTACGATCGCCACCAAGCAGCTGCGTGTCGTCACCCGGGCCAAGCCGAAGAACACGCAGCTGGGCAAGGGCGAACCGTCGGCGACGATGGACGCCAGCGGCGAGTACACCGTGGAATACATCAACGTGTTCCTGGACGGCAGACCTGTGATCGAGTACGACCCGTTCAACTACGTCTGCCGCATCGGCGGCGCCGACATCCTCGGCAGCGTCAGAAGCGACATCAATTAACGAGCCGAAAAAGGGCCGTCCGCGCACTGACGCATGGACGGCCCAACGGCTTTATCAGTAAAGGAGGCACTTTTATGGCTGTAGCGAAAAACGAGTATTCGCCAGCTGAGCTTGATGCGGCGCTGGCGGAGATGCCCACTGTGGCAGTGAACGTCGGAGAAGCGGAAGAGCGCATCGAGCAGATCGAAAACGAACAGGCCGCGGCTGATAATTTGGAAGCACCCGCGTCGGATCAGCCGGAAGCGCCCGCCATCCCGGACGTGGAAACATCGTTCGCCCTGCGAAGATCGGTGGAGCATAAGGGCGAAATCTACGAGCGCGTCGAGCTTGACCGCGACAAGCTGACCGGCGAGGCAGTGACGCGCGCCGAACGCATCTTCATGGTCGAATGCCCGAACGCCGGCGTGCAGAACATGCTGAACTCGCTCACATTCATGCAGATCCTTGGATCTATCGCCGCCGGCATTCCCTATGCCGTCGTCAAGAAGATGGCCGGAATCGACGCCTACCGCCTCGCTGCCGCCGCGACCGCGCTTTTTTTCGGTCAGTAGGCCGCACTACGCCGACCGAGCTGCGCACCATCTGCCTGCGCTTGGCCGGGCGGTATTTCAGCAGCGCACTGGAGTTCTCCCGCCTGCCGCTTGACGAGCTGCGGCTGTGGATCGACGCGGCGGTGAAGGAGAGCGGGAAGAAATAGGCATATTTGTGGTATAATCCGCTTGTAAAGATAAAGACGCCTCTAAAAACGACACCAGAGCGAAGTGTTGGGTGGGCTTCACATTTTACGGAAAACTGCTATAATGAATTTGTCCCTAGGAAGGGAATGAAATGCGTCAGTGCAACAAAAAACCCCCGGATGCGACCCGGGGGCTTTTTGTTACACGGCGCTTCTCAGCGCTGCGGCTCTGTTGTCGCGGATGCGCTTATCTGTCGAGCCTTTTGCTGACGTAATTTGCGACTACGCCGGCAATGACAGAAAGCAGGAAGGAAATGAAAAAACGCGCCACGTGCAACACCCCCTTTCACGTCGCAGAGTCGGGGAGCGCGACAACGCTGCAAGTATAACACGATTATTTTAAAAAGACATTTCAGCCGCAGCGGCCACGTGCCGAGTGCGGCTTTTTTGATACCCGCAGGAGGTGGACGAAATGGCGAAGATGTACGAAGTGGGGCTGAAGCTGTCGGTCGCGCTCGATCCCAAACTGCGGGGCGCGTTCGCCTCCGCGCAGGAGAGTATGCGCGCCCTTGGCAACGGCATGAAGGCGATGCAGGACCGCCTTGGCAATATGGACGCGTGGCGAAAGCTCAACGTCGGCGTCAAGGACATCAAGCAGCAGTTCGGCCTGGCCAAACAGGAAATGGAACGCCTGCGCGCCCAGATGGCCGGCGTTGAAAAGCCGACGAAGACCATGGCCCACGCCTTTGCCGCGGCCAAAGACCGCGTCTTCGAGCTGGGCGACCGCCTGCGCAGCCAGAGAACAGAACTGGCCGAGATGAGCGCGGCTATGGAAAAAGCCGGCATCTCCACCCGCAACTTCGGCGCCGAGCAGCAGAGATTGCAGGAGCAGATGGCGAAGATGACCGCGCTGCGCGAGCGCATGGCCGCCAACGCCTCGGCCATTCAGGCCAACGACGCCCGCAAAGCCGCCCTCAAACAGAAAATACTCGGCCCCCTGGCCGGCGTCATCTCTCCGGGACTGATCGGCGCGGCGGGTGTGGTGCAGACCGTGCGGCGTGCGGCAAGCTATGAGCACGCGCTCAACCAGGTGCAGGCTGTAAAGGAGTTTAACGACACGCAGCGCAAAGCGCTTGATCAGCATTTCCGCTATCTTGGGCGCACTACCGAATTCACCGAGAGCGACGCCGCGCGGCTGGGCCTTAACTTCGCACGTGCCGGACTGGATGACCGGCAGATCATCGAAGCCAGCGGCGCGACCATGAACATGGCCACCGCCAACAGCATGGGCCTTGACGAAACATCGTCCATCCTTGCCGATCAGATCAAATCGTGGGGCTACAGCACCGACCAGACCGCGCGCATGGCCAGCATCCTCACCAAGAGCGCCAACAGCGCCAACATGGACGTGCGGCTGCTGGCCGAAGCCGCCAACTACGGCGCCGCCAACGCCAAAAGCCTGAGCGTGACGCCCGAGCAGTTCGGCGCGATGATCGGCGCGGTGAGCAACCGCGGCATCAAAGGCAGCATGGCCGGCACCGGCGTGAACGAATTCCTCGCCCGCCTCGCCAAGCCCACGAAAGAAGTCAATGCCGCATTCAAGCAGCTCGGCATCAAAACAAGCGATTACACCGACGCCGACGGCAACATGCGCGACGTGATGAGCATCATCAGCATGATCGCCAAGAAGACCGAAGGCATGGGCAACCTCGAAGAAGTCGGCGCGCTCACCGGACTGGCCGGAAAACGAGGATCACGTGCGCTGATCAAGCTGATCGAGGCCAGCCGCCAGGGCGAACTGAAAACGCTGCTCGACGGCATCGAGAACTCCGACAAAAACGGCGGGCGCTACGTGGATCAGGCTGCCGCGAAGATGCGCGAAGGACTCACCGGCTCGTTCGCGCGGTTTTCGAGCGCCTGGGAAGGCTTCACCCACTCGCTGTTTACCGACGAAGCCGGCAAAGGACTGGCCGCGACCATCGACAGCATCGCCGAAAAGCTGAACAAGCTCATCGACTGGCTGAGCGCGAATCAGAAGACCGTCACATTTGTCAGCGAATGGGCCGCCAAGTTCGTCGCACTGAAGATGGCCGTGTTTGCCGCACAGTACGCTTTCGCCCAGCTCAAAGGCGTGTATCTCGGCGTCAAAGGCGCCGTCCTTGCCGGACACGCCGCGATGCTGCTGTACAAAGGCGGAATGACCGCCCTGACAGCCGCCTACGGTGCCAACAGCGCAGTCGTGAAGGCGGCCACCGCCGCGCAGTGGCTGTGGAACGCAGCGCTCAATGCCAACCCGATCGGGCTGACGATCACCGCCGTCGCAGGATTGGCAGCTGGCGCTGTGCTGCTGTATAATAAATGGGAGCCGTTCCGCAAATGGTGGGACGAAACGTGGACCGGCATCAAAGATAAGACCGCTGCCGCGTGGGATTGGAGCAAAGAGAAAGCTTCCGGCGTGGCCGACTGGTTCCGCGAACTCCCGGATAAATTCAAAGGCTGGATCGCCGCCATTCCCGATCACTTCGTCGAAATGATTAAATCGCTGCCGTCGAAGATGGGCGAAGCGTTTGAAGAATTTGGCCGTTACATCAAGGGCAAGCTGAAAGAGTTCTTCACGTTCAACTTTTCCTTCGGCGACATGGGCAAGAAGATCGGCGCCGGCGTCAGCGCCTGGAGCAAGGGCGCGGCCGACCCGTCCGGCGACTTCGACATGAACGTCCCCGGCAGCGCCGCCGGACGCAAGACGACCGGCCCCATGCTGTCGCTGATCGGCGAAGGCGCCGCGCCGGAGTACGTCATCCCCACCGAAAGCCGCTATCGCGACAGGGCGCTGGCTTTGTGGCAGCAGGCAGGGAAGGATTTAGGCGTGCCGATGATGGCGGATGGGGGAACGTCGATAAATGGAAATGTTTCTGAACTTGATGGCAATACGTATGATGTACCAAGGATTCCGCTTTTAGATGTTTATTCAGAAGCTTTTAGCCGAATTAAGGAATCATTCAGTGTAGTTAATTGGAGTGAGTATGTTAAATCAACGCTAGACTGGCAAGGGAGAATTTGGCCGTTGCTTGTAGCAATCAGCGGTGCCCTGAAATTTAAGTATCCGATATTTGGTACGACGGGTGTTCCTGAGGGGCTTGCGTTGCTCGGAGGTACTATTATTTCAATTTCTAACGATTCACATAATAGTACTGCTGATAGTAAGTCTATCTTACCGATAGAACAAACAGCAAAGAGAGAAAACAGTAGAAATGATGTTACCTTCACGTTTGCCCCACAAATCTACTTACAAAACGACAATAGTGATATTCGTAAGACAATAAAAGAAGTCTTAGAGGAACAATTTTTTGAGTTTGCTGAAAGGACAAAGGTCTATATTTTCGGTGATAGTAGACTTTTAGCTACGCGAAGTTAAAAGCAAGGAGCATGATCATGGTGCAGCAGCATACTACTAACGTATCCCGACAAAACTACGATGATGATCTATCATATGGTAAATCTTTTTATAACTCCGAGGGGAAACCGCCTTTACGGTTAAAAGATATACCTAAAGTTATTATTTTAGCGGTGCTATTTGGACTTATTTTTCGCGTTTTGTATCTAAAGGCTCCATTTCTACTTTTCTTGCTGATGATTGGAGCGGTTATTCTACGTTTACTGGTAGCAATGGTGTATAAACGTTAAACTGAAAGAGTTCTTCACGTTCAACTTTTCCTTCGGCGACATGGGCAAGAAGATCGGCGCCGGCGTCAGCGCCTGGAGCAAGGGCGCGGCCGACCCGTCCGGCGGCTTCGATATGAACGTTCCTGGCAGCGCTATCGGATTCATTTGATGATGTCTATTGACTACATTCGTATCCTGTGCTAGTATCCACATACAAGGATGTTTCTTGCATGTTCACCCCTGACAGTAAGCCCTTCACCTGTTCGAAGAGTGCCGAACTCAGGGGTTTTTCATAGGAGGCCTTTTTATGAAAACGGCAGTCATGGTAGACGGTGCGTATTTTATCATCAAAGCAAGACATATCTTTGGAATGTTAGAGCCGCGTGAGCTTATCTCTAAGCTGCTTCTTGGAGTTAAGCATCACTTGCATAGCAAAAACGGCGATTGGCATTCACAGCTTTATCGGATCTTCTTCTATGACTGCCCACCACTTAATAAGAAAATGGAACACCCGTTGACGCATAAGCAGATTGATTATGGCAAGTCAGAACGCGCCAGATGGAGGAACGAACTTCATAACGAACTTCGCAAGACACCTCGTGTAGCTCTTCGTTTAGGCGTAGTTGATGATGTAAACTGTAGTTGGGTGATTGACAGTAATAAACTCAAAAAACTTTGCAGGGGTGCACTTCAAGTTCCCGATTTGACGGAAAACGACATAAAGTTAAACACCAAACAGAAAGGTGTCGATATGAGACTTGGAGTTGATGTTGCATCGCTTGCCTATAAGAAACAGGTAGACCGTATCGTTCTTATTGCCGGCGACAGCGATTTTGTCCCTGCTGCTAAACTGGCAAGGCGTGAAGGGATTGAATTTGTACTTGATCCTATGTGGTCGCCTATTAAGGACGACTTACAAGAGCATATTGATATTCTTCATTCAGGCTTTCCCAAACCGAACCACGACAGAAAACATGATTTAGAAACAGAGAACAATTAAAAAGATTTCACCGCCGCCCTCATGCGAGTGCTGAGAGGAGGGGATTGAATTGGATGACAAACTGACCGCTGAATTACACGTGGATGGATTATTCCTTACAGAAAAATCGTTGTATATGCTTTTAGCAAAATTAAAAGTCGGGTTATACGTTTATTTAGCGATTGTGTTTGCAGATTACATTACTGGTCCCTTCGTGAAATATCTTGTTTATCGCTTTCTTGTGAAGTAATTTCATATATACATTAAACTGCCGCTACTGCTGACGCAGACAAGCGGCTTTTTTCATACCTAAACCCCGAAAGGCAGGTGAACCTCCATGCCCCAAACGCTGATCACCATCCAGGGCGACACATGGGACCGGCTGGCAAAGCGCGTCTACGGCGACGAGCTGCTGTGCGACGTGCTGATGCAGGCCAATCCCGCGCACCTGAACACAGCCGTTTTCTCTGCCGGCGTGCAGATCGTCGTGCCGGAGACCGAGCAGACGGTCCGCAGCGCGCCGCCGCCGTGGAGGGCGGAATGACGGCTTTTGCCCGCCGCGCCTCGCTGCGGCTGCTGTATGACAGCACCGACATCAGCGAAGACCTGGCGCCGTTTTTGAAGAGCTTTTCATTCACCGACAACTTCGAGGCGGCTGACGACCTCCAGATCACGCTCGCAGATCCAATGGCTCTGTGGCGAAACGGCTGGTTCCCCGACAAGGGCGCCACGCTCAAGGCGACGCTGCGCGTGGCCGACTGGACGGACGAAGGCGACACTGCTGAGCTGTACTGCGGCCAGTTCTTCATCGACGAGATCACCGCGCAGGGACCGGAGAGCACCGTCACGATCAAGGCGCGCTCGACGCCCGTCGGCAGCAAGAAAAACGCCAGCGGCGGCGACGCGATGCGCACGAAGAAAACGCGCGCCTGGGAAGCGACGACGCTCAAGACCATCGCCGCGCAGATTGCCGCCGAGGCGAAAGTGCAGCTGTACTTCAACCTGGCAAAAGATATTTCGTACCAGCGGCGCGACCAGAAGGAACTGAGCGACCTCGCCTTTCTGCAGCGGTTGGGCTGGGAAGACGGCGGCGACTTCCGCGTCAAGCTGACGGACAAAAAGCTGATCATCGCCAACCAGGCCGACCTCGAAAAGGCAGCCAGCGCGGCGAAGGTGAAGCCGCCCGAAAGCGGCGCGAAAACGGCCGCCAGTGCCGCGGATATGGCCGCACGCCTGAGCACGTGGAGCTTTACCACCAGCGCCAACCGCCAGTACCGCGCCTGTAAAGTCAGCTGGTACGATGCGCGCAGGAAAAAGAATTACAGTGCCACCGTGCAGGCCGGCACACAGGAGACCGGGCAGACGCTGGTGATCAACACTCGCTGCGAATCGCAGGCCGACGCCGAGCGCATCGCCCGGTCGCGCCTGCGGCAGGCCAACATGGCCACCGTCAAGGGCAGCCTGACGATGATCGGCGACGTGCGCATGAGCGCGGGGCTGAACATCGACCTGGAAGGCTTCGGCGTCTTCGACGGCAAATACTTCATCGATACGGCCACGCACACCGTAGACGGCGGCGGCTACAAAACATCATTGCAGATCCACCGCGGAAAGGACCGCGAATGAACGAACAAACCTGTTCCATCCACGCCGGCGAAGTGTCGGCCATCTATCCGGAGCGCCACACCGCGCGCGTGCGCCTGCCCGATCTTGATATCGTCACCGACGAGCTGCCGATTCTGGTGCCCGCCGCCGTAAAAAGCCACGATTACCGACTGCCCGAAGTGGGGGAGACGGTGCTCGTGGCTTTTTCGTCAAGCGGCGCCGAGGCCGGCTATATCCTCGGCTGCCTGTACACGGCCGCCGATCCCGTGCCAGTGAAGAGCAAAGACGTCCGTCACTGGAGCATGGAAGGCGCCGGCGCGGTGGAGCTGGACCGTGCCGCGCACAGCGTGATGATCATCGACGCGCACGGCAGCGTGATCAAAATGGCCGGCGGCGACATCGTGCTGCAAGCCGCGGGGAACATCCACCTCAACCCCGGCAGCGTTGATGTGCCGGCACACCTGGCGAGCATGTTTGACTGAAAGGAGCGTTTCCCATGCCGGCACAAACAAGACTTGGCGACAACGATACCGGGCACGACGCATGCCCGCCGACGGCCCTGGCGTCCGCAAGCCCGAATGTTTTTGTAAACGCTTTAGCGGCGGGGCGCGTCGGTGATCCTTATGTGCCGCACGGCTGTGTTGTCCACGCGCCGCATGTTGGGACGATCGCTTCCGGAAGTGCGACGGTGTTCATCAACGGCATAGCAGCCGGGAGGATCGATGACCCAGTGTCGTGCGGCGGCAGCGTCGCCGAAGGCTCGCCCAACGTTTTCGTCGGATCATAAAAGGAGTGATGCGAATTGCTTGGAACGTTCGGCGAAGTCGTCTTTGAAACGTCTTCGCAGCTCATCCGCACGTTCGACGGCTTCAAGCGCACGCAGGCGGCGCGATGGGCGACGCATGACCGCATCGGCCTCAAGCCCCTGATCGAGTACACGGGGCCGCAGGCGGTGAGCGTGAGCTTTGAAATGAACTTTTCCGTCGAGATGGGCGTGCATCCGCTGGGCGAGATCCAGACGCTGCAAGGCCATCTCGACGCCGGCGATCACTGCGAGCTGATCCTCGACGGCCGGTATTTCGGCGATTTCGTGATCGAGTCGCTGAACGAGGAATGGACACGGCTCGACAATCGCGGCGGCCTGCTTGCCGCGCGCGTGTCCGTGTCGCTGAAGGAGTACGCGCCATGGCCGCAAGCGTGACCGTCATTGCTCATCCTGCCGAGGTGAACTTCGCTCCGGCGACGGAGCTTGAAGAAGTGGTCCAGAACCTGCGCACCATTTTGAACACAGCCGTCGGCACCGTGCCGCTGGATCGCGATTTCGGCGTGCCGGTCGACCTGATCGACAAGCCGATGCCCGTGGCGCAGGCCAAGCTGACGGCGCAGATCGTCAAGGCCGTGCACAAATATGAGCCGCGTGCCGCGGTGAAGCGCGTCACCTACACGGGCGATGCCGACGGCCGTCTTGTCCCCAAACTGGAGGTGGAGATCGATGTCGGTTGACCTTGCGGCCCTGCCGCAGATCACGTTCCTCGACGCTGACGCGGAGGGCGTGGAAAGCAGGATCATCACACAATACGAGACCGTGGCGGGCCGATCGCTGGCAAAGGGCGATCCGGTCCGCCTGTTTTTGGAGAGCGTTGCCGCTGTCATCGTGCAGCAGCGCGAACTGATCGACTGGTCAGCCAAGCAGAATTTGCTGGCCTACGCCAACGGCGATTATCTCGATCATCTCGGCGCGTTCCTCGGCGTGACGCGGCTGCCGGCGGCAAAGGCGCTGTGCACCGTGCGCTTTACGCTCAGCGCCCCGCGCACGTTCGGCGTGCTCATTCCCGCCGGCACGCGCGTGACACCCGACGGCAGCCTGATGTTTTCCGTCACCGAAGCCGCGACGATCACCGCCGGCGACAGCTATGCCGACGTGACTGTCGAATGTCAGACGGCGGGCGAGGTCGGCAACGGCTTTGTGGCCGGACAGATCAATCAGCTCGTCGACCCGATCGCGTATATCGAATCGGTCAGCAACACCGCGGTCAGTTCCGGCGGCGCCGACATCGAATCCGACACGGCGCTGCGCGAACGCGTGCGTCTGGCGCCGGAGAGCTTCAGCGTCGCCGGATCGAAAGAGGCGTATGAGTTCTGGGCAAAGACGACAAGCCCGGCGATCCTCGACGTGACCGTCGACGGCCCCGCAGCGGAGCCGGGGCACGTGTACATCTATCCGCTGATGACCGGAGGAACGCTGCCGTCGCAGGAAGTCCTTGATGCTGTGGCCGAGACGTGCAGCGCCAGCAAGGTGCGCCCGCTGACCGACACCGTACACGTTGTCGCGCCGACCGTCGTCGATTACGCCATCGACCTGACCTATTACGCCAGCAGGACGAACAGCACGATCACGCGCGACGTGGCGGCGGCCGTGGACGAATATATCCTCTGGCAGCGCTCGCGCATCGGCCGCGACATCAACCCCAGCGAGCTGATCAGTCGCGTCATGCTGGCTGGAGCCACGCGCGTGACGCTGGCGTCGCCGGCGTTTCGGACGCTGACGGTCTCGCAGATTGCCATCCCGTCCGCGTCGCCGACGCTGTCATTCGGAGGCTTCGACGATGAGTAAGACGCTGGACGCTCTTGCTCTTGCCGAGCTGCTGCCGTCCAGCATTGCCGGCGATGCGCAGGTGGGATCGGCCGCGCAGGCGATCGACCCCGAACTTCACGCCGTCGCCGATTTCGCGCAGACGCTGCCGATCCTGTCTCGCATCGACGAGCTGCCGGAAGAGCTGATCGACCTGCTGGCGTGGCAGTGGCATGTTGACCTCTACGAGACGACGCTGACGCTGCAGGAAAAGCGCGAGACAGTCAAGCGCCTGCTGCTGATGCACCGCTACAAAGGCACGCGCAAGGCGGTGGACGAGGCACTGGCGCCGATCAATTACGAAGTCAGTATCAACGAGGCGACAGGCGAGCCGTTTTTGTTCGACGTGGATCTCTACGTGGACGTCGAAGTCGATCTTGCCGAGGCGCGCGACCGCTGCATCCGCTATGTGAACATCGCCAAGCCGGCCAGCCGGCATCTTCGCAACATCAACGCCTATTACAACAACGAACCATCGACCGGAACGTTCTACGCCGGCAGCGTCCTGACCGGATACATCGACGTGATGATCGACGCGACGCGAAGCTAGCCCTTTAGGATGAGAGCTTAAAAAGGAGACAGAACATCATGCCAACAACGTACAGAGCAACGCTGACCGAAGTCGGCGCGGCGCTGGTGGCCGACGCTATCGCCAGCGGCACGACGCTCGTGTGGGCCAAGATGGCGCTGGGCGACGGCAATGGCAGCGTCGTGACCGTGGATCCCAGCCGCACGTCGCTGGTCAACGAGCAATACCGCGCGCCGCTGAACGACCTTGGCCGTGACAGCGCCAACCCGAACACCATCATCGGCACGCTGGTGGTGCCGCCGGAGACGGGCGGCTGGACGATCCGCGAGTTCGGAATCTACGACAACGCGTCGACGCCGCGCCTTGTAGCCTACGGCGAAACGCCGGAGATCGAAAAGCCGGCCAGCGCCGCCGGCACTGGCATCAACCTGAGATTGCGCTTCAAACTGGTCGTCAGCGCCGACGCGAACATCACGCTCTCGCCCGACTCGAACGAGGCCTACGCGACGATCGAATACGTGAAGGACAACGCCGTCAAGAGCCTGAGCGTCAGCGGCCGGACGATCACCTACACGATGGGCGACGGCGACACGCACACGATCACGACGCAGGACACGACGTACAACGACGCCACGCAGAGCGCGCACGGGCTGATGAGCGCGGCGGATAAGAAGAAGCTAGACGGTATAACGCCATCAGACTATGTACAGAAGAGCGGTGATACCCTTACCGGGCCGCTTGACTTTAGGAACGCTCCAGCCGATTACACTGGCAACCCTGTTGACCAAATCAGAGGTACGATGAGCTGGAGTGATTGTTGGCGAATTGCCGTTGGAGCAAGCGCTAAAGATGCCGGGTACCTTGAAATTGCTACAGCCGATAACGGAAATGAACCTGTTTACGTCAGTCAGTACACAGGCAGTCAAGACAGCGTTTTTGAAACGCTTAAACGACGTGCGACTCTACTTGATGCGTCAGGTAATACCGATTTTCCGGGAAGTGTCTCGGCAAGCAGTTTTATAGGTGCTTTAACGGGTAACGTCACGGGCGATGTAACAGGCAACGTTTCTGGCAGTGCCGGTTGGCTTAAGACCACAAACATCAACTATAAAAACATCGACACCGATTACAGTAACACCTATGTTATCGGATTATCAGATGGCAACCATGGGACTCGCCCAAATGGTACATGGACGAATTTAATCAGTATTGACTCGTATCATTTCCAGTCGCAACTTGCTGTGACGAATATTGAGACCAGAACGCATGTGCCTAAGTTTTTTGTCCGCTCAAAGTATTACACAGGTTCTTGGAGCGATTGGGTACATCTTGCAGACGACACCGAAGCAACAGCAAGTGCAAAAGGTCTCATGAGCGCGGCTGACAAGAGCAAACTTGACAGCATTGATAGCACCTATTTGCCTCTGTCTGGCGGCACTTTGACGGGGGCGTTGGTGTTTGACGGTTCTAATGTTGTTATCAGACAAAAAGGTACAACCGCAGAATCCAGAATTTGCGGTGGGACCGGTCTTACAGATGGTGGCGTCTTTATCGCCTACGGTAAGGATAATGGCGGCGGCTTTCGTGTTCGTGCCTTTGGCAATCTTGATTTAGTGGGGAACGCGAACGGCGAGTTGACATGGAAGTCGCTATTTTTAAGCCCCATAAAATACGCTTCTTTCACGAATTACCAAGCCATTATTGAGTACGAAAACAAGTTTCAAGTGGTGGCCTCCGGTGGAACAGCCGCGAACGGCGGAACAATCAATTTTGCGAGAGCGTTCTCTAAAATTCCTATTGTTATTTGTCAGCATCCCGGCACTGTGCTTGTACACGCACAAGCGCACACAGTTACGACAACAGGATTCACGGTTGCACATTCGCACAGCAATGCGATAGCTATACAATATATAGCGATAGGAGAGGGAGTTTAAAATGATTGGGACTGTTTTTCGTAAACCTGTCGATGATTGGGAAGCATACGCACAGGCTGCTGAATGGTGCAATAAACATGGCGTACGTATTGTTGAATATGAAGATTGTTATAAAGTAGAAGCTGTACCAGAAAAAACATTTAATGAGCTTAAAACTCTCAAGCTGAGTGAGCTTGAAAATTCATTCGACACTCGCGTTTCCGGTCCGTTTGTATGCTCCAAGGGCTGGCCAATGCAGTTCAACCGTTCGGACACACTGGCTGTTGAGGGTGCTATACAGCTGCTCAAAGCGACCGGTCAAATAACCGGCTATCTGACTGACGCCAATGACGAGACGCATTACGATGTGCCGATAGAGACGATGGGAGCGATCAAGATGGAAATGCTCGCCGCTTACGTGCAGTGCCACGCCCGCAAGCAGAAACTGCGTGCCGCGATCAACGCCGCGCAGACGGAGGAAGAACTGAACGCGATCGAGATCACCTGGCCGGTGTAACCTTCATAAGAAACGAGACTGCCCTGAGACAGGTCAGTCTCGTTTCTGTTTTAAGGAGAGATGAAAATGGCAAAAATGCACAGCGAACACTTCAGCTTCGACGAGTGCGCCTGCAGGCACTGCGGCAAGGATTGGACAGACCCCGTGTTGATACGCCTGGCCGAGAAGATTCGTTCGGCACTCGGCGACCGTCCGATGATCCCCACAAGCGTCTGCCGGTGCCGCGATCATAACGCCGCATCCGGTGGATCACCGAATTCACAGCACATGTACGGGCGGGCGATGGATTTTTACATCAACGGCATGTCGACGGAGGCGATCTTCGAGGCTCTGAAAGCTCTGTCCCGCTGCGAAGTCCTGCCTGATCTGCACGGCCTCGGCGTTTATGACAACTGGGTCCATATCGACTGCCGCGAAGTTCCCGGCCTGACCGTCTGGGACAAACGCACGAAAAAGAAGTGATGACGATGCCCGGCGAAGAGTTGAACGAGAAAACGGTCATCGACCTGATGGTCACAGGAGGCACAGGCGCGGCGTTGGCGATCTGCTTTCAGATCATCCGCGCCAGCCGTGAACACATGGGCGAGCCGTTCAACGCGCGTCGCTTCGTCGTAGGGCTGTTCTCGGCGGGCGGCGTGGGGGCGCTGATCGCCTGGACGCTCGACGCGCTGAACGTGAACCGCGAGCTGAGCGCCGTGATCATCGCGATGGGAGGCTACGTCGGCGGCCCGCTGCTCGACATCTGCTACCAGGAGATCCAGGAGACGCTGCAGGCCGCCTTCGACGGCGTACAGAAATGGCTCAACGAAGGGAAATGGGACAAATGACCGATTACAAGACGCTTGTCAAGGCGTACCGCGCCTGGCTGATCGCCGCAGCGGCGGTGCTGCTGGCCGCGCTGATGGCATGGTGGTACGCCCGCGGCTACGGCGGAAATGCCGACGTCGGCAAGACGATCGATGCCATTAAAACGAACACGCAGACAAACGAACGCCGGGTCGACGCGATCCTCGACGCGGCAAAGCACAAAGAGGAGGAAGTCCGCAATGAGACGACTGAGAAAATGGCTGCTGCTAGTGACGATGCTCTGCCTGACCTGCTCGCCGGCCTGCTGTCAGACTGGCGACGTGACTACCCCGGCCGCTGATGCCCTGCGAATCCATCCCGGCTGGACCGCCCCGGCGGCTGGATATTTTTTGACCGATGCCGCCATGCGCGACACGATCTCCGGCTGGACCAACGCAAAACAGCAGGCGGATATACGCGAACAAGCGCTTATTGCACTGCGCGATGAGATCACGGCTCAGCAGGCCGACCTCAAGCGCCAGCTTGCCGAGCTTCAGACAGAAATCACCGCTGAGCGTAAGATGTGGCATTCCCGAATCCGGCGTGGCAAGGCGCAAGGTTTTGTCTATGGCGTAATAGGTGGTTTTGTTGGAGGCTATCTCGTAAGACGGAATAATCCGTGATATAATCAGGACGTTCACTGACTGATGGTAATTATTGTTTTACTTGTTTAAGTGGGTGCTGTATCTGAAACCGTATCCAATATTGGTCAGTAATTTCTGATTGATAAGTGAATACGCTAGTTTGCGGCTTTTTTATGGCGGCTCTCCCCTCCGCCAATATTATTAGTCAAAGTTTAACAGAACATGGACAGAAACGAGTAAAGCCCGCCGTTTGGCGGGCTTTTTCTGTTCAAAGAGCGGGGGATCGGTTATGACCTGATACTGTTTCGCGATTAAAAAGAAAAAGCTAATCGCGTATTAGTATCAGTGATAAAAACGCGATATCGGAAAAGACGAGGCTGTCTCTTTCCTCATCGGTGAGATGAGAAGGAGACAGCCTCGTCTTGTTTCGAGAACAGATTTTCAGGACAAAACGGTTTTACTTATTTTCGCTGACGGCCAGGGGCGCCGTTTTCTCTTCCTCCGCTTCGACAGGCAGCCAGTAATCGTACTCGTCGAGGTTGATCTCGATGTCGTCGCTGCCCGCCTGTAGATTGGGATCGGGAACGCGCCTGTCGCGCGGCGGCCACATGTTGACCACATCGCGGTCGTAGGGTTCGAGTTCGTCGTTCTGCAGCAGGTCGCGCACGTGGAAGTTGAACGGGTCCTTCGGCATCAGCGAACCGCCGAAGGGTGTGAAAACGCCTTCGGTCTTTTTCTCTTCGAATGCAGAGAGGCAATCTCACGAAAGTGCATGGCGGAGCTTGAGCTTTATATGATTTGCACGGCTTCTCAAGTAAAATTATTTGGTTTATAATTATCCTATATTCAGCAAAACCCTCCTGTACGTGCCGTACAGCGTGTAAAAAGGAGACCGACATGGCTCAGAAGAAAAGACAGCGGATCTTGGAGCGCCGGCTGCACCTGGCCGACCGGATCATCGCGGCGGCGTTGACGACGAGCACGATTTTGTCGCCTCTCTCCGTATTTGCGGCGGATTCAAATATCAAGGCAAAAGGCGACTGGACGACCGTCAAGACGAGCGGCAGCAAGCACACGGTCACAACGAACAAAAAAGATGGCGACAAGGCGTTCAACCGCTTTTCCAATTTTGAGCTGGCTCAGGGACACATTGCCAACATGATCCTGCCCAGCGGGGTCAAAAAACTGTACAACTTTGTCGACGAGCAGGTCAACATTCAGGGCACGGTCAACGCGCTCAAGGCCGAGGCCAATCGCATCGGCGGGCATCTGCTGTTTGTCTCGCCCAAGGGCATGATCGTCGGTGAGAAGGGAGCGATCAACGCCGGCAAGTTTTCGGCGATTATCGCCGATGAGGATACGTATAACGCGATCCTCAAGCAGGACGCGCCCTGGAGCCATGAAAAGTTCAAGCTGATGGACAAGGGCTATGTCGCACTTGATCCGAAAGGCAGCATCGTTGTCCAAGGCCGCATCACCGCGCCTGACGGCATTGATCTGAAGGCGGCGAAGATCACGACCGGGAGCACGGCCAGGCTCGAAACGACCAAGGTCGATTTCAGCTCGCTCGTCAATGTAGCGAGCCTTGACAACGAGGCTTTTACCGCCGACCGCAGCGAGGGCAGTCTTGTCCTGAAGCGCACTGAGTCGGGAGATGTGCGGCTGGAATCGATCGCAACGAATGGCAAGGACGCCCTGATCGACCATGCCGGACAGATCGACGCGGAGGGATCGGTCGTGATGCGCGCACGTGCATCCGGCAACAGCTCCTACAGTCCCCAGGCTGACGAGGCCGGCGAGGATACGCCGTTTGACGGCGGCGTCGATTTTGTCTCTACGGCAACGGCCAAAGTCGTTGTCAGGTCGGGCGGCTCGGTCAAGGCCAAAAGGGACGTGACCGCGAAGGCCGAAACGTACAACTACCGCACCAACGACAAGTTCGACCTGCTGGCCGACGTGGCCAAAGAACTGTTCAACGACCTGACGCCGTTTACTTTCGACGGCTCATATACCAACCTGAAGTCGGCGGCCGACGTGACGATCGAATCCGGCGCGTCGCTTGAAGCCGGCAAAAATCTAATGATAAACTCCGTCAGCGCTGTCGGCGTCAAAACGGGCACCGACCTCGGCTTTATGGAGCTGCTGGAGTGGAAGACGGGCGACAAATTCCCGTCTGCGTCCGTTGTCGTCAGCAAGCAGACAGGCAGCGCCACGGCCACTGTGGGCGGTTCTCTCAAAGCGGGCGGCGATGTGACGGTGACGGCGGCTTCGTCGCTTTCGGCCGACCTGTTCGCCGAAGGCACGGTGGAGAACACTTCCGGGACCGCGCCGTTCCAGGTGGCACTTGTCTGGGCCGACCTCAAAAACGATGCTGCTGCCACGATCGCTCCTGATGCGACCGTGGCAGCCGGCGGCTTCCTGACAGTGCAGTCGAACGTCTCCAACTCTGTCGAAACGAAAGCGGAGATCGGACTCAGCTCGACGAACGTGCCGAATCATTCTCCCGGTGGCACCGCGCTCAACGCCACGTTCGTGACTACGGGCGCTAAGACGGATGTCGGTTCCGGCGCCGCTTTATCTGCCAGCGGCGACGTCACCGTCAATGCGGTCAACTACACTGACTCGTGGACCTCGAAAGCCGGGGTCAAGGTCGCTGCCGAGCCGTTCTATTCGCAGAAGATCAAGAAAAACCTGACGATGCCGGCGTTCAAGGCGCTCTACAAGCGTCTTGGCGACAAGCTCAATCTGCCCGAAGATTTGCGTTACGGCAACGGCGCGTCCTCGGGCGATTACGACGGCAGCACGTGGACGCTGGCCGTGCTCTACACAGGACAGGATGTGTTTGCCGATAAGACGCGTCCATCGCAGCAGGGAAGCGTGACGATCGCTCCAGGGGCGCGGCTCTCTTCGGATGCGGGCAGCGTCGTCCTTTCGTCCGACGTGCTCGTCTACGACCATCAGTGGAGCGCGGTCTCGCGTGCCGGCGGCAATGTGGCAAAATCACAGGACCATGGCAACGCCTACGGGCTTGCGGTCATGTACGATAACGCCGATGTCAGTTCCGACATCAGCATCGGGAAAGGATCGCAGCTGCTTGCCGGCGGCTCGATCGACATCCAAAGCGGTGCGCGCGTGGAGTGGAACCGACTCACGGTCACGATCGAAAACCTGAAAAACACCTGGGAGCAGCTGAAAAAGTTCGCCACGATCGAACGGACGCGCCAAGAATGGGAAGAAGCTAAAAAGCTGCTGACAGACGACCTGTATCACGATACTGACCTTTCCAACTGGGAAGGCTTCAAGAACTACTCCAAGGGCATCGGTGAGTTCATCAAGACGGCGTTCACCTTCCTGACCGACGTGGCGGGAGCGGGGAGCTCGGCGGTGCAGCTGGCGTTTTCCGACACGCTGGCGTTCATCGACATGGAGTCTTATGCCAACGTCTACTCCAAGGTGATGGCGCGCACTTCTAACGCGCAGGATCAGAACTTCAGCGGCGGCGGCTCGTTCTCGTGGTCGAACTGGCGTGTGAAGAACAAAATCGACATCGCCCGCGAGGCACGGCTTTCCGCGGATTCCGGCGACGTGACTGTAGCAGGCTTCACGCGCAGCGACGTTTCGGTCATCGGCGGCTGGAACAGCAACGTCGCCGGCGGCATCCTCGCTTCCAGTCAGGGCAGGGCGCTCGGCGGCACTGTGCTCGTCAGCACGTTCGATACGCAGAACGACGTGCAGGTGCACAAGGGCGCGCTGCTCGAAAGCAGAGACGGATCGCTGTCGCTTACCACCAGCGACGCTTCGATGCAGCTGGCCGCCAACCTCTCCGCGGCGAAAGCGGGCAAGTGGGGCTTCCAGGGGCAGCTCAACGTGCTCGACGCTTCGATCGCCGGGCGCGTGCGCGTCGACGACGAGGCGACGCTGAAATCTTCGGCCATCCTGATCCAGTCGGATGCCGAGAACTATGCCACGAACGTGGCCGCGGCCATCGAGACGGCCCAGGAAAAGGCCCTCGGCGCGGCGTTTGCCATCGACGTGCTGAACTACGAGAACGCGGCCCGCGTGGCTGATTTCGACGCGGCGTTCAGCGACGACGCCGCTCCGTTTGCGGACGCCTACATCGCTGCCGATTCGCTCACCGTGAACGCGTACAGCCACAGCCATGTCAACACCGTGGCCGTGGCCGGCAGCGCCGCCTGGACCAAAGAAGAGGCGCAGGCGCAGGGCGACGGTCAGGGCGGCGGCACGATGAAAAAGATCGGCAACTTCCCGCTGAAGGTGACCGAAAAGCTCGGCAACTGGTTCGGCAATCTGCTCTCGCCGTCGGCGCAGTCGGGCGACCAAAACGTGCTTCAGCCTGACGACGATGATCTGCTCGATCCCGAGAACGCCAACCTCAACGACTCGATCAGCGACGGCTCAAGCCAGATCGACAACGACATCAACAACAGTGTCAGCCGCAGCGACAGCAGTTCCAGCGAGCCGTTCCACTTCGAAGAAAACTACGAGGATAACAACGCCCTCGACAACGCCAATCAGCCCGGAGCGGGCGGGCAGCGCGCAAACCTCAACCTGAGCGCTGCTGGCTCGGTGGCCTGGAACTTTGCTGATTACACTGCACACGCCGGCCTGGAAGGAACATCGTCACAGCCGCTGACGATCATAAGCTTTACCGAAAACTCTGCAAAAAGTGCGGCCAACCGTACCGTGAGCATTTCAGCTCAGGCAGACAAGTGGCAGGCGGCGTTCTCGGGCGGCGCGGCGGCTGCGCTTGGAGCCGGCGGTGCCGAGGTCACATCTGTCGGCATTGGCGGCACGCTGTCCGTCAACAGCGGCAAGAGCATTGTCTCTGCTGATTTGACCAGCGTGAAGATCGGCGCGCTCGACGCCTCAAAGGGCGCGACAAAGGATGTCATCTCCCTCTCGGCCGGCAGCAGCGGGCGCAGCGTTGTCGGCGCGTTGGGCCTGGCCGTTACCAAGGGCAGCGACGAAAGCGGCGCGGCGCTTGCCGCCAACGTCTCAGCCAACACGCTGAACAACAGAGCCAAGAGCACCGTCTCAGGCGTGTCATTTGACACATCTGCGGCGGCAAAAGCTGTTTCGACCGATCTTGACGTGCTGTCCTACGCCAAGGACACGCAGGTCACCGGCGCGGTCGATCTTGCTGTCGGCAAATCGAAGGCGGCCGTCGGTGCGGGCATCCAGGTGGCCGTGATCAAAAACGACATTGGCTCGACGATCATAAACAGCACCCTGAACAATCTCGGCGCGGTCAGCATCGATAGTTTCCTGGGGGTGAAGCAGGTCGTCGCCGGCATCGCTGTCGCGGCGGGAGCCGGCAATTCCGAAAGTGCCTGGGCATACAGCGGCGCTCTGGTTGTCGATACGCTTATCAATAAAGCTTCAGCTCAGGTCCTCAGCTCTGACCTGACTGCGGCCGGCACGGCGCACATCGCCGCCGGCGACGGGGCCGATATCGACAAAAGCATCAAGCAGCATGAGGCCAGCACCAGTTTCGACCTCACTGTCAGCGCCGACACCACGGCGTTTGCCGAGCTCGGCAGCACTGAGAGCTTCTACAAGGGCGCAGAGCTCGAGACGTCCAATTATTACAAAAAGTTTACAGAAGGCAAGGCCCCTGCTGACAGCAAAACGACCACGGTCGATCAGACGCTGACCGGGCGCACCGGCCTGACGATCATCACCGGCGCGCTCACCGGATCGGGCACAGCGAACGGCAGCGCAGCGGGCACGGCCGCCGTCGTCAACAACCTGCGCAATACGATGACGACGAACGTTCAGAACAGCACGATCACTGCCGCAGGACTGAACGCGGGCAGCGAAAACGGCACGGCTCTTGTCGCCGTCGCCGCAGGCGCGGCCGTAGGCAGAGGCAGCTGGGCTGCCGATGGCTCGGTGATATGGAACTCGATCGTCAACAGGGCTAACACCACCGTCCAAAACGCCGCTATCACGATCACAGGGACGAACGCCAACTCTCTGACTGCCCAGAACAGGGCGCTGTCAGTGGGCGTCGCCGGCGCTGTCGGCCTGTCGGTCGGCAAAGTTGCAGCGGGCGTCTCTCTTGGGTATTCGCATGTCACTAACGATGCCGTTCTGTCCGTGACAGGCGGCGCAAACAAAATGCTTTCCGGTGCGGGCGGCGCGCTGTCTGCCGCGGCGCAGAACAGCGCCAACAGCTGGCTCGCAGCGGTCGCCGTGCCCGTTTCTACGCAGAGCGGTGCGGGCGGCGGCATTGGTGCGCTGCACCGCATCACAGGCGAGACGTCGGCGGTCTTGGACGGCCTGACGATCGACGGCTGGTCCGGTGTCGGCGTGACCGCGTCTGAAAAATCCTCGGCGAAGACGCTTGCCGGCGCGGTCACCGTCAGTGCCCAGGCCGGAGCCGTCGGCGGCACGGTCGCCGTGACTCAGATCGGCACGCTCAGCGGCAAGGATCAGGCGCACACGCTCCATGCCGCCGTAAATAACAGTACCGTGACCATGGCCGACAGTGCCGGCACGCTCAACGTTGCCACGAGCGACGACGCTTCCATCCTCACGGTGGCCGTCGGCGGCGGCTATGGCGGCAACTTCCAGGGCACGGGCGCGGTCGGCGTCAACCTGCTGCACCGCCGCGATCTGGCTGAACTCAACACGACGAACGTCACCAGGACAAAAACGGCCGTTTCGCTGATGGGCGAAAAATCGTCGTCGCTGCTCAACGTCGGCGTTGAGATCTCAGGCGGCAGCACCGGAGCGGGCGGCGGCGCGATCGTCGTCAACCACATCGGCGACGAAAACCTGGCCAGCGTTCCCGGCTCAAAGATCGACGTCGGCAGCTTCTCCTCGCTGGTCAACTCCGATACCAGGCTGATCAACGCCGTTCTGGGCTTTTCCGGCGGCGGCACGGGCGCCGGACAGGGCATGGTGCTTGTCAACTCCGTCTCGCCGGTGACTGCTCTGAATATCGAAGCTTCGGTCATCTCTGCCGATCAGTCGCTGGCGGCCATCGCCCAGAGCGACACGGAGATGCGCAACTACGCCGGACAGGGAGCCGGCGGCGGCACGGGCGCTGGCGCCGGTCTGATCGAAGTCAACTATCTGAACGATGTCACCAGCGCCGTCGTCGAGAACTCTGGGCTCACTGTCAAAGGCGCGGGCGAAATCAAAGTGTCGCACGACATCGCCGACGGCGACGTCACTAACGCAAAGTTCTCGTCTTACGTCTCTGATGACAAGAAATACGACGATGCTAAAGACGCCGCCGCGGCTGTCAGTTCGATGCCGGACGGCAGCGCCATTTACGATAATGCCTTCCGGGGTGTTTTCGACAGCAAAACACTGCGCACGCAGCGCAGGGCGGAAACGCTGAAAGGGCTCGTGATCGACGCCTCGTCCACGCACGTCCTCACCGACGTTTCGCTGGCCGGAGCCGGTGCGGGCATGGGCGCGGGGGCCGGATCGGTCAATGTCGATATCCTTGCCGGCGCGACGACAGCAAAGGCGATCGACAGCGATCTGAGCAGCTCTAGCGACATCAGCGTGCGCGCCTCGGATTTCAGCAACACCGCAGGCGTTTTCATCGCCGGAGCGGGCGCGGGCATGGGGGCGGGGGCCGGCATTGTCGGCGTGCGTCACGTCAAGCGTACGGTCGAAGGCGCGATGACGATCTCTGACGACGAATCGTTTGCACTGAACGCCAAAGGCACGGCCGCGGCCGGCGCCGTGAGCAAACAGTCGCTGACCGCGTTCACGCTTTCCGGCGCAGGTGCGGGCATGGGCGCGGGCTCCGGCGTCGTCACCGTCGACATCCAAAAGGGAACGACGGCCGCCGAGATCAAGGGCGGCCAGGGCAGCGTCGGCGGGCTTCAGTCGACGGCCGACCATTTCAGCCGCATCGGCACGATCGAAGTGACCGGCGCGGGCGCAGGCATGGGCGCGGGAGCGATCATTGCCTCCGTCGGCGTCGATATGAGTGAGACGAGCGCAGGTATCCGCGGTGTTTCGCTCGATGTGACAAACAGCGGCGCCGTCAAGCTCGACGCTCGCAACCGACTTAAGGGCTACAACGTCTACGTCCTCGGAGCAGGCGCGGGCATGGGATCCGGATCGATCGGCGTGGGCGTGGATTACAGCCGAGCCAGGGTGAATGCGTCGATTGAAGATTCGACGATCGGCGCGGCATCTCAGCGTGCCGGCGCTGTCACGATCAATTCCAGCAACAACGCTGACATCCTCACCGTGGCTGCCACAGCCAGCGGTGCGGGATTCGGCTCGGGCAGCATCCTCGTCAACGTCGACAACCTGTACAGCAACGTCGGCGTGAACGTGAGCAACTCGATCGTGTATGCGAACAGCATCACCGTCAGTGCCGACGAGGACTACAAGCTGCGCGCCCACGCCTGGGGCGCTTCCGGCGCAGGGTTCGGCGCGGGGCTCGTTTACGTGCAGGTCATCAACGTGGGCGATGCCGGAACGATCTCTGATCCAGACAATCAAAAACAGCTTGCCAGTGTCTCGGATCTCAGGGATAAGGCGCTCGACAAGCTTCAGGGCTTCGTCGACGGAACATCCGGCGCGGTCTCTTCGCGCGTGCTTACCGAAAAGGAAGCGGCGGCTGCCAAGGCGGCGCGAACGGGCAATCCTGTGATAAAGAACAGCGAAAACAGCACGCTGCACGTCACGATCGACTCGGCTTCGGTGCTGGATGCAAGCGGAGACGTCACGATAGCCGGCACGGAAAAGACCGACATCATCAGCTATCAGGGCGGCGTCACCGGCGCGCTCGGTGCGGGCGCGGTCAACCTCGGCTTTATGTCCGTCGCCAAGCAGGCGGGCGTGGCGATCGACGCGGCCAAGCTGAATGCCGGCGGCGCGGTGAGCGTTACCTCGCAGCTGACGGGCACGAACAATCAGCATATCGTCCAGGGCACGGGCGGTGCCGGCTCGATCTTTACTGCTTACGGGCACGCTAAGAGCGCAGGCAAGGCAACGATTGCGGCACTTTCCAGCGACATCGCCGGCGCCAAGGGCGTCTCGCTTGCTGCGCTCGATTCCGCCGTGACCGACTCTTACGGCGCTGGCGGCTCGGCGGGGATCGGCACCTATGGCGGCATCGTCGCGCGCGCGATCACCGACGACACGGTGAGCGTGACGTTCGACGGCGGCAGGCTGACTTCCGGCGGAGACGCTGTGCTCATGGCCAAGCGCACGGGCGAGACTTTTGCGCAGGATGTCTTCGGCTATATCGGCGTGGCTTCGGGCATCGGCGCCGACGCGAGGGCGAGCGAATCGACGAACGTGAACGTGAGCGTTGGCAGCGGCGACACGACGACGATCAGCGCAAAGAAGTTCGCCGTACATTCCGAACTGAACCCGTTCGTGCACGCGCGCGTCTACCAGGACGGCGGCAGCGTTGGCACCAGCGTCGGCGTTCCGCTGGCGAAGGCTTCGCTTTCCGGCGGCAGCGCCGTGACGCTGGGCGCGAAAAACGCTTATGCCGCGCCTGCCGTCTCTGTCGAGTCGTTCGTCGGCGGGAGCGCGGACAAGGGCGCGCAGCTCTTTGCCCGCGTCGACAGCTACGGCGGCACGCTGATCGGCATCGAGTACCAGTATTCGCGCGCTGAGGTGACCAATGACTCGACTGCAGCGATCGACATGAAGGGCGGTGCTTTTGACGCCAAAACGTTCTCGGCGTTGTCGATGCATGCGCTCAACAGCTCGACGCTGTCGGCTGATATGGAAACGATCCGCGTCGGCGGATTGGCGATTGGCTCTGCGAACAACGCCGCTCATGTCACGAATCACGGCAAGGCCACAATCGCGATGACCAGCGCAAATGTTCAAACGCTCGCGTCGATGGACGTGAAGGCCGAAAGCATTTCCGACTCTAAAGCAAGAGCCAACGGCGACGGCGGCAGCGCTGTCTACATCGACAACGCCAGTTCAAGCAGCGGCAGCTCCAAGGCCGCGTGGGCCAAAACCGACGTGCAGAACACAGCCTCGGTCGACATCAGCGGCCAATGGAAGACGAACGGCGATCTGAAACTGACAGCGGCTCAGACGGCGAAAACGACTGACTGGGCGGATGCCGTCATCGGCGGCGCGATCACTGTCAACGGCACGCAGCACGATCTGGGACTGATCGGGAACGCTGCTGTGACCGTGGCCAAAGGGGCGGTGCTTTCCGCAGACGGCGCGATGACGCTCGAAGCGTCGAACACGCTCAGCGACAATCCCAATAACGCTTACACGTCGTCGGGCAACTCCTACGGCGCAGTCTCCGGCAACGGCACCAAGAACAACGCGACGGTGACGCAGAACGCGACGGTGACGATCGCTGAAAGCGCGGCCCTGTATTCTGCCAGTGCGACATCGCTGCTGGCTCACTCAGACAGCGCCATGAACGAATATGCGCGCATCGTCTCGGGCGGCGTGGGCGCGGGGTCGGACGCGGTGAACAATTTTACAGGCACGTGGAACAACACGATCACGATCAAAAGCGGCGCTGACGTGACGACCAACGGCGACGCCAGCGACGTGACGCTGGCTGCCTGGGACAACGCTGTGCTGAAGCTGACCGCTCTTGGCGACATGCAGGGCGGCGTCGTCGGCGGCGCGACGAGCAAACTGGATTTCACGCTCAACCGCAACAACGCGGTGAACGTGGCCGGCACGATCCTCTCCGGCCGCGATGTGAACCTGTGGGCCGGCCAAAACAGCGCGGGCGAAAAGAGCCGCTTCACCGTGAACGGCATTTCGCACGCCTACGCGCACGGCCCGATCACCGGCGCGAGCGCCAAGCTGAACCGTACGATCAACCAGAAGAACACCGTAACGATCGACGGCGACGTGAGCTCGACGCGTCATGCCAACCTTGCCGCGCTGACGGGCGAGCTGATCAAGATCGAGTCAGCCGAACGCTACGCCTGGACCAGCTCCAAAAAGACCGGCAGCGTGTCGTCCACGGCTCTGGGTGACACTGTTGGCGGGCTCAACGACAATAACACCGTCACCGTGAACGGCACAGTGAACGCCGGTATCCATAACAAATTCGTGATGAACATCGGCGAGGGCTTTGCTCTGCTTGAGGATTCAACGGGCTCGGGCGATTATGCACCGATCGAATTTGACAGCAACGGCAAGCTCTATGTCAAAGTGCTGTCGGCCGATTATAACTATACGGTCAGCAACGATGAAGGGCAAAGCGCGGGGAAGATGCAAAGCGTCCTCGGCTACCGGCAGGGAACGAGTACTGACTACGACTACGTGCTGACGATCGACGGCAAGGATAAAGTCCCCACAATCACGCTTGAAGCTGGCGACGGCAAATGGAAACTGGGGCAGGTAAACGACTACGCCTCGTACCTGTACGACCGCCTCGCGCTGCTCAATGACTTGATCGAAGAGTACAACGGCGATCAAAGCTCGTTTGCCTATCTGGCGTTCTGCCAGGAACGCCAGGTGGTTGAAGCAACGCTGGCGCAGTACGGGCTGCCGCCGAACCGCAACGAAGACGGGGACAAGAATTCTATCTATAACGGCGACAAGGCTTTGCTGTTTGTGCCGTATATTGAACTTGCTCCTGTGACCGTGTCGGGCGGCAACGTTGTCGTCAACACGACCAGCCTGAAGGGGACGGGCACGCTCAACGCCAACGGCGCGCCGGAGATCACGGTGAACAACGCCAGCAACTACTCGCTCAAGCTGACGGGCATGAACATTCTCGCGCCCGGCGGCGAGGTGATCGTCAACACCTTCAGCGTGAAAAGCGCTGACGACATGCATGAGCGCGTCAAAAAGAACACGAGCGGCTTCTCCGGAACCGTCAACGCCGATGCTCACGGAAGCAAGACAGCGGCCATTACCGTGAGGAACACCTGGAACGAGAAGTTCGTTTCAGCTTCGGTCGATGAAAATCCGGCTGCGGCGGGCGTCCCCAATGCGGGCTCGCTGGATATCGCCGTCGTCTCTGATATCGAGAACACGGGCGGCATCCGCAACTACCCCGGTACGGTCGAGCTTGCCACGCAGGTTGGTTCGATCCGCTCCGTCAGCGGCGACATCGTGGCCGGTAAGGGGGTGAAGCTTTCTGCCCCCCGAGGCGCCGTCACCATCACCAGCCAGGGCATCCTCAACGTAGGCGGCGCGCCGGAAGCCGACGGCATGTACGGTGCGGCGATCCGGAGCTATGCTGAGATGAACTGGATCCCCGGCCAGGAGCAGCCTCTCGCGATCAGCGCGGATACACCTGCTGATACGCTCGTCAGGTTCCTGAGCGACAACAGCGGGCTCGATCTCGGCAAGCCTAATGGGATCGTCGCAGGCGGCAGCATCTACATCACCGCTGGCACGATCAACGTCAACGGCACGATCCAAAGCGGCTACGGCAAGTATGAGCTGAAGCTGAGCGACGCTCAGCAGACGAAGCTTGATGAGCTGTATCTGAACTGGCTGGAGGCCGGCGGCGAGATGCTGCCCGACGATCCGACGGCGCTGAGCACATTTGTACTGACCGAAGGCGGCGACATCTGGGATGTGGAACAGCGGGCGTTCGTCCGCAATCCCAAATCATGGTACAACCCCTCGACGGGGCGGATCATCGTCGAGGACATGATCGGCGCGGGCGGAAGCGTATATCTGACCGGTCGTGTCGTCAACACCAACTTCTGGGACCTGTTTACTGACGCCGATTACAGCACATACGAACAGATCCGCAACTCGGATGAATACGCGGATGCAGGGCTCCCCAGCGCGGACGATCTTAAGGCGCACCGCAGCCAGATCATCGCTTATTCTGGGGCGGCAGAAGTGTCGATTGAAAACTCGCTGAAAGAGACGATCTGCGTGAACGCCATCGATACCGGCATGAGAAGCGGCAACGTCGTCATCAACGACATCCAGAACGTTGTCAGCAGTGACGGCAGCAGCGAAACCCATAAAGTGGACGGCGTCAGCGGCGACGTGTTCAAGACGACTGTGGTAAGGACGGAGTTTGCCTCAGGAGGCGTGCTCTCGGGCGACTATCAGCCGCAGACCGGTGTCCGCTATAACGTGGGCGCGGGCATGAAGCAGCGTGTAACTGAACGGCTGAGTGAATGGGAGTATTTCAACTGGTGGCGCGACAGCTGGAAGAACAGAACTCCTGACGGGAAATCGTATCAAGTCGTCCGTACCGACACAGTGACGAGCCTTGATCAGGGGGCGACCGTCGGGCTGCTGGACGATCTCAGCATGAACAGGATCGGTGTGACTGAAGTCATGGATCCCGGCGAAATCGTCTGGATCTTCCGCGACAGTGTCGATCAGACGCCGGACCCCCAGCAGCCCTGGAACTACGACGTCCACTACAACAACTGGACGCACTTTGCCGGAAAGATCACACGCACTCAGATCACGACGTCGGGCGTGCAGTCGACGACCCTTGTCAGCCTGAAAGCCGACAACCCGATCCATGTTGAGATCAAGACGGCCAAAAACCCTGGCGCTATCACCCTCTCAGCAGCGAGCGCTGACGTCGAGCTGATGGGCGCAGTTAGGTCGAGCGTTGAAGGGGCGGCTGTGAGCATCACGGCTAAGGATATCGTCGCTGAGACTGGCGGGACGATCGTAGCCGATAAGGTGCTCCTGAACGCGAGCGGTGCCATCGCCGGCGAAGATAAAATGCTGCACCTCCGCCCGCTTGGCGATGTTGTCGAACTTACGGCATCAGCGTCAAACGGCATGGCGTTCGATATCGACAGCGGCTCGGCCAAGGTGACGCTGAACTCGAATGGCGAAAAGGGCACGATCAAGGTCGACTCTGAAGGTTCGCTCACCGGCGAGGCGACAGGAACCAACATGGACCTTCTCAGCCGCAACGGCTCTATCGAGATGAACGTGAAGGGCAGCGAGACAAAGCTGAAGGCCAAGGCTGCCGACGACATCAGCATCGTCAAAGTCGACGAAGGCGACCTGGCGATCGAGCGCGTGGAGGCCGAGAACGACGTCTTCTTAGAGACGAAGCAGGGCAGCATCGTCGACGCGAATCCGACCGTGAATCAGCAGTCGCTTACTGACGAAGCCCTGATCGATCTGTGGAAGAATGCCGGCCTGATCAGCGACGACGAGAGCGGGAGCCGCATGACGGCGAAGATGCGCGAGGACAATATTGCCAACCTCGAGAACATCGTGCGCTCGGAGTACGCCACGTATCAGCATGTGAAACAGCTCTTGGCGGACGCCGATGCGCGCATTGCCGACGGCCTGATGACGCCGGAGCAGAAGGCGCTGTTTGAAAAGCAGCGAGACGCGCTTCAGAGCTATGCCGGCGTGACGGATATCGATGCCTATATCGCCGAACAGAAAAAGAAATCCGGCTCAGCGCTGTACGAGCTTTCCACGATCGATGAGAACGAGGGCTGGACGAAAGACTACCTGCTGTATTCCATTCAGGACGCTATCCTCAATCCTACGGCGGGCTCGGTCAAGCCCAACGCGCAGGAGATCGTCGTCGGCAGTACGGTAACGCTCAAGTCGAGCGTGAACATCGGCTCAGAGGGAGAAGAACAGACGATCGCCGGCGGCGACGCGCTGCTTGAGAACGACATGAAGGGGCTGAAGGCGCTTTCGCAGGCCAGTCCTGCCGACGTGACCTGGGATGAGGACAGCTCTTCGTTCATCGTTCAGGACAGTTACGAGATCGGTCTGACTGCTGGCAGGACGACGGCGCAGGCGCAGGACCTCGTGCTGATCGCTTCGCCTCTTGAGGACCTGGTGATCGATTCGGTCGAAAGCAAAAACGGCGCCAAGGTCCACCTGATGGCGGCCGGCAGTGTGCTGCTTCATCCGTCGAGCGACATCACGCCCGCCGTGAAGGGCGGCGATATGTTCATCTCCGCCGCCGGCGAAGCATCAGATATCGGCAGTGCCGACCGCGCGGTCACGATCGAGCAGACAACCGGCTCTGAACTGCGTGCCAACGCGGGCCGCTCCATCTATCTGACGGCCGAAAGCGGCGACCTGATGCTCGGTTCGATCGCCGCCAGAGATACCCTGGCGGTCGAGACGACCGAAGAGGGCGCGAACATCCTCATGAGCAAGGGCGAGGGCCGGCTGAACGCGCGCGCCGTGCTGCTTACAGTCAACAGCGGCGACATCGGTACGGAGGAGCTTCCCGTGCGCGTGCAGAACGCCCAGTCGAACGACTTTAGCCGCAGCGTCACGCTCAACGGTGCGAACAACGCCTATTTGTCGGGCGAGAACGGCGCGCAGCCGGAGGGCTGGCTGAACCTGAACGCCGGCACGCTTCACAATGCGGTCGTCACTTCTGACGGCGGGCTGAACATCAGCGGCGACATGACTGCGAGCGGCGCTGGCACGTTTGCGGCGTCGTCCGATGTTGTCGTGCTCGGTTCGCTCACGGGCGGCAGCCTGAACGTGACGGCACAAAACGGCGCTGCCGTCTTCGATGGGCCGATCACGGCAGGAAAGCTGTCCGTCAGGGCGCATGACGATCTTGAGCTGAACGAGCCCGTGAACGTGGAGAATGCGGCAGAGCTGAACGTTTCTGCCGGCAGCATCGAAGTTCGCGGCCCGTTTGCGGCTCATGAGCTGGAAGCTGTGGCTGCGGGGGCTTCGAGCGACATCATTCTCGGCAAAGACGTGAAAGTGGCTGAAGACCTGACGCTTGCAGCTTCGCGCGATGTGATCATGCTTTCGCCGTTTGCAGGCGGCACCCTGACGGCAAGCGCAGTCCGCAGCGCGAAGTTTGACGGCGCTATCGACGCTGACGGCGCAGTAACAGTTGACGTGGGCGAAGACCTGACGACCGCAGAGCTGAAGTCGAACGCAGATGTAACACTGGACGCCGGCGGCAGCATCGCCGTGAACGGCGCGCTCAAGGGCAATGAGGTGAAGCTGTCATCCGGCACGAACGTGAAAGTGAAGGGAACGGCGACGGCCGAGACGCTGAGGGCTGAAAGCGGATCCGACACGATGCTGGGCGACGTAAAGGCAGCAACTGTGACGGCCCGTGCCGGCAGCTCGATCACAACCGGTGCGGTCACGGCACAGCAGACAGTCGATATCGCAGCATCGCGCGACATCACCGTGGACGGCACCCTGAACGGCGCTGCTGCAACGCTCGATGCGGGACGGAACGTTACTGTGAATGGCGCGGCGTTTGTCGGCGCGCTGGCGGTCACCAACGGCGCCAATACGACGCTGAGCGACGTGGATGCGAACGACCTGACAGCGAACGCCGGCGGCAGTCTGACGGTCGGGAAGATGACAGCCGCCTCCGCTGACCTGAGGGCGAAGAACAACGTGACGACAGCAGCCGTATCCGCAGACGAAGTGATCGTCGACGCAGGAGGAACGCTTACGACCAAAGCCGTCACAGCGAAGAGAGCGACACTTGACGCTTCAGCCGACATCATCGTGGAAGGCCCGCTCACGGGAGGCGAGTTCGCTCTGACAGCCGGCAATGACATCACCGTAAAAGACACGACGACTGCCGAAGTGCTGAGTGTGACCTCCGGTGCAGATACGAAGCTTGCAGATGTGGATGCCGAGACGTTGACAGCGAACGCCGGGGGCAATCTGACGGTCGGGAAGATGACAGCAGTCTCAGCTGACCTGAGCGCGAAGAACAACGTGACGACAGCGGGCGTGTCCGCAGACGAACTGACCGTCGACGCAGGAGGAACGCTTACGACCAAAGCCGTCACAGCGAAGAGAGCAATACTTGACACTTCAGCCGACATCATCGTGGAAGGCCCGCTCACTGGAGGCGAGTTCGCACTGACAGCCGGCAATGACATCACCGTAAAAGACACGACGACTGCCGAAGTGCTGAACGTGACCTCCGGTGCAGATACGAAGCTTGCAGATGTGGATGCCGAGACATTGACAGCGAACGCCGGCGGTTCGATAGCGACCGGAAACATAACGGCAAACGAAGCTGTCCTGAATTCAAGCGACGATCTGACAACGAAAGATGTTTCAGTCGGCAAACTGGATATGAACGCCGGCGGCAGTCTGACGACTGCAAGCGTGACGGCGGAAAATGTCTCGCTTGATGCCGGAGCTGACATCATCGTTGATGGCTCGCTGACTGCTGATGATCCGCAGCTGACGGCCGGGGAAAACGTGACCGTGAAGGGAACGACGACGGCTGATGCGCTGACGGTGAATGCCGGCAAAAACGTGACGCTGGCGCGGACGATCGTTCCTGCCGTCGATGTGAACGCCGGCGGACATGTGAGCATGGAAGACCGCGGCAACGACATGGATGCGCTGAACCTGAGCGCTGACAGCTCCTCGGTGTACGACATAAACGCGCTGAAACTGAACGCACCGCACATCGGCGACCTGAACGCCGAAGCTGCCGGCGTGCTGACGGCTTCCGTCGCAAACAAGGCACGGAACGTGACGCTGACTTCCAGCGGCGCGTCGGTGGATGTGACGACCGATCTGAACGCCGACAACGTGACTGTGAACGCAAAGGAAACTCTGGAGATCCTGCGCAGGGTGACGGTGACGAACACAGCGCGCTTTACTTCGTCGGCTGACGTGACTGTGAGCGGCAGCGTGAAGAGCGAGCATCTCTCTACCGAGTCGGGCGGCGAGACAACGCTGGCGGGCGCGATTGAAACGGTCGATCTGACCTCCGTTGCCGGCGGCCGCATCCTTGTGAGCGACCGCGTCAAAGCCAGCGGCGACATCGAGCTGATCTCGCGCAATGCCGGCGTGACGGTAGAGGAGGACATCCGCGCGCGGAACCTGCTCATCTCTGCCAGGGAGACGATCGCACCGGCGCATGGGATCTTTGTGACCGACAGCACGACGCTGAGAACTGCGGGCGACATTGCTCTGAACGGCGAAGTGCAAAGCGGCACGCTGACGACGGTCTCAGGCGGCAATACGGATATGGGCGGCAGCGTGAGCGCTCGTGAGATCACTGCATCCGCTGCCGGCAGCATCACGACCGTTGGCCTGATAGCCGATGAAGCGTCGCTGACGGCTTCACGGGATGTCGCTGTACGCGGTGCCCTGAATGGCGGCGATTTCACGCTGAAATCGCAAAACGCCGGCGTTATGCTCGACGGTCCGGCAACGGTGAGGAATCTGACGGCGTCTGTCGGGGAAAATCTGACCGTGAACGGCGCGATCGAAGCCCGCGGCGATGTGGAGCTTGAAGCCGAAGGCAGCGCTGCGCTAAACGCGGATGCTTCGGCGGACGGCGATCTGTCGGTAAGCGCGTTCGAGATCAGCGCCCGCGACCTCTCGGCCGGGCAGTTCCTCGCGGCATTGTCGCAGTCGACCTTCACCGGAAACGACCTGAACGCAGGCAAAGACGTGCGCGTGCATACTTACGGCGATATGACGTTCAACGACGCCACGGCAGGCGGCAACGCCTGGATCCTCGGCCTCGGCTCGTCGGCCGCCCGTATCAAGTTCCACGAAGTGTGTGCTTCCGGCCTCGATACGGCCGTGCTGCTTGAGCGCGGCTATCTGGATTTCTGGAGCGTCACTGCGGGACTTGACGGCGGTGTCGGCGTGCGTCACTTCGAAGGTCCTAAGCGCGCGGGAACGCTTACCCAGGGCACAAAGATCCGCGTCTACTTCCCCTACGGCGGTTCGCTGATGCCGAAGGATCCGTTCAACTTCCACGTGCGCGATCTGCTCCAGAACAAGGACGTCGAGCCGTACGACCGCGATTCGGTGAACCTGTGGCCGCCGCGCGACCGGCGCCTGCCCGACCCGAATCTCCAGGCCGGCAGCGACGACATCGAGATCAACCTCGATGAGTACGAGTACTGGCTGCCGGAGGAGATCGTCGACATGGAAGCAGGCGAGCGGCCGCTGAGCGTGAGCGGAAAATAACCGCTTCTGCAGAAAGCTGCACACAAAAGAGCCGCGGAACAGGTGATAGTTCCGCGGCTCTTTTGCGTCTGCTGAAAAATTTTGTTTGCAGAGAACGGCCGCCTTCGCGCCATTCCGGTTTTTTTGGCGCAGGCGGAATTTATTTGTTATAATCAGAACGTCTGATACTCTTTCGCGATGAAAAAGCTCATCGCGCGGCCGTGCCCAAGTCGGGCGCGGCGGTCGGCGCCTCATGCGCTTTTCTGCGTGCCTTGCGGCGCTGTAAAACTCGTATGGAGAGGCTTTTTCACGGTATATGATTTTTGCCTAGGGGGTTTATTATGAAAATACTGAAGGCGTTTGCTGCTTTTTTTGTGACATGTCTCCTCTCGGCCGGAGCGCTGCATGCAGCTGAACAAGAGCGGTACGACGTGATCATTGCCGGCGGCGGCATGGGCGGATGCGGCGCGGCGATACAGGCCGCGCGGATGGGGGCTTCGGTGCTGGTCGTCGAGCCGACATACGTTCTGGGCGGTCAGTCGATCTCGGGCGGCGTGTCCACGATGGACGACCTGAGCACGATCAAAAGCGGCATTTATCTGGAATTCGTCAAGCGGCTCGCCTCCCATTACGCCGCGCTCGGCAAGTCGATCGGCACCTGCTACTGGAGCCCCCACACCGTGGCTTTTGAGCCGTTTGTCGGGCAGAAGATCCTGTCCGGGATGCTGGCGGAATGTTCTCCCGCGCCGGTCGTCGCGTATCATTCTGAGGTTGCCGCGGTGGCGAAAGACGGCTCGCGCGTGACGGGCGTGACGCTAAAAACGCCCGAAGGCGAACGGCATGTGAGCTGTTCAATGCTCATCGACGCTACCGAGTACGGCGACGTGCTCCCGCTTGCCGGGGCAGCGTACCGGTCCGGCAACTCCGTCTCGACCAGCGGCATCGGCGAGTCGATGATCCAGGACATCACATGGACAGCGGTGATCCGCAAATACCCGGACGGCGTGCCCGAGCATCTTCGTCCCAAGACGCCTCTGCCCGGCTACGAGCAGGCAAAAAAGAATTACGAAGGCTATGTGACGAAAGACGGCTTTGATTTCCAGGGCGTGTATCCCGTGAAGCAGCCCGTCAACTTCATCACGCATAACGGCTATCGTGGCCTGCCGGATTCGTTCCTGCCGGGAGATTATGACGGCGCGCAGGAAAACTGGGCAAAGATCAGCAAGACGAGCGTCAACTGGGGCAACGACTATCCCGGCACGTACCGCTGGACGAACGGCCAGTTCGGGCTGCCCGCGTCGTATCTTGAAGACCGTGCCGTGCGGGCACAGGTGGAGCGCGACGCGCTGATCAAGACGCTGCACTTCATCTATTATATGCAGAACGAGCTGGGCGAGCCATGGTCGGTGGACGAGCACGAATACGGCGAGCTGCCGGCCGCCGCGGCTGATCTGCCTGACGAATGGAAGGCGATCGCGCGCTACCTGCCGCCCGCGCCGTATGTGCGCGAGTGTCGCCGCATCGTGGGAGATTTCACGCTGACGGCTTACGATCTGCACGACAGTTCGCTGAGCTGGCGCAGCGGACTGGGGAACCGCGACCTGTCTGACGCGATCGCCATCGGCGGCTACATCATCGACCTGCACCACTCGGCCACGGACGCTGATCTGGAAAAAGAATGGGGCGAACAGGCAGCCTCAGTGAAGCGCCTTGAGCCCTGCGGCCCGTTCCAGGTGCCGCTGCGCGCGCTGATCCCCAGCGGTATCGAGGGCCTGCTGGCGGCGGAGAAAAACCTCTCGATGACGCGCCTTGCTTCCGGTGCTTTGCGACTGCAGCCCATCAGCATGATGACGGGACAGGCGGCCGGCGCGCTTGCCGCCATCAGCCTGAAAACGGGACTGAACGCCCGCGATGTGCCTGCCGTGCTTGTTCAGCGCGCACTGCTTGAGGGCAATGTCCGTCTGTCGGTATGTCAATTCATCGACGTGCCGGCCTGGCATAAATACCACGACGGCGTGACGCTGGCCGTGCTGCACGGACTGATGGAAGCCAGAGCTTATCCGCAGCTGCCGGCTTCGCCGCTCGGCAGCACCGACGATCCGGCGACGCTGCACGCGATCGCCGAAGGCCGCGACAGGGGACGCTTCGGCGTGGACGAGCCGCTGACCGTTCGCGAAGCTGCCCGCGTGGCCGCGAACCTCGCAAAAGTTCTGGGTAAGCAGGCTGCGCCGATCTCGCCCTCGCTGACGGAAACGCCCGTGAAGCGCGAAGAATTTGCCGCGATGCTCGCTTCCGCTCTCGGCACAGCGGGGGAAAACGCGGCCTCCGCCGAAGGGCAGCTCACGCGCGGTGAGGCCGCCGAGCTGGTCGTGCGCGCGCTGGAACGTGCTGTTCTCAAAAAGTAAAATAACGGGAGGAGAAAAAACATGTCCATTCTGGTTCTGAAAAACGCGAAAGTCGTCACAGTAACGGGCAAGACGTACGAGAAAGGCGTCGTTGTCATCGAAAACGGCCGGATCAAATCCGTCGGCGCGAATCCGCGCGTCCCTAAGGGCGCGAAGGTGCTCGATCTGAGCGGCAAGTGGGTGACGCCCGGCTTTATCGACGCGCACTCGCACATCTCGACGATGAACGAGCCGCGCACCATGCCTTCCATCCCCGACGTGAACGAAAAGACCTCGCCCGTCACGGCCCAGCTGCGGGCCATCGACTCGCTCAATCCGTTCGATACGGGCATCGCCGCGGCCAGAGGAGCCGGCTTCACAGCCTGCTGCACCCTTCCCGGCTCGGCCAACGTCTGCGGCGGAACCGGCATCTGCTTCAAGACGAAGATCGGCACGACCGTGTTCGACCTGGCCATTCCCAACAGCGAGCCCATGAAGTTCGCCGTCGGCGAGAACCCCAAGCGCGTCTACGGCGTGGAGCACGACAAGCTGCCGATGACCCGCATGGGCGTGGCGGCCGTGTTCCGCAAGACGCTGTCCGATGCCGTGGAGTATTCCGACGCGCTCAGGGCCGCCGAGAAGGACCCGAGCAAAGCGCCCAAGCGCGACTTCATGCTCGAACAGCTGGTCCCTGTCGTGCGCGGCGAGCGCAAGGCCCGCATCCACGCGCACCGCGCCGACGACATCGTCACGGCCGTGAGGATCAGCGAGGAGTTCGGCCTCGATTTCTCCATCGAGCACTGCACCGAGGGGTACAAGATCCTCGACTTTTTGCGCGAGCATCACGTCGACTGCGTCGTCGGCCCGCTGACGATGGAGCCCGTCAAGTTCGAGATCTGGGGCACGAAGCTGACCACCCCCGCGAAGATGGAAAAAGCCGGCGTCAACTTTATGCTGACGCAGGACACTGCCGGCAATACCAAGTTTTTGCCCGTGTTCGTCGGCATGTGCATCGCCCGCGGCCTGAGCGAGCAGGGCGCTTTTGAAGCGCTCACCATCCGCCCCGCCCGGCTGCTCGGCCTCGACAAGCGTATGGGCAGCATCGAAGCCGGCAAGGACGCCGACCTCGCCGTGTGGAGCGGCAATCCCTTCAGCAGCTTCACGCTGTGCGAAAAGACGATCATCGACGGCGAAGTGTACGACAATCTGGAAGAAACGCTGGCATAACAGCGCGTAAGAGCCTCCCGCAGCCGCATGGCGGGAGGTTCTTTTTTGATGTTGGAAAGTGACGCGAATAACGGTATAATCGGGCCAGTTCATACGAGTTTTCGTTAAAACGGCTAATGCACTTTAGCCGTTTTATGGCGCCGCGAGGTGCGACCTCGCGATGAGCTTTTTAATCGCGAAAGAGTATCAAATTATCAAAGGGGGAGCCGCCCATGTACGAAGTAAAGTCGCCCAGGGTCCGTTCGCAGTTTGAAGCGATGATGAAGCTGGAGAAAGTCCGCAAGGTCCTTGATTTTATCAAGGCCGACGAGAGAAACTCGATCGATGAGCTGAAGGAGCTGGTGCTCATCGAAGCGCCCACTCATCACGAGGAAAAGCGCGCGGCTGTGTTTGCTCAGAAGCTGAAAGATCTGGGACTGGAAGACGTTCACACGGGCCGCGGCGGCTGCGTGATCGGCCTGCGGCGCGGCAGCGGGAACGGTCCGAAAGTGGTCATCGAAGGGCATCTCGACACGGTGTTTCCGTTCGGCTCGGTGAAGGGAGTAGAGGAGCGCGACGGCTTTCTCTACGCTCCGGGAGTGGGCGACGACACGCGGGCGCTGGCCATGCTGCTGTCGCTGCTGCGCGGGCTGAACGCCGTGAACGTGAAGACGACGGGCGATGTGTACTTCGTAGGCACGACGCGCGAAGAGGGCACCGGCGCGCTTGGCGGCATGAAGGACTTTCTCGACGAGCACCCGGAGATCGACATTTCGCTCAGCGTCGACAGCAACGACATGAGCCGCATCATCTATGAAGCGACGCTGTGCCAGACCTGGGAGTTTACGTTCCGCGGCCAGGGCGGACACGCCTGGTCGGCGTTCGGCACCGTAGCTCAGCCCGTCCACGCCGCCGCGCGTGCTGTGGCGAAGATCGCTGCGCTCGAAGTGCCTTCTTCGCCCAAGACGACGTTTGCCGTGTCCAATTTCCACGCCGGGAACATCTCCGGCGTCCACGCCATCGCTTCTGAGGCGTCGTTTATCATCAACTTCCGCTCCAACGGCGCGGAAGAGTTCGCCGCTGTCAAAAAGGCCGTCTTCGACGCGGTCGAATCGTCGGCCCGCGAGGAATCGCAGAAGTGGGGCAAAAACGAGATCGAAGTGAGCTCGCGCATCCTCTGCGACATCCCCGGCGGCACGCAGGATGCTCATTCTCCGCTCGTGGAGACGGCCTGGCTCAGCCTCAGCGCTCTGGAAGCCACCCCCTGGCTGGAGGAGGGCGGCAGCACCAATGCCAACATCGCGATCAGCAAAGGCATTCCCGCGCTGTGCATGGGCCGCGCCTGGGCGCCCGACGAGAACTCGAAGCGCGTCCACAACCACAGCCTCGACGAGAAACTGCACATCGTGAACGCTCACAAGGCCGTGCAGCACCTCGCGCTCGTGCTGCTGATGGCGGCGGGGATCGACGGTGAGTTCGGCTCGATCGTGACGAAATGACAGGGACGATTTTTTACTTGTATTTTTGACAAAAGCGTGATAATCTAAAGACAGTAACTTTTCAATGCATATAAGGGAGGAAACGATCATGTCAAAGTTCGTCATCAAGCCAACCGCCAAGGGCGTCAAGTTCGACCTCAAAGCTGCCAACGGCGAAGTGATCGCCACGTCCGAGGTGTACACTGCCGAAGCCGGCTGCCGCAAGGGCATCGACAGCGTCGTGAAGAACGCTGCCGTCGCCGCCGTGGAAGATCAGACCGTCGAAGGTTTTGCCGCGGCGAAGAACCCCAAGTTCGAACTCTATACCGACAAAGCAGGCGAGTTCCGTTTCCGCCTCAAGGCCCGCAACGGCCAGATCATTGCCACCTCCGAAGGCTATAAGGCCAAAGCCGGCTGCCTGAACGGCATCGAAAGCGTCAAAAAGAACGCCCCGACCGCGGCCATCGAAATGGCCGAGACCGAGGCAAAAGCGTAAATCTATTACGGGCATGCGAGCCCGGCACCCCACATGAACGGGGTGCCGGGCTTTTTTCTTTATCGTTTCCCTTTGCTCACGTAATACGTCACGTCTGGGAATGCGGTATCCTTTTTAAAATCGGCGATCGGGTCGATCACAAAGGATCCCTTTTTGCGAAACGCATAGCCGCGCGCGCCGATGCTGGCGCGGGGGATGAGGAAGCGGTCGCTTTTCAGCGTGCCGTCATAGCGGCAGCGGGGAATGCGGCTGAACTTCTGCTCGCCGTTGCCGGCGAAGGCAAGCACAGCCGCGGTGAAGCCCAGCTCTTTCAGGATCGTCTGCGGTCCGAAGGCCGGCGCGATCCCATATGGATAGGCCAGCACAGGCGCGATGGATTTCAGCACGCCGAGTTTGCGGAACTGTTCGCGCTGCGAGACAAGCGCGGCGCGAAACTGCGCGGGCGTCATGCTTTTCATCAGCTTGTGCGCGCGCGTGTGATAGCCCGCTTCAAAGTTCGGCGCGGAGTTATGGATGCGTGCGAGCGCCGATGAGAGCCTTTCACGCCCGCCGAAATAGCCCCCGCTTTCGCTGATAAAGGCCGTCGCCCGCGGCTCCAGCCTGTGAGCCCGGCACGTTTCGCACAGCACCGTCAGGAACGATTTGCGGTTGTTCAGCTTCAGCGCCGGATGCTGCGCGGCGCTGTAGATCACACTCGGATGCCCGTCGTCGATCGTCAGTACCACGGGCTTTTTCCCCCTGGGAACGACCTCGTCAAGGCGGCCGGCGGCGAGGTCAGACACGCTGGCCGGCGCCCAGCCGCTTTTCCATAAAAAATTGAAAAGCGCCTCCAGCTGCGCCGTCGAGATCTCTTCAGGATACTTGGGCGCGTCGCAGACACGGTGAAACATCAGCACCGGCACAGCTGTCACGGCGGACGCGGCGCGAGTCAGACAGAACACTGACAGCAGGACGATGAGCACTTTTCTGAGCATGGGCAAAACCTCCTTTGCCGTAGGAACAAAACCATCATAGTTCCCGGAATCTCCCGTGTCAACGAAAAAGACCGGACCTTCCCAAACGGGAAAGCCCGGTCTTTTTTAGGAGACGCTAATTAATTCGCCCGCGCCCTGTCGGGGCTTTCGCCGTCTGGCTGCGTCGAAGCTCATCAACATAGCCCCGCTATGCCTCTTCGCTTCTCCTTGCCAAACGACGAAATCCCTCGACAGTTCATCGGGCTCATTTAATCAGTGTCTCCTTAAGCGCGAAAAATGATCAAGCGCTCTTTTTCTTCGCCGGCTTCGTGTAGTAGCACAGATAGCCCGCGAACGCGCACACCGTGGAGACGTAAGCCGAATTGTCCTTGAGCAGATCGGCGATGCGCTTCACCAGCGCCGAGTCGCCCACGCACAGCGCGTACGCCTGCGTGAAAACCACCGCAAAGCCCATGCCGAAGAAAGCCAGCAGCGTGACGCCAAAGACAAAACGCGAAAGGTTGTAAATAACGTTTTTCATGAGAACGACCTCCTAGGCGCCGATGATGGGGATGATCTTCAGACAGACGAGAATGACGATGATCACTTCGGGGATCGCGTAGTACAACACCAGATCCTTGAAGATCTTCGTCGGCTCGTCAACGCCCGCGATGCTCGCCGCGATGTAGATCGAGCCCGAGTTGGGCGGTACGCAGCTCTGGTTGGAGACCAGATTGATGAACGCCACCGCAGCCGTGACCGGAGCCAGACCGATCGAGCGCATCGCCGCGAAGCACACCGCGCCCATAGCCGTCGTCGTCGCCGTCGCGTTGAACGGACCGACCATCGCCGTGATGATGCCGCAGATCGTGAGGATGATGACGATAGGCGACAGACCGGCCATCGCGTTGAAGATCGCCGTGAACTCCTCGCTCATGTGCAGCTTGGTGAGCAGACGCGACGAGCAGAACGCGAAGAACAGCAGCGCGCCCAGGTCATAGAAGCGGCTCACGCTGCCCATGACCAGCTTCCAGATGCCCGCCGGCGTGTGAGGAAGCGACTTCCAGCCCTCGATGATCGTGAAGAACGTGATCAGCAGCGGGATGTAGTAAATCAGCGAAATAGCCTTGGCCGCGCCCTTGGTGGGAGCCAGGATGCCCTTCACCCACGCGCCCGTCGGGCCCATCGTGAGCAGCAGAGGAATCGCCACGCCGAGGAAGATGATCAGCGACGAGCCATTCTCGCGCAGAGCCTTGCCGATCGGCATGATCTTATCCTCAGACACCGCCTTCACGCCCTCCTGCTTGGCGAAGATGAAGACGATGAACAGACGCACCACAAGCACGATCGCGCCCAGACCCATCAGCCCCACATACAGCTGACTGGCCGTCAGCTCCTTGGCCACCGCTTCAAAGCCAAGGAACAGCAGCATGACCGACGAAGGCGGGAAAATATTGCCCAGACCGCCGTTGCCCGAGACGATCGCCGCAGCGCGCTCGCGGCTCCAGCCGCTCTCGATCATCCAGGGGATCGTCACCGCACCGATAGCCGCCGTGCTGGCCGTCGCCACGCCGTTGATCATGCCGAACAGAGCGCAGCCGATCGTCGCGACATAGCCCGAACCGCCAGGCAGACGGCCCAGCAGCGCGTTGAGGATGTTCACAAGACGGTCGATGATGCCCGTCTGCTCCATCATGTAAGCCATGAACGCAAACGCCATGCCCGCGTAAACGACCTCCTGCTTGCCGGCGTAGATCGTCATATCCTTCACCGACACCCACAGATTCTTGCCGTCGAAGCACGTGCCGATGATCAGAAGCACGATCACGCCCCACATCATCGCCTCGCCCATCTTGCGCTTCAGCACGATGTTGCAGAGGAAACTCGTGGCAACGAAGCTGAACAGCGAGATGATGCCAATACCAATGTAGCTCACAAAACCGACTCCCTTCTTAATACAGAGAAGATTGCTGAACGCAGATAAATCTTAACACGAAAGTCAAAGGACACGCCAACAGAAAAAAACGATGGTACTGACAGCTTTTTTGCTGTCAAGTTGAATGATTAAAAGCTGTTGGATATTCGGCGAAAATATGAAAGTCGGCGACAGCACCTGCCCCCTTGCAAACGCGCGATTTTTTGCTACAATGAACCACGAGCCTCCCGCGGGAGGCCCAGCCCCGTGCGGCGAAACACCACGAACCCCGTCAGGTCCGGAAGGAAGCAGCGGTAAGAGGATCGTTTCGGGTGCCACGGTCATCTGGGTCTCCCGCGTGGAGACTCGTCTTTTTTTCGCCCACCGATCGCAAAACGGCGCCCCTTTTTCAGACATCAAAGCCCGAAATGCCAGACAGCACCTGGCCGAAACGAGAGGCAAAATTTTTTTCAGATTGCCCCTTGCATTTTAAAAGACCCTGTGCTAATATATTCGAGTCGCGCGAGAGACGCGGACAACATGGGGGTATAGCTCAGTTGGGAGAGCGTTTGAATGGCATTCAAAAGGTCAGGGGTTCGAATCCCCTTACCTCCACCATGTAAAAACTAGACTTCTGTGAAGTCAGTAAAATACAGGCCTTCCTTGATGAGGAAGGCCTTTTTGCTATATTCCCGACCTATGCAGGTACGAGGCTAACCTTGACGGAACGCTGGAATTTCGGGGGGAGGGGACTTAATCGCCTGGATTTCTTTAAGGATTGCCTTTTCGTCCGTCAATCAGTTTTGCTTTGGGCTGCAAGTTGGATAGAACAGCATTATCCGCCCTAACTGCCCTATCATTCGTAAAGCGCTGATCGGAATAGCCGTGGGGCTGAAGGTGCGGATGGGGCGGTTTATTTCAGATTGAAGTCTGCCTCATGATAATTAAGTCATTGACGCCTGTTCCTCTGAAAGAGTGCAATATCCAAAAGAGGCACTGTGCAATAACGAGCGAGTTACCCCCGCGTGTGGGGTAACTCGCTTTTTCTATTTTGAAAGAAAGGGCTGAAGCTCACATGAAACACAGCGTACAGGACATCCGATCGGCGCTCTCCATGCAGACCGGTACGTCGCATTACTGGAGAGTCTGTCCGTTTAAAAATGCGCCAGTTATTACTGATGGCGTAAAAGTTATGATCGACATGTGCGATGCATACTGGCTTGTCAACCACATTGCTTCGTATCAAGTGGAGGAGCGGATTCGGAAAGAGGAATTCCAGGTCTGGGAACTGGACCGCAAACAGGACGATACAGCGCTCTTGACCTGTGAAGACGGTAACGGACACGTCCTGTTGACCGACAAGATTAGCTATACAGATTTCCCATTGCCTGAGGGAATCAAATTGTACCTGGACAACGGCGTTCTATTGCTGCCGAGCGAGTATTAAACCATTACGATAAGGAGGATTATAGAAATGATCTCTGAGAAATTGCTCATGCGCACAGAAGCCGTCTACTCAGACGACAGAACACGACGCTACCTGCTGCATCGGGAATGGGACGCGAAAAAGCCAAAGGCTTTAATTATCATGACCAATCCTAGTACGGCGGGAAGTATCGCTTTGGATTTCACGACAATGTACATCCTGAACAATATTACCCAGCTTGATTTTGGTGCAGTTACGATCGCGAATCTCGTCTCCAAAATGACACGCAAACTGAGCATCCTCGATGATATGCAGATTGAGGAAGACAATTTTGCGTGCATTGTAAAAGCTGCCCAGAAGGCCGATAAAGTGATCGTGGCCTGGGGCAAGATAGGAGAAACTAGCATCAGGACTAGGATGGTACAGGACGCCCTGATAGCGAGACTGGAGCCCTTCAAAGGAAAGCTCTGCATGATCGCCAGTCAGCGCGGTGAAGCAGGGTTTCACCCACTTGCCCCGCAAATCCGGTTTTACTGGGACCTTGTCGATTACGAGCGGCCACAGTATGAGCTGTCCAAAGATGAACCGGAGACAAGTGACACAAAAGGTAAGAGTGAAGAACCTGTCAAGGCTGTTCCTGAAAGGAAAAAGGCGTGATTAAAGTCGGCACGGTCAGGCAGTTGGGGCAGGAAGAGCAGCTATATGCGCTGCCGGAGGAAGTCAGACGGGAAGTACAGACTCTTGTGCAGGTCCTTGATGATCTCTACGGTGCTGACCGTGATATTGACAGAGCCGACGGCGGTTACGTACTTATTGCCCTCAGTAAAGCAGATGTCGGGCTGATTAACGACAGCTGCGTCATCCTTGATGAGGGGCTTGAAGAAACGGTGGACCTTATCAAAACAAAGGGCGGAGATTATCTCAACATCCTGTATCTCAGAAATAACGAATTCGGAATCAACGTAGTAATGCCACTGGACATTGCGCCAGCCGAGTTGAAAAGAGCAACCCAATAACATTGTAAGGAGGAATGAATGTGAATTATTTCATTGCCGGTTTCGTAGTGGCATTAGGCGTGATGGTGGTCGTGGACGTGTGCAGCGAATCAGAGCCGCCTCAGAGAAAGCAGGGGACCGCACATGCTTGATGCCGTAGTTACCGCAGCATCATTAACGGCGGTTCAAGCAGCCAAGCTGTTCGTCCAAGGGGCTATGTTAGCAGTTGCCATATACACGGCTGCGAAGACGGGGAAAAACAAGAGATACAAATAGGATAGATAAAAATTCTGATCTGTGCTATGCGCTAGGGTTCTAAATAATTTGGAATCCTAGCTTTTTTCGTCTCTCGTTTTTTTTTGTGACACGGGGCGAGATGCTTATGAGAAGCGTGTACTCTTTCAAAACGGTAAAGCTCACGTATCCTTTGTCACGATGCGTTCCATGCGGTAGGTTGAGTTGGAGACGCCGCTTGGGGCAAGTCACCAAGACACTCTGAAAAGCCACGAGGTCGGTGTGTAACGACTTTTGCCTTTTACGACGGGCTGGAAGAACGAAGCTGTGCTCTTTCGGGCGGCGCAAGTAGCGTGAGGGAGACCGTGTTTTGCTAGGGTAACTGGGATGCGACGTATGAGAAACCTTTTCCCGTAACTTATATCACGATTGCGTCCAGGCCGATGACCGAGTTGGAGACCTGCTTGGCAACGTGTCGTCAAGTGCTTTTTAGAATCTGCGAGAATAGTCAAGTAAAAAAAGACTAAGTCTTGGAGGTGGCGCGTCAGCTCAGTTATGATCGATATTTGCGACACGAATTGGCTTTACTTTGTCAGGATATTATTTTATATATTGTTAAGTGTCTGCTCTGAGATTTTTTGTTGACGTGTAGTTAGTATCAGAATATTTGGAATTGTTTCTTTTGAGGTGCAGGGAAGGAAGACAGGAAGATTGACTGCATTTATGGAATAGTATGTCAACATAAATGGATGATGTTATATAGATTAGTAACTATATCACTGTTCTTGTGGTGAACGTTTTTTACAGCTTCTGTTGCTTTGCGTGCTCTTGACAATAAATTATAGCTTGCTATAATGCATTGCCACAGAAGGAGCGGCGGTCCGATATAGCGGGCGCGCTGCCACGATCTCTGGAGCACGTTGAATCACAACGTGCGCTTCACCGCAGCCTTATCGGTCAACGGCCGGAAGCCTTCAGGCTTTCCGCCAATGAAAGAGGGGCGGCGACGGCTCACTGGGCTTTGACACCGTCTCAGTAGAGCGAACCATAGTGTATCGTCCGGCGGCTGGAGATTCGATTGACGACGTCGTCTCCAGCTTAAAGGAAGGATAGCTGTGGCGATCTCATGCTTGGGCGTTGACATTGTCACAGGGGAGCCAGTCACAGTGCCATCCTCTGACGGCAGGAGATTCGATTAAATGACGTCTTCTCCCGCTTAACGAAGGATGGGCTGTGTAAGTCTACCTCTTGTGTCGGTGCAATCGTCCGGGGTAAGCTCCCCTAGAACATCGTCCGCGGCTCGAGTATGTGCCAAGCGCGCTGTCTCCTGCTAAGGGGAGGTGTTCTTTGGTTAGCTCAGCCCTTGTTGTCGGTGACATCGATACGAGGTGGGCGGCACCCAGAGCATCGACCAGCGTTTTTAAGCTCGCTGGCGCGACGCTTTCTGCCAATGGAAGATGCTCTGACCGTGCATTTCAGCCTCTCAGCTGGCGGTAACACTATGGAAAACCCAAAAAGTGTTTCCCGACGCCATGAGGCTGTAACTGAACGTCCCATGAGGGACGGACATACTATCGGGGTCAGAGAAGAACACCGCTAATTGAAAATTGAAAATTGATAATTGAAACTGATAAAAATTATGAAGCAAGTGCTGAAAGTGCTGTCAATAATCGACCTGCCTTTGTTTCCGATCACTTGCACAGTCGCTCAGCTCAGTATGCAAGCTGCACATTGAACGACCGACTGACATTGAAAACAAAAATACATTTGACCCGGAAAAATGAAAATAGAATTTTTATGGAAAATAAGAACCATCAGGAGAAGAAACTGAAGCCACACTGCTCGAATGTTATCGAGCCGAAGAGCAAAGAAGAGGCTTAGGTGGCTGATTATAGAATGGAGTTAGAAAATATATCATTTATGTAGAAATTTATGTTGATTGAAATAGTAAGCGACTCTTCTCCAGTGCCCCGGCAATTTGGGAGGCACTAAAAATGTGCATCAAAAAAATCGGTGCGAAATGCATCACTTTTAAAGAGTTCTTCGGACTTCAGCGTGAAGGCAACCTGACGGATGAACAGTTCAAGCTGCTTGCCACTGCTCTCGTCAACGTTGGCAGGATCGGCGTGGTACGTGAGTTTATCCGTCAAGGCGTGATCTACCACGCCGAATGGATGGCATTTGTTGATGAATTATGCACGGCACCAAAAAAAACACGTGTGTCATGCCAAGACTTCGGCTGCGATGCCAAAACCATCCGAAAATGCTTTTCGTTGGGTAAGAATGCATCTTCAGACGATATTGCCCAGTGCAGTCCCGAGGACAAGTTCGCTTACAGCGACTCTGAGTTGAAGGCGATGGGCATCATCTACGAAACGGATCGAAATGGTCAGATTCGCTTCCGCAAGGAAAAGTTTAATGTGTCGTTGTTCGTCCAAAACGGCGTTCTCCGCAACTTCCATGTCATCTACGATGAACAAGAAGGCAGCCCGTTTCTTTTCCTAGGCGGTGTCTGGGTCGTCCAGAGAACCAAGGGCGACGCAACGCTCCTTCAACGACAAATCATGCGATTTTTCGACCGCGTAGCACCCAACGAGTGGACGAACACCCTCGAAGAGAAGTACATGAAGCGCCTGTTACGAGACTGCCCGTTAACGTCTGATTTAACGCCGCCGGATGACTATATTGTTCTAGCAAATGGGACCCTAAAGTGGACGGGCGATGAAATCGAGCTTTTACCTCACGATCCATCGAAATTTACGCGTGTCAACATAGGAATAATCTACGACCCTGAAGCGAAAGCACCGCATTTTAAACAATTCTTGCAAGAAGTAACGAGAAACGACAAAGAAATGATGACACGCCTGCTCGAATTCGGAGGCTATTGCATGACCAGCGCGAAATATGCCCAATGCTTCGGTTATATCTTTGGCCCTGGCGGCTCGGGCAAAAGTCTTTTCGCAAAAGTCTTAGCCAGAGTGTGTGGCGGCAATAACGGTGTTTCCTACGTGCCTCTGAGACGCTTCAATGAGCGTTTTGCATCGAGTGGTTTAATCGGCCATACTCTGAACATCTCTCCTGAGAACGACATCATTGGCAATGACCTCGAAGTCGTCAAAGCTATTTCTGGTTTTGACTCCACACATCACGAAAAAAAAGGTTGCGACGGCTTTGACGTTGTCCTCCCGACAAAGTTGCTGATCCTGTCAAACAAGCCGCTGACGATACAGTCGTCTGACGCCGCTGCTGTGGCTCGTAGAGCTCTTGTGTTCAATTTTGATCAGGTTTTTTCAATGAATCCTGTGGGAAATCAGATGAAAATGGATCCCCAGCTCGAGGATAAACTGTTGCAGGAACAGGAATTAAGTGGTTCTTTTAATCTTTTCTTCTGGGGCTTACAACGTTTGTTGCACAACGGCTTCGAATTCTCCAAGTGCCGTCGCGCCGACGAAGATCTCCGAAAGGTTATTTCTCAGGCAGATGGCCTCGTGGCCTATGCGATGGAACGCTGTGAATTCGGCTCAGGAAAAAAAGACAGCAATACTCGTCTTCGAGAGGATTTTCAGACCTGGGCGGGCAAAAATGGTTATCAGGGCTTGGCTGATACAATCGATCAGTGGAACTTCAAAAGGAAATTTTATGAGGCAGTCGAAAGGCTCGGTCATCATGTTGAGCCTATTTCTTGCCATGGTGGCGAAAAGTGGACGCGCGGAGTTGAGCTCAAAACGACGAAACCTAGCGAAGCTGCTGAGATCGACGAAGAAAACGACAGTACCACGCTGAAACCGCAGCCGAACCGTTCGTCGAAACAGTCAGTCCGAACCATCCTTGAAGACTACGACGACGAAGACTACGACGACGATATCACAACTCCGGCATCACAACCGAGCCGATCATCGAAACAGTCAGGCCGAACCATCCTCGATGATGACGACGACGATGACGACGACGATATCACAACCCCGGCATCACAACCGAGCCGATCATCGAAACAGTCAGGCCGAACCATCCTCGATGATGACGACGAAGATAACTACGACGACGAAGATAACTACGACGACGAAGATAACTACGACGACGTTGACGACGAGGATCCCGAGAATTACTACGACCTGGATGACGAAGACGCGGTCTAACCGTCTTTCAGGGGCAAGACAACCTCACCGATTTAATTAAGGTGAGCCCGAGGCTGTCTCAAAACTCATCGAAGAGCTGAGTAAGAGACAGCCTCTTTTATGTAACGTACTTTTGGGAGGGAGACAAAAGAAGTATCAGAGATTATAATAAATGTATGCCTAAATTCAAAACCTAT
>Ga0256405_10001484_pt1 | contig 63296 bp, 45 predicted proteins | sample RumenRJG_02DNA_FD_189096 | JGI IMG/M metagenome (GOLD analysis project Ga0256405, IMG submission 189096) | Bovine rumen microbial communities from Lethbridge, Alberta, Canada - RJG_02 | ecosystem: Host-associated > Mammals > Digestive system > Stomach > Rumen | place: Canada: Alberta... | reverse complement strand
CCTGAATCTTGCCGTACTGGCTTACTGGCTGGTCTCCGTGACCAAGTACAGGTTAAAAGTGAAGAAGTACGACAATGTCAGATGGGACGAAATCATACGCATAGCGAGCACGCAGGTGCTTGTCACTGCAGAACTGAAAGCAGAAAACGGTGAGACCATACGGGTGAGGCAATGCACTGAGGCGGAAGAGAAGCTATCCGACATCTATCGCATGCTCGGAATCAATCCACATCCGTTGGGGAAAATAAAATCCGTGGTACACCCAAAGCCACCCTCAAAAAATGCCAATACTGAGAATCAATCAGTTACATGAGATATATCTGCAATGTGGGTTAAAAGACAATGTTTAGACCCGCCCAACAAATAAAACATAAAAAACATTAAACAATAAAAACGAAGCTATGCCTTTTGTATGAAACTTATGTTTTTTTAATACCTTTGCGTACAAATAATATTATGTCTTTGAAATATTCTAATGAGTTTTGAAATATTCTAATGAGTAGTGTCGTACTTACAAATTCACAAGAATTATGCGACAAGATGGAAGCTCACGTAAACGGGTTACAGCATTATGCGTTCTCTATCATGATTTTTAATGATAGAATTAAGAACAATTAGCGAATACAGAATAATTGATACATCAAATGAATAAACGAATTCCTATCATAGCTGTTTTCTTGTTTTTATCTACGGGCTTATATGCACAGAAGTTTTTTGTGCTGTGGGATAAGGTAAATAACATCCCTGTAAGCAGGGCAAGCGTCTATACAACTTATCAAGGGAAAGTGAAAAGCACATTCAGTGACCAACAAGGGCGCGTAAATTTGGATTTTACTTTTGACAGTCTTACAGTCTCACATATTAACTATCAGAAAGTATGCGTGAATATGCTACCTGACACACTGTTTTTGGAGCAGACTATACGAGTGCTTTCGGAGATTGTGGTAAACTTTGCAGGAGAGCCAGTTTGGATCAAGCCTATGCTGAAGAACTTCGTCAAGACGAAAGCGGATAAATACAGGAACGATGTAGTGCTAGAGTATGACTACGAGACGCAGAATATTGGTGATACGGAGCTGTACCGTTTTGCGAGTAAAGGGCTGGTAAGAAAGAACGAATTCTTTGAAATTCATCCCGTGAAGAGCATTATTACCTTTAAGAATCAGACTGCCGGGTGCGACTACAGCAATCTCAAAAACACACTTTATCATGATTTCGTTTCTGATATGGACGAGAAATTCGTAAAGGAACATACATTCTATGTGGATGAGCAGACGGAAGGTTTGGACGCTAATGTTGCGAAAATCCTATTCAAATCAAAAAAAGGATGGAAGGACTCGGGCTATTTGTGTATAGATACGGTAAGGAATGTCATACTCAGAGCTAAACGTTCTACGGGATTAGAGTTTAATATGAAGAATCGAACAAATGCCTTTGTGCGCTCTACGATTAATGTACTCTACGGACACAAGTATAAAGACTGGCAGATAGACATCGAGGTGGAGTATCAGCAGTTAGGAGATGCTTTTTATTTAAGTAGCTGCCAATATGCCAATTATATGCAAGAAGAATTTGACAGCAAGAAGAGGAAAGGGGAGAATATTTACAATGTGACATCCATTTATAAAGCGCAGCCATATCAAGAAGAATCTGTAAACGACAAGAATGCTTATCTTATACTACCCAAGCCTTTTACAATGAAAATTATCATGAGTAAAAAGGAAACGAAACAAGAGGAGATGCTGCAAAACATAAATAAGGAATATCACATTTATTGAAAAGCTGTAATCTGATAATTCGGCACAGCAGATATTTTCCGTGGAATCATGGTAAGTTTATATGTAAAGGGGAAGGAAAATGGTCATGTCCAGGCTTACGCTCCTACCGGAGCTATGGGTCTGAAGCGGTGGGGTGGCCTTACGAGCAAGCTCGACGGCCTCCCCATCACTTCAGACCCACACCTTTGGTGGCAAGCCTGCCCACGACGAAAATCGCTATCGCGTAAAATTGCCTTATGGCATAAAATAGAGCAGCACAAGAGTTCGTTTGTAAGAAAACATAAAACCGATTTATTCACGAAGATACAATCAAGGTTTTCTAAACTGCTTGTGGGAAGATTTAGGGGGATGTGATATATTTTATGCACCTTAGTGCAATTTTATGCCCAAGCAATTTTCGTCATGGACGGGCTTTTCCCCGGTAGGGGTGGGACTGAAGTTATGGGGGGAGCCGTCGGGCTTGCTCGTAAGGCTATCCCCATAACTTCAGTCCCAGAGCTCCATCGGCAGCTAAAGCCCGTTCGTGACTATTTTCCTTATCTTTTGGGCTGAAAGGGTGACACAACACCTTTGGTGAAAGGGTGACACTAAATCTTTTAGAGTGATTTATAGAGGCACATTAGCGAAGTCAGGTAAATTGCATGGTAGCAATCTTGGATCTCTTTACCGTTAACCCACGGAAAATATCCAGTGATCCGAAAAAAGGTCCGGACCCCTCTCAAGGAATCCGGACCTTTTACTATTAGTAGTTCTTATGGAACTGATCACGTCGGTCAGTAAGTCTTCACCGGCGTCTTGTTTCCTTTCATCTGCGTGATGTAGGCTTTGGCGCTGCCAAACCGCAGGTACATGTCGAGGCGGATAGGAATGTGGTTGCTGTCGTCGGTGACGTAGAAACGGGCGATCTCCTTAAACTTGCCCTTTTCTTTCTCCAGATAGGAGAGGCGCAGGCACCGATATTTCTTGCCGTCGTCGCCCTTGATGTAATACTTGCCGTAGTATTGTATCTTTGCAGGAGTGAGACCGTTGCCGTCGACGATGCTGAAGTTCACCACATGTCCGTTCTTCCACGTGTCGGTCTTGAACGAGCGTGCCCTCATGAAGATGTTGAGCATGTCGTATACACAGGAAGTGTAGGCCTTGCTGGCCGAGTCGACATGACCGTCGGTATGCTTGCGTGAAGTGTGGGTCTGCACTCGTCCGTTGTTGTAGGAATAGAACACTTGGTCGACGTTGTATCGCTTGCCCTCACGTGCGCCCTTGCGGTAATAGAGCGGTTCCATATTGAGCGAGCAATAGGAAGTGAGCGTATCGCGAAGCACAAACATGTTGTCTGTACGGTTGTTGCCGCGCGTAATGAGACTTGACCTGTAGGCCGGATGTCCGTGGTAGGTCGACTTCACCGTGGAGAGCGAGGCCGTACCGGCCTTCACCCAAACAAACTTCCAGTTGTAGTACAGGTTATATGCCAGGAACTCGCCTGGCTGGAAAGCCGTGTTCTGCATGGGGCACTGTGCGCGGGAAGAGCCCGCGACAATGACAAACATCACGGCTGCAAGTAATCTGTTCATCATGATTCTGATCATATCCATTCTTACATTTGAGGTATATATTGAATGCCTAATTTTTTAGCACGCTCAGCATTGCGTTGCTGGATGGCCTTCTTCTTCTCGGCCTTCTGTTTGGTGATGGCCTCCGGCTTTTGGTTCTGCAAGGGCACTGACCGTGGATTCCACGTCTCCGTGAGGTCCCATTTGGCCCGGCATTCCAGTTTGCGAGGATAGTAATAAACATCCTCTGGGGCAAGTTTCAAGTTGAAGTCACCCGTGTCCCATTTGCCGTTGTTGTTGTCGTCGACCAGCATTCGCATATAGTAAGTGCCTTCTTTGACGTAGTAGAAATTAGCTTTGCCGTTGTCGGTATAAGCCGTCTTGACCACATTGCCCGAAGAGTTGAGCAGGTCTACGACGAGATGTCTGCCTTCAAATCCCGTGATACTCATCAGCACAGTGGCATACTGGTCGTCGCGGTTGATGCGGACTCCCTGCTTCTTTGCCTCCGACAGTTCGCCGTAGAGCCCGCAGAAGGCACCGCTGTCGGTCTCGACGCTGTATTCCACCCCCGGACGCCATTCGCCAATGAGGGCGAATGTGGTTTCACCACTGCTCAGGGTATCGAGACTGTCCACCCGATGCTGCATCAGCAGCCGTTGGTTTTTCTCGTTGTAGGGCACGAGCCTGAAGGGTGACCTGTACCATGAGGTGTCGATCTTGGAGTAGAGATGAATTTTTGTCGTGTCGATGGAGAGGAGTGGCTCTCTGAATTTGATCAGCACATTGTCGTCGGGGGCCATTGCTGAAGGTGCCGCCCATTCCATATCGAGCGCGGGTCTGGGCATGATGCTGTCGTATCTTAATCCACGACGGCGCAGCCGGTTTTGATTTTTCAGCCACGTCTCGCGGTTTTTCTCCTCCAATTTCAGCCGCCGTTCGTAGGGAATCTTACTGAGCACCTGCAGCGTGTCGGTCTGTGGCATCAACCGTCCCATGGAGTCGGTCTTGAGATAGCTCACGGCCATCGTCAGCGTGTCTTGGTTGATGAGTGTCGAGTCGCGCAGCCAGTAGTTGATGGTGTCGCGCCGGTCGTTGCTCTGCACGAAGAAAGCATGGTCCGAATCGAAGTTCAGCCCTCTGACGACGGGCAGCGTGTCGCTGCCATAACTGAAGAATAGCGAGAACATGTTGGCATCCTTGCGCTCCTGCTTCACCAGATAGCGGTCGGTCTGGGGTGCGGTGAAAGCCTTCAGCACCAGGTTGTCGGGCATGAAGTGGGTATAGTTGACGCGGCTGATCTTCTGAATGTGCAGTGTGTCGCGCCACAAGGTATCCTGGCGCACGTCGGGAAAGGCCGACGGAGTAATGGTATCGGGCAGGGCTGCCATCATCTCGCTCTTCTGTGAGTAGAAGTAGTTGCCGTCCTGGTCTTGTAGGGCATAGACGCGATAGCTCCCGGGGGCCACACCACGAATGACAAAGTGGCCGCTGGCATCGGTCCGCGCCACGCGCAGCATGGGGAGCGACGTGAAGGCCGAGTCGGCCAAGTCACTGTAGAGACCTACGAGTATGCCCTTCACGGGCTCAAAGTCGTTGGCCTGAATCACGGTGCCGCTCACCTCCAAAGAGTCTATGTTGTCACCGGTAGAGAACACGTAGGCATAGTTGCCCAAAGGATTGTCTTCGTTGTTGTCGCTGATGGCGTCGGAGAAGTCAACGGTGTAGGTGGTGTTGGCGCGCAGCGAGTCGGCCAGCTTGATGGCGATGCGCTTGCCTTGTGACGTGATTTCCGGCTGCTCCATCTGAGGCGGGGAGACGATCACCTTCTCGCTGGCATTGGTCAGCTTGATGTATTCACTGAAATAGATATATAGCTTTTTTGATTTCACTCCAGTGGCGTTCTCGGCGGGTTCGGCTCCAACCACTCTTGGTGGTTGCTCGTCGTACCATCCGCCGTCGGGCTGTCCCATGCGTGCGCAGGCCGACAGTATCGTTGCCACCAATAGCAGAGGCAGCAAGTGGCACAGCGTGTGGCGGCTGAGGGTGAATCTGTGGTGTGAAACTATAGGCATCCTGTCTTTTTCGTATGAAGGTTATTGTTGTCAGGCGGGCTGTACTTCGTTGAGTTTCAACATTTCGTCGATGTTGCGGCGGCTGTTGCTCAGACGGGGAATCTTGTGCTGTCCGCCGAGTTTGTTCTTGCTCTTGAGCCAGTCGTTGAAGAGTCCGTGGCGGGCCTTGATGATTTCGAGGTGCTGCAGGGTGATGTCGTTTGAGCGCTTGGCCTCATAGTCGCTGTTGATCTCCTGCAGATGCTTGTCGAGGAGGTCGGCAAATTTTTGCAAGTCGTCGGGTTCTTTGGCAAACTCGACGAGCCACTGGTGGCGGCACTTGGCGTTGGCATCCATATATACGGGAGCTGCCGTGTATTCCAACACCTGAGCTCCGGTCTGCTCGCAGGCATAGGCGAGGCCTTTCTCGGCATTGTCCATGATGAGCTCCTCGCCGAAGGCGTTGATGAAATATTTCGTGCGGCCCGTGATGACAAACTTGTAAGGGTCGCGTGAGGTGAAGCACACGGTGTCGCCGATGATGTAGCGCCACAGTCCGCATGAGGTGGAAATCACCATGGCATAGTTCTTGCCGATCTCGATGTCCTGCAGCGGGATAACGGGAGCGTTGTCCTGTCCGAACTTGTCCATAGGGATGAATTCGTAGAACACGCCATAGTCGATCATGAGCAGCATGCTCTTGTCGGTGGGGTCGTCCTGCAAGCCGAAGAAGCCCTCCGAGGCGTTGTAGGTCTCCATGTAGTGCATGTTTGGATTGCGGATGATCTGCTCGTATTGTGCCCGGTAGGGAGTGAAGGCGATGCCGCCATGAAAGAACACTTCCAGGTTGGGCCACACCTCATCAATGGTTTTCTTTCCTGTGGTCTCCAATACCTTTACCAGCACCGACAGCATCCATGAGGGCACGCCTGAGATGTTGGTCACGTTTTTGTCGGCGCATTCTGCCGCAATGCGCTCCCGCTTCAGCTCGAAGTCGGAGAGCAGGGCGGTCTGCTTCTTCGGCACTCTGACGAGATTGGCTATGGGGTTGATGTTCTCGATGAGGATGGCACTGAGGTCGCCCACCAGCGAGCCGGCAATGTTGTAGTTGGGACTGTGGCTGCCGCCGAGAATGAGCGACCGCCCGTCGAAGAGCCGGCTTTGGGGATTGTTGCGCAGATAGAGGGCCACGGCATCAAATCCTCCTCTATAATGGATGTTGTGCAGACCGTCGTGCGAAACGGGAATGAATTTGCTCTTGTCGTTGGTGGTTCCGCTGCTTTTGGCAAACCATTTTACAGTTCCTGGCCAAAGCACATTCTGTTCGCCGCGGCGCATGCGGTCAATGTCGTATTTCAGTTCCTCGTAGGTGTTTACGGGTACGCATTGTGAGAAATCATCGTATCCTCTGGCCTTAGCCATGGAATATTTCCGGCCGTATTCGGTGTTTGCGCCTTGCTGAAGCAGATATTTCAAAACTTTGTGCTGCAAGGCTTCTGCCGAGTTGACATACTGCTCGAGTTGGCGCTGTCGGGGCATGAACACTTTGGCGGCAATTTTCGTTAAACTCATTTTTCCTGTTACGTAAGATCTTTAGTTTGCAAAGTTACGGGTTTCTTTTCTAATAAACGATAAATTACAGTTTTTTTAAACTCAGAGCAACTGTGAAAGAACGATTACAGTCTCAGTTTTGACAACTAAGCCTGACCTGTAAGCCGACTGTCCGCATGGTTTGTAAGGTTCCTCTGAACACAGTTTCACCCATTCTGCTCACTCAAAAAGAGCAAAATGGGTGAAACCGTTTTTATAGTTCTCATCCAATACGTTCTCAGTATTTCTTATCTATCTTTTGTCTTTCTTGTGGCAGTCGGCATCGGCCAGGACAAAGTCGAGCTGGCGCTTCTCCAAGTCGGCACGAGCCACCTTGATACGCACGGGATCACCAAGCTGATATTTGTGGTGGTGCCGGCGTCCTCTCAGGCAGAAGTTGCGCTCGTCGAAGTCATAGTAGTCATCATTGAGATCGCGCATGGGCACCATTCCTTCGCAGTGGTTCTCGTCGATCTCGGCATAGATGCCATAGGATGTGATGCCGCTGATGTGGGCGTCAAACTCTTGTCCGACCTTGTCGCCCATGAACTCCACCATCTTATACTTGATGGAGTCGCGCTCTGCATTCTGGGCTATGACCTCCATGTCGCTGCAGTGCTCGCAGAGTTCCTCGTAGTGCTTCTCGTTGGCAGAGCGTCCGCCCGCTTGGTATTTGGTGAGCAGCCGGTGAACCATCGTGTCGGGATAGCGGCGGATGGGAGAAGTGAAGTGGGTGTAGTACTGAAAAGCCAGACCAAAGTGTCCGATGTTGTGCACGCTGTACTTGGCCTTCATCATGGCCCGCAGCGCTACAGCCTGTATGGCCTTCTGTTCGCGCTTGCCGTCGGTCTCGTCCATGAGCTTGTTGAGCGACCGGGCAATGGCTCCCTGTGTGCCGTCGGTTTTCACCTTGTAGCCGAATTTCACGGCAAAGGCTCTGAGCGTCTCCATCTTCTGTGGGTCGGGATTCTCGTGAATGCGGTAGGGGAAGGTCTTGGGCTTGCGTCCTTTCTTTACCTTGCCCACGCTCTCGGCCACGGTGCGGTTGGCTAAGAGCATGAATTCCTCCACAAGTTTGTTGGCGTCCTTCGAGCGCTTGTAGTAACAGCGCACGGGGTGCCCCTTCTCATCGACATCGAAGTGGAGCTCTTCCGAGTCGAATTTCACAGATCCGTTCTTGAAGCGTTCCTTGCGCAGAAGCTTGGCCAGCCGGTCGAGCGTGCAGATCTCCCAGCCGTACTCGTCCTTAAACTTGCCGCCGACGGCTTTGGCCGGTTCTCCCTGTCCGTCGATGACACCGTTGTCCTCTAATATTTGCTGGGCCTCCTCATAGCAGAAGCGGCGGTTGGAGCGGATGATGGTGTGGGCGATGCGGAAGGATTTCACCTCGGCCTCTTCGTTCATTTCGAAAATGACGCTGTAGGTGAGCTTATCCTCATCGGGCCGCAGCGAGCAGACGAAGTTGCAGAGCCGCTCAGGCAGCATGGGGATGGTACGGTCGACGAGATATACGCTCGTAGCACGTTTTTCGGCTTCGCGGTCAATGATGTCGCCTTCCTTCACATAGTGGCTCACGTCGGCAATGTGGACACCTACCTCGTAGAGCCCACTGGGCAGACGGCGTACTGAGAGGGCATCGTCGAAGTCCTTAGCGTCCTTCGGGTCGATGGTGCAGGTCCACACCCCACGCATGTCGATGCGTTCGGCCTCATCTTCTTTGGTGATTTCTCCGGTGATTTTGTCGGCCGCCTTTTCCACGGCCTCAGGATACTTATAAGGCAGCTGATATTGGGCAAGAATGGCGTTCATCTCCGTGTCGTTGTTTCCTGCTGGGCCGAGGATGTCGACCACCTCACCAATGATGTTCTTATGATCGGCATCGGGCCACTGAGTGACCTTCACCACAGCGCGGTCGTCGGTCTTGCCGCCTTTCAGCTTGCGCTTGGGAATAAGGATATCATGGACGAAGAGATTGTCGGGAGTGACGAGATAGGCCAGCTCCCGGTCTACCTTGAGCCGGCCTACAAACTGGTTTTTTGCCCTGTGAAGAATCTCGATGACTTGTGCCTCTTTGATGTGCTTCTGCCGGCGTGCCATGAGGCTTACTTTCACGCGGTCGCCGTTGAGGGCTCCCATAGAGTTGCGCTCCGAAACGAAGATGGGCTTGTCGCCACCGTCGGGCATGAAAGAGTTCTTACCGTTGGACTTGCGCACGAAGGTTCCTTCCTGCACTTGTCCCTTGGTGTTGAGCTGGAAAGTGTTTTCTCCAGTCTTTGAGATAAAGTCGTCCCATTCCATCTCTTCTATAATATCGATGGCCAGCATCTTCAAGGGATGGGTGTTGAGATGGAGAGTCTTGAATATCTCTTTAAATGTAAACGCCTTGCCAGGTTGTGAAGAGAACAAGTTCTCGAGCTCCTCGCCGAGCTGTTTCTTTGACAGGCGTTTTCCTGCTTTCTTTCCTTTACTCATAGTATGTTTGCTTATTAATGGGAATCAATAATTCATCGTGCCGTTCACCATGTCCTCGCTCTTCCATGGTGCAGGTGCCCCGCCTAAATATTTGTGGAACCACTCCAAATGGGCATTGTAGTAGAGAGGCATGGAACGGAGTGTGCTGGGCCAGTGACCATCGTTTTTGAATACGATGAGACGGCTGGGGATGCCGAGTGTCTGGAGCGTGGAGAAATATTGCAGACTCTGTGTGTAGGACACGCGGTAGTCGCGCTCACCGGTGATGATGAGTGTGGGCGTGGCAAAGTTCTTCACATAGTTAGACGGGCTCCACTTCTGATAGAGATCTGAATTCCAAGGCTGTCCTTCCATTTCGAAGTTGGGGAACCAAAGTTCCTCTGTGGTGCCCCACATTGATGGCATGTCGTAGAGTCCCATCATAGAGGCAAGGCACTTGAAGCGTTTGGTGTGACCTTGGAGCCAGTTCATGAAGAAGCCACCGTAGCTCCATCCCATGGCGGCCATGCGTGTAGAGTCTACATAGTCGAGACGGGCCAGCGCGTCGGTCACTTTCATCACGTCGACGAAGGGCTTTCCACCCCAGTCACCGCTGATGTCGCGGCAGAACTGTTGTCCGTATCCCGTAGAACCATGGGGATTGGGATAGGCCACGATGTAACCGGCACCGGGATATACCTGCCAGTCTGCACGGTAAGAGTTCATCCATTGCATCTGTGGCCCACCATGGACATTGATGACCAATGGATATTTCTTTCCAGGCTCAAATCCGTGAGGCTTCACGATGAACACCTCTACGCTGTCACCATTGGCGCCTTCTACCCAAAGCTCCTCCGACGGCCGAAGATCCACTTCCTGCTCAAAAGCATCGTTGAAGTGAGTGAGCTGTTGTTCGTTGAGGCCTCTGCGTGAAGGCGTAGCCTTGTAGATAGCAGTAGGCTTGGCTGTTGTGGAATAGGTGTAATAGAAGTTGCCTTTGTTGTCGAAGTCAAACGAACTGATGGCACGTTGCGGAATGACAGTCTCTATTTTCTTAGTTTTCAGCGTAACCTTGTAGAGAGGTTCATATCCGCGCACTTCGCCGAGAAAATAGATAGCCTTTGAATCGTTGCTCCACTTAAAATTGTCGACCCAATTGTCGAAGTGCTCAGTGAGGACTGTCTTCTGTCCAGTTGCGCGGTCGATGACGGCCAGCCGGAAACGGTCGCTCTCGTAACTGGGGATGGTTTGGTATCGGTAGGCAATGTATCGGCCGTCGGGACTGTATTGCGGGCTGCCGTCCCAAGCTTTGTTGTCGGCAGTAAGGTTGCGGGCCGTTCCTCCTTCGACAGGGACAGTCCAGAGGTCGGCATTGGTCGAAGCCTCTGGATGCGGATCGTGGTTGGAGAGATAGCAGAGTTCCTTAGAGTCGGGACTGAAAGTGAATCCTTCGGGACCCGATGGCGAGAATGTGGGAGAATGAAATTCTCCTGGCGTGACATCTGTATAGGTGTCTTTGGCAATGTTGTAGATGATGATGTGCCAGTATTTGCCATCGGTATAGTCGGTCCAGTGCCGGAAGAGAAGTTTGTCGGCCATATGGGCTTGTACGGGAGCCTTTGCTTTCCGTTCATTAGCTTCGGCATTTGCCTTTCCGTTGGCCCCACCGATAGCGGGCCACACCTCAGCGGCAAAGGCGATGAGGTTGCCGTCGGGTGAGACCACGGCACCTTGAGTGCCAAGAGCATAATGGGTGAGCTGTTGTGTCTGCCGCGTTTGCATGTTGTAGCAGAATACCTGTGGGCCATTTTCGGTTGAAGCTGTGTAGTAGAGTTTATTTCCGTCGGAACTCCACTGCGGTGCATAGCCGTTGGCGTCCTTCAGCGGCTGGCCGTCGAGGTAGATGGCAACAGAGCTTTTCTGAGTCTTCAGGTCGGAAGCGCTCACGTAGTAGGCCAGCTGTCCCTTGATGGAAACAACTGGACTAACGGCTGTTTTCAGTCGATAAGCATCCGGAATGGTGAAAGCGCGTTTTTGGGCATGAGTGGCTGTGATGCAGAGCGTCGACAGCAGTGCGGTGAGTATAAAGGCCTTTTTCTTCATAATTTAGTTTTTTTTGTTTTCTGTTCCTGTTTCATTTTGTAGGCATGTTGACGAAGCTGCGGTGTGTCTGAGCGATAGTCATGATCTGCTGAATGAGAAATTGCTTGTTTAAATGTTGTCGTTGCAGACTAATTCCGCAATCTTTATTGTTGAATAGTTTTAGGCTTTGTACTTCGTCATAGCCTTTATCTTTAATGCCGTAAAGTTACAAAAAATATTGGAATAAAGATAGCCTGTAACAAAATATACATAAAGAAATTTGCGGGAAGAGACGAAAAATCGTATATTTGCAGTAATACAAAGCATAATAAGTGCGTTTTTTGTCATTGACAATCATCCAAAATAAGCTTTTCGCTATGAGAAAAATATTGATTGCCCTGAGCCTGCTCTTTCTTTCGGGCAATATGTCGGCGCAATTGAGCCGCATGGAAATCAAGAGCGACATCAGCCTTGCCGCATCCAACTACAAGGCATATTATGGTCCTACGAAGCAGTTGACAAAGGCACCGGCGGGCTATACTCCTTTTTATATCAGTCATTATGGACGTCACGGCAGCAGATTCCTCATTGATCCCAAGGATTATGACATGCCCTACCATACGCTGCACCGTGCAGACTCCTTGGGAAAACTCACTCCCGTAGGAAAGGAAGTGCTGCGCAAGGTTACCCTCCTTCGCAACGAGGCACAGGGACGCCTCGGCGAGCTCACGCTTTTGGGAGCTGAGCAGCATCGCGACATCGCACGGAGAATGATGGAGCGCTTCCCCGAAGTGTTCAAGGGAAGAACCAATATAGATGCCAAGTCGACCATTGTCATCCGCTGCATCCTCTCGATGGAGAATGAGATGCAACAGCTCATCTCCATGAATCCGCAACTTCAGATTCGCCATGACGCGTCGATGCACGACATGTACTATATGAACGATGAACACTCACCTTATATCAAGGGAGCGCGCAACGACAAGGCCATCAAGGCTTATAAGGAATTCATGAAAAATCATGTGGAGTTCAGTCATCTGATGACCGTAATCTTCAACGACAGCGACTATGTCAGATATGTCATTGATCCTGCGGAACTCGGTGAGAGACTGTGCTCCTTGGCCTGTAACATACAGAGTACGGAGTTGAGAAAGCAATTCTCTATGTACGACATCTTCACTTTCGACGAGTTGTACAACTATTGGCAGGTCAACAATGCTTATTGGTACAGTTTCTACGGTCCCAACAAGCTCAATGAGGGCAAAGGCATGTATGTGCAATCCAATCTGCTGCGCAACATTATTCAAACGGCCGACTCATGCATTCAGCTTGGTCATCCGGGAGCGACGATGCGGTTTGCCCATGAGAGCGACGTGATGCCGCTGACGTGTCTGCTCAATGTAAATGGCTATGGCACCCCGCGTTCCGGCTTGGAACAACTTGATGATGAGGATTGGATCAACTATAAGATTTATCCCATGGGCTGCAATTTGCAGTTCATCTTTTATAGGGGTAAAGCCGGGGCTCCCATCTTGTTCAAGCTGCTGCTCAACGAGGATGAGGCGGTGCTTCCCGATTTAACCGCAGTCTCAGGTCCCTACTATAAATGGAGCGATTTCCGCGAATACTTCCTCAAGAAACTTCAGGAAGCCCCACGCCCATAAAGTTCAGCAAACCTATCAAACTATATGAGGCTGCAACAAGCCTCATGAGTTCTTTATTACACGAAATGGAAAATCTCAACAATAAACGAATAGCCGTGCTGCTCTCGGGCGGCGTAGACAGCAGCGTGGTGGTCTACGAGCTGGCACGCCAGGGCCTGCATCCCGATTGTTTCTATATCATGATAGGGCCCGAGGAGAAAGAGTCTTGGGACTGTACGTCGGAGGAAGACATGGAGATGGCCACCGCCGTGGCCCATCGCTTTGGCTGCAAGCTGCAGGTGGTGGACTGCCACAAGGAATACTGGAGCCAGGTGACACGTTACACCATGGAAAAAGTTAGGGCTGGATTCACGCCCAACCCTGATGTGATGTGCAACCGGCTTATCAAGTTTGGTGCCTTCGACGAGAAAATGGGCCACGACTACGACCTCATTGCCACCGGCCATTACGCACAGACTGAGTGGGATGGCAACAACAAATGGCTCTGTACCTCGCCCGATCCCGTGAAAGACCAGACCGACTTCCTGGCTCAGATCTACGATTGGCAACTGCGCAAGGCTTTCTTCCCTATCGGCCACTATATGAAAGAGGAGGTGAGAGAGATTGCTGAGCGTGAGCATCTTGTCAATGCCCACCGTAAGGATTCGCAGGGTATCTGTTTTCTTGGACAAATCGACTACGATGAGTATGTGCGACGGTATGTGGGCGAGCAGACGGGCGCTGTCATTGAATTGGAGACCGGCAAGAAAATAGGCGAGCACAAGGGCCATTGGTTTCATACTATAGGCCAGCGCAAAGGACTCGGATTAGGTGGTGGGCCATGGTTTGTGGTGAAGAAGGATGTGGAGCGCAACATTCTCTACGTCAGTCATGGCTATGACCCACAAACGGCCTATATGCAGGATATTCCTATCCACGACCTCCACTGGCTCACACTGCCGCCACAACCCGACGACCACACGCCACAGACAACAGGCGGATTGCGCATTACCTTCAAGATTCGCCACACTCCGGAATATCTTCCCGCCACACTCGAATTGCACGATGATGGCAGTGCCACGGTGCATGCCGACAAACCTGTGCATGGAGTGGCGCCCGGACAGTTTTGCGTCATCTACGACCATGAGCATCACCGCTGCTACGGCTCCGGAGAAATCTTCTACAAAAGTTTATTATAAAGTTAGGAGTCGTTTAAAGTTTAAAGTTAGGAGATAGACGTTAAGAGTTTATCGCTGGGTGGGCGTGCAATTCTTAACTTCTATCTCTTTCTATATAACAAATAATTGTTATTTCGTTTTCATTTGGGGCTGCCCCCATTCAATACTGACTCCTAACTTCTCACTCCTAAGTTGATATATAACTCCTAACTTTTTAGTACCTTTGCAGTCGGTAGCGGACGACAATCCGTTGCCAATAATAATTATGGAAAGAAAAGACTTTGAAATCATGGCTCCCGTGGGTTCACGCGAGTCGTTGGCCGCAGCGCTGCAGGCGGGTGCCGACTCCGTGTATTTCGGTATCGGGCAACTCAATATGCGCTCCCACAGTGCCAACCACTTCAATATCGAGGATTTGCGCGAAATCGCCCAAACTTGCAATGAGCAGGGTGTGAAAACCTACCTCACGGTGAACACCCTTATCTACGACAGTGACCTGCCCGACATGCGCCGCATCATCGATGCAGCCGCAGAAGCCGGCATCTCGGCCGTCATCGCCTCGGATGTGGCGGTGATGAACTACTGCCGCGAGAAGGGAGTGGAGGTGCATCTCTCTACGCAACTCAATATTGGCAACGTCGAGGCCTTGAAGTTCTACGCCCAGTTTGCCGACGTGGTGGTGCTGGCCCGTGAACTCAACATGGATCAGGTGGCCTACATTCATGAGCAGATCGAGCAGCAGCACATCACCGGCCCTGGCGGCAACCTCGTTCGCATAGAAATGTTCTGCCACGGAGCACTCTGCATGGCCGTGAGCGGCAAATGCTATATGAGTCTGCACGCTGCCAACCGATCGGCCAACCGTGGGGAGTGTACGCAGATCTGTCGCCGCTCCTACACCGTGACCGACGACGAGACGGGCAACCAGCTCGACATCGACAACAAATACATCATGAGTCCCAAGGATCTCAAGACCGTGCGCTTCATCGACAAGATGATGAAGTCCGGCGTGAGGGTGTTCAAGATCGAGGGGCGCGCCCGTGGCCCCGAATATGTCTACACGGTTGTGAGCTGCTACAAGGAGGCCATACAGAGCGTGCTCGACGGCACTTTCACCGAAGAAAAGAAGAACGAGTGGGACGAGCGGCTCGCCACGGTGTTCAATCGTGGTTTCTGGGACGGCTACTACTTGGGGCAGAAGATGGGCGAATGGAACAAGCACTACGGATCCGTGGCTACGGAGAGGAAGGTCTACGTGGGACGCGGCGTGAAATACTTCTCCCGCCTCGGCGTGGCTGAGTTCACCTGCGAGGCTTCGGAGTTCAGCGTGGGCGACAAGATGCTCATCACCGGCCCCACCACAGGCGTGATGTACGTCACCGCCGACGAGATCCACGACGACCATGGAGCCGTGACTACCGCTCAGAAGGGCACCCGCGTCTCCATAAAGGTAACGGGCAAGATACGCCCCAGCGACAAACTCTTCAAGATCGTAAAGGACCAGGAATCAGAAAATCAATAAAACAATACGGATATGACAATCAACGAAGCACAAGACGAGGTGATAGAGGAGTTTTCCGACCTCACCGACTGGATGGACAAATACCAGATGCTCATCGACTTGGGCAACGAGCTCAACGAACTCGACGAGAAATACAAGACGGAGCAAAACCTCATCGACGGCTGCCAAAGCCGCGTGTGGCTGCAATGCGACGAGCGCGACGGCAAGCTCTTCTTCACCGCCGACAGCGACGCGCTCATCGTGAAGGGCATCATCGCGCTGCTCATCCGCGTCATCAGCGGCCACACGCCTAAAGAGATCCTCGACGCCGACCTCTACTTCATCGACAGGATAGGACTGCGCGAGCATCTGTCGCCCACGCGCAGCAACGGTCTCCTGGCCATGGTGAAGCAAATCAAGGCATACGCGTTGGCCTACAACGTGAAGGACGGCGAGTAACGGGTATGAGACGGCTCTTCTTTTTTATCACGGTTCTCCTCCTAAACGCAGCACCCCTCACGGCGCAGAACGCCGACAGCCTTGCGGGGACTTACCTCAACGAGAGCCGATGGTTTGAGCTGGCCGACCTCTACGCAGCCGACAGCCAGCGCATCAGTCCCCTGCTGCGCGACTTCTCCAAGGCCATGCTCGACCAAATGTTCAACCGCTCTCGACAGGCCATCAGCAGCATACGCACGCTCTTGCGCCGCCACCAGACCCAGATGGGCGGGGGCAACGTGGCCTCGATGATGTTTCTGATGGCCACCGACTACAGCAAGCTCAACCGCCAGGACTCGGCGGCGTGGCTGCTTGAGACTTTCCTCGACCAGACAAAGGACTCGCCCCAATTCCCGCTCCGCGACCAAGCCCGCCGCTCGCTCGACGTGTACCGCGCACTGAGCGCCTACCGACTGTTCGAGACCGACGGGCGACAGCGCTACAACTTGCCGCTCAGGCTGGAGCGGACAGACTCCACGGGAGCGCTCTTCATGGTGCCCTGCTCCTTCAACGGCAAAGCTTCAAAAGCCTGCTTCGACACCGGCGCAAGCTACAACGTCATCAGTACGCAGCTGGCCAGAAAGTGGGGGCTGCGCGCCGTGGCCCACGGCGTGCAGGTGGAAGGCACGGCGCGCGGCGAGGGCGACGTGGTGGTGGCCGACTCCATCAGGATGGGCAACCTCACGATGCGCAACGTGCCCTTCGTGGCGCTCGACCTGCAAGCCAACAACGCACACGCGCAGAGTTTGATGGGCAGTCTCGAACTGATCATCGGACAGCCTTTCCTGACGCGCTTTGCCCGCTACGCCATCGACTTGGAGCGACGCGCCGTGTGCCTGTATACCGACACTGTGGAGACCCACGAGAAGCCCACGCTCTGCCTGCCCAATTCCCTTCATGCTAAAGTGAGCAGGAACGGCCGCGTGATGGATTTCGTATTGGACAGCGGCTCCACAACAAGTTCCCTGGGCACCGACTACTACCGCGACTTCCAAAGCGAGGTGCTGGCCCAAGGCAAATGGGATATCCATGGTTCGGCAGGCTATGGCGGGGTGAGCTACAACAGCGTGTTCGTCATGCCCGAGGTGAGCCTCAGCATCGGCACCACGCCCTTCTCGCTGAAGAAGGTGGAAGTAGTGGCCATGAGCAGCCACGAGGGAGCCCTGACGCGGGGCTACGGCCGACTGGGCAACGACTTCATGCAGCGGTGGGCCCGTTTGGAGATAGACAACGTCAACATGGTGATAACACTGACACAAAAGAAAACCGACAAATGAGAAAACTCAAGACCATAGAGATGCACCGTCTGAGCGTGGAGGAGTTCAAGGAAGCCCCCAAACTGCAGCTCACCGTTGTGCTCGACGATGTGCGCTCGCTCTACAATGTGGGCGCGGTGTTCCGCTCGGCCGACGCCTTCCGCATCCGTGCCGTATACCTCTGCGGCATCACGGCCACGCCGCCCAATGCCGAGATCCACAAGACCGCCCTCGGGGGCGAGGACAGCGTGGACTGGCGCTATTTTGAGCGCACGGAGGACGCTGTGCAGGCTCTGAAAAAAGACGGGGTGAAGGTCTGGGCCGTGGAGCAGGTGGAGCACAGCACCAAACTGCAACGCTTGGAGCAGGCCATAGCGGGCGACGGGGCTGACGCCGCCTACGCCGTGATTCTCGGCAACGAGGTGAAGGGCGTGAAGCAGTCGGTGGTGGATCTCTGCGACGGCTCGCTCGAGATACCGCAGTTTGGCACCAAACACAGCCTCAACGTGAGCACCACAGCGGGCATTGTGATGTGGGAGTTTGCCAAAGCTCTCAAACTCGTGGAATGACCTATACAGAATTAGGAGGCAGGAGCCTTTTGGCCAGCCTTTGCATTTCACCTTGATGTATAGGAATTTCCTTGATCTTTCCGAATGTTTTCCACAAAGTTGTAGTAACCCCTCAATTCCTAACAGACGCCCTGAAAACTTATACTCCAAATGTTTTGCACATATCATAAACAATTCCTATATTTGCATCAGAAACCCCAAAATGAACAAAGACATGACAGACAGAAGCATACGGGAGATTGAAGAAATGGGAGAGGGCAAATATATCAATCCCTACACGGACTTCGGCTTTAAGAAGTTGTTCGGAACTCCCCTTAACAAGGATTTGCTGATTAGCTTCCTCAACTCGCTCTTCGAAGGTAAGGAAGTGGTGAGTGATCTTACCTATCTCAATGGCGAGAACCTCGGCAATGGCTATGGCGACCGCCGTGCTATCTTCGATGTATATTGCGAGAACGAGCAGGGTGAGACGTTCATCGTAGAGATGCAGAAGGCAGAGCAGCAGTTCTTCAAAGACAGGAGTGTATTCTACGCTACTTTCCCTATACAAAATCAAGGGAAGAAAGGCATCTGGGATTTCAGGCTCAAAGGTGTCTATACGGTTGGAATCTTGGATTTCGTCTTCCCCGACAACGAATACCCCAAGGACAGTCTTCGGCACGAAGTGAAGTTGGTGGATGTTGACGACAAGCATGTGTTCTATGACAAGTTGTCGTTCCTCTACCTTGAGATGCCAAAGTTCACCAAGAAGGAAGAAGAGTTGGAGACGATGTATGACAAATGGCTCTATGTCCTCCATAACCTTTCTCGTCTGATGGAACATCCCGCCGCTTTGCAGGAGCGCGTCTTCAAACGGCTTTTTGAGCAGGCCGAGATAGCTAAATATACTCCCGAGGAGCGCCAGGACTACGAGGAGAGCTTGAAGGTCTATCGGGACATGAAGAACGTCCTTGATACAGCTGAGCTGAAAGGACTGAAGAAGGGACTTGAGCAAGGCATGAGACAAGGCATCGAGCAAGGTGCTCTTGATGAAAGGAAAAAGAACGCTATGGCTATGAAAGCATTGGGCTTGCCATTGGAGACGATTGCAAAAGTGACTGGAATGCCTGTAGAGGACATTGCAAGGCTGTAGCTTACCTGACTGATGCCAAATCGTTTCTCGGCTGCTTCGCCATTGGGCGCGCCCATTTCCTGTCTTTGCCCCCGCAATCATCGAATGGCACTATTGTGATACGAGGAATGAGAACCTTTGTCTGCGGCAGCCACCACACCTGTCTGAAGTCTCTTTTTGGGAACTGGCAAGTCGCGCTACAGGGACATTTGGAAGCTGCTTTCCAATCATGCATTATGAACAAAGGATTCAATTAGGCTTGTGTCTTCTTCAGCTTGGCGAGCAGGAATTGCTGGCATTCGTCAAGCATCTTCACACGGGCAATTCTCATCACGCCATAATATACCACGGCAGCCATAACGAATCTGGCCAACAGCAACAGCCACAGATTGGCTATGGACTCTGTGGCAAACCACGTGACGGTCATCACTGCAGCGGCTGACAACAGGAAGGGGAGGATGTCCTTGAGGAAAGAAAGCAGACGGTAGCCCGTCAGCCGGTTGACCATGAACCACAACACAAACACCCAGATGATATTGAGCGTCACGTAACTGATGACCATGGTGAAGATGCCATACCGGTGGACGATGATCATGATGATGATCTGGCAGAGACCAAAGAGGGTGGTGCTGAGCAGGTTGAGCGATGAGCGGCCCTTGCTGATAATCATGTTGTTGAACACCCACACGATGGGGTAGAAGGCACCGCTGATGCAGAGAAAGCGCAGCAGCGTGGCACTGAACAGCCACTTTTCGGTGATCAGGAGCACGATAAATTCGCGCGAGACGAGCGAGAGGCCGAACAAGAGCGGAAAGGAGATGAAGGCCGTGAAACGCACCAGCTTGCGCATGGCGTTGAGCTGCCGGCCGCTGTCGTCGTTGAGCTGGGCCAGTACGGGCTGGGCCACGGAGTTGACCATGCCCTGCACCACATAGTTGCACTTTGACTGCCACTGATAGGCCTGGTTGTAGCAGCCCGTGTCGTGCTTGGTGAAATAGCGGCCCAAGAGGATGTTGAGCACGTTGATGTTGATGGCGTCGACGATGCCCGCGCCGAGAATCTTTACCGAGAAGGGGAACATCCGCTTCACGGGCGTGAAGTCGATGTGCATCGAGGGCCGCCAGGCAGAATAGTGCCAGCGCAGCAGGGCTACCGTGAGGATATAGACGATGCTCTGCGTGGCCAGGGCCCAATAAGCAAATCCCATCCAGGCCATCGTCACGCCTACACAACTGGAAACAACCACGGCTGCGATGCTGGCCTTTGCCTGTTCCTTCACTCGCAGGTTCTTTTGCAGCCATGCGCCTTGGGCTGTGCCGATGTTGGCAAAAAGAAAGCCCAGGAAGGCATAGCGGCAAAACCATAACAGCTCGGGATAGCGGTAGTAGGCGGCGATGAGCGGAGCGCAGAAAAACAAAACTGTATAGAGGAAGAGTCCGGCAAAGATGTTGAACCAGAACACGGAGTTGTAGTCCTCGTGGGTAGGATTTTTCAGATTCACCAGCGCTGCCGTGAAACCGCTGCTCTGCAGGATGGCGGCAATCTGCGAGAATACGGCGATCATGGTCATCATGCTGTAGTCTTCGGGGGTGAGCAGACGGCCGAGCAGAATGCCGAAGAGCATGCCCAACAGTTGGGTGACGCCATTGTTGAGTGCTCCCCAAAAAAGTCCTTTTGCCGTTTTTTCCTTGAGTGATTCCATTGTTCCGTCTTGTGAATGAATAATGGGGCAAAATTACAAATAAAATATGGAATGCTATTTGTTTTCGGGCACAAATATGATTGTTGGGCCGATGGAGGAGGCAACTGTTGCCGAAGTCTGCTGTGCGGATTGCGAAGGAAGACCCTATGAGTGGTAGCATATCGAAAAATCATGGTCATCCTGCGTCTGAAAGACTTGCCTCCCCATGTTGCGTACACCGGTTATTCATGTTCTGAATATCGGCTGTTGACCCCGGCTCCCAAAAGGAAGCCGGCGGGTTTGCATATGGGGGCCGTCGGGCTTGCATATGGGGGCCCGCCGGCCGGCAATTGCCGGCCGGTGTCTGTTCCCGTCGTGGCCCATGTGTTGTCTTCAATACAAGCGTGAATACAATCCGTTCTGTCCTTGACTATGCGCACATAAAAAAGCGGATAGCGTTTCTATGATTTATAAGGGTGATGATCGCCAACGAGTGATAATGCCGTGGCTCACCACTCGATGAATCGGGAGGTGATGGTTCTATTTTTCGTTATTCTTTGCAGGAATTTGGCAATAAGAGATACAATAGCCGTGAAAATTCTCTAAGATTTTGTACTTTTGCAACAATAATGTAATAATAAGAATTCATGTTTTTGGCAAATAGCATTTCCTCGGTTTTCATTCTCATGCTGTTGCTCTATGCAGTATCGATGTTCGTTTTCTTGCGTTTCAACAGAGGACTCGCCCCCACGTCACGCTGGCAGCAGGCCCGCCGCTATCTTATTGGCTCGCTGCTCTCCGGCATGGCTCTGTCGTTGACGGGGCTCAGTGTGTGGTCGCCGCAGGTGGTGGCTGCGCTGGTGGTCTGCTTGGCGTGGATGCTGACCTGGAACATTACCACCGACCTTAGTTTCAGACGCAGTTCTCCCGACTACGACAACCATATCGACATTGCCTTTGCCCTCTATCTTTTTGGATTTCTCGTGGGACTCTACGCCACATTGGCCCAATTGTCGGCGGTGGCCGCCGCGGTGGTCTGCGGCATCATCGAGAGTGTGCTGCTGCTCGTTCCCGTGGCCGAAGTGGGCTATTACCTGATTTATAAGACGCGCATCGACACTACGGGTGTTCAGCCCATGTTGGAGACCGACAGCAATGAGATCATAGAGTTCATCCACAGCTTCTCGCCGCTGAAGCTGGTGTCCATGGCCGTTCCCCTTCTTGCCGCCGTAGCCTTCTGCTTTGTGCTGAATTTCGCAGCCCCGGAGGTGAGAGAGATGGGGTATTCAGGCCCTGGCCCCCACTGCTTGCCCGCTTTGGTGGGGATTGTATACCTGGCAAGCGGATTCATTCTGTTAGGTCTGACGGTGTTTTTCGCCATATACCTCTTCAAGCCTCATCACGGCCTCTTCGTGCGCACGGGCATCGTGGAACTCTTCCTTGATGTGCGTGCCTATCAGAAGGGCAACGCGGGCTACAGGCAGGCTGTGGCCGAGAGGTTGAAGACCCTGCAGGTGGAGACGCCGGGAACAAGACTGGCCACACCTCACACCATCGTGCTCGTCATCGGTGAGTCGGCCTGCCGCGACTATATGAGCTGCTATGCCCCACAACCCTTTGAGAATACCCCTTGGGAGAGCGACATGGCGCGTCACGACAGCCGTTTTGTGTTCCTCTCAAACGCTTATTCGTGTGCCATGCAGACCGTGCCCTCACTCTCAAGGGTGCTGACAGAGATGAACCTCTACAACGACCTCACCTTTGACAAGGCCTGCTCCATCGTCGACATCGCCCATAAGGCCGGCTATCGCGTCAGCTGGTACAGCAACCAGGGACACATCGGGAGCAACGACACGCCGGTGTCGCTCATCGCCGAGACTGCCGATGTGGCAAAATGGACCAAGCAGGAAGTGGGAAAAGTGGACTACGACGAGTCGCTGATAGATTTTCTTGATGAGGTGAATCCGGAGGTCAACAACCTGGTGGTGCTGCATCTGATGGGAAGCCATTTCAACTACCAAAACCGATACACGCCGGAATACGCAGCGGCAAACGGACTGAAGGATGGCGACAATGTGCGGAACTACCGCAATTCGCTCCACTATACCGACCACTTCCTCCATCGCGTCTATGACTATGCCCGCGAGAAACTGCATTTAGCGGTCATGGTCTATTTCTCCGACCACGGTGCCATCCCCGATAAGCGCCGTCTGCCCTGGTTCTTAGGCTTCGGCATGGTGAGAATACCGATGTGGATTTACCTTTCGGATGAATATAGGAAGACCTGTCCCGCTGTAAGCGAGGCATTGGAGAAGAATAAGGAAAAAGATTTCACCAACGACCTGACCTATGACCTGCTTTGCGGTTTGCTCAACGTAGAGAGCGGGCACTACGATCCTTCGCAGTCGTTGGCCTCACCAACCTATCGCTTCACCCGTGACATGCTGCTCACCGATGAGGGAAGAGTAAGGCTGGCCGACGAAGAAAAATGGAAGGTTGAAGGCAAATAGAAGTTATCGTCAGAAGAGGCGCGCCTTAAACCGCAATATCCTCTTCAGTGCCTGTTTCCTCTTCCAGTGGCTGTCGTGCTTGCGTTTGATGCGCAGGGCCTCGTCGATAACGCCCGACGGCCACTGGCGCTCGGCCATATAGCACTTCAGAAAAAAACGGAATTGAGGAGTCAGATCACAAAAAAGCGTGAGGTTTTGCAGACATTCCTGGCGTGGGGGCTGCGTGCCCTCGGGATAGAACTTCATTCGGTTGAGGTCGATCAGCTCAAACAGATAGGCATCGTCGGCCTGCCGCCATCTGATGTTTCCGTTGTTCAGATCGTTATGGATGATACCCCGCTCATGGAGCGTGGCCACAAATTTTGCCAACGCTTTCGTGGCCGAGTGGTCGAAAATCTCATCGTCGGTGATGAATTCGGCTATCGGGAGGCTGTCGCTGATGGCACACAGATAATAGAGCCGGCACTTCAACCGTCCGCTGCGCTCGGCCAGCCAGGCCACCGGCGTTGGTGTTGAGATGCCGCGGTGGAGCAGTTCCATGGCATTGTCGTAGCTTCTGCGCGCCTTGTCGTGCTCTATCACCGTATACCAGAAGCGATGAAACCAGTCGAGCGGCTTGAAAGCCTTCACGGCTACAAAGCGTCCGCTGGGCAATGACATGCGATAGACGTCGTTGCGGCCCTTATAGATGCACTCCGCCTCTGTTTGCGCGATGCGCTCCGGAAGCTGTCTGATGTAGGGTGCGTCGCCGTGGTAGTCGGGATTCACCCTCGACTCCATAATCCTATTCTTTTTATTCATGCCAACAAAGATAATAAATATTTCCCGTTTTGCAAGTGTTATTCGCAAAACGTTTGTATCTTTGCACCGATGATAAACGACAGAGAATACATTCCCATCGGTTTGGATGCCAAGCGCATCGTTGCCAACGCCACGGGTCTCGGGGCTTATGGGCGCACCCTTGTCAATGCGCTCGGAGCACTGCCGGGGCGCTACCGCTTTCTGCTCTACGCGCCCGACGGGGGACGTGACAGTCTGCGCCGGCAGGTGAAGGTTTCAGAAAAAGTGGAGTTCGCCTATTCCGGGCATCATCTGCGCCTCTTCAAGGATCTCTGGAGGAGCAAGGGAGTGGTGGCCGACGCTGTCCGCGACGGCGTCAGGCTCTATCATGGCCTGTCGGGAGAGCTTCCTCAAGGACTCCATAAGGCAGGGATCCGGGGACTGATGACAGTCCACGACCTTATCTTCATGCGCCATCCCGAATATTATAAGCCGGTGGACGTGTGGCTCTATAAGCGCAAATTCTATCAGTCGTTGCGAGAGTGCGACCGCATCGTGGCCATCAGTGAATGTACCAAGCGCGACATTCTTTATTATAGCGACTATCCTGCCGACCGCATCGATGTGATTTATCAGAGCTGCGACACCCGTTTCCGCGACCCGGTGAGCGGAGAGAAGAGCCGCGAGGTGGCTGCGCGCTATGGTCTGCCCGCGCGCTACGTGCTCAATGTGGGTACGGTGGAAGAACGCAAGAATGTGCTCCTGGCGGTGAGGGCGCTGCGGAAGCTGCCCGCCGACGTCTGTCTTGTGGTCGTGGGCCGTCACACGTCGTATGAGGACGACGTGAGGGAGTGGGCCGCCCGCAATGGCCTGGCCGACCGGGTGCTGTTTTTCGAGGGCGTGGCCAATGAGGATCTGCCGGTGTTCTACCAGCGCGCGTCGGCCTTTGTCTATCCCTCACGCTACGAGGGTTTCGGCATTCCCGTCATCGAGGCCATACAGAGCGGACTGGCTGTAGTGGCTGCCAAGGGCTCATGCTTAGAGGAGGCCGGAGGTCCCGACAGCTATTATGTGGATCCCGACGATGCAGAAGGAATGGCCGCCGCACTCAACGAGATTTTGGCCACTGGCGCGGAGGAGCGTCGGGCAAGGGCCCGGCAATACGTGACGCGTTTTGAAAACACCAATGTCGCCCAGCAGATCATCGGTGAGTACGACCGGCTGATGAAGGAATAGCCACAGCGTGTCGGGAACCGGCTGAGCGGTGGAAAATAGAATTGAGTAGACATGAAAAAGATGAAAGCTCTATACCTTATTATTATATTACTGTCGCTGAGCCTCGGCTCGACGGCCCAGAACAATCATACGCAGCCTTTGCGTCCGGAGGACCTGAGCGACGACGAGATCGACATGAACCGCCCCACATTTGAACCGAAAGTGAGGATGGGAAAGGTGCTCGACGGTAAGGACTCCATCCCCTATGTGGAACTGAACAACGTCTATGTCTATCCCGAGCCCACATTCACCGATCCCCGTCAACGTGCTGCCTACAACCGGTTGGTGCGCAACGTGAAGAAAGTGCTGCCCATCGCCAAGGAGGTCAACCGCATTATTGTCGAGACCTATGACTACTTGCAGACACTTCCCAACAAGAAAGCAAAGGACCAGCACCTGAAATTCGTTGAGAAGAGCATCAGGGAAGAGTATACGCCCCGTATGAAAAAGCTCAGCTACCAGCAGGGCAAACTGCTCATCAAACTCGTCTACCGCGAATGCGGCAATTCAGCCTACGGCACGCTCAACGCCATTCTTGGTCCTGTACGGGCAGGTTTCTGGCAGGCTTTTGCCTGGACTTTTGGTGCCTCACTGACGAAGAAGTATGACCCCAATGGTGTTGACAAGATTACGGAACGCGTAGTAAGACAGGTGGAAAGCGGACAGCTCTGATCTCGTTATTTTTCTTTAAAGCCCATTTTGCTTTCATTAAGAAAGTGCAACTGTGCTTTTCCGTCGTTATTGTTATAATTCGAAACAAATGTTAAAGCAACTGCAAGTATGTGTGTAATTAGTTGTGTTCGCACACAACATCCTTGATTTGGGTCAAGAATATGCCGTTTTTGAATGTTTTTACGTGGCAAAAGTTGGAGCGAAAGGAGAAAAGTTGCTACCTTTGCATTGTCAAAAGAAAACAACCCTGCGGGGTTTGATAAAAAGATTAGGTTTTTAGTTCAAAATAGGTTTAAGGTTAATAGATTGTTTTTATATAGGTTTTTAGTTTTTGGTTATTAGGTTTTAAGATTTAGATTCAGGTAGATTGATTTAGGTTTTAGTTGTTTAAGGTTTATAAAAAGAAAGTAATTCAGGTAACACAACTCCCCAACTTTTGTGAAAAAGCTGGGGAGTTGGCTTTTTTTATACGTCTTGGTTTTCTCCTTGCACCGTTTTTCTCTGCTTAAAACACACCATGAATGCGAAATCGAACACGATGAAGGAAAAAATGAACATATTCCTGTTATATCCCAAGCATTATATGTACCTTTGCAGCATTATAAGAGAAGCAGCAGATGAAGCGGCAAAATGCTTCATTTCACTAAAGTAACTCTTGTCCGGCGCTGAAACGGACAGGATGGAGATAAGCAAACACAGAGTAAAGATGAAAAGAATATTGTTTCTTGCAGATGCGAATTCTCATCCGGCAGGGACGGAGCGAATCCTGTCGGTTGTAGCCAACGGCCTTGCCAGCTACTATAAGGTTAGCGTGCTGACAGCATGGAACAAAGGACTGAAATCGGCCTTTCCTATTCACGACAATGTGGAGCAGGACGACTTAGGTATTGACAACAGAGAATACCATTTTCGTATCTTACTGAAAATCGAGTTGAAAAAGCGCCTTGAACATTGGCTTGCTGTCCATCCGCAAGACGTGGTGATCACGGTGGGGGGATGCTGTCTCTCGGTAGTCCCTTCGTTGCGCGACGGATCGAAGAAGGTGTTCTGGTATCACTTCTGCCTCAACAATGACCTGTTGCAATTGAAAGATCCGGATCTGAATTGGGTCAGCAAAATCATACGCAGGCGGAAGAGATTGCGCAAGCTGAGGCAGGCCCGAAAATATGACCGCATTGTGGTGCTGACCCGGCAAGACCTCAAACTCTGGCAGCAATGCTGTCCCAAGGTGAGTTATGTCTACAACGAAGTGACAATTCAGCCCGTGAAAGTATACGATTATGCCGCAAAACGCGTTATTGCTGTAGGCAGACTGACCTTCCAGAAAGGTTTCGACTATCTCGTCTCGGCATGGGCAATCGTCAGCAAGTCGTTTCCCGACTGGCAGTTGGACATCTATGGTGAGGGAAAACTTCGCAGCAAACTGCAACAGCAAATCGATATGCTTGGGCTTCACGACAATGTGCACCTGGTGGGTAACCACACTGATATGCCCATAGAATATGCCAAGCACTCCATTGCCGTGATGAGTTCCAACTTTGAGGGCTTGCCACTGGCCCTCCTGGAGGCAGCCAGCTGTGGGTTGCCCTTGGTGGCATACGATTGCCAGTGCGGTCCGCGTGAGGTGATAGCCGACGGAGAAAACGGTTATCTCGTACCTAAAGTGGGAGACACAGAAGGGCTGGCTCATGCACTGATGCGCCTCATGGGCAGCGGGCAACTGCGGCGCACAATGGGTGCCGCTTCCATTCAACAGCTTCTGCCTTTCTCTCATGAGGAAGTGATGAGGAAATGGCGTGAATTACTCAATGAAATAACAATTTAATGGAAAATTCCCAAACGATATCGGTCGTCATCAACACCTACAACGCAGAGCGGTTTCTACGTCGGGTGCTGGAGAGCGTGAAGAACTTTGACGAGATTGTGGTGTGCGATATGGAGAGCACCGACCACACCCTCGACATCGCCCGTCAGTACGGATGCCGCATCACGACCTTCCCTAAGGCCAACTATCACTGTGCGGAACCCGCCCGTCAACATGCGCTCGACTTTGCCCGTGGACCGTGGTTGCTGGTGGTGGACGCAGACGAACTGGTGACACCACAGCTAAGAGACTATCTCTACAGGCGAATCTCCAGTCCCGACTGCCCGCAGGGAATGTGGATTCCCCGCCGCGACAGAGTGCTCAACCAGCTCCGACGGGTGCGCGGCCGCGACTATCAGCTGAGGTTCTTCATCAAGCAGGGCACTACCTGGCCACCTTATGTGCATACCATGCCCCATGTGCAGGGGCGTGTGGAGCGTGTCGATCCCCGCGAGCGCGACGTGGAATTCATTCATTTGGCTGAGAACTATGTGGGAGAGACCGTGGAGAAACTCAACCGATACACGGAAGGTGAGCTGGAAAAGAAGAGCGATAAGCAGTGGGGGCTGGGTGCGTTGCTCTGGCGACCGTGGTGGAGATTCTTCAAATCGTATGTGCTCGCTCGCGGATTCCTCGATGGCATGCCCGGATTCATCAGCAGCGTGCTCGACGGCTTTTATCAGTTTGTGCTTGTAGCGAAAATCATTGAGCGACGGATCAAAGTCCGGCAGCAGAAATCAGAATAAAAATATCGGAAGAGAAACACTGAATAGCCATCATGAAATATCTCGTCGTCAGATTCCGGCAGATGGGCGATGCCGTCATTGCCACCTGTCTGCTCAACACGATCAGGGAAAACGATCCCGAAGCGGACATCACCTTTGTGCTCAACCAGAAGATAGAGCCGCTCTTCAGGGGACATCCGTCTATAGATCATATCATCACCTTTACGGAAGAGGAACGCCACTCACTTGTGAAGAATTTTGGCAAGATGTGGCGGGTGGTGCGCCAAAACCACTACGATGTGATTATCGATATGCGGTCGACCGTCAATACCATGGGATTTGCTCTTTTCTCTCCCCGCAGCCGTTACCGCATCGGACTCAGGAAGTCCTACACACGGTGGGTCTACAATCGCAGAATCCACCGTTTCCGCCAGGGCGATACGGCCATCAGCCACGACCTTGACATGCTGCGGCCTTTGGGCTTCAGCCGGCTCGACCCGCACATTTCGCTTTTTGTCACCGATAGCGAGCGTCAGCGCTTTTCCGAGTATTTGCGGCAACAAGGCATTGATCTGGTAAAGCCCATTGTTCTTGTTGGCGTATCGGCCAAACTGGACGACAAGAAGTGGCCGTTGGAGGATATGGCCTTCATCACGAAGAAACTCATAGAGCGCTGTCCCAACGCACAGATTGTCTTCAATTTCGCTCCCGGCAAAGAAGCAGCCGATGCCAAGAAGGTTTACGAGTTGTGCGGCCGCGACCGGCACATCTTTCTCAATGTGGAGGCCAAGAGCCAGCGCGAGCTGTCTGTACTGGCCACTTTCGTCACCTTCTATTTTGGCAATGAAGGCGGTGCGCGCCATATCATCCATGCCCACGGCAAGCCTTCGTTTGTTGTGGTGACGCCCGGACGCGATGGGAACGTATGGATTCCAAAAGACGGGGTGCCGGCTTCATGGGCTACACTCGACGATGTGATGCCACGTGAAGAGCAGGAGCTATTGCCCTTCGCCGAGCAGTACAAACGTATTACTCCGGAATATGTGTGGAACAAGCTCTCCGCGTTTCTTGATAGGGAGAGAATACTCACGCGGTAGAGTCTCCCCCCACGCTTTCTGTCTTACTAAACATGATTTTCCAACAACCGACATTTCCATCCGCTTCGGTCGCTGGTGCTGAATCTGATGTGTCTTTTCTCTTATATGGGCTGTCAATGAGTAGGCGATGAGCTCCAATTATTAGAGAGAAGGCAAACGTTTGAAGTGTGCTTGTGTTTTTTCTGTCTTCTCTGCCAGCCACGATAAATCGGTGGGTTAGCGTTGGAAATATCGGTCTTTTTTAGTAATTTTGCAAAGTATTGGTATATCCTATTAGAAAATCATAATCAGACATCAGATAATGGAGTACAATTTCAGGGAAATTGAAAAAAAATGGCAACAAAGATGGGTCGACAACAAGACCTATCATGTTGTTGAAGACAAAAGCAAACCTAAGTACTACGTGCTCAACATGTTCCCCTATCCGTCGGGAGCAGGATTGCACGTGGGCCATCCTTTGGGCTATATCGCCAGCGACATTTATGCCCGCTACAAACGGCTGAAGGGATTCAATGTGCTTAATCCCATGGGCTATGATGCCTATGGCCTTCCCGCTGAGCAATACGCCATACAGACCGGACAGCATCCGGCCAAGACCACTGCCGAGAATATCGCCCGCTACCGCCGTCAGCTCGACAATATCGGTTTCAGCTTCGACTGGGACCGCGAGGTGCGCACGTGTGACCCACATTATTATCATTGGACACAATGGGCCTTTGAGAAGATGTTCAACTCCTTCTACTGCACCAAGTGCCAGAGTGCCGAGCCCATCGAGAAACTCGTCAGCCACTTCGCGGAGTGTGGCACTGAAGGCATTCACGCCGCACAGGGCGAGGAACTCTCGTTTACTGCCGAGGAGTGGAAAGCCATGAGCGAGGATGAGCAGCAGAAAGTACTGATGAACTATCGCATTGCCTATCTCGGCGAGACGATGGTGAACTGGTGTCCGCAGCTTGGCACAGTATTGGCCAACGATGAAGTGGTGAACGGCGTGAGCGTGCGCGGTGGCTACCCGGTGGTGCAGAAGAGTATGCGCCAATGGTGCCTGCGTGTATCGGCCTATGCCCAGCGACTGCTCGATGGATTGGATACCATCGACTGGAGCGAAAGCATTAAGGAAACGCAGCGCAACTGGATTGGGCGCTCAGAGGGAACAGAGATGAGCTTCAAGACCGTCACCCCACAGAAAGACGGTAGCGAGCGTGAGGGCGAATTTATTATTTTCACTACTCGTGCCGACACCATCTTCGGGGTAACGTTTATGGTGCTGGCTCCCGAGAGCGAACTCGTGGCCCAGCTCACTACAGATGATCGGAAGGCCGCCGTCGACGAATATCTCGCCTATGTGAGCAAACGAACAGAGCTGGAGCGCATGTCCGACCGCAAAGTCACCGGCGTCTTCTCCGGCTCCTACGGTGTAAACCCCTTCACGGGTGACCGCATACCTATCTGGATTTCAGAATATGTGCTTGCCGGCTATGGCACAGGAGCCATCATGGCCGTGCCGGCCCACGACAGCCGCGACTATGCCTTTGCCCGCCATTTCAACCTTCCCATCATCCCGCTCATTGAGGGAGCCGACGTGAGTGAGGAGAGCTTTGATGCCAAGGAAGGCACGGTGATGAACTCGCCGCGCGAGGGCGTGAAGTCGTTTAAGGGATTCTCGCTCAACGGACTCTCGGTAAAGGAAGCCATTCAGAAGACCAAAGAGTTTGTTACGGCTGAGCACTTGGGCCGCGTGAAGGTGAATTATCGCCTGCGCGACGCTATCTTCAGCCGCCAGCGCTATTGGGGCGAACCCTTCCCCGTTTATTATAAGGGCGATATTCCTTGTATGATTCCCGAAGAATGCCTGCCCCTGCAGTTGCCCGATATCGACAAGTATGAGCCTACCGAGACCGGAGAGCCACCATTGGGACGCGCTAAGAAGTGGGCTTGGGACACCATAAAGAACGAGGTGGTGGACAAGAGCCTAATCGACAATAAGACGGTTTTCCCCATTGAGCTCTGCACTATGCCGGGCTTCGCTGGATCGTCGGCCTACTATCTGCGCTATATGGATCCCCACAACGATGAGGCTCTTGTGTCAAAGGAAGCCGATGAATACTGGCGCCATGTGGATCTCTACGTGGGCGGCACGGAGCATGCCACCGGCCATCTCATCTACAGCCGCTTTTGGAACAAGTTTCTCTTCGACTACGGCTACAGCTGTGAGCAGGAACCCTTCCAGCGTCTTATCAATCAAGGTATGATTCAGGGCCGCAGCAACTTTGTGTATCGTGTCAACAGCGACGACCACTCGAAGGCACCCGTATTCGTGAGTCTTGGACTGAAGGACAAATATGAGACCACACCTATTCATGTGGATGTGAACATTGTTCATGGTGATGTGCTCGATCTCGATGCTTTCCGCCAGTGGCGTCCCGAATACAACCATGCGGAGTTTATTCTTGAGGACGGCAAATATGTGTGTGGCTGGGCCATTGAGAAGATGTCGAAGTCGATGTTTAATGTGGTCAATCCTGATATGATCGTGGAAAAATATGGCGCCGACACACTGCGTCTCTACGAGATGTTCTTAGGTCCTGTTGAGGCCAGCAAGCCATGGGACACCAACGGTATCGACGGTTGCCACCGTTTCCTGAAGAAACTTTGGGCACTGTTCTATGCCACCAGCCGCGGCCAGGAGCAGGGTGGCAACGACTGGCTTGTGACTGACGAGCCTGCCTCCAAGGATTCGCTGAAGAGTATCCATAAGCTCATCAAGAAGGTTACGGGCGACATTGAGCAGTTCTCTTACAACACCGCCATCTCCGCTTTCATGATTTGTGTTGGCGAATTGGCTCAGCAGAAGTGCCATTCGCACGAAGTGCTTGAGAAGCTCGTTGTGCTGCTCGCACCCTTTGCCCCTCATGTCAGCGAGGAATTGTGGGAGGCTCTCGGCTGCCAAGGCAGCGTCTGCAATGCAGAGTGGCCCGTTTGGGACGAGGCTTATCTTGTGGAGAACGAGATCCAACTCACTGTAAGCTTCAACGGCAAGGCCCGTTATCAGAAAACTTTCCCTGCTGATGCTTCAAAAGAGGATATCGAGAAGGCCACGATTGCCGATGAGCGCAGCCATAAATATCTTGATGGCAAGACCATCGTGAAGGTGATTGTCGTGCCAAAGAAAATCATCAATATCGTTTGTCGATAATGCCATCATTCCCATTCCGGCACTGCTATGCTGCCGGAATGGGATGAATATGACACATATATAGTTTTTTAATAATAACTTGTCAACCTAAATTTCTCTTCTGTATGACATTCGACCGTCAATTATTCCTCAATGAGAGCAAGGATTATCTTTGGATTACCCTTGGTCTGATACAATATGCTTTCGGCTTCACGTTCTTTGTGTTGCCCTATGGTATTGTAACAGGCGGTGTCACGGGTTTCTCCGCGATCCTTTTCTATGCTCTCCAGATTCCTGTTCAGACCACCTATCTGATCGTCAACCTGGCACTCTTGGTAGTTGGACTGAAGGTATTGGGCTTCCGTTTTCTGATGAAGACCATCTATGCCATCTTCATGCTCTACTTCCTGTTGTGGCTGGGCAGCATACTGATGCCCACCAATCCCGATGGGTCCTATGTGAGATTCCTCGGACAGCAGCAGGAGTTTATGGCGCTCATCGTGGGCTGCTGCATCACAGGCTCCTCATTGGCCATAGTGTTCTATCACAATGGCTCCACGGGTGGCACCGACATTATCGCCGCCTCTATCAACAAATACTACAACTTCTCATTGGGCCAGGTGCTCTCGCTCATCGATGTGTTTATCATCGCGAGCTGTCTTTTCTATCCGCAGTTCGGCGATATGCCCTCCCGCGTACACAAGACGGTATTCGGTCTCTGTGCCATGGGTATCGAGTGCTTCTCGCTCGACTTTGCCATGAATGCCAGCCGACAGAGCGTACAGTTCCTTATCTTCTCCAAGAAGTATAAGGAGATAGCTTACGCCATCGCCACCAAGATGGAACATGGTGTGACCATCCTCGACGGCCACGGCTGGTATACCGGTCACGACGTGAAGGTGATCTGCCTGCTTGCCCGCAGACGCGAGAGCGTCAACATCTTCCGACTTATCAAGATGATTGATCCCAACGCCTTTGTCAGTCAGAGTGCTGTCGTCGGGGTCTACGGTGAGGGATTCGATGAGATGAAGGTGAAGGTGAAGGACAAGCATCTGAAGGAAAACGAGGAGCTCACGCGACAAGCCGAAGAATTCTACGAGCAGGTGCAGGCGCGCAACCGGATGGAACGGGAACAATTAGCATCGGCAGAGAATGAAGGCAACAAGACTCAGCAGACAACTTGAATAAAGAACAAGACAATGAAGAAAATAGTTTTCGCAACCAATAATGCCAACAAGCTAAGGGAGATACGCGAGATACTCGAGGGCACTCCGGTGCAGATCCTCTCGCTCAGCGACATTGGCTGTCATGAAGACATCCCCGAGGTGTTTGACACACTGGAAATGAACTCTCACGTCAAGGCAGCATACATCGCCGTGAAATATGGCTACGACTGCTTTGCCGACGACACAGGGCTCGAGGTGGACGCTTTGGGCGGAGAACCGGGGGTACACAGTGCCCGCTATGCCGAGGGTACGGATCACGACAGCCAGGCCAATATGCGTAAGCTTCTGGCCAAATTAGGAAATAATAACAACCGCCGCGCACGATTCCGCACGGTTATCACGTTAGCTACATTGGGAGATCCATCTGCCGTGCGCATCGATGAGTATGTGGCCTTCACCGGAGTCTGCGAGGGCGACATCGCCATGCAGCCGCGAGGTGAGGGAGGCTTCGGCTACGACCCCGTGTTTGTGCCCCAGGGATATGCCGAGAGCTTCGCCGAGATGGGCGAGGAGATGAAGAACCGCATTTCCCATCGTGGCAAAGCCGTGAGCAAACTGGCCGCATGGCTGAAGTCCGGCTATATGGATTCCGACAAAGTTTGACTTAAATTATCGCAAATGAAAAGGTTCGTTTTTGTTTTACTCGCTTTTTTCCTGCTTTCCCTTCCCGTGGCGTTTGCCGATGGATTGTGGAAAGCCTATATGGCCTATGCTGAGCCTACTGAGATAGAACAGGCCAATGGCAACATCATTTATGTATTGGCTTCAAACGGACTTTACTCCTACAATCAAAACGACCACAGCCTCACGACATACGACAAGACCAACCGTCTCTCGGACTGCACCATCAGCCATATTGCCTGGAACCAGCAGGCGCGGCGGCTCGTCATCGCCTATGACAATGGCAACATCGACCTGATGGACAACAGTGGCAACGTGACGAACCTGACAGACTTTGCCAATTCCTCCGCTTCCAGCACTGTAATCAACGACATCTACAGTGATGGAGCCTACGCATATCTCTCGACGGGCATCGGCGTGCTGAGGCTCAATGTGGCCAAAGCTGAGATCAGCGATACCTATTCGTTGGGATTCGAGGTGGACTATGTCTATATCGCAGACGGCTATATCTATGCTGCCAGCAAGACCAAAGGTATCTATCGCGCACTGCTCACAGACAACCTGCTCGACCGCAGTGTGTGGACACGCATCGGCAACTATACGGCTTCGACCAAAACCCTCGACCCGGAGCTCCTGGCGCTCGTCAAGACGCTCAACCCGGGCGGACCGAAATACAACCGTTTCTGGTCGATGCGCTTCAAGAACAACCGTCTCTATACCACAGCCGGTGGATGGGGACACTTGATCGACAGCCATAATCCGGGTGCCATACAGGTGCTCGACGGTGACGCTTGGGAGATCTATCAAGATTCGGGATTCACGGCGCAGACCGGAATTAAGTATATTGACGTCAACACTATCGATGTGGATCCCAGGGATGCCAGCCACGTGATGGCGGGTGCCAAGGCGGGACTCTATGAGTTCTACAACGGGCGTTTCCAGACGCTCTACAACAGCAAGAACAGTCCGATAGAATCATTCAACGGTTCGTCGATGAACTATCAGATGATAACCGGCACCTGCTACGACCGCTCGGGCAATTTGTGGCTGTTTGAGAGTCAGGCCCCCAACCGGTCACTGATGGAGTATACGGCCGACGGGAAATGGAAGAGCATAGACAAGCCGGAATTCATGACGCTCCGGGACAATAGCACAGGTAAAATGAAGAGTGCCGGCTCCATGGAAGGCCTTTTCTTTGACAGCCGCGACTTGCTGTGGATGTGCAACAACCACAGCGACCTGCCTGCACTCTATTGCTACCAGCCTTCGACAGATGCCGTGCGTTCCTACACGTCGTTCGTCAATGAGGACGGTCAGACCATGAGCGTCACGTTCGTGAAGTGCGTGGCCGAAGACCGGGAAGGCAATCTCTGGATAGCCACCAATGCCGGCCCGGTGGTACTTTCGGCCGACGACATCGCCAATGGCAACACTGTATTCACCCAGGTTAAGGTGCCCCGCAACGACGGTACCAATCTTGCCGATTATCTTTTGGCCGATGTTGATATCAGCTGTATTGCCATAGACCGGGCCAACCGCAAATGGTTTGGTACGATTGGCAATGGTGTATACTGTATCAGTTCGGACAACTATCAGCAAGTGCACCATTTCACGTCGGCAAATTCCGACCTGCTCTCCGACAATATACAAAGCATCGCCGTCAATAGCAATACCGGAGAGGTATATATCGGCACCGACAAGGGCCTCTGCTCCTACATGAGTGATGCCAATACTGCTTCTGACGGGATGACGGAAGACAACGTCTGGGCTTATCCCAATCCCGTGAAACCAGAATATACCGGACCTGTTACCATTCGCGGGCTCGAAGACGGCGCATCGGTGAGGATTGTCACCTCAAGCGGTTACCTTGTCGACCAGGGCACGGCAAGTGGCGGGGAATACAAGTGGTATGCCCAAGACCGTGACAATCATCGTGTGGCGAGCGGAATCTATATGGTGCTTGTCGCTACGGCCGACGGCGATAAAGGAGTTGTTTGTAAGGTGGCTGTCGTAAACTGACAGCCGTCAGTCCTAAAATAAAAATCCCCACGACTCAACAGTCGTGGGGATTTTTTTACATGGGCAGAATTGATGTATAGGCTAAAACGTCTATTTTGTTTCGATTATGAACCAATTGCCTTTGATTCCATAATCGTATGCGGGGTGAAGGAATTGCTCCTCAGATTTAATAATTATCTGCAGAGAGCTCGAAATAGCTCTGCGGATGAGCGCAAACGGGGCAGATCTTGGGAGCGTTCTTGCCGATCACGAGGTGACCACAGTTGCGGCACTTCCAGATGCGGTCGCCTTCGCGTGAGAAGACGAGACCTTTCTCGATGTTCTCCACGAGCTTGAGGTAGCGCTCCTCGTGACGCTTCTCGATGGCAGCCACACCACGCATCTTGGCAGCGATCTCCTTGAAGCCTTCCTCCTCGGCCTCGCGTGCCATACGGTCGTACATGTCTGTCCACTCGTAGTTCTCGCCTGCTGCAGCGTCCTTCAGATTGGTAACCGTGTCGGGAATCTCACCACCGTGGAGATACTTGAACCACAGCTTGGCGTGCTCCTTCTCGTTGCCGGCAGTCTCTTCGAAGAGGGCTGCGATCTGCTCGTAACCATCTTTCTTTGCCTTTGAAGCATAGTAGCTGTACTTGGTGAATGCCTGGCTCTCGCCTGCGAATGCGTCACGCAAATTCTGTTCTGTTTTTGTTCCTTTCAGTTCTTTCATAATGAATTGGGATTAATTGTTCTTTCCTATACTGCAAAGTTAAGCAATATATTGGATATGAACAAAGCCATTTGTAATTATTACAATAAGATTTAAGAATATTTAGTACAGAGCGATTTTCAATAATTCACAATTCATCATTCATCATTCATCATTCATCATTATGGCTCGCGCTTCCTTTACGATTATGCGTAGTGCATTGTTATCACTCCGCATGGCAATTATGAATTATGAATTGTGAATTTCCTGCCGCCCCCCATATGCTTCCCTGTCGGCCTCCATATGTCGCCCCGTCAGCTCCCATATGGGAACCCGTGGGGCGGCATATGAGGGCCGGCGTCAATAGACCATATTTACAAGGTGAAAAGGCCAATCTCACAGCGTCAATAGACTGTTCTCGCTATGAAGATAGCGCGTATTTGCTGTGAAAATGGCCTGCTCTTGGTCTGTAAGTTGGCCTTGGAGAGGGTTGTTTGCAAGCGAATAAAGGATGTTTCTTTCTTGTCGTGTAGAAAGAGACCATCATATTTGATAGGGGGAATTTCAGTTCGTCTAATTGTATTCTTCGGCATCCGCATCCGCTTTGAATCTGATGGAGGCGGCTGCGTTGATCATGGTTGTCTGTGGTCGGGCCGTTTTTTACCCGTGGAGATCATAAGATTGCGTATGTGCGTATGGTCTGTTTGGGTGTCAGGCAGCTCAGGCGGTTTCTTTCTCCTGCTGCTGGCGCATAAACTTCCTCATGTAGCGGGCCATGATCCAAGCTGTGACCAAGGAGGCGAGAAGGTCGGAAGCGGGCATGGAGAACCAAACGCCATTGAGCTGAAACAGATGGGGCAGCAGCCAAAGCATGGGCAGGAGGAAGATGAGCTGGCGGGAAAGTGAGAGGAATATGCTCACTTTTACCTTGCCGATGCATTGGAAGAAGTTGGTGACGACCATCTGGTAGCCCACGATGGGAAACATGCAGCACATGATGCGCAGGGCGTTGGCGGAGAGGTTGATGAGCGTGGCGTCGGTGGTGAAGAGGCGCACGCAAAGTCGGGGCATGAATATGGCCAGGCACCAACCGACAGTCATTACAGCCGTGGCACTCAGCATGGTGAGCTTGACTACGTGCATCAGCCGGTCGAACTTTTGGGCACCATAGTTGTAGCCGGCTATAGGCTGCATACCTTGATTCAGTCCTATCACAAACATGACGAAGATGAAAAGTATCTTGTTGGATATACCGTAAGCGCCGACCGACAGGTCGCCACCGTAGTGCACCAGTTGGTTGTTGATGAAGATGACGATGATGCAGGAGCAGACGTTCATCGAGAAGGGCGAGATACCTATGCTGATGATGCTTTTTACGATTTGGGAGTGGAGTCTGTAGGTGCCGCGTCGGAAATGGATGAGCTCTCGCTTGTCGCTCAGCAGCCGAAGCTGATAGCAGAGGGCCAGCACCTGCGCGAGGATTGTGGCATAGGCCGCGCCGCTGATGCCCAGGCCGAGCCCCCAGGGATAGATGAATATGGGGTCGAGTATCGTGTTGACCACCACCGTGAAGATGGTGGCGTTCATGGCCTGGCGCGGTTTGGAGGCGGCGCGCAGCACAGCGTTGAGGCCGAGATAGGTGTGGGTGACGACATTGCCCGCAAGAATGATCACCATATATTGGCGGGCATAGGGCAGGGTGGCGTCGCTGGCACCGAAAAAGCGGAGTATAGGATCGAGCAGCAACAGGCAGACTACGGAAAGGATCACACCCATGTAGATGTTGAGCATCACGGTGTTGCCGAGGATGTTCTCTGCGGTGAGATAGTCTTTCTGTCCGAGTTTTACGGAGAGATAAGTGGAAGAGCCCACACCGATAGCAGCCCCGAAAGCTCCCGTGAGGTTCATGAAGGGGAAGGTGATGGCCAGACCGGATATGGCTATCGGCCCCACACCTTGCCCGATGAAGATAGAGTCGACCATGTTGTAGAGCGATGAGGCCAGCATGGCCACGATGGCGGGCAGGGCATATTTCCAGAGCAGATGGCCTATGGGCTTGGTGCCGAGGTCGAGAGTTGATTGAAGATGGTTCATTGGCTTGATGGGCTGATAGGGGATATGGGGCTTATTCCGATGAGGGGAGCCATGGGGCGCGGAGGCCCCCCAAGGCTCGTCGGTCTTATTCTAAATCTAAGTGGTTGACGTTTACTTCGTCGCTGATGAAGATGCGGGCGCCCTCTTTGAAGCGTTGGGGATTTTCTGTGGTGTAGTAGTCCACATGGCCGCCCTTTGTGCAGCGGGCCTCCATCTCGGGATGGCGGCGCAGATAGTCTTTCAGACTCGAAGCTACATATTCTCCCTGCGGCACGATGCGCACCTCGGGGCTGACGTATTTTACGATTTTGGGCAGCAGGATAGGGTAGTGGGTGCAGCCGAGGATGAGTGTGTCGATGAGGGGATCTTTCTGCATGAGTTGGTCGAGGCGCTTCTTTACGAAGTAGTCGGCACCGGGCGAGTCGGCCTCGTTGTATTCTATCAGTGGCACCCAGAAGGGACAGGCCTGGCCAGAGACCTTGATGTTGGGCCAGAGCTTGGCTATTTCCATGTCGTAGCTGTGACTGCGAATGGTGCCTTCCGTGGCCACGATGCCCACATGGTTGTTGCGGGTGATCTTTCCTATCACCTCCGCGGTGGGGCGGATGACGCCCAACACGCGGCGCTTGGGGTCGAGCTGAGGCAAGTCGTGCTGCTGTATGCTGCGCAGGGCCTTGGCTGAGGCCGTGTTGCAGCCGATGATTACGAGGTGGCAGCCCAGTTCGAAGAGCTTCACCACGGCCTGGCGCGTGAACTGATAGACCACGTCGAACGATCGCGGGCCGTAGGGAGCACGTGCGTTGTCGCCCAAGAAGATGTAGTCGTATTGAGGCAGCAGCTGGCGAATGCCGTGGAGAATGGTGAGTCCGCCGTATCCGGAATCAAAGATGCCGATCGGTCCTGGAGTCTGTGGAAAATCCATGGGCAGAGTTTATTTAAGGATGCTTTGCATTTTGGCCGTGATGTCCTCGCCCGTTGCGTGGGATACAAAGGGCAGGGCATCGTTGTCGGTATTGAGGATAAAATCGTAGCCGTTCTCATTGCCGAGAGTCTGGGCGGCATTGAGGATGCGCTGGCGCAATGGTGCCATGGCGTCCTTCTCGGCCTGTTGCAGCAGGCGCTCGGCCTGTTGTTTGAAGTCTGTGGCTTTCTGCATGAGTTCTTCCAGCTCGGCCTGGCGCTTGTTGCGGATGCTGGGAGCGAAAGTGGCCTGTCCGTCGAGAAACTCTTCGTATTTTTGGTTGAATTCGTCTTCCGACCGCTTCTGCTCGGCATCATACTGCGAACGGAGTTTGTCGAGCTGCCGCATCGCGAGGGTGTAGTCGCTCATGGAGTGGAGCACCTCGCTGTAGCTGAAGTAGCCGAAGCTGACCTTGTGGACCACGGGAGCTGTTGATACATGCTCCTGGGCTGTGGCAGCGAGGGGCAGGAGCGTGAGCATGAAGATGTAGATGTATTTTTTCATTGTCCTAAAGAAAAAACCACAGACGTTGATAAAACGCCTGTGGTGTCTGCTTAGCGCTTAATGAGGCGCAATGTTATTTCAACTTAGCTATCTCAGCCTTCACCTCGGCAGTAACGTCGGTGCTGAGTGTTGTGCTGACGTAAGGAATACCGGCACCGATATCCATAATGTAGACATATTTGCCACGGTCGCCAACATTCTTGATGGCGTTCTGGAGTTTGGTCTGGATCGGGGCGAGCTTCTCCTGCTGCAGTTTCTGCATGGCGGCGGCGTCGTCCTGCTGGGCCTGCTGATACTTCTGATAGAGGGTCTGCAGTTCGGTCTCGGTTTCCTTCTTTTTAGCTTCAGGCATTGTGGATGCAGCCTTCTGGTACTCGTCGCTCTTGCGCTGCAGTTCGTCAGCCATTTGCTTGAGCTCGCTGTCGTAAATTTTGGCTTGCGACTCTACTTCGCCCTGGGCCTTGATGAATTCAGGCAGTGACTGAACTACTTCCTGGACATTGAGGTGTCCGAACTTCTGCTGAGCGAATGTTGCCAAAGGGGCAAACATCATCAACATCAAAACAAGTTTTTTCATTTTTCTTTGAGTGTTATTATTTTTATTGTGGTTTATTTACATACCATTCTTCTGTCAATTGATGCTGTAGCCTAATTTCTCCAGCACTTCATTGCTGATGTCTACTTTTGGCGAGGCGAACACAATTCCGGCGTTGGCCGCACGGTCGAGCACCATGCTGTAGCCGCGCAGTTCGGAGATTTCCTTCACTGCATTGTAGATCTCGTCCTGAATGGGCGACATCAGGCTCTCGCGCTTCTTGAAAAGCTCTCCTTCCGGACCGAAGTACTTGCGCTTGAGATCAGAGGCTTCTTTCTCTTTCTTCATGATTTCCTCCTGCTTGGCTTTCTTCTGCTCTTGCGAGAGGAAGACCACTTCGTTCTGGTAGTTCTTATACATGGTGGAAGCTTCCGTGTTGAGGGCCTCCACTTCTGCCTGCCATTTCTTCGACACCTGGTTGAGCTGCTCATTGGCGCGCTCGTAGGCGGGGATGTGGCCGAGAATATATTCCATGTCGACAAGTGCGTATTTCTGTGCTGACATCGACATTGACGCTATAAGCATCACAGCCATTAAGATGAATTTTCTCATAGATTTGTTTCTTTCCTCTTTCTTTAATATTAGACGTTCAAGCCTGGTGGAATGTTACGTCGCTGTGGATTAGAACTCCTGTCCAAGGATGAAGTGGAAGTGGCTTCCACCCTCGTTGGAGCCAAAGATCATCTTGTCGAAGCCGTAGCCCCAGTCGATACCCATCAGTCCCACCATAGGCAGCATGATTCTCACACCCAGACCGGCCGAGCGGCGCATGCTGAAGGGATTGAAGTCCTTGGTGTCGTGCCAGGCGTTACCACCTTCGAGGAATCCTAATGCGTAGATGGTGGTGTTGCCCAGCATCAGCGGGTAGCGGAGTTCCAGAGTCAGACGGTCGTAGGCATAGCCCTCATAGTAGTAGGGAGTGAGCGATCCGTTCTCATAACCACGCAATCCGATGGTTTCTTCTGCGTAGCCCGTTGAATAGCCCGACATGCCGTCACCACCCATATAGTAGGTCTCAAACGGACTCTTCTTATACTTGTTGTAGCTGCCCAACAATCCGAACTCTACGCGCGTCATCAGCACGAAACTCTTTTGTGCGCTGGAGAGAGCGGTAAACGTGCGGGCCTTGAACTTCCATTTGTGGTATTCCACCCAGCGGTACTTCTCCTGCTGTTCGGCAAGATAAGTTGACGAGTTGCGGTCGTTGGCCAAGTTCTTGTAGTCCTTGTTGTCCCATGCGCTCCAAGGCGGAGTGAGGGTGACACTGGCTTCAAACTCCGAGCCACGGCGGGGGAAGATCTGGTTGTCGGTTGACGTGCGGTTGAGCGCGATGCTGAGGTTGATGTTGTTGGCGTTACCGTTGGTCATCAGGAAGTAGCGCCAGTTCTTCATCATGTAGCGTGTATAGGAGAGCGAGGCCGACAGCGTGAAGTAGTCGTCGGGCCAGCGCAGTCTCTTTCCCCAGCCGATGGAGGCTCCTATCATCTTGATCCACGTGTCGGGGTCGTAGAAGTTCTCATAATTATTATAATTGTAGTTGCTCATGCCGCTGATGTAATTATAATAATTGTAGAGGTATCCGTTGCTGTAGTAGGTATCGGAGACGTCGCTCTGCTTGCTGAAGTAGAAGCCGAAGGTGAACTGGTTGGGCCGCTTTCCGCCAAACCAGTTGGTGGAGTAGCTGAAGTTGAGGCTGTTGTAGTAGCTGGCGTTGGTCTGGAAGCCGAGCTTCAGCACCTCTCCGTCGCCCACTGGCAGAATGCCGCGGTGCTCCTTGTTCTTGTTGAACAGGTTGCGGATGGAGAAGTTGTTGAGCGTCAGTCCCACCTTTCCGATGATACCGGTTTGTCCCCATCCCAAAGAGAGCTCGATCTGGTCGTTGCTCTTCTGGGTCAGGTTCCAGTTGACGTCCACCGTTCCGTTCTCATAGTCGGGTTCGATTTTGGGATCTACCTTTTCCGGATCGAAGTGTCCCATGGACGCAATCTCACGCATAGAGCGCATGATGGCCTCTTTAGAGAACAGGTCACCGGGCTTGGTGCGCAACTCGCGCCGCACGACGTTCTCGTATAGACGGTCGTTGCCGTTGATGCGCACGTGGCTCAGATGTGCCTGCGTGCCTTCGGTGATTTGCATTTCCAGGTCGATGGAGTCGCCTACAATGTTCACCTCAGTGGGCTGGATGCTTGAGAAGACGTAGCCGTTGTTGTAGTAGAGGTTGCCCACGGCGTCTTCGTCTTCCAGGAGCCGCTTGTTGAGCAGTTTCTGATTGTAGACGTCACCTTTCTTCATGCCCAATACGGCCGCCAGATAGTCGGAAGTGTAGACGGTGTTGCCCACCCACGTGATATTGCGCAGATAGTATCGCTGTCCTTCGTTCACCTTCACGTAGATATTGACATGTTTGGGATCATTGTCCCATACGCTGTCCTTCAGAATCTCGGCGTCGCGATAACCCAGTTCGTTGTATTTGTCGATCAGATTTTTCTTGTCTTTCTCCCAGCGTTCGGGAGTATATTTTTTCGACTTGAGGAAGGTGGAGAGCTTGCCGGCCTCGTGGGTTTTGGCAAAAGCGCCCTTGGTGAAGAGTCCGCCCTTTATGCGCGAGTTCTTCAAGTGTTTGTTGCCATCGATGATGATGTGTCGCACCTTCTTTTTCTCTTTTTTGTCGATGATGACGTCGAGGATCACCTGGTTTTTCTCAGCCACGTCGGGCCGCTGCTCAATGTCGATGACGGCATCCTTGAATCCTTTGTCGTCGAAATATTTCTTTGCCAGCAGCTTGGCGCGGTCGAGCATGTTGGGAGTGAGCTGGCTGCCGTTGAGCAGTCCGAGCTTGTTTTCCAAGTCGGTCTTTTCGCTCTTCTTCACCCCCATATAGTTGATTTTGGACACGCGTGGCCTCACTTTGAGCGAGATGTGCAGCCACACTTTGTCGCCCACGATACTGTCGGCGGATATTTTCACGCCGGAGAAGAGTCCGTGTCTCCAGTATCTCTTCACAGCATTGGTGATTTCTGTGCCTGGGAGCGAAATCTGCTGTCCCACGCTGAGTCCGGAAATGCCTGTAAGGGCATAGTCCTCATACCCCTCGACCCCACTGACGTTGAACCCGCCAATAATGACTCTTCTTGGAGTTCCGGCATAGGTGATGTCTGGGTGGACCAGGGCGTTTTGGGCCTGCATGGCCAGTGAGCAGGCCATGGCGATTGCAGCTGCTAAAACTTTCTTCTTGTTATAGTGCATATCAGATAGTTTCTTTTTCTATTTGAGCCTCGGTCTTTCCGAAGCGGCGTTGCCGGCTCTGATAGCTGATGATGGCCTTATGGAGCGCATCGGCGTCGAAGTCGGGCCAATAAGTGTCGCAGAAATACAGTTCGGTGTAGGCTGCCTGCCAGAGCAAGTAGTTGCTGAGTCTCACTTCTCCTCCGGTGCGTATGAGCAGGTCGGGGTCGGGCATGAAGGCGGTCTCCAAATTGCGGGCGAAGGCTTCTTCGGTGAAGAGCTTGTCGATGTCGGCGGTCTCGAAGTCGGGTTTCTGGCGCAGTGCGTCGGCAGCCGTGCGTCGCATAGCCTCGATGATTTCCCAGCGCGAGGAATAGCTCAGCGCTACCACCATGGTCATGCTGCTGTTGTTGGCGGTATGGGCTTCTGTTTCGACCAGTTTCTGCTGCACGTTCTCAGGCAGTCGCTTTCTGTCGCCGATGACCCTGAAGCGCACGTTGTTCTTCATGAAGATCTCGTCCTCCAGTGCTGTGAGCACCAGTCCCATGAGGGCGTTGATTTCTGTGGCTGGGCGGTTCCAGTTTTCAGTGGAGAAGGTGTAGAGCGTGAGATACTTCACGCCTAAGCGCGTACACTCCTTGGTGATGCGTTTTACGGCCTCCACGCCTTCCTGATGGCCGAAGCTCCGGTCTTTGCCGCGCTCCGTTGCCCAGCGCCCGTTGCCGTCCATGATGATGGCAATATGGCGGGGTATGCGGGTCATGTCAAGTTCTGCCATAAATATTCTTGTATCTCTAATAGTTGTCTTTATTGCATGTGGCGCACTTTGCCGAGAAACTGTAGGTGAGGCTCACCATCAGGGCCGAGTAGTCGTCGGTGTTTTTGAAAGCGCCCGAGCTCTTCACGTAGGCGGGGTCTTTCACGCCGTCGAGTTCATCGTTGAGCGAGAAGTGCATGGCCCAGCTCAGTCCGAGATTCATGCGGGGGCTGATCTTGTATTTCACGCCGATGCCCAAGGGGATGTTGGCCGTGAAGACATTTTTAGTGCCGCCGCTCACGCTTGTCGCTCCAATGCCGCCGAATACGTAGGGGGTCAGCCTTTTCGCACCGCGATAGTCGCGGCCTGTGCCGTAGGGCCAGAAGTTGTATTCGAAGGTCAGGCTCACGTCGATCAAGGTGTTGCTGAACTCATACGCCGACTGCTGGTAGTCGGGATAATAGGTTTCGACATCTGCCGATGAGCCTTTCAGCTTGCCGTAGAATCCCGAGAGGTTCAGTCCGATGTAGGGATTGAAGAGTCTGCGCACTACGATGCCTGCGGCACCCTGCAGATCTTTGGTCAGATTTCCGTTGAAGTCGCCCAAGTATCCTGTGGCTCCGGCTTCCACGCCCATCTCCATGCGGTATATGGGATCTTCCTGCGCACCGGCCTTGGTGGCAGTGAGCATCACGATCAGCATCGGGATAAGCAGTCGTCTCATCATGTCTTTTCCTTGTTTATGATGTGTAGGGAAGGCCAGGCCGTTCATGATTTGATCTTTTTGGGAAGGCGGGATCTCCCCTTATTCTGTGAAAGCCTTCTGATCTTCGGTCCACCCCAAGCGGTTGATGCGGCCGCGCCATACGATGCCTGTTGTGGCATCGGCTATCCAGAGATAGTTGTCCTTGTCGGCCGTGAGGGCGAAGTTGTCGAAGGCTGCGAAGCCACTGGGCAAAGCCATTGTCGTGTCTCTTTGCCATGTGATGCCGTTGTCGGCGGAGCGGTAGAAGCTTTTTGCGCTCCCGCTCGTGCTGTTGATCATCATGGTGCTCGTGCCGCCCAAGGCTACGAACATGCCGTCGTAGGCCACCACTTGCAGATTGTATTGAGCGGGGAGCGGGTAGGGGTTGGTGACGTCCCACTTGAAGAGCGACCAGCCTTGGGCTTCCGCTGTCGAAGGCTCTTCGATCTTGCCCCAGACCACGGCCGTAGTGTCGCCAAGAGCATAGGTGCGGTTGCCGCAGAGCAGCAGCCTGTAGGAGTCCTCATTGGTCTTCAGCGGTCGGGCGCAAAGGCTGATATCGTTTGCGGGCAGCCAGTCGGTGCTTTCGTTGAGGCTTTCCTCGGTCCAGTCGACACCCTTGGTGCTCGATGCGATCATGCCGTTGGCGTCAAAGGCATAGAGTCTCGTCTTCGACGCGCCAAGAAGCCGCTTGATGTTTGTGTTGCCCGATGTCCAGTGCTCACCGTCGGCGGTACGCAGCAGCTTACCGTCGGAGAGTACGTAGAGCGTGTCGTTCAGCACGGCAGCGTTGGCATAGGCCATAGCGTCAAAGGGTTGTGACATCTTCGACCAGTTGGCCGCAGCGGGGCGCGGGGCGGTGAAGCCGCCTTTGTTGGTGAGCAGGAAGATGCGATCGGATGTGGCATAGATGCGCAGTCCGCTGGAGGCTGTCAGTCCGTCGGGCATACCCACGTTGCTCCAGGCCAGCGTGTCGCCGTATTGCTTGTGGACATTCACCGATACGGTGTATTCGCGGTATTCACCATTGTGGTTGTAAACGCGTAAGATGCGTGGCTGGGTAAAGTCAATGCTGTCGGAGCTCGCCCAGTAGGAGAGCGAGTCGCTGTCGTTGTCTTTCAGTACAACGGAGGCCGAGTTCTTGACCGATACAGAGGCCACGGTCTTCGATACGTCCACGCCCACAGGCAGGGAGTCGGGGTTGTAGATGATGCGTTTCTGCTGGTCGATGTAGAACTTGTAGCCACTGCAGTCGAGCGTAGTGTTGGCCACACTGTCTGCGTTGACACGCTTGTTGTATTTGAGCGTGCCGAGCGAGAAAGCTGTGATGGCGGTATCGTCGTAGTAGGTTACTTCGTCATCGTCTTTGCCTAAGCAGGAAGCCAACATTACCGAACATGCCAGCAGGCACCCTATGTATATGAAGCGGTTTCTCATTTATCAATTTACCTTTTAGGTGCAAAGTTAATCAGAATTTCGCAAAAGAAACGACTTTTTGATGTAATATTATTGATTTTGCGTTGTTTGGAGCGATATTTTAAGTTTGTTTAGTTGTAAATAACTAATTTGTGCATTCGGCGAAAATCATGTCCAGCGGTTGGTGCTGATGCCTTTCGCAGGGGAACTATGCTTACTGGATTCAACGGCGATGAAAAATGAAGGTCTAAATAAAATGCGGCGCCGCCGCATGAATCTGTGGCGTTCGCCACGATGGTGTGGCTGCCGGTATATGGCACAATAAAAGCAGGACTTCGTCTCACGACGGAGTCCCGCAGCAAACTTAAACAACCAATAAAAGAAATAGTTGCTTTCTTATATTGAATATTCCCTTCTGTTGAGGGAACAGGCGGATACTGATGGATTAGCGGATGAAGAGAAGCTCACGATACTTGGGCAACTCCCACAACTCATCGCTGACTACGAGTTCCAGCTTGTCGATGTGGTAGCGGATGACGTCCATCTTTGGTGCCACAGTGTCGTGGTAGGCAATGGCCTTCTCGCGTGTGTCCTCGATCTTGTTGGCCACCTTACGGGCGTTGACGAGTTCCTCAACATTGGTCTCGATGGTCTGCGTGCGCTCGGCAATCTCCTCAATGAGTTTCTTGTTGCGCGCGGTGAGTTTTGTGGCGTCGTCCCTGCCGAAGATGGCGTACATGTTCTGGACGTTCTTGGCCAGCTGGCTCTGATAGTGTGTGGCCACGGGGATGATATGGTTCATGCTGAGGTCGCCCATCACACGTGCCTCAATCTGGATCTTCTTGGTATAGGTCTCCCATTTCACCTCGTTGCGGGCCTTGAGCTCATGCTCGGTCATCACGTTTTGGCTCTCAAACATCTTGATGCTGTCCTTGTCGAGATAGCGGTCGAAGCAGAGCGGGCAGGAGGGCTCGCAGTCGAGTCCTCGCTTTGCGGCCTCTTCCTTCCACTCCTCGCTGTAGCCGTTGCCGTCGAAGCGGATGGGCTTGCAGGTTTTGATGTCCTCGCGCAACACGTCGATGATGGCCGAAGTCTGGTCCTCACCCTTTGCGATAAGCGCGTCGACACGTGTCTTGAAGTTGGAGAGAGCCTCGGCCACAGCGGTGTTGAGCACGATCATGGCCGATGCGCAGTTGGCCTCTGAGCCCACGGCACGGAATTCAAAGCGGTTGCCGGTGAAGGCGAAGGGGGATGTACGGTTGCGGTCGGTGTTGTCGATCATCAGTTCGGGAATCTGCGGGATGTCGAGTTTCATGCCCTGCTTGCCGTCGATCTTGAACAGGTCGCTCTTGTCGGCCTTCTCGATGTGGTCGAGCAGGTCGCTCACCTGCTTGCCGAGGAAGCTGGAGATGATGGCTGGAGGTGCCTCGTTGGCGCCCAGACGGTGTGCGTTGCCGGCACTCATGATGGAGGCCTTGAGCAGTCCGTTGTGCTTGTAGACACCCATCAGCGTCTCAACGATGAACACCACGAAGCGCAGGTTGTCCTCTGGCGTCTTGCCGGGACCGTGGAGCAGGATGCCGGTGTCGGTAGAGAGACTCCAGTTGTTGTGCTTGCCAGAGCCGTTGATGCCATCGAAGGGCTTCTCATGGAGCAGGGCGCGGAATCCGTGCTTGCGGGCCACTTTCTTCATCAGGCTCATCAGAAGCATGTTGTGGTCTACGGCCAGGTTGGTGTCTTCAAATATCGGGGCCAGCTCAAACTGGTTGGGTGCCACCTCGTTGTGGCGGGTCTTGCAGGGAATGCCCAATTCGAGAGCCTGGATCTCAAGGTCTTTCATGAAGGCCTGCACACGGTCGGGGATCGTGCCGAAATAATGGTCTTCCATCTGCTGGTTCTTTGCCGAGCTGTGGCCCATGAGCGTGCGGCCGGTGAGGGCAAGGTCGGGACGGGCCATGTAGAGACTCTCGTCGACGAGGAAGTATTCCTGCTCCCAGCCCAAGTTGCTGCGCACCTTCTTTACATCCTTATAAAAATAGTGGCAGACATCGGTTGCGGCCTCGCTGACGGCTCTCAGCGCGCGCAGCAGAGGAGCCTTGTAGTCGAGGGCCTCACCGGTGTAGGAGATGAACACGGTGGGGATGCAGAGCGTATCGTCCATGATGAACACGGGGCTTGTGGGGTCCCAGGCCGAATAGCCGCGTGCCTCAAAAGTGTTGCGGATACCGCCTGAAGGGAACGACGAGGCATCGGGCTCTTGCTGTACGAGCAGCTTTCCGGAGAATTCCTCGATCATTCCGCATTTGCCGTCGTGCTCAATAAAGGCATCATGCTTTTCGGCTGTGCCTTCCGTGAGGGGCTGGAACCAGTGGGTGTAGTGGGTGACACCATTCTCGTCGGCCCACTGCTTCATGCCTTTTGCCACAGCGTTGGCAATGCTGCGGTCCAGAGGGGCACCGTTGTCGATAACGTCGATGAGTTTCTCGTAGACATCTGCGGGAAGATACTTGTACATCTTAGTCCGATTGAACACTTTCTTTCCGAAGTACTCAGAGGGGCGCTCCAGCGGGGAGATCACCTCAACGGGCTTTCGGGAAGATGCCTTTTCGACGGCATCAAATCTTAATACTGCCATATTGTTATTATATCGTTTTGATAGTTATTGTTTCTTGATGAATAAAAAAACAGGTACGCGGTCATTATTTCATCCATTCGGCGATGCGCTTCATGGCTTCTTCCACGTCTTCCCGGTTGCCGAAGGCGGTGAATCGGATGTAGCCTTCACCGCTTGGGCCAAAGCCAACGCCCGGCGTGCAGACGATGCCGGCTCCGTAGAGCAACTGCTCAAAGAACTTCCAGCTTTCCATACCGTTGGGGGTCTTCACCCAAAGGTAGGGAGCGTTCTCTCCGCCATAGACAGTGAGTCCGAGCTTGGTCAGCGCATCGCGCATGATGCGGGCGTTGCCCATATAGTAGTCGATGGTCTTCCTGATTTGCTCTCGGCCTTCAGGAGTGTATATGGCCTCGGCTCCCCGCTGGCTGATGTAGCTGGTGCCGTTGAATTTCGTTGACTGTCGGCGCTCCCACAGATGGTTGAGTTCCACGGTCTTTCCGTCGAGGGTGAAGGCCTGCAGCTCTTTGGGTATCACCGTATATCCGCAACGCACGCCTGTGAATCCTGCGGTCTTTGAGTAGCTGCGGAATTCAATGGCGCACTTGCGTGCTCCTTTGATCTCATAAATAGAATGGGGAATGTTCTCGTCTCTTATATAGGCTTCGTAAGCAGAATCGTAGAAGATGACACTTTCGTTGCGGAGTGCGAAGTTGACCCACTTGCGCAGCTCCTCTTTCGGCAGCACTGTGCCCGTTGGGTTGTTGGGATAGCAGAGGTAGATCATGTCTACTCGGTGGTCGGGCAGCTGTGGTATGAAATTGTTTTCGGCTGTGCAGGGGAAATAAGTGACGCTGCTCCAGTGTCCGTTCTCAAACACGCCCGCGCGGCCAATCATAGCGTTTGAGTCGATGTAGACGGGATAGATGGGGTCGGTGACGCCGATGCTGTTGTCCCATCTCAGAATTTCCTGAATATTTCCGGTGTCGCTCTTGGCGCCGTCGTTGACGAAAATCTCGCTGATGTCGAGATGTATGCCCCGCGAGAGATAGTCGTTCTTCAGAATGGCCTCACGCAAGAAGTCGTAGCCATGCTCAGGACCGTAGCCGCGAAAGGTCTCCTTGTTCGACATCTCGTCGACGGCCTTGTGCATGGCCTCAATCACCGCAGGGCAAAGAGGCTGTGTCACATCGCCGATGCCAAGGCTGATGACGCGCTCTTTGGGATGAGACACCTTGAAAGCGTTCACCTTCTTGGCAATGTCGGAGAACAAGTAATTGTTCGACAACTTTAAAAAATGCTCATTAACTAATGCCATGTCGTTTGCTTGTTATTGGTTGTTGAATGTCTTTCAAGCTGATATTGGTCAAGGGAGCTCGATCTCGCCTTCAAAGGCAAAGGCTGCGGGGCCTGTCATATAGACGTGGTTGTCGTCGTGCCATTCGATGTGGAGCGTTCCGCCGTCCATGACGATGTCGCTCTTTCGTGGGCATCTCTTTGTACGGGCTGCGGCAACGGCTGTGGCACAGGCTCCTGTGCCGCAAGCCATTGTGATGCCAGAGCCCCGTTCCCAAACCCGTGTGCGGAGCACTCCGGGCTTCTGAAGCTGTGCAAACTCGATGTTGCAGCGCTGTGGGAACGCGTTATCCCTTTCCAATCTTGATCCTATACCTTTTATATCTAAGTGTTCGATGTCGGTGTCGGGGCTGAGAAACATGACGAAATGGGGATTGCCCATAGAGACAAAAATGGCTTCCTCGCATCCTGCTTCCTTGAGCAGGGGTGCCATGTGACCGTCGCCGGCGCTCTGCTTGTCGAATTGCTCAGCCACGTCGAACCGTGGTTCCAGCATGTCCACCGTCACGCTCTCTACTTGGTTTGCGCCGTCTGTGTGCAGTTCGAGCGTCTTTATGCCCGAGAGAGTCTGGAGTTTGATCATCCTTTTGTCGGTGAGCCCCTTGTCATAGAGGTATTTCCCGATGCAGCGGCTTGCGTTGCCGCACATCATTGCCTCAGAGCCGTCGGCATTAAAAATGCGCATGGTGAAGTCGGCGCTGCTTTCCGGGGCGGCCTTGTCGATGAGAACCAGTCCGTCGCTCCCGATGCCGAAATGATAACGGCTCCATGCAATGGCGGCTGCCGATGGATCGGGAATGGGGTAATGCAACGTGTCGACATATATATAATCGTTGCCGGCTCCGTGCATTTTCGTAAAATGAATGGTTCTGCGCATATGATTCTGCCTCCTGATTTCTCTATTCAATATAAGTGTTCTTGACAATCTGATTCTTTCTGAGTGCAAAATTACAACATTTTGTTTGATCTTCATATGATTACACGACACTTTTTTCTAAAAAATCAGATAAAGTTTTAATGTGTAATTGTTTTTAGCAAAAATGTGTTCAGATTGTAATCAGTTTGGGGTTAAATGGTGACAATATGAAGATTGTTTAAAGTTTGTACAATCATTTTGATTTAAATTTGATGTAATTAATATCTATTTGATTAAATTTGCATCGTCAAACTTACGTTTTGCTAAGTTTAATCGATTTGCCATTAAAGAGAGAAAGTTATGAAGAAAATTGAAGCAATTATTCGAAAGACGAAATTCGAGGAGGTGAAAGAAGCTCTTTTGGCGGCGGGTATCGAATGGTTCTCCTATTATGATGTAAGGGGAGAGGGGAAAATGCGCCAGGCACGTATCTACCGTGGAGTGATGTATGACACGAGCAGCATCGAGCGTGTACTGCTCAATATCGTGGTGCGCGACAAGAACGTCGAGAAGACCATCAAGGCGGTTGAGGAAGCCGCACGCACGGGAGAGATTGGCGATGGCCGTATCTTCGTCATCCCGGTGGAGGACACGGTGCGCATCCGTACGGGAGAGCGTGGCGACATAGCCCTTTACAATGCAGAGAAGGAAGAATAGCCTTCAACTTTCGAAGGGAGCGGACAATGATCGTGTGATATAAGGTAATTGGATTGTATTCTAAAATTAATGGAGAGGATAACTTATGACGAGCATACAGGATTTGAGTATTTCTGTCGACACCGTGTGGATGTTGCTTGCTGCCATGCTGGTGTTTTTCATGCAACCTGGCTTTGCGCTTTGTGAGGCAGGTTTCACGCGCAGTAAGAACACGGCCAACATTCTGTTCAAGAATTTCGTGGATTTCATGTTGGGATCGGTGCTGTTTTGGTTTGTGGGTTTTGGATTCATGTTTGGTTCCAACGGTCAGGGATTCATCGGAATGCCCAATTTTGGCGACCTCGGCTTCTATCACAACGCCAACGGTCTTCCAACGGAAGGTTTTCTGATTTTCGAGACCGTATTCTGCGCCACCAGCGCCACCATCGTTTCTGGCGCAATGGCTGAGCGCACCAAGTTTTCCATGTATTGCGTCTATTCCTTTTTCATTAGCCTATTGGTATATCCCGTCGAAGGTCACTGGACGTGGGGTGGGGGCTGGCTCTGCAACGCCGGTCCGTCGAGCTTCATGATGCGTACCTTTGGCATCACTTTTCATGACTTTGCCGGTTCGGCCGTCGTCCATTCCGTTGGTGGCGTGCTGGCCCTGATAGGAGCCATCGTGTTGGGTCCGCGGCTTGGCAAGTACCGCAAGGACGGCAAGAGCAATGCCATCCCGGGCCACAATCTGATGGCAGCCTCCTTAGGCGTCTTCATCCTGTGGTTCGGCTGGTTCGGTTTCAATCCCGGTTCACAGCTTGCCGCCAGTGGTGAGGCCAACCGCGTAGCCATTTCCCACGTGTTTCTCACCACCAACCTCTCGGCGGTAGCCGGTGGACTTGCCACGATGTTCGTCACCTGGATGAAGTATGGCAAGCCTTCGTTCTCGCTCACGCTCAACGGCATATTGGCCGGTCTGGTGGGCATCACGGCCAGCTGCGATCTCGTCTCGCCGGGCGGCGCGTTGGTTGTAGGTGCCATCTGTGGCACGGTGTTGCCTTTCTCCATTGAGTTTATCGACCAGAAGCTGCACATCGACGATCCCGTCGGCGCAAGCAGCGTGCATGGTGTGTGCGGCATCTTGGGCACTCTGCTCACAGGTCTTTTCTCGGTCAGCAGCGGAGCGTTCTATGGTCACGGCTTTGCCTTCCTTGGCGCACAGTTGGCCGGCATTTTAGTCATCGACCTTTGGGCGGCAGTTTGCGGATGGGCATTGTTTGTAGCCATCAAGAAGACCGTCGGTCTGCGTGTCGACAAGCGCATCGAGGAGGAAGGTCTCGACATCTACGAGCATGGCGAGAGCTGCTACAACTGATCGCTCCGCAAGATTCCTTGATAACAACAGCTGTGCACCATAGGGTCCCACGCTGATCAAGATATCATCTACTCCTGGGCAATCTACCCGCGAGGTGCTTCTCTTCGGCGGAAGAGGAGCATCTTATTTTCAATAACCTTTAAAAGAAAGAATGTTTTTATGTGTGGAATCGTAGGTATTTTCAATCTTCGCCAGCAGACGCCCGAATGGCGTCAGAAGGCCTTGCGTATGAGTCAGAAGGTCCGTCACCGTGGTCCCGACTGGAGCGGCATCTATGCCGGCGGGTCGGCCATCCTGGCCCATGAGCGGCTGTCGATCGTAGATCCGGAGTCGGGGCGCCAGCCTCTCTTCTCTCCCGACCGTAAGCAAGTATTGGCCGTAAACGGCGAGATATACAATCATCAGGACATCCGCAAGGAGTTTGCCGGGTGCTATCCTTATCAGACGGGTTCTGACTGTGAGGTCATCCTGTCGCTCTACCGTCAGTGGCGCGATGATGGTGCCGACGCCTCACGGCTGCCGCAGCTCATCGAACGCCTCAGCGGCATCTTTGCTTTTGCGCTCTATGATGCTGACCTCGATGCCTTCCTCATTGCCCGCGACCCCATTGGCGTCATACCTCTTTATATAGGCTACGACAAGGAGGGACATGTCTACGTGGCTTCCGAGCTCAAGGCTCTTGAGGGCCAGTGCGACAGCTACGAGGTTTTTCTTCCCGGCCATTACTATTGGAGCCGCAAGCCGGGCATGACGCGCTATTACCACCGTCGGTGGGAGAGCTACGACTATGTGAAAGACCGCCCCGCACTGGTGAGCGACGTGCGCGAAGGACTTCGCGACGCGGTGCGCCGCCAGCTGATGAGCGATGTGCCCTATGGCGTATTGCTCTCCGGCGGCCTCGACTCAAGCGTCATCTCGGCCATTGCCCAAAGCTATTCGGCCCACCGCATCGAGGACGGAGGTGCCACACAGGCCTACTGGCCGCGTCTGCACTCTTTCGCCGTGGGACTGAAAGGCTCGCCCGACCTCGCCAAGGCCCGCCTGGTGGCCGACTATATCGGAACGGTGCATCATGAGATCCACTATACCATCGAGGAGGGAATCGACGCGCTGCGCGACGTCATCTACTTCATCGAGACCTACGACGTCACCACCGTACGGGCTTCCACGCCTATGTATCTCCTGGCCCGCGTCATCAAGTCGATGGGCATCAAGATGGTGCTCTCGGGCGAGGGGGCCGATGAGATTTTCGGAGGCTATCTTTATTTCCACAAGGCACCCGATGCGCGTGCCTTCCACGAGGAGACCGTGCGCAAGCTCTCGCGTCTCTATCAGTACGACTGCCTGCGTGCCAACAAGAGTCTTGCGGCATGGGGCGTGGAGGGTCGTGTCCCGTTTCTCGACAAGGACTTCCTCGACATTGCGATGAGCCTCAATCCCAAAGCCAAGATGTGTCCCGGCGATGTCATCGAGAAGAAAATCGTGCGCGAGGCCTTCGCCGACATGCTGCCCGAGGAAGTGGCTTGGCGGCAGAAAGAGCAGTTTTCCGATGGCGTGGGCTACAACTGGATCGACACGCTGCGCGATTACACCGCCAGCCAGGTGAGCGACGAGGAGATGGCCCACGCCGCCGAGCGCTTCCCTATCAACCCGCCGCGCAATAAGGAGGAATACTTCTATCGCAGCATCTTTGCCAGTCATTTCCCCAGCGACAGCGCAGCCCGCACGGTGCCCAGTGTGCCGAGCGTAGCCTGTTCGTCAGCTGAGGCTTTGGCATGGGATGCTTCGTTCAAGAATATGAACGAGCCGAGCGGACGGGCCGTGAGCGATGTGCACAACCACTCTTACAAAGCTAAGTAAGGGGGCGCCATGTGGGGCATCTCCATGGGTCTTCCTGACTTATAAACACAGGGCTGGATTCTCAGCAGGGAGTTCGGCCCTTCTTTTGTTTTTCAAGCGGAGAATCCTCCGGCATTGGTTGCCGGTATACCGAAATCGGCCTACTCGTCCCTGCCGGCTATTGGGAGCCCGCCGTCTTGCATATGCCGCCCCACAGGTTCCCATTTGGGAGCCCGCCGGCTCCCAAATGCGGCCCCGCGGATATTTTCCGTGGATGGTGGAATCTGAAATTGAGGTTTTGTTTCCTCAAGAAGAATGAGAACGGGCATAGACGTTTACTACCTTAAGATAGTAGGAAAATCATGGGCAGGCTTTTGCTCTAAGGAGCAAAAGCCTGCCCATGAAGAAAATCGCTATCGCGTAAAATTGCGCAGAGCGCATAAAATATTCAGCACTCCCTAAATCTGCTCACAATTATTTTAGAAAGCCCTGATGATATCGTCGTGGTAATAATAACGCTCTATCTGTGCTTTGGGCCATGTAGCGAAGTTCACCAGAATGGCTATTGGAAACGATGTGCCGCGTTCTACTTGCAAATGACTATTCAGCCGCTTTATTTTATGCGCTATGCGCAATTTTATGCCTTGGCAATTTTCTTCATGTACAGGCTTTGACCCCGAAAGGGGTGAGCCTCAGCCAGTGGGACAGCCGTCGAGCTTGCTCGTAAGGCTAACCCGCTGGTTGAGACTCAGAGCTCCTCATGGAGCGTAAGACTGTACATGATTTTCTGCTTCGTATCATCTGGAGATGGCAAGGCAATATGAGTCGGGACAAAGACATTGACAGTCTGCCGGGCTGTTAAGGAGGGATATCATTCCATAATTCATAATTGCCATGTGTGGCGCACTGGATATTATCCGTGGGCCGATATTTGTAATCTTCTCTGGTTACGGATCTATAATTGTAGAGAGGTCCATAACTCAAGGAAAATATTCATAGGCAGGCTTTAGTCAGGAGATATCGTGGAATTATCATGGAGAGCCCGAATTTTTTTTCTATCTTTGCATGTGGCATTTCCACTCCGCCACCTTCGTCAACAGCCCCAAGGACGAGTTGTGCACAGGAAACGTAGCCTCAGCAAGCAGACAAGCGGGCTGTCTACAGCCACGGAGCATCTGCCGCTATATAAACATCAATGGACATGGACAAAACGATTTCGCCGATACAGTCACTGCTGCAACAACGCACACTGCTCCAAATGGAATACGCCGTTGAGAAAGAAGCCTACCGGAAGCAGACGCAAACCATGGGCATGGGCCGCAAGGTGAAGCGTGGCGACGCTTGGTTTCCACTCTCCGTGGGCCGCAGTGCCTACAATGCACTCAACCAGATGACGATCGAAGTGACGCGCACCGCCGACACCGACATCACCCACAACTTCGAGTTTGGCAAGCCCGTGGTGTTCTTCTCCATGAGCAAGGACGGCTCCATACGCTATTTCTCTTTCACCGCACAAGTGAGCTACGTCGACGGTGACCGCATGGTGGTAGTGATTCCCGAAGGACACCAGCTCGACATACAGAGTGCCTCCGACCCCATCGGCGTGCAGCTATTCTTCGACGAGACCACCTACCGGATGATGTTTGATGCCCTCGACCGTGTCATCCATGCCAAGAATAACCGGCTGGCCTACCTGCGCGACCTCTTCTACAGCCACCAGCCCGCCCAGCGGTTCTCCTTCGCCCCCATGCGCTTCCCTTGGCTCAACGCCACGCAGGAGGAAGCGGTCAACAAGGTGTTGCAGGCCAAAGACGTGGAAGTGGTGCACGGTCCACCCGGAACGGGCAAGACGACAACCCTCGTGGAGGCCATCAACGAGGTGCTGATGCGCGAGAGCCAGGTGTTAGTGTGCGCGCAGAGCAACACGGCTGTGGACTGGATCAGCGAGAAACTTGTCGACCGCGGCATCAGCGTGCTGCGCATAGGCAACCCCACACGCGTCAACGACAAGATGTTGGGCTTCACCTACGAGCGGCTTTTTGAGGGCCATCCCGACTATCCGCAACTGTGGGCCATCCGCAAGGCCATCCGCGAGGTGAGGGCCGACAAGGGCAGCCGCACCAGCCGTCATCAGAAATTGGAACGGTTGAAGAGTCGCGAGACAGAGCTCTCCATCCGCATCCGCAACGATATATTTGGCGAGGCGCGCGTCATCGCCAGCACGCTCGTCGGGGCTGGCTCGCGGCTCTTGGAGGGCATGAAGTTCGGCACGCTCTTCATCGACGAGGCCGCACAGGCTCTTGAGGCGGCTTGCTGGATTCCCATCCGGCGGGCCACACGCGTCATCCTCGCCGGAGACCACTGCCAGTTGCCGCCAACCGTGAAGAGCATGGCCGCCCTGAAGGCCGGACTCGGCACGACGCTCATGGAACGCATCGTGGCCAACAAGCCGGAAGCCGTGACCTTGCTGCGCATCCAGTACCGCATGAACGATGCCATCATGGAGTTTCCCAACCAATGGTTCTACCATGGCATGGTGCACAGCGCGGAAGGCATGGGTCACAGAGGCATACTCGACTACGACAATCCGATGATGTGGGTGGACACGAGCGCTATACAGACGCCCGACGAGGAGCCGCACTTCCGCGAGGCTTTCGTGGGCGAGAGCTTCGGCCGCATCAACAAGGACGAAGCACAGCTGACGCTACAGACCCTGGAGAGCTACTTCACCAAGATCGGCAAGCAGCGCATCTTGGAGGAACGCATCGACGTGGGGGTCATCTCGCCCTACCGTGCGCAAGTGCAGTATCTGCGCGCATTGCTAAAGCGGAGTGAGTTTTTCAAGCCCTTCCGCCGGCTCATCACGGTGAACACCGTCGACGGTTTCCAGGGACAGGAACGCGACATCATCCTCATCTCGCTGGTGCGCGCCAACGACAACGGCGAGATAGGCTTCCTGAGCGACCTGCGCCGAATGAACGTGGCCATCACGCGGGCCAGGATGAAACTCATCATCCTCGGCGACGCGACCACGATGACCCGTCACCCTTTTTACAAGCAACTCTATGAATACGTCAACAATAAATGATCTCCTCGTGGCCCACGGCATCAAGCCCACGGCCAACCGCATCGTCATCGCCCGCACGCTCTCGGCGGCCCTGTCGCCCATGTCGATGAAGGAACTCGAAGACAAGATCCTCACCATCGACAAATCGGGCATTTTCCGCGCGTTGACGCTCTTCCGCAGCCATCATCTCGTGCACGACGTTGAGGACGGCGAGGGAAGCGTGCGCTATGAACTGTGCTGCAGCAATGCTGACGACGAGGAGGACTCCGACCTTCACGCCCACTTCTTCTGCGAAAGATGCCACCGCACGTTTTGTCTCGACAACACGCCGATTCCCCCCATCGACTTGCCGGAGGGGTTCGTCATGACATCGGTGAACTATATGGCCAAGGGCATCTGTCCGGAATGCAGGAAGAAATTAAGGCGATAACTCTCCCGGCTCTCCAAAAGAAAGAATACGATGTATACGACAACAGACTTTTTCATTCGGCTGGTCTTGGCCTCACTGTTCGGTGCCATGATTGGCCTGGAGCGCGAACTGCGGGCCAAGGAGGCTGGCACGCGCACCCATTTTCTCGTAGCCATGGGCAGCGCACTCTTCACCATTCTCTCACAATACGGCTTCGATGCAGCCCTCAAGGATTACGCATCCTTCGCCTCGTTCGATCCCTCACGTATCGCCGCACAAGTAGTGACGGGTATCGGCTTCATCGGAGCCGGCACCATCATCTTCCAGAAGCATGTGGTGCGCGGGCTTACGACGGCTGCCGGCTTGTGGGTGACGAGCGCCATCGGCATGACGGCCGGTGCCGGACTCTATGCACTGGCCCTGACGAGCACGGTGCTGGTGCTGCTGTGTCTGGAGGCTGTCAACTATGTCACGCGCCGATTCGGCGTAAAGAAAATCATGGTGACCTTCTCCACCGAGAAGCACGAGACCGTAAAGTCTCTGCTGAAGGAACTTCAACAGGAAGGCATCGACTTCGATTCCTATCAGATGCACCGCTCAAAATCGGAAGATGGCAGCACGCAATTCTCGGTGACGCTCGAGGTGAAAGTGAAGCGCAACAACTACAGGGAGCGTGTGATGAGCTTCGTGAAAGATTTCGACGGGGTGAGTATAGAAATGATGGAATAAGGCGCAACAGATGTTTTCCACCACAGAAATATTCCACCCGCTGTCTGCCACGGCAGCTCCACCGGCGATGATGAACAATCCGTTCTATTACCGGCCACATCCTTTGTGCCGCCTGGCAATGGGCGAAGTGACGGCCTGGCTGGAGCGACTGCCAGAGAGCGACCCCTTCAGGCGGGAATGCGACGCCGGAAAGATGTTCGGCGTATTGGTGGTCGCCGGTGCCGACGGGCGTTTGGGCTATCTGTCGGCTTTCAGCGGACAAGTATGCGGAGGAGGAGAACGGCCGGGATTCGTACCCTTGATATTCGACTATCTGCAGCCCGAAGGCTATTTCATGCGCCATGAGAAGGAAATCGAAACTTTGGGAGCCGCCATCAGTCACCAGCAGAAGGCGGCCGAACAGCAAATTGAAGCAGGGCTCCGGCAGCACGAGGAGCGGCGCAAGGCATTACAGAAGGAGATAGACGATTTCAGGCAGAAGATGACCGATAGCAAGCTTCGGCGCGATGCCGAGCGGCGGACGGGCGGGGGCGACGAAGCGCAACGAATCAGGGAAAGCCAGTATCAGAAAGCTGAGCTTCGACGCCTGCGCATGAAGATGAGGCTGGAAGAGGAAGAATGGACAGCCAGGCTGCGTGAGCTCTACGGCCACACGGAAGAATGGACAGTTAGGCGCAAACGCCTGAGCGACGATCTGCAGCACTGGCTCTTCAGGGAGTTCCGCGTAGTCAACGGCCGTGGAGAATGGCGGTCGCTCATCGACGTCTACGGCCGCATTCCTCCCTCAGGAAGCGGCGAGTGCTGTGAGCCCAAGCTGTTGCAATATGCCTACGCCAACCGGCTCAAGCCACTCTGCATGGCCATGATGTGGTGGGGAGAGAGTCCGCGTGGCGAAGTGCGCCACCATGGGGCCTGGTATCCGGCCTGCAATGCCAAGTGCAAGCCGCTTTTGGGATTCATGCTGCAAGGCATCGCGGTGGAAGACAATCAGCTGCTGATGCCGGCCAGCCAGGAGCTGCCCATCGTGTATGAGGACGAGGCGGTGTGCGTGGTCTGCAAACCGGCGGGAATGCTCAGCGTTCCGGGCAAGAGCAACCGCGAGAGCGTCTACAGCCGCCTGCGCCTGATGTGGCCACATGCCGACACTCCCATCATCGTACATCGGTTGGACATGCAGACAAGCGGACTTATCGTCACGGCCAAGACCTTCGATGCCTATCACGAGCTGCAACGCCAGTTTGCCAACCATGAAATCCAAAAAACTTATATCGCGCTCTTGGAGCCAGCCCCTAAGGGAAGGCCAACACCGCACGAGGGCCGTATCTCGCTGCCCCTGCGCCCCGATCTCGACGACCGTCCGCGGCAACTCGTCGACCCCACCTACGGACGGGAGGCCATTACCGACTACCGGATGCTGGACGACAGCCGTATAGAACTGCATCCGTTGACCGGACGCACCCATCAGTTGCGCGTGCATTGTGCCAGCAGTGAGGGGCTGAGCCGCCCCATCATTGGCGACGAACTCTACGGTCACCCCGCCACTCGGCTGTTTTTGCACGCTGCCCAAATCACATTCCGGCATCCCGTCACGGGCGAATGGATGACCTTCAGACGGGCACCCGAGTTTTAAATCTCGCAATACTCAGGCGCCGCTGACAACTGCTGTGCTTGTAGTGGTGGGCTCCATTTACAAAAACAAAGAAGACCCATAACTCCTCACTCCGGCACAGCGGATATTTTCCGTGGATGGTGGAATCAGAAATTGAGGGTTTGTTTTCTCAAGAGGAATGAGAACGGGCATAGACGTTTACTACCTTAAGATAGTAGGAAAATCATGGTCAGGCTTTTGCTCCTTGGAGCAATGTGCCAGAAGCTATGGGGTAGCCTTGGCGAGTAAGCTCGCAGGCCACCCCATAGCTTCTGTCACACACCATAGGTGTCAAGCCTGCCCATGAAGAAAATCTCTACCGCGTAAAATTGCCTTATGGCGTAAAATAGAGCAGCACAAGAGGTCGTTTGTAAGAAAAACATAAAACCGATTTATTCACGAAGGTATAATCCGGCTTTTCTAAACAGCTTGTGAGAAGATTTAGGGGGGGATTGATATATTTTATGCACCTTAGTGCAATTTTATGCCCAAGCAATTTTCGTCACGGACGGGCTTTTCCCCGGTAGGGGTGGGGTTGAAGTTATGGAGGTAGCCGTCGAGCTTGCTCGTAAGGCTATCCCCATCGCTTCAGACCCATAGCTCCGGTAGGAGCGTAAGCTTGGACATGACCATTTTCCTTCCCCTTTACATATAAACTTACCATGAATCCACGGAAAATATCCCTGTGCCTTGAACTTGCGGAACTTGAATCATGAGTCCACTTTAAAATGTAGTATATTTGTAAGCCAGGGTCATTCCTGAAGTTCTTTCAGGCGGCGATGCTGAAACGTATGCGAACATTGGCGGGTCGTAAAAAAT
>Ga0256405_10001482_pt1 | contig 63462 bp, 64 predicted proteins | sample RumenRJG_02DNA_FD_189096 | JGI IMG/M metagenome (GOLD analysis project Ga0256405, IMG submission 189096) | Bovine rumen microbial communities from Lethbridge, Alberta, Canada - RJG_02 | ecosystem: Host-associated > Mammals > Digestive system > Stomach > Rumen | place: Canada: Alberta... | reverse complement strand
CACTTATATCGTTGTTTTCCTCTATGAAATCCATTTTTTGTTTTTTCCATTTGTCCACATTTTGGGCACTTCATTTTACTTTCCATTCTTTTTTTTTATCATTTCTATCCCTCTTTTGCAATGCCAATTTTTTTGTTTTTTCATCTATTTCTTTTTTCTGATTCTCAAAATAATCATCTAATTTAATTTTTTCATATTCTGTTAATCCATTTGCTTGATGTAACGAAAGAACAGATAACAAAATTGACAATTTTCTATTTCTCATTTTATCACCTGATTTTATTATATATTATATTAGATAAAATGTCAATAAGAAATTCAATTTAAGTATTGCTAAAAACGAATAGAAATAGTTAATTTATGAAAATTTATTTCCGTCGTTAGCGACTGGAATAAAGAATTTAATGTCCCCTCTCCACGTCGCAGGAGAAAGTATCTATCTATATTTGCAATATCTATCTAATTTTCAACCATACTTAATTCAAGATCATTATTTAAAACTAAATTTCCTATTTCGAATGTTCCTTTATCAATTATTAAAGAAGATATCTTATCTACCACATTGTCTCTAATTATACTTTCTGTCTTTCTGGCTCCACTTTTATTTGAATCATCTATTTTTTCAACAAGAGAATCCAATGCTCCTTCAGTATAGGAAAAATTCATTCCTTTAGATTTTAAATGAGAAACTAATTCTTTCAGTTTGAGATCTATTATTTGTTTTAAACTATCTTTAGATAAATTATTAAATACAACTATTCCAGAGATTCTTCCTAAAAATTCAGGACGCAAAAACTCAGATAAAGACTTTCTTGCTTTTTCTTCAGTTAGTTCTGATTCATTTTTATCAAATCCCAAAGGATCCATTAATCTATGACTTCCTGCATTAGATGTCATAACAATAATAGTATTTTCAAAGCTAACTAATTTTCCATGAGAGTCATTGATTTTTCCTTCATCTAGAATTTGAAGAAGAATATTCATTATGTCAGGATGAGATTTCTCTATTTCATCAAATAAAACAATAGAATACGGATGCTGTCGAACTTTTTCTGTAATTTGTCCCGCTTCATCATATCCTACATATCCAGGAGGAGATCCTATAATCTTAGAAACTGCATGCTTCTCCATGTACTCAGACATATCTAAACGAATCAAATTGTCAGGAGAATCAAACAATATAGTTGCAAGAGATTTAACAAGAGCGGTCTTTCCTACTCCTGTAGGACCAACGAATATAAATGATGCTGGAGCAGATTTTGGAGATATTCTTGTTCTATTTCTTCTTATAGCAGAGCATAGAGACTTTATAGCTTTGTCTTGTCCCTTGATATGTTTTTTCAATTCAGATTCAAGATTTCTCAACTTTGAAAATTCATTTTCATTAATTTTAGTCGCAGGAACACCAGTCCATAACTCAATGACATGAGCAACATCTTCTTCGGTGACTGATTTTCCTAAAGCTTCAATCTTAATATTATCTATTTCATTTGATATTTTAGCGTATTCTTCTTTAATCTTGCTCAGGAGCTCATAATCTACTTCTTTTTCTGATAATATTTTATCTTGTTTTGTTTTTAGAAATGAAATTTTCTCTTGCAAATTATCATATTGAGACAAATATTTATTATTTAAAGAAGAATATGCACAAGATTCATCTAATAAATCTATAGCCTTGTCAGGTAAAAATCTATCTGTAATATATCGTTCGGACAAGGTAACTATGCGACTTATTAACGTCTCAGGAATAATAACTCTGTGAAAAGATTCATAATATGATTTGATTCCTGATAATAATGATGCGGTTTGATCAATAGAAGGTTCAAGAACTTTAATTTGCTGAAAACGACGTTCTAAAGCAGCATCTTTTTCAATATATTTTCTATATTCTGCAAATGTAGTTGCTCCAATAACTTGAATTTCTCCTCTAGATAATGCAGGTTTCAGAATATTAGCAGCACTCATTGATCCCTCAGAATCTCCAGTTCCCACTAAATTATGAACTTCATCTATAAACAGAATAATGTTTCCATCATTTTTAATCTCATCAACAAGTCCTTTTATTCTGCTTTCAAATTGTCCTCTAAATTGAGTTCCTGCAACAAGAGCAGTTAAATCAAGAAGACATATCTCCTTATTCTTTAGTTTTAAAGGCACATTTCCTGAAGAAATAAGCAGTGCTAATCCTTCAGCAATGGCAGTTTTTCCTACCCCGGGCTCTCCTGTTAAACATGGATTATTTTTAGTTCGTCTAGAAAGAATCTGAATAACTCTATTAATTTCATTCGATCTTCCTATAATTTTGTCCAACTTGTTCTCATTAGCTTTGCGTGAAAGGTTATCACAATACATTTCAATGTATCGCCGTTTAGGATTCTTTTTAGAATGAGAAGATTTTTCGTTTTTGTTATCAGAATGCTTTGCAAAAGGAAAATCTGCAAAGATATTCTTCATAAGTGGCAAAAAAGCAATTCCACCTCCCTGAACATCATTGAACTCTCCAATGCCTCCAATACCTCTAATGTCATCAACAGCAGAAATTATTCCTGCAAGTTGTTCACCCATCTTATCGATATTAGAAATTTCAATTTGTGGATCATCGTTAGTTATTATATTTTGAAGAGATTTAGCATCTATTTTTTGAGCACACTTCATACAGAGTCCTCTAACAGGAGACTCTTTTTCTCCAAGAGAAATAAAAATTACAGCAGGTCTTTTTTTGCAAACCGAGCATAACATCATAATACACTCTCCAAGCTTAGCTTGTTCAAATTCTAATTACTTCTTAGATCGCTTAGCACGAACAATACTGACAAATTCAATTGAATATCTTATCAAAGCGTGGAACATTAGTAAAGCGGTGATGAACATTAATAAGTTGATTAAAAAGTCATTTCTCACTCCCCATAATGCTTGTATGACTACTATCGTTATCAAAGAAAAATAAAAGAATGCAGTTCCTAATTTTCCATACCACTTAGCTTTTATAGTCTTTTTTTTTCTCTTAAAAAGATAAGCTCCAGCAATTAACATACATATTTCTTTAATAATTAAAATAACCATAAATGGAAAAACAGAACGAAATTTCGTGCCTATGCATATCATTATGGATACTAATGTAAGTTTATCTGCTATTGGATCAAGAATTTCTCCAAATTTTGTCTGTTGATTTAAAACTCTCGCTAGAAATCCATCTAAAAAATCAGTTAATCCTGAGAAAATCAAAAATTTCAAAGATTTCATATAATTCTCATTCAAGAAACTAACTACAAATGGATATATCAAAATTATCCTAATTATAGTTAGAAAATTAGGAATATTAAGTACGAATTTATAATTATTTATTTTTTTAAAAAAATTAGAAAATTTTTCTTTTATTTTAGATTTATCAAGCATTTTGAAACATCCATATCTATGGGTATCCTTTCAATTAAATCGCAGGTAAGAGGATTAAAATTATAGAATCTGACAAATATTGATGAACATTGAATAGAATCCTGAGAAAAAATCTTCGGTGGATTATTCCAGTATATCAAAGCAATCTTCAAAAATAAAATGCATCCCCAAATTATGAAAATTCCTTTCAAAACTCCAAGAATAGCTCCTATGAACGAATTAAACTGTGACAAGATTGGAACAGAAAAAATAGAACACGATGACTTGGAAATTTTTCTGAAAATTCCTATCAATATTCCAAAAACAGATGATCCTATTATAAATCTAATAAAATTCAATAAAAAGGGATAAATAATATTGAAAAGAACGTTTCCTGGATTCGATTTTTTAATTATTTTCAACAACGAATCATTATTTACTCCACAAAAATTAAAAATCATAATGATGTAACTAGGAAAAGAATGTATATCGGAAGATATACAAAATTTTGAAAGTTTTTCTATTATTATATCTTTCAAAAGATTATTTAAAAGAAATGAGGAAATACTAAATGATATGAATCCTGATAAAATGATTGCCCCTATGAAACTAACAAAATTCATGACAGGACGAACTACTCCTTTATTCCATCCATTCAAGAAAAAAATAAAGGCAGAAAATACTATAGGAGCATCTAAAATTAAATTTTCAATCAAAATATTCATAATACATCTCTCTGCAATATTCTAAACAGATATATTAACCTTGTCCACAATCTAGTACATTATCTCATTTTGTAATAATAACAACGACAAATATCTTTCTAACATCATCTGAGGGAACTCTCAGATTTTGACAATGGTAAATATAATATTTTATTCTTTTTACTTGTCTCTGTTCTTAGAATCTTTAAAATCATCTATAATTTTCTCAATAGATTCTACAACAAATTTTTGGTTTTCACAAGAGACTGCTCTAAGAGAAAGAATGATTTTACGTTCTCTTTTTGTAAGATCACAAATATTAAGTCCTTTTGAATCATTTTGAGAAATTAGAACATCTGATACAATAGATTTGTTCTCATCTTCAAGCAAATCACTATAAGATACTCTAAATACTTGTGCTATTTTTCTCAGAGTATGCCATGGAGGAATAGTTCTTCCATTTTCATAATAAGTATAAGTAGATCTATCTATTCCAAGACATTTAGCAATTTCTGATTGAGTTAATCCAAGTTTCTCTCTCAAAATTTTTATTTTATCATTTAATTTTTCCATTGTTCCTCATTTTAAATATATGTTCTTTTTAGAATTTGAAGATATAGATATCACATATTTCTTTAAAAGTTTAATTATTGGATTGGAAGTTAAAACATAAGCACGCAATCTCATATTGAAGTTAGAGCACAGAGAATAATTCAAAAGATTTGCCATAAAAGAAAGAAATTTTATATCCATTTGTTCAGTATTAAGATCAAGGTCAACCACCGTCATTCCGGATAATTTTTCTACTTTATCAGGGAAATTTACAAACTGTGATTTTACAACTCCTGAAGAAGATTCTCCAGTGACTAAAACTGATATTTCATCCCCAAAAGGAACGTAACATAAACACGATCCACAAACATTGCAATTTTTATATTTTTTTCTAGAAATCTTCTTTGTCGTTCCCAATAAGTATTTTTCTAATTCATTTAATTGTATCTTGACCGTTGATAAGTCTGTATAATTTTTCGATGACTCATTAGATAAGAGAAGAGTATCTAGGTCACTTATACTTTTTCTAATTAAAGATCTACAAACTTCAGGATCTCTAGATGCTAACTTAACTTCTTTTGATAATTGTTTTATATTATAAAGCAACTTATCAAATTCTGTTTTTCCTTTAAAGAACTGTCTTAATTTAGAAGATTGAAAGGGTTTCAGGATATTTTTTATATTTTTGTATATAGATAAAGCTGTTCCAATATTAATTTGAGAATCATCTACTTTAATAGGATCCTCATTCACAATGTTACATGGAAACAAGTCTAATTTTCCATTATTTATTTTATTTTTTATTATAATCTTATATAAGTAGTCCATATTATCTAATTTCGATAAAGAGTTTCCTATTTTTTTTAAAATTTTTCTAGTCATTCCGCTTGTCTTCTTAGATATTCGAGATAACATATCAACAATCATTGTTCCTGCATTTGCATTTTTAAAAGACATATAAACATATATACTTCCATGAACAAGACTACCAATAGATAAATCAAATTTGGCTAATTCTATTGAGTATCCAGATCCGCAGTCATAAGATTTTTCTTGAGTATTTATTTTAAACGGCAATTTTGAAAAATCAATTTTAAAAAAATCAATTTTATCTGTTGAAATAACTATGTTCAATGAACTATTTGAACCAAGATCCATAATTTGTTTTATCATTATGATTTTTCCTATAATTTTTGTCCCATTAACAGGAATATTATTAAATCTATCAATTGCTTTCTGAATTTCCTCTTTAAGTTGCATTTCTTGTTTATTCTTTAGTTCCAGTGTAGCAGATTCTATTTTTTTAGAAAGTTTTTTCGAAGCCCTAGATTTTTTTCCTTTAGAAGAGTCTGAGGATTTTTGTAACGATTCTTGCTTTATTAATTTTTCTAAATTTGCTTTAAGAGCTTTTATTTCTTTAGAATCTTCATGATTATCTCCAGCCATTAAAACATCCGTATTAATGGAATTATCTATGTCAGATATACACTTTTGTAAATCTTTATAATCATAGATCAAAAAAACCATTAAATCAGATATTCGCTTGAATGTTTTAGAGATATCCGATATTTTTTTATCTTCAAAATATTTTGACTCAAAATCAGAAACACTAAAGCTATTCCAATAACTACAAAAATCATTTATATAAGATATATTATTACTTACTATTTTTTTTACAAATTCAAATTCAGAATAATTATAGTATACTTTATTTACAAAATTCTTTTGTTTTTCTTTATCACTTATGATTCCGCAAAACTTCTTACTTTTATTTAGAGACTTATATAGATTTGAAAAATTAGATTTCAATTTTTTCTCTTGTTGAGTTAATTTTTTACGAACAATGTCTATATCCCTTTTTTTCGAAAAAGCTTCTTTAATTGCAGACAACGCTCTTTGGAACATTGATTTTAATTTTTTTCCAAACGTTTCATATAAGTATGATTTTAATTCTTTGAACTCGCACATATGAGAGTTCAAATTTGAAAAAGCATTTAATAGATTTTCTTTTCGAACTTCTAAATAATCTATTCCTTGGCCAACATACGAATTTTCATTACTTCTATTGTCTATTAGTGCATGCATACTTCTTCTAATGTAATTAATCTGAGCAATACTAAATCGTTTGATTATAGATACATAATCATAATATAAGTTATCTATAATTTTCATAGGGGACTTTTTATCGTTACGAGATATTTCATTTTTTAATATGTATATGTCAGAAATAACGTTGTTTTTGATGATTTTATTAGAAAAATCCTTCATACATTTAATTATATTGGCTTTTCTTCGTGAAATTTGTTTTTTTGCAATTTTATAGTCTTTATATAATTTTTTATACAATTTTGTTACAAAATTTGATTTTCTCCAAGAAGTTTGCTTGTATAATTTTGCAAGATCTTTTCCTAAAATTGCAATATAGTATTTTGCGGAAGAATTATCCGATTTGTTATGATAAAGATGAAAATTTTTAAAATCAATCTCATCAAATTTTGAACTAAATAAGGCTTCGGAAACATTACTGAATGAATTATATAGATCAAAAAGAGATGACTTGATATTGTCATAATCATCTGGGTGAATTTTTTTTGTTATAATTCTTGAGACGATAGCGGAGGATATGTATTTTTTACAATTTTGCAACTTTGGATAAATTATTTTAGATTGATTAATAGGAGAACGATCCAAAGTAGTAAATGTTGTAACACTAATATTTTGCTTTATATCATCATAAAGTTTTTTTAAATCCTTATGACATTTTATAACAAATTTATTTTTAAAAATCCATCCTCTTTGACTATTTAACCTTTTAAGAGCGCTAGAAACAGATTTAAGAGATCCCCAAATTTCCAAAGAATTTTTAGAATTCATTGTCAAACTGGAAAATGGATCAACTTTACGAAATGGTGTTTCAAATATAAGTGAATTTAATTCTCCAAATTTTTTGTAAATCTTAAATATATGATCATTTTTGATACTAATTTGTTCCGTCCCTTTTTTAACATCCACAGAATCAGCAATTTTGCTTGAATTTTGTAAAAATTCCGAAAGAAAATTTTCGATTTTTAATAAATCTTCGCGTATTTTTTCATTTTTTTCTCGTGAATTTTTATTATTCGTTAGTTTTTTCACCACTTCCAACATCCTATTATAATTTTCTTCAGCAGGAATTTTTACATTTTTGGATAGAAGTCCTTTTACCATTTTTTCTATTGTTCCTAAACGAATATCAGACTTAAATTCATCTAAATATTTAGATAAATCTTTTAAGATTATTTCTATTTTTTCATTTTTTTCATATTCTTTACTTTTTTTAAAAAAATTTTTGAAAAATCCATTTTTTATCTGATTCATTGTTTCACCTCTGTGCATATTATACAAAAATTATTATACAAAATCAACTATTGTTACAAATAAAGAAATGAAAAAATATAGATAGATAATCTTGACATCATAAAAAAGATAATTCTTTCTTTGTTAATTATTGAACAAAAAATAATTTATTTAATTTTAATAATATTGTAATTATAATATATTTAACATAGATTATTGCCTTCGATAATGCAAAAAAAGGATCATTTATGATTATTTATATAAGTATTATTTAGTTTAATGCTTAAAATTCAGTTAAGGAGATAAGAGATGGTAACTAAGAAAATCCAGATGAATGTTAGTACACAAAATAATGCTGTAGCTCTGTCTAACACTGGTGAAACCGGATCTCGCTTTCTTGAAGTTTCATTTATTGATTCTGAAAGTAATCCTTTCGATTTATCTGGTAAAAGAGTGATTCTTTATGCTGAAAAGCCAGATAAAATGATAGTTTTTAATGAATGTACAGTTATAGGAGATCCTTCAAATGGAAAAATTCTTGTAGAAATAACTTCACAAATGGCTTGCTCTACTGGAATAGTTAACTGTGAATTTCATGTTATCAAAAATAATTCTGTGATTTTAAAAGTAACAGATTTGAGAATCATATCAAATGAATGTTTATTCAATGAACAACAAATCTTGAGTTCAAATGAATATACCGCTCTTTTAGAGGCATTGCGAAGATCAGATGAAGCATTAGAAACTGCACAAGAGTTAATAGATTCCTATGATTCACGACTACCAGTATCACAAAAAGGTACTTGGACTCCTAGACTTGTTAAACATTTTAGGGAAACCACTTTGCCAAATTATTCGTTTAATCTTTCAGAGGCTTTTTATTACAGGATAGGAAAAATTTGTTATATTTTTGTTAATTTAACAGTAGATATAACAAGTTGTCAAGGAGAAACTATATGTATAGGAGGATTACCATATGTATCTGCGTCTGATATTTTGATCCAACATGTTATTCCAGGGTTAAACTGCGGATTTGTTCCTAGTCCTTCAGGTGAAGGAAGAATATTACCAAATCAGAATTGCTTCTCTGTTATTAAAACAAGTGCAATGGAATATTCTTCTTACTCTGTTGGGGTAGGAATTCTTGATTTTGCTGGATGGTATATTATTAATTCATGTTATTATTAAAGGAGATAAATATGGCGACTAAAACAATTATAGAATTTCTTAACGAAGAAAGTGTTACTATAGTCAAGAAAAATATTATAAATTATGAAGGAAAAGAATATTATATTGGAGATCCCAATAGATGTTCATATATAAATGATGAGCAAGGAAGAGCATTACTAAGTGAACAGGTTTCTGACCCTTATTATTCAGCTATTATGGAAATTTGGGGAGATCATCCTACTGTTTTTCATAAACTAGATAGGAGGTGCTTTTGCTATGATAAACAAAAATATTAAATTTTTAATACCTTTTCTACTTTTATTAACAAGCAATGCAAATTTTCAAGGAATGGAAGAAGAGACTAAATCAATTCCAAAGTCGTTTTCAGTAAATAATTTCAATTATTATTTTAAGCCAGAATCAATTTTAAAACAAAAAGGAGAAAAAAGATTTAATTTAAATAGAGTAACTTTTAATAATATTGTAAAAATTTTATTAGGTGATGAAATAATAGATAAAAATTTAAAAGAATTAGAAAAAAGTCGAAGAAAAACATTCAAAAAGGAGCGGTATCCTAAATTAATCAGTGTAAATGATATATCACCATAAATAAGATATCTCCCTGGTAATATCAGGGAGATTTATTTAAACTATTATCAGTAAATATTGCAAATTAATACAGAATGTCCTCGTCAGTAGTTAAGCGTCTACGATGTTCTTCATCTTATTGTATCACGGCTTAATTAATATTTTTTTCATTGCCATTAAATAACATTTCTATATTAAGTTTGTATTTTTGCCGAGGTGTTCTATTCTTGAAACGCGATTAAATATAGTATTTGTCGATGTATTACTTATTTCTATTTTGTTCAAATATTTTAGTTTATGGCCCTGATACTTGACAAACTTTTGAAAATTGGTAAATTATCTACGTAAGGAATTGGATTTTTCTTCCTTGCATGTATTATTGTTATTTTTTTAAGAGGTGGTGAAACAGATTCCTGCAAGTTTAACTAAATTCTATTTATGAAAGGGTGTATTTATGGGCGATAATGGTCAAGATTTCGGAAAGGTGAGGGCTCTTTTATGGCCTATTCATGGTTTCGAATTAAAAAAGTTTCTTCCGACAAGTCTTCTGATGGCTGCTATTATTTTTGTTTATACGTTAGTTAGGGATTTGAAGGATACATTTATACAGAAATATGCCATTTTAGGAGGAACAGAGCTTATATCTGCTCTTAAGCTGTGGTTTGTTCTTCCTATGGCATTTGTAGTAGTTATTGTGTTTTCCACTTTGGTTAGTAAGTTTGGAATGCGAAAAACATTCTATATAGTGTGTTCATTTTATACGATATTCTTTGCTGTGTTTGCTTGGATTTTATTTCCCAATGCGGATAAAATTCATATGTCGAAAGCTACAATGGAAGCAATGAGAAGTTCATGGCCTAGTTTTACGTATTATATTATTCCGTGTCTAGGAAACTGGGCGTATACTATGTTTTTTATTTTTGCAGAAACATGGGGAACATTAGCTGTTAGCTCCTTATTTTGGTTCTTTGCTAATGAAATTACTAAAAAAACTGAGGTTAAAAGATTCTATGCTTTATATCCTTTGATCGCAAATATTGGAACTATTATTTGTGGAACGTTGATTTCATCTATGTCTAAGGTGAAAGATAGAGCAGTATTTGATCATAATGTTAAGATTTTGGTATCCATTGCTGCTGTATTCTGTATTATAACAATGTTCATATACAATTATATTAACACTGTTGTTTTAAAGGATCCAAAGTTGTTTGATCCTTCAGAAGTTAAGCCAAAGAAGAAAAAAGCTAAGGTTAGCCCTTTAGACGGATTGAAAATTTTAGCTACTTCTCCTTATTTATTCCTTATAGTTTTTCTTCCGTTGTCATATGGAATATCAATAAACTTATATGAAGGAATTTTTAAAGGGCACATGAGAGCAGCTTTACCTGATCCTAGTGCTTATACAGAAATGGCTGGACGTTTATCTCAGGTTACTGGTATTGCAACAATAACTTTGACATTCTTAAGTGTTGGTATGCTTAGAAAGTTTAAATGGAGATTTAATGCATTAGTTACTCCTGTTTCTATGTTGGTTTTAGGTGTAGCATTCTTCTGTCTAATGTTCTATCACAACGGAGGAGGCAAAAAATTTATGGGAATGGATGTTCCTATGTTAGCTGTTTGGATAGGATTGCTAGGAGATGCTGTTGCAAAAGGAATAAAATATTGTCTGTTTGATACTACAAAAAGTATGACATTTAGACCTCTTGATCCTTATACTCAAGCACAAGGACAAGGTGCAGTTGAAGTTATTGGAGGTCGTGGTGGTAAAGCAGGAGGAGCTTTTATAACTTATATTCTTCTTAATGTAATATCAGTTGGTAGTAGTATTTTGTCTCATACAAAGACTTTGTTCATTCTCTTCATATTGTTCTTACTCGCTTGGATATTCTCTATCATGAAATTAAGTGGCATGTATGAACAAAAAGTTAAAGAATCTGAACAAGCCCAAAAAGCTGAGCAGAAATAAAAAAAATTGAGCTCTTAGAGCTCTTTTTTTTTGCTCAATATATTAGATTTGACAATTTTATTTGTATATGATATACTATAATTAGTCGATACAAATCGACGATTTAAATAAAAAGTGAGATGATGAAGATGGAACATGGATATTTTGCAATGAAAGCTGCCGCCTCTTTAGCTGAATCCAGAGTGAGGGACACCATTAAGCGCTATGACTTCCTGAAAAAAATGCCCTCGAACAAAGACGCAATTAATTTGTATAACAATTTGCAAAAATATTACGAGAATAATACTTCATTTAGGAGTAATTTCTGTTCTGTTTGGGAGAAAATTCATGAATCATTAGACATAGACTTGAATGTATCCGACCAAGTACAAAAAGAAAGAGCTGCTATACTAACCGTCATATACGCAAATACCCCGTATTGTCGTAAAAAAGCGAAGAGTGGATTATTAAAGGTAATGCGCAAGACGGGTGGCGCTGCCAAAGCGTATGAGGACTGGTTCTATCAACTAGTAACAGAGTACTCCGAAGAAACAGGGTCAAAAATAAAGAAAAGCTCTATTAAGCCTGTTAAATTCGATACGGTCGAAAATCCAAATGCTCTTTTACCACCGGAAGAGAATGATAAACACAGCATTAATTAAAGGCCATGGCGTGAAGACAACGGTGAGGGGGAAAAAATTAAAAAGTGTCTCCTAAATTGCCCTTCCCTGAAATATAAATTATAATGATAAGAGAATTTGAAGGAGATTATTGGAATTGATTTCAGGGCCTACTATACGGATGAGAAGAAGAATTCTCATAATGTCTATGGTGACTATATTTGTTTTTTTCTCTACATTAATTGTGAGATTGATAAATCTTCAAATTATATCTGGACCATACTTATTTAAGATGGCAACTTCACAGCAGTTGTCGAGTACAAAATTGAGTCCTAAAAGAGGAACCATATATGATAGGAATATGGTTCCATTGGCTGTTAGTTCGAACGTTTGGAATGTTGTTCTTGAACCTAATTATATAAAGGATGATAAAACTCGAGATTTAATATGCAATGGATTACATAAAATTTTGGATATTCCCTTAGATAAGATATATGATCTTTCGAAAAAAAAATCGTCTTATACTATTGTGAAAAAAAAAGTAGAAAAAGATATAAAAGATAAAATAGTAGAGTTTAAAAATGATAATAATATAACGAGTGGAATAAAGTTAATAGAAGATTATAAAAGATATTATCCGAATAATACTCTTGCATCTACTACTTTGGGATTCACAGGAAGTGATGGGCAAGGATTATCAGGAATTGAAAGTTATTATGATAAAGAACTAAAAGGAGAGCCTGGCAAACTTGTATGTGCTAAAAATGCCATAGGAACTGATATGCCTTATGATTATGAGCATATGATTCCATCTGTTAATGGTAAAAATTTAGTGCTAACCATAGATAGTACTATTCAGTCCATATTGGAAAAGTCTTTAAAAGAAGCTATCGAAAAACATGATGTTAGAAACAGGGGAGTAGGAATAGCAATAGATCCTAAAACAGGAGAAATTCTTGCTCTTGCAGTTGAAAAAGGATTTGATCCTAATAATCCATTTGAGTTATATGATCAGAATGATGTTCAGATAGTGAATAATACTCCTGAGGAAGATAAGCAAAAAGTTAAATCTGAATTACTTTCGAAGCAATGGAGAAACAAATCTATAAGTGATAATTATTATCCTGGATCAGTTTTTAAATCTGTTGTTGCAGCAATGGGATTAGAACTTGATCTTGTAAATGAAGAATCTTCTTTTAATTGTTCAGGAGGAATTCAAGTAAATGAAAGATATATAAAATGTCATAAAAGAATAGGGCATGGACCATTGAATTTTGCGGAAGCATTTTGTAGTTCATGTAATCCTGTTTTTATTTCTTTGGGACAAAAAATAGGAGCATATAATTTCTTAAATTTCTATAAGTTGTTCGGATTTAGTGAAAAAACTGGAATAGATCTTCCTGGAGAGACAAAAGATATATTCTTTAATGAATTATCTCCTGTGAACTTAGCTGTAGCATCTATTGGACAAAATTTCGGGATAACTGCTATGCAAATGGCTATGGCAGATTGTGCCATTGCCAATGGAGGAAATCTTGTTGTTCCCCATGTAGTCAAAGAAATCTTAGATGATGAAGGAAAGATAGTTAAATCATTTTCTCCAAAAGTTAAAAGATCAGTTATTTCTCCTGATGCTGCCAAAAGAGTATCTGATATGATGGCTCGAAATGTAACTTCTATAGGATATAAAAATGCATATGTTCCTGGAATTCGTGCAGCTGCAAAAACAGGAACCGCTGAAAAAAAGGGAAAAATGTTAGTTCCAGGAGAAAAAGATTATATTTCATCTTGTTGCGGATTTGCTCCTGCAGAGGATCCTAAAATTTTGGTTCTTGTTTATCTTGACACTCCTAAGGGTGGACAATACTACGGAGGAGCTATTGCCGCTCCTATATTTTCTCAAGTCATGCAAGAAATTGCTCCTTATTTAGGAATAATTCCTCAATATACAGAAGAAGAAATGAAAGAATATGGAATAGATGTTCCAAATTTAGTGGGTAAAAAAGTCGAATCTGCTAAAAACGATTGTATCAGTCTCGGATTAAAACCTGTTATAATGGGAAAAGGATCATCTATTATTTCTCAACTTCCTAAAGTAGGGGAGAAAATCGAAAAATATAAATCTATTATTTTGTATACAGATGATAGTAGAGAAGAAAAAATTCAAATTCCTAATTTTATCGGAATGACTAAATCTGAAGCAGTTAAAATCATTGAATCTATGGGATTAACCGTTTCTGTTTCGGGGTCATCAAATGATAATAGTATAGTTTCTTCTCAGTCTCCTAATGAATCTCAAATTGTTGAAAAAGGTTCAACAGTAAGTATAACATTAAAAGATCAAACAAATTAAGGAGTTTAAATGGAAAATTTCTATATAATTTTAACTTTTTTTGTCTCATTAGTATTGACTGCATTAATGGGAAAGGTTTTGATTCCGTCATTAATAAAATTTAAGTTTGGGCAAACAATATTGAAGATAGGTCCATCATGGCATATGAAAAAACAAGGAACTCCTACCATGGGTGGATTAATGTTTATATTTGGAATTTTATTTTCTCTCATAATATGTACTTTACTTTATAATATCAAATACTCAAGCTTAGGATTTCAGTATTCTGAAACTCCATTGATGAATTGTAAAATTATTTCAGGATTAATTATGGCATTTGGATTTGGAATGATAGGATTTATAGATGATTTTATAAAGGTTAAAAGAGGAAAAAATCTCGGACTAAATGCAAAACAGAAACTTATATTGCAATTTTTAATAGCATCTATGTTTCTGGGATCAATTTATTTATCAGAATCACTTTATTGTGGAAGTCCAAAAACTTTTATAAAGGTTCCTTTCTTTGGATCTTTAAATTTTGATTTGTTTTATTGGATATTTTCTGCATTTGTTATTGTAGGTATAGTTAATGCTGTTAATTTGAATGATGGAATAGATGGATTATGTGGAAGCATTAGTGCGGTCGTAGCATTAGGATTCTTGTTTGTCTCTCAATTGTTTAATATGCAAGGAATGGGATTTATTGCATCTGCTATGTTTGGAGGATGTATAGGATTTTTAATATGGAATTTTCATCCTGCGAAAGTTTTTATGGGAGATACAGGATCTCTTTTTCTTGGAGGATTAATATGTGCTCTTGGATATATTTATGGAAGTGTATCATTGCTAATATTATTTGCGTTTACATATATATTAGAAATGTTTTCAGTCATACTCCAAGTTGTTTATTTCAAAATTTCAAAAGGAAAACGACTTTTCAGAATGAGTCCTATTCATCATCATTTTGAAATGATAGGATTTTCAGAAAAAAAGATATCTATACTTTTTAGTATTGCTACTTTTATATTTGTTTGCATTGGAATATTAGCTCTTGTAACAAATCAAATTTAGTTTGAGGAGATTCAATTGTTTAAAAAAAAAAATCAAAATTCAAGAATAATAAAACAAAAAGAACAAAGACAAAAAAAAATTATTAACTTTGAAAAAATTAAATCTGCATCAGTTAAATCTGGAATGGATCTTCCATTTTTAGTTTTAGTGTTTCTTCTTGTCTCTATAGGATTAGTTATGATGTTTTCAGCTAGTTATCCGAATGCTTTTTACTTACATCATGGAGATAGTTTCTTTTTCATAAGAAATCAATCTATTTTTGCGGTCGCAGGATTGATTCTAATGATTGTTATATCTAAGTTTGATTATAGAAATTTGAAAATATTTCATATTCCTATATTAGTTGTTTCATTTATCCTTTTGCTGTTAGTGTTTGCTATGAAACCCATAAATGGAGCTCGAAGATGGATACAAATAGGTCCTATAGGATTTCAACCCTCTGAAATCACAAAATTTTCTCTTATTTTATCATTTGCTACTATTATAGATAAAAATTTCAATAAAATGGGAACATTTAAGCATGGAATTCTTCCATTTTTAATGATTCTTATTCCTTCTATAGCTCTTTTAGCTCTTGAACCTCATTTATCATGTACTGTGATAGTAATTATGTTGGCTGCTATGATGCTCTTCATAGGAGGAATAAAATTACGATGGTTTGCATATGTTTTGGTTCCTATTTTGTTATTTTTAGCATATATAGTATTGTTCACGGATAAACTTTCTCATGCAAACAGTAGAATATCAGGATGGTTGGATCCATTTAATTCTTCAAATAGCGCAGATACTTGGCAAACTAGACAAAGTTTATATGCTATAGGATCAGGAGGAATTTTTGGATTAGGATTAGGAAATTCTAGACAGAAATATTTGTTTCTTCCTGAACCTTACAACGATTTTATATTTGCGGTCATTTGTGAAGAACTAGGATTCATCGGAGCAGTTGTAGTATTATTAATATTTGCTTCATTAATTTGGAGAGGAGTAGTTATTTCTATAAGAGCAAAAGATAGATTCGGAACTTTATTAGGATTAGGATTAACCATGCAGGTAGGAATGCAGATGATCTTGAATATATCTGTAGTTACGAATACAATTCCGAACACGGGAATAAGTTTACCATTTTTTAGTTATGGAGGAACTTCTCTTTTAATGCTTTTAGCTCAAATGGGAATATTGCTTTCTATATCTAAAAATGCAAATCTTGAAAAGAGTTGATAATTATGAGAATAATTTTAGTTGGTGGAGGAACCTCAGGTCATATAAATCCTGCATTAAACATTGCAGAATATATAAAATCTGTAGATAAAAATTCTGAAATTCTTTATGTAGGATCAAAATCTGGTATGGAAGTAGAATTGTCTAAATCTGCTTCTCTTGACTTTGAAGGAATCACAGTTTCAGGATTTTCTCGAAAATGTAATTTGGAATCTGTTAAAAAAAATATAATATCTATTAAGAATATTATCATTTCTTCATTTGAATCAAGAAAAATTTTAAAAAGATTTAATCCTGATGTATGTATTGGAACAGGTGGATATGTTATGGGATCATTCTTATATTCTGCATATCTTTTAGGAATTCCATTTGTTATTCAAGAACAGAATTCTATACCTGGACTTACTACGAAAATTTTAGCTAGATATGCAAAGTCTATATTTTTAGGAAATGAAGATGCACAAAAATATCTTAAAAATAAAAATTGCATAGTTACTGGAAACCCAATTAAATCTAATTTTCATTCTATTTCAAAAGAAGAAGCAAAACGAAATCTTGGAATTAATAATAATCTTCCTGTTATTCTATCTTTTGGAGGAAGTTTAGGATCTTCTGTTATAAATAATATTATCCTAGAAGTTATGAATACTAAAAGATACAATCATATTCATGGATATGGTAAAAACAACAAAGATTTCAAATGTAATTTTAATGATTATCCTCTTGTGAAAGAATATATAGATAATATGCCAGAGTGTATGGCTGCGTGTGATTTAATAATATGCAGATCAGGAGCTATGACTCTTAGTGAACTTGCAACGTTAGGAAAACCTGCTATATTAATTCCTTCTCCTAATGTCACAAATAATCATCAATACCACAATGCAATATCATATTCAAAAAAATATACCGCATCAGTAATTCAAGAAAAAGATCTAACATCACAAAAATTAATCTCAGAAATTGAAAATCTCTTATCTTGCAAAAATATTATAAGTCCTATGATTAACAATGCTTGTGAACAAATTTGGAATAATTTAGTATCCAGTTACCCAACAACATGTAGTTAAATTTTTTCATTAGTTTTTTATTGCATTTGCATACAAACTGACTTAATTATAAATATTTTTTTCATGATTGTGTTTAGATTTTCAGTATCAGAGCAGATTCCGTCGAGTGTTTTGTAAAATCTACTTTTAAATCCAGATGTTTGGTACCATTGGTATGATAATTCTTTAAGTTTGTTAATTATAAGTTTGTCATTTTTTTCTTCGTTTTTTAATACAGCGTATTCGTTAAGTAATGTGTCCAAATTTTTTTTGATGTCAGTTGTCTTGAGATTGCTTACCTCTATAAGGTGTTTGTAAAGTTCTTCTTCAGTCACATGTACGTACTCTTCAAATAAAGTTCGAATTTTTCTTGCCGTGAGTAATGGAACTCCCTTGTATTCCAGCGTACTCTCGACTGTAAAACTTCCAATATCGATTTGGTGGTTGTAGTAGTTAGGATATTTTTTTTCTAAATCATCAAGTAAATAATTAATTAATCCGTTTATGAATTTTTTATAAGGCCCTTGTTTGATGTGTTCGTCGTTCCATGGAACGATTTTGTTACAGAACTCTTTAAATTCCTTAAAAATGTTACAGTCGTGAATCCAATCCGTTCTGATCCGCACTTGTCTATAACTTTTGATGGATGCGTCTGTCGCTTCGGTAGGTTGAGGTATGTAATTTTTATTTTTTTTAAGTTTTTTAAGTATATTTTTATATAGTTTGTATCTTGCCGTTTCTGTCGTGAGTAATTTAGAATTTTGCGGTCCAAACCATGAGTCTGATTTTATTTGCTTTGTGAATTTTGTCCACTCTTTAATTCTTTCCTCTATGTATGCGTAAAAATTTCTTGCTAAAGCTTCCCTTGATATATTTTCCCCATTCAATACTTTATTTATATTTTTATTTAATTCTTCCTTCGCTTTGCCCATGCATATCACCTCATTTATCTTTAACCTCTCCCTGATATTGTACAGTATATCAAATTAAAAGTCAAGTTATTGTGCAAAGCAAACCAATTATTTAGCCTGAATGATTATATCACATTTGAATTTTCGTTCTACTGATTTTTCTATTCTTGATACTATGTCGTTAATTTGATCTGATTTAAAATCGGGAGAAATGTATACTCTCATTGATATAGCGCTTCTGTGAGGACCATAGTTGTGGACTGATATTTCTTCTATTTCGTTTATTTCTTGATTTTCCAGAACGAAGTCTGAAATTTGTTTGATAAATTTTTCATCAGGAGCTTTTCCCATCAATGGTCCAAAGGATTCTCTTAGTGTATTGCTTCCTGTTGCTATTATGAATATGGATACTATTAGTCCTGCATATGGATCAACATATATGTTGGAGAAATGAGAAATAAAGAATCCGATGAGAACTGTAGATGTAGCTATTGCGTCAGATAATCCGTCTCGCGCAGTAGCTATCAGGGTTAGTGAATTTATTTTTTTACCAATAAATAGATCAAATCTCCACATGAAGATTTTTAATAACACTGATGAAATCAATATTATAATTGATATAGAGTCAAATCCCAATTTTTCAGGATTAAATATTTTTTCTACAGAAGATTTAACAAATCCTAATCCTGTTATAATTATAGCTATCGAAACTATTAAGCTCGATACATATTCTATTCTACCGTGTCCAAAAGGATGGTCTTTATCAGCAGGATTTGATGCTATTTTGAAACATAAAAGAGTGATTATAGATGATCCAGCATCTGATAAATTATTAAATGCATCAGCAGTAGCAGCAACAGATGAAGATAATATTCCTACAATTAATTTTGAAATGAATAACAGTAAATTTAAAGATATCCCAGCTATTCCGCTGATCATTCCAAATTTAGTACGAACCTGAGGATCAGATGCATTCTGGTTTTTCCATATCAATTTTTCAAAAAGCATCTATTTCTCCTAGAATGTTTACCAACAGTATACTCTATTTTTTCTCTTGTTGCCAATAACAAATCAGGAAGTCTTTTTGATTTTATTCTTGGGAACATCCAAAAATAAGGTTAAACCATTTGCTTCGTATATAGTAATTCCCCAATTAGAATCTGTTTTTATATTGGATATATCATTCAATTTTAATTCTAAATCATTTGCTTTTGCATATACTTTCAACCCATTTTTTAAATGTTGATTAGAAAATTCTAATACTAGTGTTCCTTGTTTTTTCTGAATCACAAAATTATTAGGAGTTTTGATATTTTCCCCAAATGTTATAGTTCGTTTTTGGTCTCCATCATCTTTAAATATTTGTGTAGATTTATACAAATGAATAACATCAGGTTGAAACTCCTTATTTAAACATGGAATAGAATCATTGCTTATGGTAATGGAATCTGGTATTAAGGCATTTGCCATAATGCATTGGTAGGAGTTTGTTATTCCGGGCTCTTTTGAAGATTCTAATAAGTCTTTAGATTTTCTTATATCGGTCTTATATCTATATCTTAAAATAGATTTAGTGGTCGGCCAAGCTTTTGTTATCAATGTATGAGCACCCAAACCAGATAGACCTAATATAGCTACGCCGGCAGCAGTTTTTAAATTTTTGAACTTTTCTTCAGGATTTCCAGACAAAGGGTTTTTAGTGCCACTTTGAACGGATGTTTTTTTTAAACGCTGTTCCCAATTACTTCTCCTTTTTAAATTTGATTGATAAGAATCAGTTAATCCTTCATCTGATTGACTTTTCATGTCAAATTTTTCTACCGTTAAATCATTATTGGTTATATAAGAATTCGCATTTATTGACGCATCATGTAAATTATCTAAGGGCTGAGAATCATACAACTTAGGGACTTGTTTTTCAGGAGCACCTACATTTAGATCGTTATTGTTATTATAATTATCACTATTTATTAACTCACTGTTTGAACTACTTAGCTGACTAACATCTTTTGCATTAGTAGAAGTTCCTATATTCAAACATGACAAAGATGCAAGAATAGAATAAAGTTTTTTTTTACCATTTTTCATACCGACACCTCCTGACATAAAACAAATTCAAAATCTTAATCTCATTATATATAATCTTCATTTGTTTGTCAATGGAAATAGAAGCAAAGGACTGTGTTCTAAAGTAGTTGAGTAATTTTGGAATTTGGAAAGTGTAAAGTATAATGCTAACAAATCCTCTCCATCAACATCGGAGAGTGATCTTTTTTGTCTTTTTTGTGCACGATTAAATGATAAGCTAATAAATTATTTTAATTAAATTTTAATCTTTATATTCACTATCAGAACCATTTTCATTAATGTTATTATCTACATTACACCTAAGTTCAAAAATAGCTTTTGCGTTTTCAAATTACTTTAGAACATGATCAAATATTTGTAATATAAATATACTTGAGGTGAGAGAAATGGTAAAAATAAAGTATACATCGCGAAAATGAGGATATAGTAAAGATGGGGTAGAGGTAGCAAAAAATGGCAGTATTCCTGTTTTCGATTTTTAGTTTCAACTTAAATATATTTTTTGTTTATACATGAACAAAAAAACTTATTGACAAGTAAAAAGATTGATGATACAATGCCCTTATAATATTTTATGTATAAGGAGTATTTATGTACTGTCGTAATTTTTTTAAATTTGCTTTTGTTTGTTCTGCATTTCAAATGCTATGTGGTGGATTATCAGTTATAGCGCTTTCGGATAATTCCGATACTAAAATTGTTGATCCTCAATATATTGAAAGTAAGGAATCAAAAGATTCTGTTGTCGGTAAATCCGAAGCATTGGAAATCATTGATTCTGATGAGAAAAATTCGGATGATGATGAAAATTTAGTTGAAATTTCTATGTTACCTAATGGCCAACTAGTTAAGGAGATAAAAATACAGATTTATCTTGAGGGTTCTGAGAATGCTGAAAAGTCAGTAGATTTTAAGGATTTTGAGAACACTGAAAGTAAGTCTTCAGTCGATTCTGTGAATTCTAAGCCTTTAAATGGTCTTGATGAATCTCTTGTACAGGTTATGAAAAATCGTATTCAAGAAAGAAAAAATGCTATTGTGTCTATGTTAGGCGCTTTGAGAGATTCATTAAATAGAACGTATCGACAAGGTGATTCTAAAGAAAAATCGTTGTTAGATTTCTTGAAATCTTGTGAACTGACGATGAAAATAGTAACAGATGCTACAGATAGTAATCAAAAAACTTTACAAATGGATTTAAAATCTCCTGCACCTGTTAATGATACAATTTTGTTAGAAAAGACATCTTTGGATGAGAAAAACAACCGCTTTATAGAAATAAATTTGAAAAATTGCTAATTTATGGAAACTTTTTCTTTTCCTGAAGATTTAAAAAAGATAAATGATATTAATGAATTAAATAATTTATCATTTAAAATTAGGAATAAGATAATATCCATTGTATCCAAGAACGGGGGGCATTTGTCCTCCAATCTTGGATCTGTTGAGGCAACTATTTCTATGTTAAAAGTCTTCGGAGAAAAAGATGATTGCATTGTATGGGATGTGGGCCATCAGTGTTATACATATAAGATTTTAACTGGAAGAAATTTAGAATCTATCAGGACAAAGGGTGGATTATCCGGATTCACTAGCCAAGATGAAAGTTGTTATGATAAATTTAAATCAGGCCATGCAGGAAATTCAATTTCTTTAGCATTGGGATTATCAGAATATAAAATCAAAGAGAAAAAAAATGGAAAGGTTGTAGTATTCATAGGAGATGGGGCTATGACGTGTGGGCTTGCATATGAAGGGTTGAACAATGCATGCTTTGCGAATAGTTTGATAATAATATTAAATGATAATTCAATGTCTATTTCAAAAAATGTAGGATCAATTTCAAAATATTTATCTAAAATTAGAACTAATGATTTATATTTAAATTTGAAATTTAACATAAAATATTTTTTGGATAAAGTACCTATTTTAGGGAAAAAAATAAGTAATAGATTTTCAGACTTAAATTTTAAATTAAGATCTTTGGTATTTAATAAGGGCAGCTTATTTGAAAATCTCGGGTTCAGGTATTATGGTCCTGTTGATGGACATAATATTTTTGAAATGATGAATGTAATGAAAATAGCGAAGAGGTCTAATTTTCCTGTTCTTATACATATAGTTTCTAAAAAGGGCAAGGGATATCTGCCTGCGGAATTGAATCCTGAAAAATTTCATGGAGTTGCGAAGTCTAATAATAAAATTAAAAAGTCGAGAAGTTTTTCTAATGAATTTGGAAGAATTATATGTGATTTTGCTTCAAAAAATGATAAAATTTATGCTATAACTGCAGCAATGAAGGAAGGAGTGAAATTAACCGATTTTTCTCAAAAATTTTCAGAAAGATTTTGTGATGTGGGAATAGCGGAATCTCATGCTGTTTCGTTTGCTGCTGGCCTTTCTGCTGCTGGATATCTTCCTGTTTTTGCAGTTTATTCTACGTTTTTGCAAAGAAGTTTTGATCAAATTATTCATGATGTGCTAATGCAAAATTTAAAAATCATTTTAGCAATTGACAGAGCAGGATTAATAGGAGAGGATGGAGAGTCACATCAAGGAATTTTTGATGTTCCGATGTTGAACTCTGCTCCTGGAATTGTATGTTATTCTCCATCATTTTTATCTGAAATGGAAAATTGTTTTAATATTGCTTTATCATGTGAAAATTTAATAGCAATAAGATATCCAAAAGGTTCAGATTTTTTTAAACCTAATTGGATAAAAAACGAAATAAATGATTTTGAATTTTATGGAAATAGTAAAAAAACATTGATTATCACGTATGGAAGGATTTTTTCATTTGCTTGTCAGATGTTAGAAAACTTTCCTGAACAAATTAGTATTTTAAAATTAACTAAAATAATACCATTAAGTGTTGAGTGCATTTTAAAATCGTGTGAATATGAAAAAATTTTATTTTTTGAAGAATCATATAAATCTGGATCGATTTCAGATAAATTTGCGTCTTTGCTTTTACAAAATAAATATAAAGGAATTTTTAAATCAGTGGCAATAGATGGATTTATCAAACATGCAACGGTAGATGAGCAATTACATGAATGCATGCTTGATTTTCAAAGCATGAAATCATTTTATCTGTCACAATTTAGTTGAGAATTAATTTGGAGGATATTGTGAATTTTTTTTGGATTATTTTAACTTCATTAACTTCTTATTTAATCGGATCCGCTAATTTTTCTATTATAATTTCAAAATTTTATAAAAAAGATATTAGAAATATGGGGAGTGGCAATGCTGGATTTTCCAATGTACTAAGATCATTTGGGATACTTTTTTCTATTTTAACTTTTATTGGTGATTTTATCAAAGGAGTTTTGTCTATTTATTTAAGCAAAATTTTGTTAAGTAAATGTGATATCACTAATGAGACAACGTTTTTGGTTTTAGTTGGATTTTTCTGTTGTCTAGGACATATGTATCCTTTCTTTTTCCAATTCAAAGGAGGAAAAGGAATTTTAACAGCTTGGGCATTTAATTTGTTAATAAGTTGGAAAATATTTTTGACTTTAATTATAGTTTTTTTAATAATATTTTTGATTTTTAAGATTATTTCATTAGCATCCATTTCTGCCGCAGTGATTTATCCAATTTCTACTTTAATTTTCACAAATAGTATTTCGTCATTTGCAATATCATTAGTTTTGTCAGCTATAATCATCATCAAACATAAATCAAATATAAAAAGATTAATAGAAGGAAAAGAAAATAAAATTTCCATAAAAAATAAATAGTCAGATTATAAACTCAGAATTGTTATTTTCCAATTTATCATCTGTAAATATTAATTTAGATAGTACTCCTGAATAAATTTCTTCTAGATTCTTATAAAAATTCCGTTTTATACTTAGAGCACTTTCAGCGTCTGGAGCAAAAACTGATAGATTCATCAAGTCAAATGCTCCTCCCGAAACCGAACATTTAATTAGATATCCTGAAGATATTTTTTCTATTTTGACATCATTCTCGTTTATATTTTTTATCATTTTAATATATTCTAATATTTTGTTAATTGCTTTGTTTTTTATATTTTGTGAAATAGATTCACTTAGACTATCGAGAACGAGAAGTCCTTTGTCAGTAATGTGAATTATGTTTTTCGAATCAGAATCAAGTATACCATTGTTAAGCAGATCAGAAAACGAACTGTTTAGCTCAAAAAAATTGGCAATTTTAGCATTTTGGAGACAAAAAATCACTATATCTTTCGTCAAAGGAATATCAATATTTGCAAATATGTGACAAATTAAAATTTTTATATCTTCTTTTTCTTTTAAATATTCAAAATTATTCATAATACACCTTGATTTTTTTAATATTTTTTGCTATAATAATTTACGTTGAATCAAATTGATTTTCAATAATAATTTCTACTGCAAAATCTTTAACTTTATTTTGAATAAAATAATCAATTGATTTAATAACCTCTTTCGATTTATTTTTATTGGACCAAACAACAAATCGCGCAATGGACTCACCTTCGTCAATGCTCAAAAATGTCATTTTAGGAGGAGGAGATTCGATAATATCCCCGATGTATAAGAAAATATACCTCTCAAGCATATTTTTCATATTTTGCAACTTTTTTTGGTGAATTTCAATATTTTTAGACTTGCTTTTCACTTTCAAAATCAAATTTATAGGATGAACGTCTAGAGCACCGCGCCGAAAAATAGGTTCCGTGGTCAATTTTACATTAGGAATTAAAACAGTTTTTTTATCTTCTGTTAATAAAGTTGTAAATAAATATCCGATTTGAACAACTTTTCCTTTGGCAGAATTGACTTCTATATAGTCTCCGATATGAATTGATTTTGATAATATTATAAATAATCCTGAAACTAAATTTGAAACATTGTCTTTTAAAACTACCATTATTGCTACAATTGAGGCCCACAATGGAGTTAAAACTGCAAAGATATTTTTCCAAATGTCTATTTTAAATAAGTTCAAAACTGATAAAGTTATTAAAAGATATATTATAAATCTTATTAAGTGATTGCACAAATTTGCAACATTTGAATCTATATTAGATTTTTGCCAAAATATAGCTAATACTTTATTTGCTTTTTTTAAAGCTAAAGTCCCTAAAAAAACAATAAACAACGAAATTAATATACTCTTCCCATATTTTAAAATAAAATCTAATGTAAAAAAGCTTAAATCCACTAAGAGGTCTCCTTTTGTGAGCTTCTATAACTATATCACATTTATGATTTAAATGCTAATAAGATATTTTTTGAAAAGGAGTAAAAATAAAAAAATGAACGAAATTGAAATGAATTCAAATTTGAAATTAAAAATACAAATGGATGAAGAAATTATTTGTGGCCAAAAAATGAATGTAAAAATTACGTCGAAACCTGATTCTGATTTGACTTTAAATGATCTTAATATAGACGTTTTTATCAGCAAAGATATGTTTCGATTTATAAAGAAAAATTTTAATTCTGATATTTTTAAAGTTAAAGTTGAAAAATTAGACAACAACATCATTAAAATAAATTTTAAATTAAAAGAACAAATTAATTTGAACGAAAATCAAGAAGATGAACTTTTAAATTTCGATCTGAATGTGAAGAAAAGAGTTTCAATAAATGACTCTGATATAATATTTAAAATTAAAATAGATGAAAATGAGGAAGAATTTATAAAACATGTTTTAGTAAAGAATGACTCAGAGAAAGAAAATGTTCATAAAATTAAAGATATTAATGTAAAAAGCAATTTTCAAGATCAAAAAATTCAATTTGATGAAAATATTAAAAACTATAAAATAACTGTTCCACATGACCAACAATATATAGATTTTGAATTATGTGAATCATTCAATGATTCAGAAATAGTTAAATCAAAATGTGTGAAATTAAGAAAGGCAGGATCTTCTACTTTAATAAAAGCAGGAGATTATAAAATCGAAGTGTGCAGACTTGAAAATCCGGAGAAATCTAGTAATACCAACAAATCCAAGAAATCTAAAAAAACATCGAAGAAAGCAAAGAAAAATACTACGAAAAGAAATAAGAAAAATCATGCAAAGAAAAATACAAAGTCCACAACTAAGAATTCTAAAATTAAAAATTTAAACAGTGAAATAAAAGAAATATTGGATAATGACGGCAATGATGAAAGTGATGAAATAGATGTTTTTGATGATTCAGAAGAAAAAAACAACAACAAAATTTCATCTGTTAAAAAAGAAACAATTAATACAGAAAACAAAAATAATTCAAAAATTTTAATAGGATCATGTATAATTTCTTTGATTTTAATAGGGGTATGTGGATTCTTATGGAAAAAAAGAAAAAATAAGAATTGATTTTTAAGTTTTTAGATGATATAATACAACCTTTAGGGTAGGAGGTAGGCTGTGGAAAGATATAAGACTCCATCTGCTGTTTATTTAATGCTAATTAAGGGTGATGATATTTTACTTCAAAAGCGTGCAGGAAAAAAATGGGGAAGTGGATGGTATGATGTATCTGCTTCGGGACATGTAGAAAAAAATGAATCCATGCGCACTGCTATTTGTAGAGAAACAAAAGAGGAAATCAACGTTGAAATTTCTCCTGAAGATTTGGAATTTGTCTGTTTAATGCATAATCATTTTGAAAATATTAACTATTATAATGGATATTTTAAGCCTAAGAAATGGAAGGGTACTTCCAAAATAAATGAGCCTGATAAATGTTCCGATCTTATATGGGTGAATATAGATAACTTACCATCTAATATTCTGCCTGATAGAAAGTTAGCTATAGAAAATTATAAAAATAACATTAAATATAGTGAATTTGGTTGGAATAATGATTGACGTAGATAAAATTTTATATAAATGTACGGAACAGTTTGAATATATAGACTATGTTTGTGAAAAAAATTCATTGAAGGTACTAGAATCATTTAGAAGAAATAAGGTTGAAGAATGTCATTTTGCACCATCTAATGGATACGGATATGGAAATGTTGGAAGAGACACTTTGAATCAAGTTTTTGCAGATTCTTTAGGATTTGAATCTGCATTGGTCAATGCTAATTTTGTAAGTGGTACCCATGCCATATCTACTGCATTATTTGGAGTAGCAAAACCTGGAGATTCTATTCTTTTTATAACTGGCACTCCATATGATACATTGGATAAAGTGATAAATGGCACAAGATGCGGATCATTGAATGATTTTGGAATAAAATCCATTATACGAGACTATAAAACAGATGATATTAATATCGAATTAGAAAAAAAACCGAATATAGTATATATCCAACGTTCAAGAGGATATTCATTAAGAAGCTCTTTAAGAATATGTGAAATTAACAAGTTGATATCTAAAGTAAGAAGTATTTCTCCTGAAAGCATAATAATTGTAGACAATTGCTATGGAGAATTTGTAGAAGAATTAGAACCAGACGCAGATTTAATAGTGGGATCTTTGATAAAGAATCCAGGAGCAGGAATTGCTCCATCAGGGGGATATATATCAGGGAAAAGAAATTTAGTTTCTCTATGTGAACAACGATTATTGGCTCCAGGATTAAAAGATATTGGATCTTCTACATACAATAGAGAATTGTTCATGGGATTATTTTACGCTCCCTTGGCAGTTAGAGAATCTCTTAAATCTGCAGTATTTGCATCTGCTCTTTTTGAAGAAGCTGGATTTGAAGTTTTCCCAAAATTTAACGAAGTAAGAGCAGATATAGTTTCCTCTATAAATTTGAGATCTGAAGAAAATTTAAAAATATTCTGTAAGTCTATTCAAGAATTTTCTCCAGTAGATTCGTTTCTAACTCCTGAGCCTTGGAGAATGCCAGGATATTCTCATGATGTCATAATGGCAGCAGGAGGATTTATTTCTGGATCATCCATAGAATTGTCAGCAGATGCTCCTGTGAGAGAACCATATACAGTGTGGTTCCAAGGAGGAACGAATTTTTATTTAGCAAAATATGCATTAACTAATGCATATATTAGAATCAAAAAGATTTAAAATTTCACACGTTGTCCTTCAAAAAGAATAGTACCGTCGGGACTTGTTATTATATATTTGAAATTTTTATTCGCATGAAATTCTTTAATTATGTCAATTTCTGGACGATTATCAAGACAACACCCCAACTTAGCAAAAAGCCAACTAGCAGCTCCTGCTTCAGTTCCTTCTTCGTTAAGTTCGATGAATGCTTTATGGAAAATTTTTGACACATATTGAGGTATACTACATATGCCAGGTAAGGGTTCCTGACTTGGATCAAATATTTTTTTGATTCTTAAGTTATTTTTGCAATAGCTAGTCAATTCTTGCGAATATTCATCTTTGAATTTTGGAATTTTTATATCTACTTTCACATTAACTTTTGTGTTTTTTTTGATTTCTTCAGAAATTTCATTCGTAGGATCATAATTTTCCATCAATGTTCCAATATTTTTTAAATCATTGTTTGTTATATCATTTAAAGATTTTTCTTCTTGTGGGACAAAAAAGTATATATGACACCCATTAATATAATCTAGACGCAAAGATTTGAAATTATCATTTTCATAATAATCGTTATCATATTTGCGAAAATTGTTCATAATTTTCGTTTTTGTTTTAGATCCATCTTGATTTAAAAAATCCTCTTCTTTTGTTTTTTCTTCTTTAAAAGGATTTACAAAATCAGATTTAAAATAAATAGTATTAACAAGCGCGTTGTCGAATTTTTCTCCTGAAGGTATTAAACCTTGGATTTTATTTTTGGTCTTATCTGCAACCCAATCATTTATTTTTTGATCTCCTTCTCCATTTTTAAAACTTCCTGCAGTAGCTTTAAACACAGATTCAACTAATTTTTTATAATTATCGTTGAATTTAAATCCAGGAACTTCTTTAATCCATATAGAATTATTTATCTCGACCGGATTTGAAATTTTAATTTTTTTATCTTTCCATACCTGTCCAACATATCCCAATTTTCTTTCGTCAGTCATACATTCTTTAGCCCATGCATTAGCTTGTTCTATAGATTTGAAACCATAACAATCTAAAATTTCTTTTTGAGCATCAGGAGAAGTTCCGTTAGCAGCTAACAACAAAGCTAATTTAACACTATGACGGCTATATATGGAATTTTCGTTAAATAGTGAATCATCTTTTTCTGAATTTTCCATCTTAGATTCAGATAAAGAAATAGACTGATTATTGTCTGATCCTTTTGCAAAAGGAGTCATTAAAGACAATGCACTTAACAATGCCAATTTTTTGTTGATTTTTTTCATTTTAATCACCTCATATATATTATAATACATAAGGAATAAAAAATCAATAATTAATATTCTTCTCTGTTATAATAATTTCATTATTTTTAAAGTCTGTTTGATCTTTAATTATATTTTTAATGTTATTGACATGTTCTTTAGTTAAACCAGTTTTGAAACTAACTACTACATTGCATCCATTTTTTCCAATTCTCACCATGCAATCTATGAGATCGTCATTTGATTTTGATTTTATTAAGGATTCTATTGTATTTTCTTGAAGAATTTCTTGAGTGATTTTCTTTTTATAATCAGGATCACTAGATGCAACTTCGATTATTTGACTTTTTATTCTTTCTCTTTCACCTTTTTCATTTTTGAAAAATAATTTTATTTTTTCTATATCTTGGTCTGATTTTACACCTGCATTTTCTGTATTTTGTTCAGATTTTATGTTTAAATTTTTATTAATTTTTGCTGAATTTTCTGAAGATGATTCAACTATTTTATTTTGTGAAAGTTTTGAAGGGAAAATCCAGTAATTTATGCTTAGAGCTACTCCTATTGAAACTATAATAGAAGCTAAAACTATGTGTCTTTTGTTTAATTTTATGGGATTCATTTTTACCTCTATTTTTTTAATTTTTAATCTGCCTTTATTTTAGCCTTTTAATTTCAGGTATTGCTAAAAATGAATAGAAATAATTAATTTATGAGAAATTATTTCCGTCGTTAGAGATTGGAATAAAGAGCTTAGTGTACCTTCTCCGACGACTCCGGAGAAAGTATCTATCTACATTTTTCAATGCCTAATTTCATCTCCCATCGTATTTTGAAAATACATATGATAACATTCATCATTTTATTACTATTTTTAATTTTAAATTTTCGTTATTTATTTTCACTTTTTTCTTTTTTATGAGAATTGTCTGTATTATTATTTTGCATTTGTGATATTAAGTTCATAAGCATCATAATATTTTGAATATTCATGTTGTTAGGAATAGAGAATGGACTTTGCATCGAATTTCCATTAAGCATAGACATCATATTAGATATCATTTGTAAATTTTGCATATTTAATTGCATATTTTGTTGAGAATTTGCATTATCACATGCAATTTTATTGTCATAATCTCCATTTGTAGAGTCATTTTGATTGCTGTTCATTTGTTGAAGAGCATTTAAAACTTGAGGATTTTTCAATAATGAAGACAAATTATCAAAATTTTGCACAATAATTTCCTCGTGTAAATAAGATTTAGAAATAGACGTCAAATTTATATTCATTATCTCGATTTTATATGCCAAACTTTTATAAAATCTAATTTTATTTTGCTCAGACAAAATATATAATTCGCTTGCTTTACTTTTATAAATTTTGTATAATAAAATTAATCTATAAAATATAGAGGTGATTAATTTGCAAAAAAAGAATAAAAATTTAAAGAAATTAATAAAAAATGAAAAGTTCATAAAGGAAATTTTGAAGATCAATGATAATAAAGGAATAATCAAAAAGTTCAATTTATACGGAGTCGATCTCAATAAAGTTGAATTTAATGAGTTATGTAATATTTTGGAAAATAATTTTAATTTAAACAAAACGAGTTATGAGGTTGCATCAATAGATTCTCCTATAGCTATCGATCATTCATCAATAAATAAAAAAACTATAATAAACTTCAAAGATTAACAAAGACCATTTCTTTTTTCAAGGGTGGCATTAGCTTCATCACTCTGTTTAAGAAAGCGTTCCAACATTTTGTCAAAGTGTGGGTCGATATTTCTTCCTCCAGACACTTTAGATAATTTTGGATCGGCTCTTCTGACAGATAAAGCAATTTTATTATCTTTTTTATCTATAATCATTACTTTTACTTTTTGCCCTATAGAAAGATAATTGTTAATATTTTTAACATAATCATCAGAAATCTCAGAGATATGAACTAATCCGCGCGATCCACCGGGAAGGTCAACAAACGCACCAAAATCAGAAATCCCAGAAACAGTCCCCTCGACAATATCATTTACCTGGTACTTTTCACAACAACTTTTATCATTAGCTTTACGAATAGATAAAGCAATTTTGTCATTATCATTTCCAATAATTTTAACTTTTATTTTTTGCCCAACGGAAAGATAATCAGACACATTAACAACATAATCGTCAGAAACTTCAGAAATGTGCACTAATCCTCGCATCTTATTAGGCAATTCCACAAAAGCTCCTATGTCGCGAATTTCGACAACGGTTCCCTCTACTATTTCGTCAATTTCATAGCCTGTCAATTTTATCACCTTTTTTATTATTTTTTTGTGTAAAATATCCAATCAAGAGGATAAACTAAACCACTACCTCAAAAAAAGGTAGATGGTTATTTTATACTAAAAAATGTAGATTAAAGTGTGATAATGTAAATAAAAGTCACATTTTTCGTCGAATAATTCAATTATTTCTTGTTTTGGCTTGCTTTTTTATCGAAAATAAACAACTTGACTTTAGGAAAGTGCCTCTTAATAAATATGGCTATGCTTTTTTCTGCTAAAAAAATGAATTTGCTTATAGTGGCTTTATATAAAATAAACCCTAAACAGCATTCAAATATCATATAATATCTAATACTTTCAAAATTTAATATAATCAACATTTTAAACATAATTATGAAATAAATTATAAAATATAATATATCTATTATAAAAATAAAAACTATATTATGATAAAAACATCTAAGGGTTTTAAATATATCATATAAAATTCCTAAAATTATTCCTAATGATAGAAAAATAAGAAGATGTAATATTTCCATTTTAACTAAATAATTTCTTCAAAAAATTGTTGCTTATTCTTTTTGAATCAACATATGAAATAGAATTTATAGTTCCACTTAATTCAAGTTGACCAGATTCTATACATAATTTTCCCATTTTTAAATTATTTCCTGAAATTTTAAGATTTCCTTGATTAGTTATAACCGTTACATCATGATCATCAAACTTTCCTATATCTTTCACTCCTGTTAAATTTAATGATTTTCTGTTATTTAAAATTATATTCGATGTGGATCCTGTCATGACTAAACCTCTTTTTTTAAAATTATGACAAGTCAGGAGTGAATATAACTTCTTTTATCTCATCACACAAATTTTCGTGATATTTTAAATTTATTTTTATATAATTTTCAGAATATCCAGAGTAAATATTATTTGCTAATTTTGATTCGAATAAAACTTTAAATTTTTGTCCAAAAAATTTCGATATTTCATTTTTTGAAACCTGTTCTGAAGCTTCTATTGCATATTTTACTCTTTGTTTTTTTATATTACTGTCTATTTGATTTAATCTTTCTGCAGCGGTGAATGGTCTAGGGGAAAACGGAAAAACATTAACTTTTATAAATTTTGATTTTCTTATAACATCAATAGAATTTTCGAAATCTTTATCATCTTCTTCAGGAAATCCTACTATTAAGTCTGTTGTAAATGTTACATTTTCGAATTTATTTCTAATTTTATATATTAAATCTAAATAAAATAATGAATCATATTTTCTATTCATTAATTTTAAAATCTTGTCACTTCCACTTTGCAATGACATGTGAAAACTAGGACAAATTTCTGTAAATAATGATAAATTATTTATCAATTTATCATCTATTATATCTGGTTCCAGTGAACTTAATCTTATTCTTTTAAAATATTTTCTTATTATTTTTATTGCATCTATTATATTCAAATCTAAATCTTTTCCATATTTTCCTAAATTTATTCCCGTTAGAACTATTTCTTTAAATCCAAATTCTGACATTTTTTTACATTCATATTCTATTTCTTCTAATTTTTTTGATTTTATTTTTCCTCTCGTGAATGGAATAATACAATATGAACAAAAATTTTCACATCCGTCTTCTATCTTCATGAAAAATCTCGTCCTATTATGAAGATTAGGAATTATTATTTTTTTATCAAAATTTTTGTTTATTTTAAATTTAATTATTATTTTATCTATTATATCGTCTTTATTACAAATTAAATCTACATTTTTATTTTTTTTGAATTGTTCTAAAATAGATGCACAGCCCGTTAAAATCAAAAAACAATTTTTATTATTATTTTTCAATTTATTAATATATTGTCGAGTTTTTCTGACACTTTCTGAAGTTACAGCGCATGAGTTTACAATAACTATATCTGCCATATCAGGAAGCGTGACATGTAATCCGATAGATTCAAGAGCATTTGATATCTCCCAAGAATCGTAATTATTTACTTTGCACCCCAGAGTCTGAATGTAATATTTCATTTTCATTTCCTTTTTTTTGGTCGTTAATTTTTTCTTTTTCTTTTTCTTTTTCTTCGGTCCATTTTTCTCCTTTTTTACCTAAATACCCTACTCCTGCGAGCACAAATGTCAACACCAATGGCTTAATAGAGCTCGATATGCCTGTGTTTTTGAAACGAAAAGCACTCCATGCACCAGATCCAACTGCCAATGTGTATCCAGTATATTTTATAGCTTTGAAACATGTATTTGCAGCATTTTGAATTTTTTTAAAAAATTCACCTGAATATGTATGATTTGTTCCTAAATTTGTAATTAAAGTACAAAAAGATACTAATGTTAAAATTTTATTTCGTAATTTCATTTTTTCATCTCCTTATTTATGATCTCTCTTTTCATGATATTTATCCAATGAATAATCTAATACAAACATACCAACTGAAAATGCTAAACTCGTTATTGTTTTTTTTAAATATATTTTGGTTTTTTCATCTTTATCAAACAAAGATCCTAATAATCCCGAGAGATTAATTACAGTGAAAAAACCTCTCGCACATCCAAGAAAAGTCAAAAAACCAGCATTCGATGTCTTTACGGCACTTGTAACTAAAACAAATGAAGATATTAACGATAATATTTTTTTACCTAATCTCATTTTGCTATCTCCTTTTCATTAGAATTTGCTATCTTTGGTTCATCATTTTTTTGAGTCTTATCTTTATCTTCAGTAAGTTTTTGCCCAATCCATGATAATCCACCTATAGTAACTGCTGCACCAATATCCGCTATATAATTTAGTTTATAGCATTCACACTGACCACGGGGCGCAGGAGTTAGTATTTGGTACATACGTAAGCCTATAGGAATTGGACTCAACCATTTTATCATTTTAAAAGATTTATTTGCAGCATTTTTTAATATTTTTTTAAATTTACGCTTATTTACAGGTTTTTCCTTTACACTTTTATATGCAGTGATAGCTGCTGTTGGCAATCCAACTAACACTGGCTCAGCAATTGCTCCATAAGGAATACCGTAAGAGGCGTAGTAAGCAAATCCTGATACATCCTTTAAATCAAAATGAGAACTTACTGGTTTTGATGATGTTAAATTTGCAATTAAAGCATAAGAAGATATCAATGATAAAATTTTCTTATTCAATACCAATATAATCACTCCTTATCACATATTATTGTATCATAAAAGTAACTAAATGTCTATTTGTTGTCTTACCATCTATTTTAGAATGCTTCAGATATTGTCATGTTTTGAAGATAGTTTGTGAAAAAAACAAAAAATGAATTATCTATTTAAACAAAGATAGAAATATTTTTCATACAGCACATTCTTGATCAAAAATATATTGTTGATAAAGCAAATAATGTTGAACAAATTAATCATATTCTTCGATATTATTTTACCAGACTTGCTCGTAAAATTTATGTCAGTCTAGTTCTCTTTATATTATTTATTTTTCTGTTTCTTTATTTTCTTTCTTTTACTGATTATTTTCTATGTTTTTTACAATTACCGATAATTTTGATTTTGACAAAATCTGTTGACTTTTTTTTTCATTTAATTCATAATGGAAGAAATTGATTGGCCCGGTGGTCAAGAGGTTAAGACACCGCCCTTTCACGGCGGTAACACGGGTTCGAATCCCGTCCGGGTCACCATGTTTTTATATTTTATCAGGAGGAAATGTCATTGAAAGTTAAGGTTGATAAAGAATCATGTATAGGATGTAGTTTGTGTTCTAGTATTAATAGTGATGTTTTTTATATGGACGAAAATGGTAAGTCCTCTGTTAAAGAAGATGTGGATGTCTCATCTAATTTGTCTGACATAAATAATTGCATATCTTCTTGTCCTGTTGGTTGTATTAAATTAGAGGAGGGTTAATATGTCTGAAGATAATAAAGATGAGTTAGTTGTTGATAAATTTGCTAGTCCTGAGGAGATTATTTTGAAACAAATTACTTCTAAGGATCCAAGTTTTATTTCTAATTTGAAGAAAATAAATACTGTTGATGGGATGGCTAAGTTTCTTGGAAAAGAAAATATTAATATTGATGAGAGTGTAGCACAGAAGTTAATTATTGCTTTAAAGTATTTTGATATTGATAGTTCTGGAAAAATTGAATGTAATGATAGTTTGGAAAATATTAGTGGTGGAGTTGAATCTAATCCTTTTATTGGATTGTTTAGAAGTTTAGTTTAATAGGAGTAATTTCAGTGATAACTGCAAATGATTTCAGAAATTCCATTATTTCTGGAGCGAATAATATTTTTAAGCATCAAAATCATGTTAATGAGTTGAATATTTTTCCTGTTCCTGATGGAGATACGGGTACTAATATGTGTCTGACTATTCTTGGAGTTGTTGAAAAGTTGAATACTCTTCCTGATGATTCTTCAATTCAAGAAGTTTGCGATGCTATTTCATTTTCTTCTTTGAGATCTTCAAGAGGAAATTCTGGAGTTATTCTTTCTCTGATTTTAAAAGGATTTTCTAAACATTTTTCTGACTGCTCTAATATTGTTGCTAATGATATAGTTTCTTCTCTGGAAATAGGAGTAGAAAATGCATATAACGCAGTTACTAAACCTACAGAGGGAACTATGCTTACTGTCGCCAGAATTGCCGCTGAATATGGACGGAAAGCGGTTAATGTTAATAGTGATTTAGTTTATGTAATGGAAAACATATGCAATGGAGCTCGTGATGCTTTGGCCCAGACTCCTGTTCTTTTGCCCATTTTAAAAAAAGCCGGAGTTGTAGATGCTGGTGGAAAGGGATTGTGTCTTATATTTGAAGGAATGCTCTCTTATTTTAGAGATGGAGTAGTTGTTTCAAAGGATATAACTTCATTGTCTTCTGTCGATGATGACAAATTTAAATCAGAAACTAAAAAGTTTGATTCTGATATCAGATTTACTTATTGTACAGAGTTTATTGTAGAACGATTTGTGAATTCAAATTTTGATCCTGATGTTCTGAGAACTGATTTGCAAAAAATTGGAGATTGCGTCATTGTCATGCATGATAATGAGGTTATTAAAGCTCACGTTCATTCGAATTCTCCTGATAAAGTTTTGGGATTTGCTCTTTCATATGGAAAATTAGTAAATGTTAAAATAGATAATTTGGAAGAGCAGAATAAACAAATGCTGAAAATAAATCAAAATGATATAGTAGAAGTTGAAAATCCTGTGAAAGATTTCGGAACTTTATCCGTTGCTACCGGAAGTGGAATAGTAACTTTGTTTAAAGATTTGGGATGCGATGAAGTAATAGATGGGGGACAATCGTTGAATCCTAGTGCTTCTCAAATTGCAAACGCTGCTAGAAAAGTTCCTGCACATACCGTATTCCTTTTTCCAAATAACAAAAATATTTTGATGGCTGCTGAGCAAGCGGTTAGATTAGTTACAGATAGATCTCTGGTAGTCGTTCCTACTAAGTTCATTCCTCAGGGAGTGTCTGCTATGATTGCTTTTGATGAAAATGCATCTCTTGAACAAAATTTAGATGAATTTTCAGATCAAATTTCAAAAGTTAAATCTGGATTAATTACTTATGCAGAAAGAAATGCTCAGTTTGGGGGATTCAAAATAAAAAAAGGAGATAGCCTGTCTCTTTTGGATGGTAAATTGATTCATGTATCTGAAAATTATTTAGATTCTTTGAAATATATGTTGACTAAAATCCCGGATAAAAATAGTTTATCTATAGATATATATTACCCTTCTGAAATGTCTCAGATTCCTGATTTTGTGTCATCTGAGATGAAATTGTCTGTAGATACGAATTTTGTTTTCAGTGGTAGCTCAAAAAAAGAAATAATCATTGGATTTAACTGGTAGACAAATTTTCTAGTTTGAGATATAATCTTATCATTCTTTTAGGGGTATAGCTCAGTTGGTAGAGCAGCGGTCTCCAAAACCGCGTGCCGAGGGTTCGAGTCCTTCTACCCCTGCCATTTTTTGCTGTTTTTTCTAAGAAAACACAAATGAAATTAATTATCTTGTGCTATAGTTATTTAATTTCACTTGACTTTTTTGTTTTTATCATTTATAATATTCTTATATGATTTTGTTATTCGTAAAATGAATATAGATCAAAGGAGATGTTATTATGAGTAAATTTTTAAATAAATCTTTAATTGTAGCTATGTCATCTTTGTGCGCTTTTAGTACATCTATTGATGCTGTTAGTTTTAAGGCCGATAGAGAACTGGATTACGAAGAAGCTAATGAAAATAGTAATGATGTGAAAAATATATTACACAAAAAGATTTTGGACTATAACAAAGGAGAAAAAACTTTCGTAAATCGTGAAAATCCTGGAAGCTTCAGAAACTATAAAGATATTGCTCAAAATATTATAGAAGGAGTTGCGGAGTTAGGTTTAGGGGGCCTTATGGGAGGTTTTGTTGCGAATAGCGCTTTTAGCGATAAAGCTGTCCCCGCCGGGGTTGCACTGGGTGCTATTGCTGCGGGGTTTCTCTTTATACCAACAAAGGTTCGTGCTATTAAAAATATATTGCGAAATGAAGGATTTTTAAAAGCTTTATATAGATTGTCAGCTATACTACGTTCAACAGTTGTCGCATCCGGTCTAAAAACTGAAAAAGAGGCGTCCTCGACTGGAAATTTTGGTATGACATCTTCATAATTACACGAATAGGATCGTTTTCTAAGGTAATTTGAAAATCAAAAAGTGATCTCTCTGGCAATCGCCGAAGGAAGCCTGTTGTGGTTATACTACTATAAAACTATATGAATAGAAACAATAGATTTCAATCGTAACATATGATACACTCTTTGTCGGAGTGATATTGTGGAAATTAAATATATAAAGAAAAGATATGTATCTCTTGTGGTTTTTATAGTTGTTATTTTCGTTCTTTTCATATCGAGACTGGTTAATTGGCAGATTATAAATGCGTCATATTACAAATTGAAATCGTTGCAAAGTCATTCATATGTTTTAAAAACTGAACCTGTCAGAGGAGAAATTCTTGACAGATTCGGGAATGGTTTGGCTGTAAATTCTATAGGGTACAGACTTGTTCTCGATGACTTTAACTTGACGAGAGGGCAAGAGTCGAATTGCATACATAAAATTTTGGATTTGATTAATTATTTAAAAATAGATTGGAATGATAATCTTCCTATAATTTTAGTTAACAATGAGTTTATGTTCGATGAAGATAATCAAGAAGGAATAAAACATTTAAAAAAAGAAATATCAGTTAGTAATCCTGATGATCCAATGAGTTATATAAATTTTTTTAAAAAAAAATTAAATTGTGGGAATATGTCAAATAAGACATTAAGAGACATATGCAGTATATACTATAGTACAAGAGTAAATCCTGTAGTTTCAGATAATATAGATGAAAGATCTATGAATATATTATCAGAGTTTAATGTTCCTGGATTCAGAATAGAGGCAACTACAAAAAGATATTATCCATATGGAGATTTAGCTGCTCATATTTTAGGATTTACAGGACTGATGTCCTCTGAAGAATATGAAAAATATAAAGATGATGGATATAAATTAAATTCTACTATAGGAAAATCGGGAATTGAAAAACTTTATGAAAACAAATTAAGAGGATCCGGAGGAAGCAAAGCATTTCATTTTTCAAAAGAAGGAGTAGTAACAAATTCAGAAATCGTTGTTCAATCTCAACCTGGAAACTCTATTGTTTTGACTATAGATGCTAATTTGCAGAAAGCAGCACAAGATGCCCTTGAAACAAATGTAAAATCTGCTGCATCAAAGGGAACAGGAAGCACTTCAGGAGCTGCAGTAGCTATAGATGTTAAAACAGGAGAAATTCTCGCCGCTGCATCTTATCCTGGATTTGATTTATCAAAATATCATGAAGATAAATCATATAGAAAGGATCTATATAATGATTCTAAATTACCATTGTTGAACAGATCAATAAATGGAGCATATCCTCCTGGATCAACTTTTAAAACTTTAATAGCAGCTGCGGCATTGCAAGAGGGATTATTAAATAAATTAGATGAAACAATTAATTGTTCGGGATCATTTAATTATTATACAGGATATAGATTACGATGCACAGGAGTTCATGGAAATGCAAATTTATTAAGAGCTTTAGCTAGATCATGTAACGTGTTCTTTGCGGAATTAGGAAGAAGATTGGGCCTATCGAATATAGATAAATATGCTAAAGAATTCGGAGTAAACGGTAAAACTGGAATAGAATTAAATGAATCACCAGGAACTTTGGGATCTCTTGAAAAAAATTCAAATTATAAATCTGATTCATCTCAATCTGCTATAGGTCAAGGAGGAGTTGCTATCACTCCTTTGCAATTAGCTAAAATAATAGCAGGAATAGCGTCAGGAAATAATTTCAAAACTCATATTGTAAAAAAAATAGTAAATTATACAAATACAGAAGATATAGAAGTATTTCCATCTGAGTTTGAAAAAATAAATATATCAGAGGAAAATTTAGATCTTGTTAGAAAAGCAATGAGAGAAGTTGTTCTCACAGGATTAGCCACTGACTTTAGAAGTTATCCAGTAGAAGTGGCTGCAAAAACAGGAACAGCGCAAACTACAGGTACAGATCATACTACTTTCGTTTGCTATGCTCCCTATTCTGATCCTCAAATAGCCATATCAGTTATCATTGCAAATGGTAAATATGGAGGATTATCTAAAGCAGTTGCTAGATCTATTATGAATGCTTATTTTAAGGTTTGATTAATTGTTCAACATTTCTTTTTAGATTATCTGAATATCTGAGATAGTCATCAGAATTAACTACTTCCCCTAATTTATTTGTCTTGACTTTAACACAAAATTTCCCATTTTTATCTTTACCAATGGTATTTAATAATTCATATATTCCATCGAATCTTCTATGATCATAATTTTTGTTTATCAAAATAACAGGAGTTTTTAAAGCTAAACAGGGTAAAGCACAATGAATTCGTGTTGTGACTACTAACTTAGCTTTTGAATAAGCATCTAATAATTCCTTCGATCTTTCAAAGCGCTGTTCGTGTGAAGAATTTTTAGAATATACATGAGTTGTATGAATTATATCATTAAAATTATAATTTTTTAACGATTTTATGTATTTATCTGCTTCAGGGAAATCTCCAAAATTATAATCACAAAAAATAACTCCAGAACGTTCAGTATCACTAAAATACTTCTTATCTAATGTTGTCGTTAAACAACTTGAGAAATATGATTCTATTCCATGAGATGTTAGTAAATTTTTTGTATAATAGTCTGTGATTTATACCCCCGTAATAAATGAAAAAGTAAGAATTAAAGTTACAAGTTTTACAATGCCTCGAAATTTAAACATAATATATCACTTCCTATACCGATGATGTGCAAATTATACAATAATAAGTCGAATTTGTCAACTGTTTCTACAATCTACACATACAAATCAATGCAAACAATAAAATTAATGAACTTTTATTTAAATTTAATATCATCAACCCATTTTTAGAAATGTTTGATCGACTAAAAAATAGACGATATGTATAAATTTATTGATAAAAAAGGGCTATGTCTAATGATGGATATATAAAAGTAATTGCCTAAGCAAATAAATAATGTGTCAACTTCTTAGAAAATAAAATCCTTCTCATTTGTTATGAGAAGGATTCTTTCTATTCACTACTTAAGATCTACTTTAGCTCCTTCAGCTTCAAGTTTTGCTTTCATAGATTCAGCATCATCTTTGCTGACTCCTGATTTAAGAGATTTAGGAGCTCCATCAACCATTTCTTTAGCTTCTTTTAATCCAAGACCAGTAATTTCTCTAACAACTTTAATAACTTTAATTTTGTTAGGACCAGCATCAGATAAAACTACTTCGAATTCTGATTTTTCTGCGGCGGTAGCATCTCCACCACCAGCAGGAGCAGCTCCAGCAACTGCAACAGGTGCAGCAGCAGATACTCCAAATTCTTCTTCACATGCTTTAACTAATTCATTTAACTCCAAAACAGATAATTCTTTAACAGCATCAAGTAATTTTTGAACTTTTTCAGACATTTAAATTCCTCCAATTAATTTATTTTATATTGACTTTTAGGATAGTCTATCCCTCTTAACTATTTTTAAGAGAAGCAATTTTAGATAAAACAATAACAAATGATCTTGGAATTCCATTAAGAACACATGCAAATCCTCTGATAGGAGATTGCAATCCACATAAAGCTTGAGCAATAAGTTGTTCTTTTGATGGCAATTTCGCGAGAGCTTTAATTTCATTTGCATCAACACATTTACCCTCGACGAACCCCACTTTTATTTTATAGAACTCATTCTTCTTAGAAAATTCACATAAAATCCTAGCAGCATCAGAATAACTAGTCTTACTTATAGCTAACGAAGTAGTTCCAACCAAATGTTCATCAAGGCCAGATATTCCTGCCTGCTCTAAAGCCCTACGAACTATATTGTTCTTAAGAACTCTATAACTAACTCCAGCCTCTCGAAGATCGCGTCTTAATTTTGTATCTTGATCTACACTAATTCCTCGATAATCAGCTAGAATTCCTACAAGAGTCTCTTTAAACTCATTCGCAAGATCATTAACTTGTGCCTTTTTCTTAGCTAGCACTCTCTCGCTTGGCAATAAAATCACCTCCTATAATATTTTCCGAAAAAACTCGTCTCCGAAGTTTCCTCGGCAGGATATTAAGCTTACGCACCTGCTGTCTTAGGAACAGTTAGTATATTATAATCCTACCCTTAATGTTAATCAACTTTTTTATGTATTCGATAAATATTAAAAAAATATAAAATGTAAGATATATTATAAATTGCAAGTATGACTTTACGAAAAACACTTTCTGCAAAAGCTTTGATTAAATTATTCATAAAGATATCAAACTCTATATTTAACAGAAAGGATTTAGTAGAATCAAGAGACTAATGAGTTTGGTATTGCTAAAATCGAATAGAAATAGTTAATTTATAGAAGATTATTTCCACTGTGAACGAGTAGGATAAAAGAGACGATGCATCTTCTCCGGCAACGCCGGAGAAGATATCTATACAAATTTTGCAATGCTAATGAGTTTTAGTTATATATCTGTCATTAATTGGTTTAAATATTTTGTTTTTAAATTTAAGAATATTCTTAAGAAATACAAACTTATTTGATTTCATATAGAAAATCGAAGTTCTAGAAGTTTCAAAAAATTTTATGAAAAATTTTTTATATTGATGCTAATTATGTTACAGTTTCATATTCGGATAATCATAAATATTTTGTTGATAATCTAATATTTTAATACTGAAAGTATGAATTATCTATTTATTATTACATTTTAATGTTTATTTTTAAAACTTAACGATATATTTCGTTTAAATTATTTAAAATTTTATTAACAAATAGTTTCTATGTTTTTAAATCAACAATTTTATTGCTGTACGAGTAGCTTTTTTTGTCTCCACGAAAAGTACTATGGCTTGTCCTACTGAATGCATTGTATTCTTTGCCAAAACCATTTTTGGAAAAACTTATGTCTCCTTTAGATATTTTACATACTATGTTTCCATTACTTTGAGTAACAGACAATTTGCGTTCTTCTTTGTTTTCATCTTTTCTGGGCAATTTTTTTATCCTTTTGCAAACACTGCGCTGACAATGTAATTGACCAAGTAGCACTGTTACATGAATTCCAGTAGAAATCACTGCAAAATTTGGATCCACATGTCTAATGAACTCTTCACAACTACTTGAAGAATCTCCATGATGTCCTACTTTTAGAATATCGCAATTCTTTACAAGATCCCTCATGTCAGGATTACTTATTAATCTTTTTTCTGCTTCTACTCCTTGATCTCCTACAAAAATAGCTTTTTTACTTCCAACTTCTAGTACACTTATCAAAGAATTGTCATTAATATCAGCGTCAAATTGTGGACAATAAATTGTAAGATCAATATTCTTTCCTAAATTTATTTTTTCTTTGCAATTTTCTTTTAATTTATGTTTTATAATTTGGTTATTTGATATATAATCATATAATGCATCTGCACCATATGAATATATATGTTTCTCACCAAATGGTATATCTTTCTCTTGGCCAATTTCCTTTGTTGAATATCCACAATAGAAATTTTTACATTCAAAAGATTCCATTACAGCAGGAATCATTCCTTGATGATCAATATGATCATGGGTCATTATTATATTGTCGATTTTTTTTATCCCTATATCATTCAAATAATGAACAGGATTGGTTACTCCAGAGAAATTAAATCCAGTCCATCCACAATCTATCAAAGTAGATGTATCTTTCGTTTGGATAAGAGTGCAGTCTCCTGAACCAATATTTATAAAACTAATTACAACATCTCCATCTTCTATATTTTGGAAAATGTTTTTATCTGTAGAGTTTTCTATTTTGTCCCAATAATATTCTCCATTATAAATATATTTACCCAATCGCAGAGCCGATGCTAATCCAGCAATAATAGCAATTTTTTTTAATATTTTTGATCTAATGTTCTCTGATTTTTCGACTATTTGATCATTATCACACACTGTGCTGCAATTTGTATTTGTAATTGATCTATTAATATTAAATGAAGTTAAGTAAAATAAACATAAAATACTTGATAAAATTTTTTTCTTATTCATAAATGTCATTCCATCTTTAATATATATGCAAGTATTGTATCATATTATAAAGAGTTTTTTGAAGTTATTATTTCTTAAGTTCTTTCATTTTTTCATATTTCTTTTTTATGTCAGGTAGGTGTTGCAAAAGAGGTTATCATTTATTTTTATAATGCCAAACAAATAATCTAAGACTTTCTGGATACTCTAATAGGAAAGGAGAAAATATGGCAAGAAGAATAGGAAAAAGAACAGTTGAATTTGAAAATTATCCGGTTATTAGAGGAAATAATTGGTATCAATTTATAAATCATTCAAACATAAATAGCTGCCAACGTTAACCGAACGGCAGCTATAGCGACGACATTCATAAATACTGTTATAAGCAAAATTCTTTTTTACACTTCCTTAGATTTATTTTTAAGTTTTACCTTTTCTAGTTTTATGTGATTAGCAACGTCTGTATCATCTCGGGATCTATGCAAGCTTTCCAACGACAGATTATTTTGTCCCTCTAAACTTTTTTTGTGAAAACCACATTTTTTATAGAATCCAAGCACATTAGGCAGGGAACTCAAAGTAATTACATCATATTTTGATTGAATATATTGTATCAGTTGTTTTCCAATGCCAGTTCCTCTTTCCGAGTCATCGGTAGCAATATAATCTACGTATCCTTTTTTCATATTACCCTCTAATTGTTCTTCGGTAATTTGTGCAAATCCTTTTACAGTTCTGTCATTTAAAATCAATAACCATTTATAATTACCAAACGAACGGAGTTCCTCCTCAAAATATTTGGGTCCTTTAGTTTCCAACCATTTACCAAAGTTGTTTTTATCTATGTGTTCAAACGCAGTTGCTTTTATCTTCATCGTTGCTTTCCATTTTTCATCGAAATCTTTATCACTCTTTTTTAGCAAACATACCTTAAATGACATGAAACACCACTCCTAACTCCAAGATCTTTCCTACGAACATTTACATTCTATAAGAATAATGCTTGTTTGTCAATGTCAACAAATCAGAATAGATAATTCGAGATTTTCTGGATACTCTAATAGGAAAGGAGAAAATATGGCTAAAAGAATAGGAAAAAGAACAGTTGAATTTGAAAATTATCCTGTCATTAAAGGATTTGCATCAGTTTGTGGATCAAAAGAATCTAAGGGACCATTAGGAAAATTATTCGATAAAACATTTGATGATAATAGATTTGGACAAGATACTTGGGAAAAATCTGAATCTATTTTGCAAAAAGAATCTGTGAATTTGTCTATAAAGAAATCCAATGTTTCTGTAGATGAAATAGATTTTATATTTGCAGGAGATCTATTAGATCAGTGCATTTCATCTATGTTAGGAACAAAAAAACTTAATATTCCATTTCTAGGACAATTCGGAGCATGTTCTACTATGGCACAATCTATTATAATGGCATCTGTTTTCGTAGAATCAGGATCCGCAAGAAATGCAATAGCAGTAACCTCTTCTCATTTTTGTGCAGCTGAACGACAATATAGATTTCCTTTAGATTATGGGGGACAACGTACTCCAAATGCTCAATGGACTGTAACTGGTTCAGGAGCAGTAGTTATTGGAAATAAATCAAATAATGATAATAATCCTCTTATAAAACGTTTTCTTGCAGGAACTATAGAAGATCTTGGAGTAACAGATTCATCAAACATGGGAGCAGCAATGGCTCCTGCAGCAGCTGTATCTTTACGAAATTTCTTTTTGGATACCCATTCTTCTCCTAACGATTATGATTTGATTGTTTCAGGAGATCTTGGAGAAACCGGATCAGTATTATTACAAGAGCTTTTATTAAAAGATAAAATAGATATAAGTAAAAATTATAAAGATTGCGGATTAATGATATTTTATAAAGAAAAACAAGACGTTCATGCAGGAGGATCAGGATGTGGATGTTCTGCATCAGTGTTGTGTTCTTATATATTGCAAAAGATGAAAAAAAGAGAATTAAATAATGTCTTATTCATGGCCACAGGAGCTTTAATGTCTCCTACATCATTTCAACAAGGAAACAGTATACCCGGGGTGGCTCATATTGTCCACCTTTTTAATGAATGAGACTTATAGGTGTTGTTTAATTTTTTGTAATGAATATTTTTGTTATTATTAGATGATAACTTACTTTTATTGGATAATTTTTGCTTTGCTCTCTGAGAAGCTATATAAGAAATACATTTAATTCTAATATTTTTGAATATAGCAGGCTCTTTACTATTATTTATTAGATAGTCTTTCATAGTATCAGCAAGCATTTCTGTATCGTCGTGGGATTTTATACCATACATAGAAAAATTGAATCCTGAATCAGAATAAATAGAATTTTTGCATCCTCGTAATTTTCCATTTTTATGTGCTTTTTTGTATTTACTATATTCGTCAATAAACAAAATTGCTTCTGCAGTTCGTTTTTTTGGCTCTATTAAGTCTGCTATATATCTGTCATCAAAGTCCCAACAGTTTGTCTGATCTTGGTTTATTCTTGTCGATTCTATCCATATGTGTCCTATTTCATGGCACAATGTTTTTTGGAACTCATTTATATTTATTAGTGCATTATTTGAAATAAAATAATTTTTGTTGAATATAATTACAGGATTTCCAGAAATTGTTGTAGTTGAATATGCAGTTTGATTTGATTTTTCAAAGTCATCAGAAAATTGAATTTTTAATTTTTTATCAGTTTTACGTAGAGCTCTCAAAATCATTTTCCATTCATTGTTGTTTTCTGCTCGCATTCCTGCCAATGTCAATAAAACAACATTTTTGTATTCACTAATATTTTTATTTATCACTATGTATTTTTCGAATGCTTTTACGTATTTTTTGAGTGCTACACCGTTTTCTCCCATATTGTATATTTCATTAAATTGGTTTCTATCCAAAAAACCATTGTTACTTATCAGATATTTTTGACTAAAAGCTTCTGATTCAACATTCTCAAGTCCAACAGTAAATGCAGACAATAAAAATGTAGCCATTATCTTATTTTTACCAAACTTTTTCATTAATATCACATCCTTCATATCTATTATATTATATAATCTTGTTTTTGTCAAATTTTTTTGAATAAAAATTCGAAATATTGATAGGAATAAATAGATGAAAAGAAATCATGATATAAAAAATAAGAAAATAGAATTAATGATCATATTAAGATTTTTAAATCGACAACAATTTTTATGAGTAAATCTTGAAATAGCATTTTTATGATATTTAATTCATGAATAATATACTGCGAATATATATAGGGTATTGCAAAATATAGATATATACTTTCTAAGGCGATGCCGGATAAGTTTTTCTAGTCGCTAATGATGAAAATAATTTTTCATAAATTAACTATTTCTATTCATTTTTAGCGATATCTCATAATAGATATCTTTGAGCAAATATTGTATTTTTAACATTAATATGCCTATGTTAAATATAATATTTTATTTATTTCCATTTTTAGAAATATCTTCTATTTGACTTTTTTTGAGATATAAAGTAGTATCTTAAAGTCATTATTGACTGGTACGTTAGTATCATCCTTACTCTCAAATGAGGGTCTTGTCCATAAGGAGGTGATTATATGGTTACAGAGATGACTGATTATGAACTTTTCTTGATTATTTCTATGAACTTAGGAGAAGAGGAACGATCTGCTTTGATAGATAAATTCTGTGAAATTATTAAAAAGAATGGTCAAATAGATAAAATAGACAAGTGGGGAAAAAGAAAACTGGCATATGCTATTCAAAAAGAACACGATGGATTCTATGTTTTGATTAATTTCAAATCTTCAAGTAGTGTTCCTGCTGAAATAACTAGAGTTGCTGGAATTTCTAATGGTCTTTTGCGTCATTTGTTAGTTAAAAATAAAGAAGAAATTTAATTAATGTTGGAGAATGTATGTCTAGTTTAAATTTTGCTATTGCGATGGGAAGATTAACAGGAGATCCTGAATTAAAGCATACAGCGAATGATTTGGCGTTTACAAGATTTTCTATAGCAGTAGACAGAATAGGTAAATCTGTTGAGAAACAAACTGATTTTTTTAATGTTGTTGCTTGGGGATCAAATGCTGAATTTATTTGCAAATATTTTAGAAAAGGAAGCTTGATTATTATTGAAGCACGTATGCAAACGGGATCATTTGAAGGCAAAGATGGAATAAAGCGTCAGACTTTTGATCTTGTAGTTAATAGAGTTCATTTTGCTGGTCCAAAATCTCAAGACGATTCTTCATCTAGTTCTCCGTCTGATTTTTCAGGAGAAGCATTTTCAAATAGCAATAATAATGCATTCTCTGATGATGATGACGACGATGATTTGCCATTTTAATTTTAGGAGGTGTTAATATGGAAAGTAATATTAAAAAAGACAAAGATAATGAATCTTCTGTTCAGGAATCACCAAAACCTGAGAAACCGTTTATTCGTAAACCTCATCAGAAACGTCGTAAGCAATGCGCATTTTGTGTTGATCGTGCAAAAAAGATAGATTACAAAGAATCTTTGCGCTTGCGTCGTTATATTTCTGAACGAGCAAAAATATTGCCTAGAAGAGCTACTGGTATGTGTGCTAAACATCAAAGAGTTCTTGCTCTCGCTATCAAACGGGCTCGTATACTAGCTCTTTTGCCTTGTATTAACAGTTGATCTATTTCGTCTTATTTTGAAGACAATTATTAAATTAATTTATTAGGAGAAAATATGAATTTCAAAAAAACAATATCTTTTATTCTTTTGTTATCTACAAGTTTTGTGAATTTTCGATGCACGGAAAAAGTGGAAATGACAGATTCTCACTTTGTTGATAGTTTGAATTTAAATTTAGATCCAGCTTCTTCTTTTTACGAAACTATAAAAAATTTGTTTAATGAATATATGATTGTGAATCAAGGTGAATATTCGGAAGAAAAATTTTTATGTAATTTAATTAATTTTTTAAGTGGTTGGTTTCCAGATAGTGAAAATATAGGTCAAAATAGTGAAAATGAAGATCAAAAGCAAAAGGTAGAGGCATTGAAACAAAAAAGACTAAACAATATCAAAAAGTGGCGGCTTAAAACTATGAAGGGTGCTTGTGTATTTAATGATTTATCGGGGGATGTTTCATCGGAGAATCTTTCAATTAAGGTTAATACATTGAGAAAATTGGTTGCTTCTTTGTCAAGACTTTATGAAAATGGTTTATTAAGTGTAGGAAAATTGCCTGATTTATATCGTAAATATAATACTGCATGTCGTGAATACAATGAAGGAACCAATAAATCGGCTATTGATAATCTACTAGAAAATTTATCTGATCCAGAGCCGGAAGAAGATGAAGAGTTATAATCAGTTATTTAGTTGTGTTATAAGAATTTTCGAATTCATATCGTGATCATTTTCGTCTTCTTTTGAAGACGATTGTTATGTTAGGAGGAAAAATGAATTTCAAAAAAATAATATCTTTTATTCTTTTATTATCTATAAGTTTTTCAAATTCACAATGTATGGAAAACAAGATATGTTTGACTGATAAAACTTTTCCGGGGCTGAGTTTATTTAAGCCTAGTTCACCTTATTTGATTAAAAAATATAATTTTTGTCATTCTATTATGAATAAATTGTATGATAAATATTTTTCGTACTATGAGAAGAATAAAGATATCCAGAAATATGATGATAAATCTATAGATGATTTTAGATTAAAATTAATTCGTTTTTTGAATTGTTATTTTTATTTTAATAAGAAGTTGAATAAAGATTTAACATTAGATTTTACTATTAATAAATGTTTTGACGAAGGTCTGTCATTTAATTCTTTGGCTATAGATTTTATGAGAATTTGTTTTAATGGAAATGGTGGTATAATTACAAATAAGAAAAATAAATTGATAAAAGAATGGAGTGGTTTTTTAAAAATTATATTAAATCAATAATTATTTATTTCTATTACAGAATCATTTGAATTCATGTCGTAATTATTCTCATCTTCTTTTGAAGACGATTGTTATGTTAGGAGGAAAAATGAAGATTCAAAAATTAGTTCTTTTTCTTTTATGTTTTTTAAACTGCGTTAGTTCGCAGTGTATGGAAAAAGATGAAAAAAAGAATTGTTACCAATTTTATGAGCCTTTTCCAGGAAAAAATTTAGATCCACTTATTTATAATATTACTAATGAGTTTTATGAAATATATAAATCAAATTGTAATAAATCTAAAGAAGACTTTCACAAAAAGTTATCTGAATTTTTAAAAAAAGATCCCGTTTTTATAAAAGATAACCCTAATATTTGTTATGATATGTCATTGCAACTATTAATGCAAAAATTTACAGCTTTTTACAATTCTGAATCTGAAAAAGAAATAAAAGAAGGATTTTTAGAGAGATGGCGTGGATTTTTGAAATAATTCCAAACAAAATTAAATTATTCATTGTTTAATCCTATCATAGAGATATTTGAGTCCACTTTAAGATTAATTTTAATATTAGGCAATATATCATTTTTCCAAATTGGTTCTATGGATTTGAAATAAGATGGATTATTGTTTCTTGAGATTTTGCCGAAATTAAATAAATCTGATCTTTGCGAAATGCATTCGTTTATGGATCTTTCGCAAATTTCTTTTATTTTGTTATTTAAATTATTTTTTATTTCTTTTTCCATTTGATCTATGCTTTCGAATCTTTTTTCTGATTCTAATATTTTTGCGGTTAATTTTATATTTATATCAAATTCTGAAATATCTTTTTTGGGTTTTATTTTTGTTTCAGCATTTTCAAGATAACATGATATTTTATTATCATCTATCAAAAATGTATATACTCCTAATTTGGGTACATTTTTCAGTATTTGAATTCCTAAAGATTCATCTTTGTCTAGATGTTTGATCATTTGATCATTTTTAAATATGCATATATTTTCACATAAAAGAGATGATTCTTTTTTTTCGATCAGCATCAACATAGGATCACTTATTTCCGTTTTAGTATTTTTTTCAAAATCTAATATATTTGTGTCTATTTTTTCGTCTACTAGGTCTCGAATTTCAATGGGTTTAATAGGTTTTCCATCAGATTGAAATTTTATAATGTCTTTCGCAAATTCTTTTGCCACTCTCAATTTAACAGAAGGACGATTTTCATAATATCTTGAGAAAAAGTCTAAAACTTTATTTAATCCCATTTTTGCCACTTCTGACCCAAATATTATTATTTTATTTTGAGAATAAAAAGGATACAATCCAGTTGTTTTTTTTAAATTTTCCAACGATTCACTTATTGTTTTTCCAGAACATTCTATTATTTTATTTTTAGGTTCATTTTTATTTTCAGGATTTTTATAATCATACGCATGAACAGTTAAGTTATATAATCCATCAATAAAATCTATTCCTATTCCCTGAATCATAAGTTTTTCATGAAGTTCATTCTGTTTTTTTAATCCGAATATTAAAAATATGATTGGTAATATAAAAATCAAAACAAGATTCAAATTTCTAAAGTTTAATTTTTTCATTTTTACCTCTCTTTTTGCATATTAATAGAATGCAAGGAATCACAAATGATGTTGAAACTGTCAATATTAAAAATATATTTGTATCAAATATTCCTTTAAAAATATTAGACATTTTAGAAAACATATTTACGAATATCAAAGCCATTCCAAGCAAAAATATTATTATTTTATTGTTTTTTTTACCAAACGACTTTCTTAAGCATTCTGATGATAAATTTAAAAACATTGAAATTTTTAAGAATACTGCAGATGTCCATAATCCAATATAAAGAAAGTCTAGATTTTCGAATTTACTTATTTTTGCTACACTCGTGGACGTATATATAGGAAATAATTTAACTAATGAAAGATCTCCTAAAACTCCTGTGACAAAAAATATACATGACACCATAAGAAGACAAGTTATTATATTCCAGACTAATATTCCTTTTTTTATATTTCCTTTTGACATTGAAATTAACATTCCCATTGCAGGAATACATGACATTCTTGAGATCATGAAAATAGATCCATTCTTAAATGAATTATATCCATCATAAAAAAACGGTCTGAAGTTTGTAAAATCAGATAATTTAAAAAGAGAAAATCCTATAAAAACTAACAAAAACGATATAAAAAATAATATTATAGATGATGTTCTTGCTATTGATTCTATTCCTTTAGATGATGCATAACATGCAAATACTATTATGCTTGTTGCTAAAACTAAAAACGATATAGGAGGATCTATCACACTAGTTATAAAAATTTTAAATGTAGATAATGCATGAGCACATACTAATATAAAATAAAATGAATAAATTACAGAAAATACTTTCCCAAATTTTCCTAATATTTGTTCATTTAAATCCACTATATCTAGCCCATTTTCATTATTGCATAAAGATAATATAGGCAATACTAATATGAATGATGCAAAGAAAACAACAACAGACGATATAATACAATCCCAGATGTTATATCCTCCTATTGAAGATGATCCAAAAGTCATACTTATGACTATCCTGTTAATTATTAAAAGAGTTATTAATTGAGGAACTGAAATTAATTTATTCACATTATCTCCCATATTTTGATCCTGGCATTTGTTGGACTCTATCTCTATTTTTGGATAATGATTTCCAACTAGTCCTTAAAATTGAATCTCTCATACCGAATAATCCAAAAGGAGAAAGAGGAGACATAAAAGGAATTCCAAAGTTGGATTTAGAACATAAATTTATAAGAACTACTGTCAATAAGATCATTATTCCCCAAATCCCTAAAGTTCCTCCCGCTATAATGAATAAGATTCTAAGAAATGATATAGGCTCATAAAGATTAGGAATCACAAAAGTAGATATAGCGGTCAATGCGACGACCATTACCGTAGGAGCTCCTATTAGACCTGCATTAATGGCAGCATCTCCTACTACTAATCCCCCTACTATACTTACAGCATGTCCTAAATTTTGAGGAAGACGTAATCCTGATTCTCTCATGATTTCATATATAAAATGAATAATTAAAGTTTCCATCATAAGAGAAAAAGGAGTAGATCCTATAGAAAGAGATATCTTATCTAAAAGTTCAGATGGAATAAGTTCAGGATTAAAAGTGGAGAATCCTACATAAAGACCAGGAAGAAGAATAGATACAAAAAATGATATAAATTTAAATAATCTGTTTAATGATGCAAAGTAAGGTTTCATAGCATAATCATCTATGTTGTGAAAATATTCTACAAATAGATAAGGAACTATAAGAACAGTAGGGGAACCATCAACAAGAACTGCTATTCTTCCTTCTACAATTTTTCCGCATACTGAATCAGGACGTTCTGATAATCCAACACTACTGAAAAGAGATAAGTCTCCTTCTTCTTCTAAATAAGGAGAAATACATCCTGATGTTGTTATTGATTTTATATCGCAATTTTTTAATCGTTTTTTTACTTCATTTAGAATTTCTGGTTCAACTCTGTCATTCATATAGCAAATAGATATAAAGGTTCTAGAAGTGCTTCCTAATTGCATCATTTCAAATTTTAGAGCAGGATTAGTAATTCTCCTTCTAATTAATGCCATATTAATCTTAAGAACTTCAACGAATCCTTCTTTTGATCCTCTTTGAGATTTTTCAGAAGTGGGTTCAGAAATAGATCTTAATGAAAATCCTTGTACTCCAAAAATTAAGATAGAATCATATCCATCTATGATAAGGAGAACGTCTCCAATCAAAGCCATATTTAAAGCATCTTCATAAGTGAAAACTTCAGATTGATCAGGAAAAGGAGATATTTTATTTTTTATCTCATCATAAATATTTTCAGGACTGTTACAATTAATTTGAAAATCTACGATAGATTTAAAAATATCGTTAGTTATCTGTTTATTAATCATTCCATCAACATTAATAACAGCTGCATTGCAATCGAAAATTTTCATCTTTCGAACAATAAGATCAGCTCCTCCATCGAATTGTTTTTGAAAAAAATTTAAAGAATCATCAAGAGAACTGGAAATTTTAGTCTTAGAAATATCAGAATGTTGATTTTTTTCAGACTCAAAAAAGAACTTTTTAATATCTTGCAGAATCATATATCCTTCAAACAGAAAAATTTGAAGTTATTGTTTCCAAAATTTCAAAGTTTATTCAAAAAAATAGGGCATTGCAAAAATAAATAGATATTTTATCTTCGGCAACGCGGAGATGTGAGTTAAGCAATTACTTTTTTGAAAAACTAATATCCTAACGTCTATACATGTTTTACAATCCCAGTCATCGTTCATGTGCTAGGATAGTTTATTATATTGAATTTTATAGTAGCGACAAATGATATTTCAAAGAAAGACAAGACCATTTCGACGTTGCCGGAGAGGTTTTACCAGCAATACACGTTATACTTTTTCAAAATTGCTTTTTGTGCTTTTTAACTACTTTAGGACACGACCGACCCTATATACATAATCATGGATTTTTTTCTAAAAATATTGTATAATATAAATAATATTAGTCGAAAGGGGTGTTTGATGTGTCAGGAGAAGTTAAAATTAAAGATTTTAGTAATGCTGAAAAAATGATAAAGAAAAATTTTTTAAATTTCAAAAAATTAGATGAAAGTCTTGAAAAAACTGACGGTGACAAAAGCATGCAGCGTAAAATAGAATCAAAAAAAAAGCTTCAAGAAAAAAATTTGAAAGAAACTCTTCGAGGCACTATTACATTCCTTCAAACTAATTATCCTAATGCAATCAACCACCTTTTAAAAAAAAAAAAATACATAACTAGTTCTAAAAGTAGTCTTACTAAATTTGAAAATGAACTTATAAAATCAGACGCAGAAGGAATTCTTGAAACTTTTTTAGATATCTTTGATTTAGACGAAAGTTCTCCCGTTAAATTTAAAAATGATGAAGATGGAAAAGAATTAAATAAAATTATGTTATCTTTAAAAAAATTAAATTTAGATGATTTACTAGATCTAATGTTAGATGACGATGAAGACGATAAAGATAGCGAAAAAAATGATAAAAAAGAAACAAAATCTAAAAAAACTAATAATTCTACTAAATCATTATTATCTGAAGTCAATGAAACTATAGAAAGAATATTGAAAATCTCGAAATTATCTCCTGAAAAAAAATCTGAAAAGCTCAAAAAAGTCATAGTTATAGCAAAAAAATCTCTAGGAACGTCCCCTAAATCAAAAAAAATTACTCCTTTATTAGATTCCATTAATAAAAAATTTGACTCTATTAAAGATGACTCTGCATTAGTCAAGATAGCAAAAGTTCTCCAAAAATTATTAAGTAAAGTTTGATAACTTAGTTATCGTTGAAAAATATAAAATATAGATGTTGTATAAGATTCAAAAAAATTAGCTTTGTATTTCCGTGAACAAAAAAATATAAAGATTTTGATAAACTTTGTGAAAATATTTTTGTGTTTTTCTGGATTTTATTCTAAAGATTTATATCTAGCTTGTAATATTATTCCAATACATAAATATCTTGTTGGCAAAACATATATTTATGTCATTAAGCCTATGAATTCTCTTATTTGACATTATATCATTGCTAATATAACTTATTTTTGTTCAGATCTCTTTTTATGATCCGTTTTATATTTTTTCGACAACACCCTTGGCTTTGTCTTTTGTGTGATTTGCGTTTTGTAATATGTGTACAAAACAATCATGCTTTGTAGTATAATTACTCCATATCAAATTTGGAGGGATTCTTATGAATAAGATTATGAAGAAGATTTTTCTCAAGATTCTTAGTGTGTTTTCTTTTATGTGCATGTTTATGCTTAATGTTAATATAATAGGGGGGGTACAGGATAGTAATAGACCTAAAGTATCAATTATAGTTCCGGTATACAATGTGGAAAAATGGCTTCCCGAATGTATGGATAGCTTGATAAATCAAACTTTAGAAGATATAGAAATAATATGTATAGATGATGGATCTCCTGATAATTGTGGTAAAATTCTTGATGAGTATGCCGAAAAAGACAAAGAAAAGTTTAAAAGAGAAAGAATCAAAGTTATTCATCAAGAAAATCAAGGAGTTAGTGTTGCCAGAAATGCAGGATTAGACATTGCTTCTGGAGAATATATAACTTTTGTTGATCCTGATGATTATGTTCATCCTAAAACTTATGAAACCGCTTATAAATGGGCTAAGAAAGATGATGTCGATTTATTAAAATTTAGTTGCAGACATTTCAAAGACGGCAAAGATAATTTTGATGTTAATGATATAGATCTGAGTGATGGTAAAATACAAAATGTAGATAAATATTTATTTAACAATATTTCGGTTTGTTCATGGAATCATTTATTTAAATATGATTTAATTAAAGGAAAAGATAACAACGTGCGATTTGTTCCAAATATGAAAATTTCAGAAGATGGTACTTTTAACTATATGGTATTTGCTAAAGCTAAGAATATAAAATGTATACCTGGACGTTTTTATAATAAGAGAGGACGATCAGGTTCAGCAGATAGTGGTAATACGTTTGATTATAAGTGGAATGAATCTAAGTCTATATTTAAAAATGTTTGTGATTATTGGAGAATGAAGAAGTGTCTTAAAGGTCGAGAACATATAGTTCTTACGTCATTGCTGGGGTGGGGATTTCTTATTTATAAACAAGGTTGTTTAAAAGATGCAGACGAAGTTTTGAACTCCTTTGGGTCAGATATATATAACAAAGAAGTAACAAAAAAGTGTCCTCAAAAAGTTCAATCAATTATTAAACAATTGGAACAAGCTGCTGAAAAGCAACGAAAAATTAAAAAAGCAGCTTAAAAATAGGAAGTGATATAATGAAAAAAAATATAAAAAATATTGTTTCAATTATTTTATTTATGTTTATATTTAATATTAATATAACAGGGAAAGGACAGGATAGTAATGGGCCTAAAGTATCAGTTATAATTCCAGTTTATGCTACTAGTTCCAATTCAGATAAATATTTAAAAGAATGTTTAGATAGTATGGTTAATCAAACATTAAAAGATATAGAAATAATATGCGTGGATGATAATTCTCCAAAGGTTGTTGCCGGAAAGACGGTAGATCTAGGAAAAATTCTTGATGATTACGCTGAAAAATATAATAAGATTAAGGATAATTGGATTAAAGTAATTCATAAATCTAAAAATGAAGGAATAGGAGCTGCAAGAAATACAGGACTTGATAATGCTACTGGAGAATATATTACTTTCTGTGATGATGATGACTATGTTCATCCTAAAACTTATGAATATTGCTATAAATATGCTAAAAACGATGATATTGATCGTATTTGTTTTGATTTTAGAATATTCAAGGATAATCAAAGCAAACCGAATGACGACGATATTAATTTAGATGATTCTTCTGTTTTATCCCTAAATGAATTTTGGAACAACTCTAATACTATAAACACTGTTTGGAGAAACATGTTTAAATCCGAATTAATCAAAAATGACAATTTGAGGTTTATGGAAGATCTTAAACCTGCCGATGATACTTGCTTTAATTTTATGGCAATGGCAAAGGCGAAGAAAATAAAACATCTTCGTGGAAAATTTTATAACTATAGACAGCATTCAAATAGTACTTTAAAAACTATGTCTAGGTCGCAACAATATGAAAAAAGTTTGAAATTGTTTAAATATGTTTGTGACAGTTGGAGAGAAAGAGATTGCTTAAAGGGAAATGAAAGTTTGTTATTAACAAGATTAATTTACTGGATAAATAATTGGATGCATAAATACTCCTTGAAATATTCTGATAAAATCTTGAACTCATTTGGAGCAGATATATATAACAAAGAAGTTATAAAAAAGTGTCCGAAAAAAGTTCAATCAATTATTAAACAACTTGAACAAGCAGCTGAAAAACAAAGAAAAATGAAAAAAGCTGCATAATAATAGGAAGTGATATAATGAAAAAGATTATTAAAAGTTTTATGTCAATGTTTATTTTTGTATTTATATTTAGTATTAATACAATAAAGTCACTGCAGGGTATTACTATTCCTATAGCAATGGCTACCGATAATAATTACGCATATCCTACCATTGTAGCAATGACTTCTATTTTGGAAAATAAAAATTCTGAGACAAAAATTGACTTTTATATTATGTTATCGGGAGATTTTAAACAACCAGTGAAAGATAAAATTGAATCTCTTGAGAAAAAATATGGTAAATGTTCTATTTCTTTTATTAATATGGAAGAAGATCTAAAAGATTTGCATGTAAGTGAACGTTTTCCAACTGCTATTTACTATCGTTTCAGATTACCTGATCTGTTACCAAATTTAGATAAGATTCTTTATATGGATGTAGACACAATAACGCAACATGATTTATCCAGTCTTTTTAACATTGATATTGATAATTACTATTTTGCAGGAATAGCTGATAAAAATGCAGCGGGTATATGCGGCCCTCTTTTTGGTAAAGGACATAAAAACAAAGATATTCTTATTAAAATATTTGGAGGGGAAAAAAATTTAACAGATAAGTATGTGAATTCAGGAATTTTACTGCTTAATTTGAAAAAAATGAGAAAAGATGAATCAGCAGAAAAACTAATCAATTTTGTGCAATTTTATAAACCTACTTTTCCAGATCAAGATGCTTTAAATTATGTATGTCATAACAAAATTAAAAATATCGATAAAACTTTTAATTGCTCACCTTATGAGATTAAAAATATAAAAGATCAAACAATAATTCATTATTTGGGCAATGTAAAACCTTGGAATGATAAAAATTCTAGACATGCAGATATCTGGTGGAATTATGCAAAAAAAACAGGATTAATTAATGAAATACAAAAAAAGTTTTCTGATAAATCTAAAAGACACTCTAAAAAAAAATTAGTAAATATACTAATAGATGTGCTGCTTAGTATTTTGACTAGAAATAAAAAATTGTCTTCTGTGAAGCCTTGATAATAAAGAAATTCAGATAGATAATACACAAAAATCTCTCATTTTGGGAGATTACATACACGAAACAGTTGACAAAATATTTATTGTGATATACAATGTTCTCTAAATGTTAACATTTTGCATGCTATAGGAGTGATCAAAACGGGTATTAGTTATAGCAAGATATCGAAGTGCGATAGATTTCTTTGGTTGTTAGTAGTTATGATTTCCGCTTTTGGTCTTTTATTGGTTAAAAGTGCATCTCGTGCTGGAGGGAATTTCTTTGTTTCGCAATCTATATGTGTTTTTGTAGGTTTATTTCTTGCGTTCGTGATTCAATTTATTGATTATAAGAATCTATCCCGATATTGGATCCTTATTTCAATTTTTTCTGCAGGGATAATAATTTATACTCTTTTTTTTGGATCAAGAGTTAAGGGTCTCGCAGGAGTTGATGCTAAAGCTTGGATTAAACTTCCTGGAGGATATACTTTTCAGCCCTCTGAATTGTCGAAAATAGGATTTATGTTCTCTTTTGCAAAACATTTAGAAATATTGAAAACAAAGAACAAAATAAATGATTTAAAATCGTTTGCTATGTTTTTATGTCATGTGTTAATTCCTGTTTCTTTAACTCATCTGCAAGGAGATGATGGGGCTGCTATAATTTTCATATGCATAGCTGTTTTTCAATTATTTATTGCAGGATTAGATGCTAAATTTTTTCTTTTTGGATTAGCTATTTTTGCTATTTCTATTCCGTTGATTTGGAATTTTATTCTTTTACCTTATCAGAAGAGCAGAATATTAAACATGATGAATCCTGAAGCGGATCCTTATGGAATGGGATTTCAACAAATACAAGGTAAGATTTCTATAGGATCAGGTGGATTTCTAGGAAATGGCATATTTCAGGGAATACGGGTAGAGAATGGTTATGTTCCTGTTCAAAGAAGTGATTTTATTTTTTCAGTTGCAGGAGAGGAATTAGGATTCGTTGGATGCTTTCTTATGATTCTTTTTTTGTTCTCTTTTATATTTAGAATTTTTTATATTTCAAAATTTTCACAGGATTATCTTGGATTTTTTACATGTTTTGGATTTTTAGGACTAATTTGTTCACAGTGCATATTTAATTTAGGAATGTGTTTAAATTTTTTGCCCGTTATGGGAATAACTCTTCCGTTTGTTAGTGCAGGAGGATCATCTGTGTTTTGTTATTATATAGGATTTGGATTAATTCAAAGCATATACATAAATAAAGGAGAAAAAATTGCACTCAAATCACAGAGACAGGGTTAGGAAGAAGTTTCTAAAATATGGTATCGATTTCTTTGAACCTCATGAAATAATTGAGCTTTTGCTTTTTTGGTCTATTCCACGAAAAGATACAAATGCCGTAGCTCATAATTTAATAAAAAAATTTGGATCAATTTCTGCTGTTTTCGATGCTTCGTATAAATCTCTTTTAGAAGTAGACGGTATTGGAGAAAATTCAGCTACTCTTTTAAAACTTATTCCTCAATTAGCGAGAGTTTATCAAGAAAGTAAATTTCTGGTTGATAAAAAAGCTCCAACTCTAGAAGAATGTTATGATAAATTAGTATTAAAATTCATTGGAAGAACTGATGAAGCAGTAGCTATCATGCTTTTCGACTCAAAAGGAAAAATAGTGTTCGATGGAATAGTAAACCAAGGAAGTGTTAATGCTGTAGAAATTTATTCTAGAAAAATTATGGAACTTATTAGTCATTATTATGCCACATCCATAATTTTAGCTCATAATCATCCTAGTGGAATAGCTCTTCCTTCAAAATCAGATATATTATCTACTGATAAATTAAATAATGTTTTTGAAAGCATGAGAGTTACATTTATAGATCACATAATTGTTGCTGACAATGACTATATATCAATGGCCCAAGATAAAATAGGAAAAACTTTTGGCGGTCCTAATTGGGATTCTTATGATTAATTAACATTTTGAACTTCTTAATTCATGATATCTATATTCTATCTTAATTTATCTACAAACTTCCTTATGGAATCATTTATTTATTTTATTTATTTTATTTATTTTATTTATTTTCAAACGCTTGATATTTTTTTATATATGTTGTAGCATGTAAATATACTAAATAAAAAGGAGAGATACATATGGTAAATAAAAGATTTAACAAAAAATTTAGAAGAGCTTTAGGAGCAGCTCTTGGAGCTCTTAGTGTGGCTTCTATTAGTAATATTGAAACTATTACTCACGCTTATACGGAAACCGACATCGAAAACAACGCCTTAATAAATTGGATATTCCAGATGCCACGAGGTAATCTAAATAGACTATGGACCTATACAGCGGAATGTAAAAATAATGAGATACAATTTGTCCCCGCTTCAGGTATTCTCGATAAAGGAGTGGTAGGAGCTTTTGTGGGTAATGTTAAAGTGTCGTATCCATACCACTTAGGAAAGATTGGTGATTGGGAAGGATATAACGTTACGATTCATATTGCAAATCACGAACCCATTAGAATATCGATCCTAAAAGCTACTAATGTGGGAGGAAACGACCTTTACCTAAGTGCACCCCCGCTAAAAAAAGGAATGTTTCGAGATTACGCCACAACTCATACCTTACCTCAACCCTATAGCTGGACTAAAAAAAATGGTGGACCTTCTCCACAAAGATTCGTACGACCAAATCCGCCGCCTCTGGGTTTCCAAGCCAACCAGTGTTTGCGATACCAAACATCGCAACTTAATATAATCCATGGTGATGTCCTAGAACAACAAGCTAACCAGACGAAAGATGCCCACGGACATCCACTCGCCGGCTACAATATAAATAGGGGGTGCTTCGTGTCACCTGCTAACTTCGTTCCTAAATTTCGTAAATACTTTGAGGGCCGATGGGACCCAACACAGCCCCGACCTGTCTTGCCAGTTGCGGATATAATAGAAGTTAAAAACTCGGCTTATTTGACTCGATGGCATTGTGATTTACTCACCGATGCTTCCCTCTGGGATGATTCGTTAAAAATAATAGGTGGACCAAATGCAATGAAGATGCGTATTGACGAAGTACCAGCTGAACTCAAAAATTTTTATTATCCGCCTGAAGAAAAAAAAGAAGATACTACGCTTTATAGTACGAGTAGTAATACTCCGAACCAACCTGTAAGTTCTAATATGACAACTTTAACTCCTGCTATGACCGCTATGCTTGCGGCCCCTGCTGTTGCTATGGCGACAAATCAACCGGCACCTACTCCTGCTCATGTTGTTGCAAATAATAATGTAACTCAAGGATCGAATAATGCTGGAGCTGCTCCTTCTGCTCAGAATGGTTCAGTGAGTTCTGGA
>Ga0256405_10001480_pt1 | contig 63498 bp, 54 predicted proteins | sample RumenRJG_02DNA_FD_189096 | JGI IMG/M metagenome (GOLD analysis project Ga0256405, IMG submission 189096) | Bovine rumen microbial communities from Lethbridge, Alberta, Canada - RJG_02 | ecosystem: Host-associated > Mammals > Digestive system > Stomach > Rumen | place: Canada: Alberta... | reverse complement strand
CTATGCATTCACAGGATATTCTTATTTTTTCTTCTGCTGTTACTTTTATTTTATGTGCCATAGAAAAACTCCCCTTATGATGACAGTTTTATTTTTTTACTGTCTCTCATAAGGGGAGCATATCAGTGACATCAGGGCTGATGATATTTAGTTGAATGCACCTCATTTTTGGAGGGTCGTATTGGCACTGACACCCTTGCCTCGTTCTGCTCAGTTATCCTCTCAACTTGGGCAGCGAGGGCTTCTGTTAAGGACACTGCTTCTGGAATCTCGGTCTCTGTAGACTCTTTAGCCCTCGCAGTATCAACATCAAGGTCGCCCCGTTCCTGTATGGCTTGAATTTCAAGTTGCTGCTCTTTTTCGGCATCTTCCTTAATGCCACGCTTGAGTTCCTCTATGCCCATAGAGTAGAACGCTATCTCGTTGCCTATGACCGCAATATCATCGGTCGTGTATTTTCCGCTGTCGATGTCCTTCTCTAATTTGTGTTTCTTGGCATAAAGCTCATGCAGTTTATCCTCCGGTGTCTTGCTCTCAGCTTCGAGTTTGTCGCGTTCTTTCTGCAGGATGGACTTATCATCATCCGTCAACGTGCCATCATCCTCAGCAAGCTGCTTGTCTATCTCTTTTATCCTGTCCTTCCTCTGCTGTATAATATCTTTAGCATCAGCACGAGATTTTAACTCAGCCTCGGCAGGGGTAAGGTCTCCATCAGGTGCCTCTGGCGCTTTAGCCAGCTCTCTTGCCTTGGAACTGATAAAAACTTCTGCAGCCTCACCGATAACAGGCTGTTCATTATTAGTATGTTTCTGCCAGTTGGCCTGAATAGGAATTGAACTGACAGAATTCCCTGTCTTGCTAATAAGCATAGTCTATGACCTCCATGTACATATCTAAATCGCTTTACCGCAAAGCCGCCGCCAAGTCATGACTTTCATTTAGATACAGCTCCATAATTTTGCCCCGGTTGTAGCCAGGGGCGCTGTTGTGCTTTTCGATGGTAAATCCATAGCAGCACAAGCCTCAATGGTGCTGATTTCAGGCTGTTACGTCAATGGGCTGATGGTAGGCTACCGCTGTTTTCTGCTGTGCGTGTGTCTATTGCACTGTGAATATTCTGGCAATCTTCTCAATATCCAATGCAGCCTGCTTTGCAGAGGATTCGCGTGATGACCTACTTCCATTAGTATATCGTTGTTTTGCTGGAAAACTTAAGTCTTTTGCAAAAAAAACGGCTGGCGGCAATGGTGGTGTTTACATGGCTTGTCAACGCTTCAAGCTGTGTGGTGGCCTGCATGGCTACGTTGTTTCATCGTCATATGTTAGATAAAAACTTAATCAAATTTTGGTATATATACCATTTTCTTGCAATGTTATCTAATATCGTAAAGTCAATTCAAGCGACAAATAAGCGACAAAATAACATAAGAGAGTAGCTAGAACCCTTATTTTACAAGGGTTTCGGCTACTCTCTTTTTATGCTCTGGGGGTAGGATATAGCCCAGCTTTGGTGGGATATATGATACCCTCCGGGGCCGACACTTGGAGAAGTGGTTTTGGCAGTGCTGCCGCCCCAGATAAAAAGCGGCAGCTCTGCCTCTACTGGCCCTATAGTAGGCACTGGACAAAATGCCGACAGCAGGGTATGGGTTCTGCTTGCAGGTTCCATACTCTGCTGTTCGGGGCATCACTTAGAGTCGGGGTGTAAGCGGTGACTGCTTGCAGTGACCGCCGAACTAGCCCAGTAGTTGGCACTACACCACATTTCGGCGGCTGGGTATGCTCCCAGCTTTCTTCAGATACTATCAGGGCTTTTCATGGCATAGCCGGAATCCGTGATGTAGGCATGACAGGGAAAGACCTGGGGCCAATGCTGCTGGGGGTATACTCTGCCGTCCGGGGCACCTTCTCGAGTCGGTGTTTCAGACGCTGGAGTGTGGCTGACCGCACGTATGGGAGGTCTGACACCGCAAGCGGCTCACTTCAATCAAGGCAGCCCAGTTTTTTAGGGTGTGGCGACGCAAGCGAAGCGCCGCTAGTGCCGTAAGGCTGGTCTCCTTCGTACCCCTTACACACGAACAAGGAAAAAGCCAATCAGACAAAAAATTATTCCTATCCCCTGTTTTATTGTAAGGCTCTCATTATATAGGCCAACACCCAGTGCAATAAGAATTAACGCAGCTGAAACATTGACCATAAGGGGCGCAAGGCTGATTTCCCATCCAGCCCTGTACAGAAGTAAATATCCCACTTCAATTCCTACCAATACCACGCCCCAGGCAACACTTACCCAGTTCAGATCCTGAATATCGTTTCTGATGCCACCGCCAGTAAAATAATAGCCTATCACGCAAAGGACAAAACTTACAAAGTATGTAACACCAAGCCCCAACATTGGACTAAGAGAAACTGGTGTCCATTTTGCTATATTGTGATACAAAACATTTGATAAAACCGTAAGGGCAAAGGGCCCCCAGAAAGCCAACCCGTTCATTTAACCAACTCCTTCATTAAAACCACCTAAAACATAAAGCGTTATTATCCACTCCACTGTTGCTTCCGCAACAACCCTACAGAACGGATAATAACGCTTCTTCACACAATCCCCGGGGAGATTAATAAGCTCAAATATAAATTTGTCTGTCATTATATAACATACTATCAGTAAATTCAAGTGCATAGAACGTTGATTATTATGAAGAATTATTACTTGGATTTGTTACTGATATGTACCCAAATTTTTGGACACATTGAATAGGCGATTATTTTATTAGACATACTATTATATTTCTATTTCATATAGTTTCTTGGACAGCTCAATCATCTGGGCATCATCACTACTATTTAGCCATGTGATGGTCCCTTTTTCTGTGGTTGGATTAAGCAGATTACGGGAATAGAGCCGACGGCGCAGCTGACGTGCTGTGCCCGCCGCCCCATCATATATCTTCACTTTATTGTCAAAGAGCTCACTGATTACCCGACGCACAAAGGGATAATGGGTACAGCCCAAAACCACTCCGTCAGGCTTTTTGTCTCCCAGACTCTTAAAATGTCCCAACAAAAATTCCCGCAGGGCTGGGGAATCCAACTCACCCCGCTCCACAAATTCCGGCAAACCCGGCAACGGCATTTTAATGATTTCCGCCCGGTCCTTCCATTCCTCCATCAGATTGGCAAATTTTCGCTCCCGCAGGGTAGCTTCCGTGGCCAATACCAATACCCGTCCCCCCGGACAATTAATCACCGCCGGTTTCAGAGCCGGCTCAATGGCTATAATGGGCAGCTGGGGATATTTTTCCCGCAGCCGTTTTCCGGCGGCACTGCTGGCAGTATTGCAGGCAATCACCACGGCCTTTACTCCCTGCTCCAAGAGATTATCCACCACATTGGCCGTCAAATGATATATTTCTTCCGTACTGCGGCTCCCATAAGGAGCATTTTTTGAATCTCCATAAAATATACAATTCTCATGGGGCAGCAGGGCGGTAATTTCCCGCAGAACACTTATGCCACCCATACCTGAATCCATTATGCCTATAGGACTGTCAGCTGTCATTCTACCAAAGACCTTTCTTGTTATATTCTTTAACATTATACACCAATTAACTTCTTTACGGTATGTCACTCTATTGATTTGATTTGTTTTTGTGTATAAAATATAAATTAGGTGAATAAAAATGACGGAAAGAAAAGATTTTTTTCTATACGAAAATGACAATATAAGCAATAATGCGAAGCTATCAACTAAAAGTAAGCGACGCATGAGCAAGTCCAAGTCAGACAACACCCTGAAATCCTATGCAGCCGACTGGAAGGACTTCGCTTATTGGTGTGAAGTACATCAGGTACCATCTCTGCCATGTTCTTCCGAAACCATCGTAAATTACATTAATGACCTGGCGGATCACGCCAAAGCCAATACTGTTGCCAGAAGAATAACCGCCATATCGGAAAATCATATCGCGGCAGGCTACAAGGATGATAACCCGGCAAAAAACGGCATGGTTATGAATGCCATGCGGGCCATCCGCCGGGAAAAGGGTACATTCCAACACGGCAAGTCTCCTATTCTTATGGAAACCGTCTCACTGCTGGCAGATTTATTTGATGCCGGTGATTTGGTATCTATACGGGACAAGGCGTTGCTTTTCCTGGGATTTGCGGGAGCATTTCGACGCTCCGAGCTGGTAGCCATCGATATGGACGATATCACCTTTTCTCCCCAGGGAATGGTTATTTTTATTCCCCAATCCAAGGGAGACCAATTAGGCCACGGCAGCAACATCGCCATTCCCTACGCTCCAGATCCGCATATCTGCGCAGTTACTGCAGTCAAGGACTGGATTCATGCCGCAGGGATTACCAGCGGACCATTATTTCGTGGCTTTAAACGCAATTTAGAGCCCCGGGATACACAGCTTACTGACAAGGCCGTTGCCCTGGTAGTAAAAAAATATATGGCTATGCTGGGTATGAATCCAGATGATTTCGCTGGGCACAGTCTCAGACGAGGCTTTGCCACCAGTGCCGCCCAGCATGATCTGGACGCTTTATCCATCATGCGTCAGACCCGACATAAATCGGAAAAAATGGTATACCGCTACATTGAGCAGGGTAATCTGTTTAAGGAAAATCCTCTTAATCGTATGTTTGGTACAGCACCAAGAAAGGATTAATCATTTATGAAAAAAATTCATCATAAATTTTTTATGGCGATTGGTATTATTTTTATATTAATCGGTGGATTTGGCTGGGGTTTTACCTATGTGTACGATCATCGGCCTTGCGATAATCTGTCCGGCTACTGTGACATTGATTTTCAAACGGGAGTGGATAGGCAGGGAAAAATTGATTCCGCCACCCTCACCATACTGGATTATCGCTATTCCAGTGCGAAACTGCTGCCAACGCTTACCATGATATGTGACGATGATACCTTTGAGCTGGATGCTGCGGTGAGACAGACTCCCCCTAGCTATTCCATTGCTTTTTTCAACGACAAGACCACTTTAAAAAATACTAATAAGCTGTTTGTGGAGTTTCCCCCGGAGTCCTTTGAGGCAATAAAAAAGGCCGATGTTATTACCATACAGTTTAACTATGACAATGGTGATAAGGTTTCCCTGCCTCTTAGCGAACCTGACATGGACTATTGGCGTACTCACCTGCAATAAGCAATAAAAATAGGCATTTAACATTCCAAGCAACTTTCCAACTTATAAATGGACAAGTTGCTTTTTTTGTGATAAATTCTTATAGGGTTTTTTGAACCCACTTTATGTAATTTTAAAGGAGTGTTTTTATTAATGAGTGAGAATCGCGTAATTCAGGTCCATGAGAGGCCACCTATTACAAAAACTATTCCGCTTAGTCTTCAACATTTATTTGCCATGTTTGGTTCTACAGTATTAGTGCCAATACTCTTTAAGGTTGATCCGGCAACTATCCTGCTGTTCAACGGTATTGGTACCTTACTGTATTTATTTATATGCCGTGGCAAAATCCCAGCTTATCTGGGTTCCAGCTTTGCCTTTATTTCACCAGTATTCGCCGTACTCAGCCAGTATAGCTATGAAGCAGCCTTAGGCGGTTTTATCGCGGTCGGTGCCGTTTTTGTTCTGGTTGGTCTGATTATCCGGGCTGTTGGTACCAGCTGGATTGATTTCATCTTTCCACCGGCTGCCATGGGTGCCATCGTAGCCGTTATCGGTCTGGAGCTGATGCCTACTGCTGCTGGCATGGCAGGTCTTACTGCCAAAGAACCAGATACCGTGGCAATCACCATTTCTATTGCCACCTTGGCTATTACTTTGTTGGCACAGATTTTATTCCGTGGCTTTTTGGCCATTATTCCAATTCTCATTGGTATTATCTGTGGCTATATTTTATCTGTAGCCTTTGGTATTGTTGATTTCAGTCTGGTAGAACAGGCTCCTTGGTTTGCTCTGCCAACCTTCTACACCCCAGAGTTTAATCTTACTGCCATTACCATTATTCTGCCGGCTGCTTTGGTGGTTATTGCCGAGCATGTTGGCCATCTGTTCGTAACTGGTAACATTGTTGGCTCTGACTTGACAAAGGATCCTGGTTTAGATCGCTCCATCATCGGTAATGGTCTTTCCACTATGATTTCTGGTTTCTTTGGTTCCACTCCAAACACCACTTATGGTGAAAACATTGGTGTGTTGGCCATTTCCAAGGTTTTCAGTACTTGGGTTATTGGCGGTGCGGCTATTTTCGCCATCATCCTGTCCTGCTTTGGTAAGCTGGCAGCTGCTATCCAGAGCATTCCTACCCCAGTAATGGGCGGTGTTTCCATGTTGCTCTTCGGTGTTATCGCCGCTTCCGGTATTCGGGTACTGGTAGACAGCAAAATTGACTACAACAAGCCAATTAATCTGATGCTTACTGCCATCGTACTGGGTATCGGTGTAAGTACTGCCAGCATAACAATTGGTTCCACAACCTTGTCCGGTATGTCTCTGGCCACTGTTGTAGCCATTATTTTAAGCGTATGCTTCAACATTATAAAAAAGCTCCGCGGTGAGGAATAATTACCATGGAGATAACCTATCAGGTTAAAGAAGCCCTGGCCCCTATTTCGGTCAGGGCTTTTCTAAAGAATAATTGTGGAGTTTCCCAAGGGCTATGGCGCCGCCTGAAATGGCACGGTACCATCGCAGTAAACGGAACACCGATAAAAGCCACTATGGCTATGGTGCAGCAGGGAGACACTGTTACCTGCCATTTGCCGGAAAGCTCTGACATCGTTGCCACGGAAATGGACTTGGATATTCGTTATGAAGACGACTATCTGATCGTATTAAACAAGCCAGCGGGAATTTTGGTACATCCCACCGGGAAAGACCATACCAATACTTTAGGTAACGGATTAAAATATTATTATCAACGAACTGGACAAAATGTAGATTTTCATCCGGTACACCGACTGGACCGAAATACCACCGGATTAGTGGTAGTGGCCAAGCTCCCCCAGCTCCAAAGTGCCCTGACTCAACCGGGAAACATTACACAAAAAATATTACAGGCTAAAAACATCACCGGAAAGTTGTTTAAGCGCAGCTATTTGGCTATCATCAATGGTATTTTACCAACCCAAGCCGGTGTCATTGACCTGCCCATAAAGCGGCATCCTGACAGTATAATTCAGCGTATATGTGCTCCTGATGGTCAATTTGCCGAAACCCATTATCAAACTCTTGCCGTAAATAATGGCAAATCATTGATTAGACTGGAACTGAAAACCGGTCGAACTCACCAAATACGCGTTCATATGGCAGCTATTGGCTTTCCCCTTTTGGGTGATGATTTATACGGCGGTGACACGAAATTAATCAATCGACAGGCTCTTCATGCTTATCATCTGGAAGTTTTCAATCCCCTCAACAAGGAATATACATCCGTTTTTTCCCATATGCCTTCCGATATGTTCAAAGCATTTTATGGGTAAAAAGACAGGTGGAGTGTACATATGAATTGTGATAAAATATATGGGAACGACATTTTTTTAGGGGAAGGCGGTTTATAACATGGCAAAAATTGATATTGCCAAAGGACAAGTCTGGCATAAACGTGGTGAAGAAGTAACCGAAATAGCCATCCTTTTGAAGGGTAGCTTCAAGCTTAGAAGCAATGATGACATTACCTTGTCAGCAGAAAATGGTTCTATTTTAGGCGCGTTTCAATATTGTGGTGAGGTTTATCACTATGATTATATTGCTGAGGAGGACAGCACTCTCTTTGTATATGATTACAAGTCCGAGGATGACCTGGTAAATGCCATAAATGAGACTGCATCTGTGGCACCAGCCATGGCTTCAGCCACTATCGACATTCTGAACGGTATAATCGAGACTCTGGCTTCCCTCCACGAAAAATGCGGTAAACTGTGTAAATCCATAAAAAATGACTATGCCAACTATAAGAATATTTGTGCCGAGCTGATGATCATGCCAAACAGCTATGATTCCATCAACATTTTGTTCCCACCAGAGGAACCGGCTATTCTCACCAGTTGGCAGGTTAACTTCTGCCGCAGCTATCAGGAAAAGAATGAGCTGTTGCGCAAGGAATATTATCCTGCCGATATCAACTTCTGTATTGGAACCATTTTACTGGCTGCCAAATTGGCCCAGGAAATCCAACCACAAATTGAAGCGGCTTTGTCCTTTATCCAGCGGACTAAATTGGACAATGATGACTTCATCAAGGAATATCACTCCCAGAAGGCCAAACTGGACGATGCCAAGCGTCAGGAGGCTATGGAGTCCGGCAGTGGCAAGCTGCCACAGATTAAAAATGCCTTCCACACCATTATGGCCTTTGCTGATATTGACCGGGATACCAGTGACAATTTTGCCAAGGATTTGAAAAAATTCATGGATTGTCCTGATAAGACAGAAAAATCTGGTGAAATGCGGGCACTTCGCCTGCGCATCACGGAAACTTTCTATAAGGTTTATGAAGCCGCCTTCTTTAAGGCTCTGGAAACCAATGAGGTACCAGCAGAAGTGAAGATGTTCTTCTTCTTTGGCTTTGTGGACGAAAACATGGCTGGTGCTGAAAACACGGCTGCTCTCTACAAATATGCCCTATTATGGGAAGATGACCCGGAAGGTACTATTCTGCCAGCTTACAAATGGCTGCAGAAAATCTATACCATGGAAGTTAAACCTTCCAAGGACGAATTCGACAATGATTGGGGTGAACATCTGAAGGAAGAAGTGCGCCAGGGCAATGTTACTCAAGCCCAGGCAGATGCCATGCTGAAGGACCCGAAAGCCATGGTTAGTTATGAAATTCATAACATGATTACCAGTGCCAATAAGATGACCTTTGGCAGCGTGTTCTCCTTCATTCCGGTATTTTATGCCCAAATGGTATCCCGTCCATTGGAGCAGTGCCTATCCAGTGTTGAAACTGTCCGGGCCGCCCTCAATCGGGTACGTTCCATTGATTTTGGCTGTTTCTATCGCCAGGGCTTTACCAGCTATCCAGAGCTTAAAATCAATCGTTATGTCTACAATGTTGAGGTATTGCCATATATTATTCTTATGCCAAACTACGGCAGCCGCGGTGTAATGTGGCAGGAAATTGAAGGTCGTGTTCGTACTACCCCAGCCCATTTCATGTTCTCCATTTTCCATTCGGAAAATCTGGAAAACACCATGGTTTCCATTTGCGCCCAGTTCCGTTGGGAATTGTGCAAACGCGTTCAGGGTGTACATTACAGCGATATTTCCGATCCGTCCCTTACCGCCGAGTATGTTAATTACCTGCAGTTCTACAAGAAGATGTCCGAGTTATCCGACGATATGAAGGAGAAGGTTCGGGCCTCCTTGAAGAAATATGGTAATAACTACCGCAGTGTTTTCGCCTCGGAATATGAACTGTACATCAACAACGAATCTAATGGCATTCCGAAGCTTAATCGAGTGGCCAGAGAGATTTTGTTTAAGTATTGTACTTTATCCAAGAAGTACAGGGATGCTCTCAGCGTAAATCCACAGTACCGTAAATTGTTGGATGCATGGCGAATCAGCCAGGATGAAAAGGAACATACTTTGGATCTGTTCTCCCGCAAAATCCTTACCATGACCAAGGAACTGCCAAAGGAAGTTCAGCTGGAAGCTGAATATTTGAAACTGTAAAGGAAACAAAAAATCGTGCCTCTCATCATGAGAAGCACGATTTTTATTATGGTTAAAAATTTAACAAATCACCTTTTATGCTTTGCCATCGGAGCCCAGAACATTTCTGATCTTATGGGCTACAATGTCCTGGATATTCTGCCGGGCTGGCTTCAGATACTGACGTGGATCAAAGTGCTCCGGATACTTAGCCATATGCTCACGAATACCAGCGGTCAAGGCCAAGCGCATATCCGAATCAATGTTGATCTTGCAAACTGCACTGCGGGCTGCCTTACGGAGCTGATCCTCCGGAATACCAATAGCATCCTTCAAATTACCACCAAAGTGATTGATAATCTCTACGTACTTAGGAACCACGGAAGAAGCACCATGCAATACGATTGGGAAGTTTGGCAGACGCTTGGAGATTTCGTCCAAAATGTCAAAACGAAGCTCTGGTGGAACTAAAACACCCTCAGCATTTCTGGTACACTGCTCTGGACGGAACTTAAAAGCACCATGACTGGTACCTATTGCAATAGCCAAGGAATCAACACCGGTACGGCTAACAAATTCCTCAACCTCATCTGGCTGGGTATAGGAAGCATTTTCGCTGGAAACGTTCACATCATCCTCAATGCCTTCCAGCTGCCCGAGCTCGCCCTCAACTACAACGCCATGGGCATGGGCATATTCAACAACTTCCTTGGTAATAGCAATATTTGCCTCAAAGGAATGGGCCGATCCATCAATCATAACCGATGTAAAACCGCCATCAATACAGGACTTACAGGTTTCAAAATCTGCGCCATGATCCAAGTGCAAAGCAATAGGAACACTGCTAACCTTCAAAGCTGACTGAACCAAACCGAAAAGATACTCAGCACCAGCATATTTTCTGGCGCCAGCGGAAGCCTGCAAGATAACCGGCGACTGAGTTTCCTCAGCAGCAGCAACAATACCCTGGACAATCTCCATATTGTTGACATTAAAGGCGCCAATGGCATACCCGCCTGCATAGGCTTTATCAAACATTTCCCTGGTATCAACTAATGGCATAAACTCATACCCCCTACATTATTTATTACTACTTGTTATTATAACATAACGAACTAATAAAAAATAGACCCAAATCATAGGAAACCCCTTGACTCTATTTATATATTTCAACAACAGGGCGTATCTTTCCTTTATTATTTTTCAATATTTTCTTCCGGTATAGAATTTATAAAGCGACAAGGAATAGCATTCTTTTCCCGGTTTAACACCGAAGTCAGATAGAGATTCTGCTTGGCCCTGGTAATACCCACATAAAACAGTCTGGCTTCCTCTTCCAAATTACCTGATTTTAAGGCAATGTAGCTAGGGAATGTTCCCTCCTGCAGACCAGCAAAAAACACCTGATCAAATTCCAAACCCTTGGCCTGATGTACTGTAATAATCGGTATCTTAGGATGATCATTAAGCATCATATCAAATTCTGTATTAGACAGAGAAGTAAGATTTAACAGGGACTTTATCCCATCATAAGTCGATTTGGCTGTCTCATCCCGTTCCCGGATAATTCTATACAGTGAGCGAAGATTGGCCACCCGACTGCTGCCATTTCCACTACCAGCCGCATCTTCATGCTCATATCGCTCCAAAATTTTGGTATCCCGAAGAATATCCACCATTAATTCATGAGGACGTTTAGTATTCATACCTTCACGGAACTTACCAATCATCTCCCCAAAGGGAGCAAAATGCTTGGAATATTTGGCAAAGAAACAGCGTCTTTCGTCAATGCCATCGGAAATGTTATTATTTACAGCATAAATAAGGCACTCTCCTGTAGCGCAAATATCATCAAAGGCATCATGGGTGGAAACATGAGTGACCTGGCAAAACTCACCTATGGTGGACAGCTTATGATTTTTTAGCTGGGGATAAAAGCGCCGGAATATGTCCAAGGTATCATAATGGGTAATATACTCCAAATTCGGCAAACCCAAGCGATATAACTGACTGGTGAGAATGGATAAATCATAACCAACATTATGTCCCACGATTACGCTGCCCTTGGCAAAGGCCAGAAATCTCTGCAAAGCCTCTTTAGGGTCCAGCCCCTCTGACTGCAACTTTTCATCTGTAATATGATGGGTATGTACTGACTGCCCCACAGATTTGCTGGCCTTAAGAAGCAAATTCAGCTTATCCTTGGCCTCTCCCTTATTATTCAGACGAATTGCAGCGATTTGGATAATTTCATCAGTGGCCGTATCCAGGCCGGTAGACTCCACATCGAAAACCACCACATTAGCATTTTCCAGCTCCCGACGAAGCATCTCAAAGGGTTCATCATATTTAATAGTGGACGGGTGCAATATATCACTGGGGCGTATTCCCAAAGCCACTGCTTCATCAGATTGGAGTCTGGCAATGGTCCGCTCACCAATTCCCTTGGCATATTCCTTGGCAATGCGGCATATACTGGTGTCATCCCAGCTATTAATCATAATGTTAAACACTGCCAAAACATCCTTGATTTCCTGACGACGGAAAAACTTAAATTCGTCCACCAGCATAAATTCCAGATTAAAATCCGTAAAATTACCCTGTTCATCCCGGCAGGTCTGCTTGCGTTTCTCAATTATATTCTGCAAATACTTGGAAATATTTTTATTGTAAATGTTCGATCTGGTAAGAATACATACTCGGGACAAATCCCGAGGCTGTAGACGCTGCAACATAGTATAAATCCAATGAGCCTCCAAGTATGGGCTGTTAAAGGCCTTAAATTGAATTTTCTCACCTTCCTCGGCCGTCATGGCCCGGGCATCCTCATCAAAAAAGTTATTTACCATCTGTGGAAAACGATTTTTGAGATATTCGTAGGAGCTGTTCAGCAAAATTTGGGTAGACCGATAATTTTGGTTGTACACGATAATCTCCGGATCGAAATTTTTCATGAATTTATCAAATATCAACTCTGGCTGGGAGCCTCGCCATTCATAGATAGTCTGAAAAAAATCCCCGCACATTATTACATTGTTTTTCCCGAAGAGCATTTCCAATACACTATACTCCAACCGGCTGGTATCCTGAACCTCATCAATGCACCAAAATTGGAAGCTGTCACGCCACCGTTGCTGCCGCTCTCTGTCCTTTAAAATGTAAAAAGCAGTGTTAATCAGATCACAAAAATCCAGGGCATGATTCTGACGCAAGGTATTATCGTATAAAGAAATAAGCTCTCCGCCCCGGTTCTGAAACTCCATTATCAAATCCGAGCAGGCCCCCTTATAGCCAATACGACTGGCATCGGCTACCCGTTGACCCTTTTCGGCTACCAAACGCTCAATTGTCTGCTGATAATCCTTTACCTCGTCATCACTGAAATAATCATATTCTCCCCGATATTCCTTGAAAAGATTAATCAAACGCTGCACGGCTGTACTCCAGCCACTGGGAGCAGTAATATGGGTAAACTCCGGAATATTTCTTAGCATTTCCAGGCAGTCTTCCTCATCGAAAATGAGAGAATTAGCCGGAATACCAATATCTGAACTCTTGGCCTCCAAGCGAATAATTTCATAACAAAAGCTATGGAAGGTCAGCACAGTAACCCCTTGCCCGGCTTCTCCCACCACCTCAACAATTCGGCTTTTCATTTCATTACAGGCTTTATTGGTAAAGGTGAGACAGGCAATCTCCTCTGGCTGGGCCTTTCCCTGCTGAATTATATTAGCTATACGATAGGCCAAAGTATTGGTTTTCCCCGTCCCTGCCGAGGCTATAAGCAGAATGTTTTTCTCCAGCTCATCCACTACCACCCGCTGTTTGTCATTTAACATAGAACGTTGTTTATCTTGAATATTCATGGATATTTTCTCCAAAGTCTTAAATTTAATAGGTATTATGTAAAATTATATAATAATACCGCAATTACTACCAGTAGAAAAACGCCCTGAAGAGAAAATCTTCAAGGCGTTTTATTCAAATAAGATTTTGTTTTATCTTCTGCCCACATGGCAGCCGTATACTTCACCGGTTATGGCATCTACACGCACTGCATAGCGCACATTATTGGCTTCACAGAATACATTATATACTGGATGGAAGCGGAATTTCTTGAGCTGAGTTTTGTCCATTGGCTGGGCGTTATCAGATTTATTTTCCACATTAGTTGGTGGTGGAGCCAGCTCGTTCATAGGTGGCATTGGTCTATCCTGTCCCTGCACTGCGTTTGCTGGTGGGAATGGACAGCCATTATTTGGTCCCCCCTGAAAATGATTGTCCTGGCACCAGAATGGTGGATTGTCGTTCGGGCCAGCACTTGCTCTGTGCTCTCCATTATGACGAGGGCCAAAATGGCCATTTCCAGGGCCCCTATGTCCACCATTATCATCAAATTGACCGCTTCTCATACCAGGATGGCCTGGGAAATTCGGATGACCATGATGACCAGGCTGTCCCATAGGGTTAAAGCCCATACCCATTGGCCCATCCGTCAGGGAAATCTCGTTCCAGGTAATGCTGGTTTCATCCACCCCCATTGCATCAGCGGCAATGGATTTTACTTGGGCCTTATCAATAAGAGTAACATCTAATTTCTCAGCCTGATGCTCCACCATAGTGGTTCTGGCTTCAGCCATCCGATGAAAATCTCTTATCATAGACTCATGTTTGTACCAGGAATATCCACCAACAGCGATAGCAGCTACCAATACACCGATTCCGGCCTTTTTCAAAATATTCATCTTATCCATAATATGTTCCTCCTTTAGTAACTCAATTACATTTTTATTAACCTCATTGGCTATGTCTGTAGTATACAGCCCAAATATAAACAAATTCTAAACAGAGTTTTAACAAATTCAAACAAATTACTTAATAAAAAAATAGGCTTGACCAAATACTCTCGTAATTAGTCCAAGCCTACTTCCAATCATCAATTATTTACTTTACAGTTTATTTCTGTACACAAACCCATCCAAAACATGGGAGGTACATATGGCCACCGCCAAGGCATCAGCCACATCATCAGGCTTAGGTGGCTCCGGCAAATTAAGGAGCTTCGTCACCATATAAATAACCTGCTCTTTGGTTGCCTTACCATAACCGGTAACAGCCTGTTTAACCTGCAAAGGAGTTCGCTCCACCAGCTCTATACCGTTTTTGGCTGCCGCCAACAGTACTACGCCCCTGGCCTGCCCCACGGGAATTGCCGTGGTAACATTGCGGTTAAAAAACAGCTGCTCCACGCCCATTACATCCGGCTGATATTTTTTTATCAGATTATCCAGCTCATCGTACAGCTTCAGTAATCTGTCTTCTGGCTTGGCCTTGGAGCTGGTAGTAATCGCTCCATATTCATGGGCAATAAGCCGACTGCCTTGGGATTCCACAAAGCCATAGCCACAAATAGCTGTTCCCGGATCAATACCTAATGCAAGCATATTTGAATATTATTCTACCTCGTCCATTTCGTAATTGCCATATACTTCCTGAACATCGTCATTTTCGTCAAAGGCATCCAGCATCTTCTGCATGGAAGCAACATTTTCACCCTCAACCTTTACGGTGTTGTCCGGAACCATGGTGATTTCCGCACTGGCTGGTTCAATGCCCTTATCATTCAATGCCTGAAGAATATCATCAAAGGCATCTGGTTCAGCGGTGATTTCAAAGACCTCATCCTCAGCCACAAAGTCATCAGCTCCGGCATCCAGTACCAGTTCCATCAAGGCATCCTCATCATCAAAGCTTTCCTTTTCCACAACGAAAACGGCCTTCTTGTTAAACATCCAGGATACGCAACCGGTAGCCCCTAAAGAACCGCCATACTTGGTAAAGATGTGACGCACATCTGCTGCCGTACGATTACGGTTATCGGTGAGAATATCCAGCATGATAGCAGTGCCACCAGGACCGTAACCCTCGTAGGTCATCTCCTCATAATTGCTGCCATCGGAAGCACCCAAGCCCTTCTGGATAGCCCGATTGATGTTATCCTTTGGAATATTATTGGCCTTAGCCTTGGAAAGAGCCAACTTAAGACGCATATTACCAGTAGGGTCAGAGCCGCCCATACGAACAGCTATGGTTATTTCGCGACCAATTTTAGTGGTAATCTTACCGCGAATAGCATCATTTGCTCCCTTTTTTCTCTTAATATTAGCCCATTTTGAATGTCCTGACATTACTTACATATCTCCTTTTATATTAAAATCGTGAGTTTTAACTTCCCTATAGGGAACCTCATCCGGGTAACGCAATCCACCGACGGAGCTTTGCTCCTAGTGCCCTTGTGGCGCTTCCCCAAGGGGGAAGGCATAATTATATCTCTGGTCACCATCAACCTTTTATAAGCCGGTAGAACTTCTTCTTGCCCTTCTTAACTATAGCCTCGCCATTGGTGAAATCACTATTGGAGAGGATGTAGTCCGGATCACTGACCTTTTCGTCGTTCAAGGAAAGACCATTCTGCTGAATCAGACGACGGCCTTCGCCCTTGGAGGCAAATACCTCAGCCTCTACCAACACCTCCAACAACTTAGCCCCATCAGACTTCAGCTCGATAGTTGGCATATTTTCATTGGAACCGGAGCCACCGAATACAGCTTCAGCAGCGGCTTTAGCCTTATCAGCTTCCTCCTGGCCATGTACCAATTTAGTTACTTCATAAGCCAATACCTTTTTGGCCTCATTAATTTCCTGACCTTCCAAAGCACCTAAGCGACGCACCTCATCCATTGGCAGGAATGTGAGCAGGGACAGACACTTTTCCACATCAGCATCGTCCACATTACGCCAATACTGATAGAAATCATAGGTGGAAGTCTTGTCCTTATCCAGCCACAAAGCTCCGCCGGCAGTTTTACCCATCTTCTGGCCATCACTCTTGGTGAGCAAGGTAAAGGTCAAACCATATACGGCATCACCGGTAATACGGCGAGTCAATTCCACACCACCGATAATGTTGGACCACTGATCATCGCCACCCATTTCCAGCTTCAGGTTATAACGACGATGCAACTCCAAAAAGTCATAGGACTGCATTATCATGTAGTTGAATTCCAAAAAGGTCAGGCCTTTTTCCATACGGTTCTTATAGCATTCAGCTGCCAACATCCGATTTACGGTGAAATGTGGACCCACCTCCCGCAAAAGTTCGATGTAGTTCAACTTGCGAAGCCAGTCACCGTTATTAACCATCAAGGCCTTACCATCAGAAAAGTCAATGAATCTGGCCATCTGCTTCTTAAACTGGTTGCAATTATATTCAATATCCTCATCAGTAAGCATTTTACGCATATCAGTACGTCCGGACGGATCACCCACGGTACCAGTACCGCCACCTACCAGGCATACTGGTCTATGACCAGCCCGCTGTAAATGGGACATGACCATCAAGCCCAAAAAGTGACCTACATGAAGGCTGTCAGCCGTAGGATCAAAACCGATATAAAAGGTTACCTGCTCATTTTCCAGCAGAGAACGAACTTCCTCCTCATTGGTACACTGGGCAATATAACCCCGCTCCTTGAGAACATCAAAAACATTGGTTGCCACTTCTATACTTCTCTCCTTTAAACCTGCCATCAGGTTATTTTAATTTGCTTTTTTACCGCCTGGTGCCACCGGTGTAGGGGCTGTAGGGGCATTATTTGGCTTTTCGTTATTTTTCTTGTTGGTATCTTTTTCAGTTGTCGGCTTAGCATCAGTTTTCTTCTTGTTGCCCTTTATCGGCTTACCATCCTTATCCAGGATACGCTTGCCATCCTTATCAACAAGATAGCCGTCCTTATCTACGCTTTCTTCCTTAACAGGTGTTTCAACGGCCGTAAGATAAGCACCATCAAATGACTTAGTTGGCATAGTTGCAGCAACCTTTGTCATAAAGGCCCGCCAAATACTTGCCGGAGTAGTACCACCGGTCATTGTTCCCATCTGTTGGTTATCATCGCAACCAACCCATACACTCACCACTAAATCCGGCACATAGCCCACAAACCAGGCATCATGATAATCACTGGTAGTACCGGTTTTACCGGCTGCTGGACGGCCAATATTGGCACCAGTACCTGTTCCCCGGACCATTACACCCATCAGCATACTGGTAAGCTCATTAGCCGTACTCTTTTTCAGTACCTGCTTGGAATCCGGAACAGATTCTTCCAGAACCTTGCCATTCCGATCCAAAACCTTAACAATCGCCGTATGATTTACATGAATACCATTATTGGCAAAAGTACAATATGCACTGGTAATTTCCAATGGAGTTACACCACGGGTTAAACCGCCCAAGGCTGTGGACAAGTTTCCGTCATTTTGGGTTCCTTCAGTTACAAAGGTGGATATTCCCATTTCTTTGGCATAGTAAATTACCTTATCAACCCCGATATCCTGTGCCACTCTTACTGTAGGCACATTCAAGGATTGCTCAGCCACATATCTGAGGGAAACCTTGCCATTAAAGTTACGGCTATAATTCTGTGGTTCCCAGCCATTAACATTTATTGGCTTATCATCAATGATGGATGCTGGGGTATAATCTGATTCCAGAGCTGCCGCAAACACAAATGGTTTGAAGGCTGAGCCTGGCTGCCGTTCGGCCAAAACAGCCCGGTTGAACATGTCAGTTCCCCGGCCGCCCACCATGGCCTTAATATGCCCTGTATGTGGGTCAATAGCTACCAAAGCGCCCTGTGGCTGCTTAATACCATTGGCATCGTACATATCCGGCAGGTTTTTCATAGCCTCTTCGGCCGCCCGCTGCATATCCATATCAATGGTGGTATATATCTTCAAACCTTCTTTATAAACTGCATCCGAACCATATTTTTCAATCATGGACTGAATAACATAATCCACAAAATAAGAGGCTTCACCAATTTTCGGAACTGTTTTTACTAAATGCAGCTCTTCATTTTTCGTTTTATTAGCTGTGGACGTACTAATATAACCATACTTGGCCATCTGGTCCAGTACAGTTGCCTTACGGGTCTGAGCTGCCTGTAAATTATTCAGTGGAGAATAATAATTTGGGCTCTTTGGTATACCCGCCAACATAGCACATTCACTTAAATCCAAATCTTCTACATTCTTGCCAAAATAGGTTTTGGCAGCTGCCTGAACACCATAAGCTCCCTGACCAAAATAAATCTGGTTCAGATAAAGCTCCAAAATTTCTTCCTTGGTATATTGATGTTCCAGCTGTATAGCCAAAAACATTTCCTGAATCTTCCGCTTAAAGGTACGATCCTGCGTCAGATAGGCATTCTTGGCCAGCTGCTGGGTAATGGTGGAACCACCTTCGCTTACCCCCTGGCGACTAATATTAGCCCACATAGCACGCAAAATTCCCCGGAAATCCACACCGGAATGTTCATAAAAACGAACATCCTCCACTGCCACAAAGGCATTTTTCAGATTTTCCGGGATCTGATTCATTTTTACTGGCACGCGATTTTCATCAGCATGCACATTAGCGATCTCATTGCCATTTATATCATAAATCTGCGATGAAGCTGGCGGACGAATATCTGCCAAATCCGCTTTTGTATTTAATGTAGCTGTAAGGAATCCGCAACCTACACCAATAACCATTACTGCCAGTATTGCAAGAACAATTATCAGGATTCGACTTGCACTGCTTCGCTTCTGTGGCTTTTGGGTTTGCCTTGTCCGCTGAGCCGCACCGGTACGTTTTTCCATGATAGACCTCCTAATAAACATATACGCTTCTATTCTATCACAAATATTCTTTTTTCGCAGGTTTATTTAAGAAAAACCACTGTGGCTCCTGTGCCACCTTCACTCATATCTGCAAAATTAAAGTTTTCCACGCTTTTATGACGCTTTAAATATTCATGAACACCCTTACGCAATGCACCAGTCCCCTTGCCATGAATAACCAATACTTGGTTCAGTCCGGCCATCAGAGAATCATCAATAAATTTCCCTAATAAAACCTCGGCCTCATTAACCATCATGCCGCGTATATCAATGTCCCTATGGGCACTCTGGGTCTTTTTCAAAAAGCTGTTGCCACTCTGGGCTTTAACGGAACCACCTGTTGAGGTTTGATTGGCCTTTTTACCCTTCTCCACGAACTTGCAGTCCTTGGCCTTCAAGGTGGTCTTCATGCTGCCCAGCTGCACCTCCAACTCCTTGCCCTTAACCGCCAGAACAGTCCCCTTTTGATCCAGCTTGGAAACATAGATAATATCGCCAGGAGCAATTGTTTTCACGTCCACCGGTTTGCGATAGGCTTTGGTGGACACCAGTCCCGGTCTAACACGGTCTGCTTCCTCATTCAAACGGTTACGGGCATCCTGAATGGTCTGCTGCCGCTTCTGGATTCCCATATCGTTAAACTGTTCTTTCAGCTGTTTAATGATATCCTCTGATTCCCGGCGGGCCCGGCGCACCATAGCTGAGCCTTCATCCTTGGCCTTGCGGATTATCTCCGCTTTTTTCTGGGATAACTCGGTACGCATAGCCTCGGCCCGGGCCTCCATGGCCTCTGCCCGATGCAGCTTAGCTTCGATATCAGCATTCATCTGCTCATACAGCATTTTTTCCTTTTCCAGCTGATTTATGACCTGCTCAAACTGGGCGTGATCTGCCTGAATAAGCTGCTTAGCCCGAAGTACCAAGGACTGACTAAGCCCTAGGCGTCGGCTTATAGCAAAGGCATTACTGGCCCCTGGTATACCAGTAAGCAACCGATAGGTTGGCTTTAAGGTATCCACATCAAATTCCACACAGGCATTTTCAATACCCTCCCGACTAAAGGCAAAGGTCTTTAGTTCGGAATAATGGGTAGTAGCCATCACTGTTGCCTTAATTTTTAACAGCTGCTCCAAAATTGCCATGGCCAGAGCGGCTCCTTCTTCCGGATCAGTCCCCGCTCCCAGCTCATCCAACAGCAATAAATCATCGGACGCAACCTTGCCCAAAATATCCACAATATTAGTCATATGGGCCGAAAAGGTACTGAGGCTCTGCTCAATACTTTGCTCATCGCCAATATCCGCGTAAATATTATTATATACCGCGATTTGAGAACCTGGCTTTACCGGCAAAAACAGCCCTGACTGGGCCATGAGCACCAGCAAGCCCAAGGTTTTCATGCTGACCGTCTTACCACCGGTATTGGGTCCAGTAACCAGCAGCATACTATATTCGTCACCAATATTAATGTCGATAGGAACTACCTGTCCCCCATCAATAAGGGGATGGCGAGCCTCTATCAAAGAGGTTATCCCTTCTTCGTTAACCATTGGTTCCACAGCCTTCATGCTATTGGCCAAAGCCGCCTTGGCAAAGGTAAAATCTATGTCGGCCAATATCTCACAGTTAGTCATCAAGGTTTCGTCGTTACGACGAAGCTGGTTGGATACATCCCGAAGGATTCGTTCCACTTCGTGCTTTTCTGCTGCCAAAAGCTGCTTGATATCATTATTAAGGTTAACCACTACCATAGGCTCCACAAAAATAGTGGAACCACTGGCGGACTGGTCATGAACAATTCCAGGGAAATACTGCCGATATTCCGCCTTTATCGGCACCACATACCGGTCCCCCCGCATGGTAATAATGGCATCCTGAAAATATTTCTGATACTCTCCGGAATGAAGAATATTCGCCAAATGATCCTTTATCCGTCCCTGTGATACCTTGATCTCCCGGCGAATCCGCTTTAATTCCACACTGGCATCATCCCGCAAATTACCGTGCTCATCCACGATATTTTCCAAATTTCTCTCCAGCTGGCCCAAAATCTCCAAACCACGGGACCATTCCTTCAGAATAGGGGCATCCAGCTCCAATTCCTTAAAAAACTTTTTTACATCCCGCATAGCATACATGGTACCCAGAACATCCATGATTTCCACCGGTTCAATAACTGCACCGATGCCAATTCGTTTCATCAAATCCCGGATATCCCTTACACCATTTAGGGGCGGACGTCCCACAGAGGATACCATATAGGCCTCAGCTGTTTCCTTCAGGCGTTCGGTTACCTCATCAAGATCACTGCTGGGTAGCAGTCCCTGACAAAGTTCCTTGCCCAAAATAGATACCGCATGAAAGCGCAATTTATCCAATATCTTATTGTATTCTAAAACCTTAAATGAATTTTGTTCCATTAATTACCTCAATGTTTTTGCCATCACAAAACGCCCCGGAAGTAATGGCCCCGCGTGATTCCACTACCTTCCAGGCCCATGGCTGTTGTCTTTTCCTGTTCCGTTAAATCTCCATCCATAACCAGATATTTTTTATAATTGGCAATGGTCTGTTTCAGCTGTTCCGCACTCATAAACCGCCCCTCTATCCGAAGCTGGCTTATGCCCATTTGACGAAATTTCATAGCATGGGGCAACATACTAAGCCGATTGGCATTTAGCAAGTGCATATGACAGTGCTGATCCATCACCAACGGGAATTTCATATCCTTACGATCCTTAAGGAAAAACCTCTTTCCACTGTTTACACATGGTGCACTGCACTTACCAGTATGCAGACCACCAATAAAGCTGCCGGTGGCGCAGTATTCCGATACCATCAGCTCCAAATTGCCGTCCACAATACAGCCCAGGGCCAGCGGACTGTCCTTAGCCAAATTCCCCACCTGGGCGAGGTTCAGCTCCGGCGACAAGGTCACCACAGATACACCCAAATCATTTAAGTACTCCAGGGTTTTCTGGTTATATACTATCAGCGAATAATCCGTATGCACCGGAATGCTCGTATATTGCTTTACAGCTGACAAGGAGCCAATATTGTGTACATTGATTCCATCAGGCTGATACTTTTCCACCATTTTCAACCAATTATGGAATTCGTCCAACTCCCGCTCCCGAATTATGCGCGGGGTGTTGAAAGCAATTTTGACACCAGCCCCGTGGGCCATAAGTACAGCCTTTTCATATTGCATTGGAATAATGGCTTCGTGACTATAGGAGTCACCACCGAAAACAATCCAATCTGCCCCCGCCGACAAGGCCGCCTGAACCTTTTCTAAGGAGTCTACCACCGCCGCTATTCCCGTCTCTGCTGGTCTACCAACAGTATCTTTCCCCTTAGAATCACCCTCCGAACCAGCTCTCTTCAGCTTTGGACGGGCAAATTGGGCCAGTCGCTGGTTTTCCAGCAGTTCAACTGCCTTACGTCTGGCTTCATTTATTTCGCTCATTGGCACCATAACATTGCCGGAAATCTCACAGGTCAGATTCTTCAGTTCAAAGACCGTTGTCCCCAACCGACTGACCTGTTTGCGAACAACGTCCTCAGTCAGTGGACGCTTCCGTGCTTCTTCGCCAATAAATTCTGTTTCACCCACACCAGCAAATCCATCCGCATCCGTAATGGTAATTTTTAGTGGCTGTCCAACTGCAGCCTTAACCTGTACATCTACGTCTATGCGCCGTACTGGTGCGCCACTATTGTAGTAGCCCTTAGCCCATTCCATTAATTCAAAATCATAAACCTTGAAGGCCCGATCGTGCTCATATACCGGTGACTCCACTGGGAAAGCTACCACCATACCAGCTTCTCCCCGATTTATCGGAACCAGATTGCGATTTTTGCCCTGCTTAATCAGCTGTAAATCCTTTACTGTAGCAGTAACCCGACCACCAACCTTCACCCAAAAATCCACCTGATCGCCGTTGCCAAGACTATCGGTGAGCTTCATCGTCACCAAACCGGACTGACGGTCATATCCCATAACTCGTCCCAACATGATCCCCCGGTTATTTGGGCGCCGGTCACTCATCATATTACGGCCCTGCTTGTTCAGCAGATAGGCTGTGGTGAAATCCCGATTGAAGATTTGCGCCAAATCATGGTTGCTATTGTCCGTTACCTGGAATTTTCCGGCATAATGGCTGTCGATAGCCTGCCGATAGTTGTTCACTACGATGGCCACATATTCCGGACGCTTCATTCTGCCCTCAATTTTAAGAGAAGCCACTCCCGCATCAATAAGCTCCGGTAACAGTTCAATTGTCTTCATATCCCGCGGACTAAGGAGATATTTCCCCGCCGTATCCTTTAACAGATCATTGTCCTCCTCGTCCACCAAAGTATATGGTAAACGGCATGGCTGAGCGCAGCGTCCCCGGTTGCCGGAGCGGCCACCAATTAAACTGCTCATGAGGCACTGGCCAGAATAGCATACGCACAATGCACCATGAACAAATACTTCAATTTCCACATTGGAGTTGGCAATTATATGCTTAATGGTTTCCAAGGAAACCTCCCGGGATAATACAACCCGGGTAAAGCCCAATTTCTCCAGAGCCAATACGCCGTCCAAATTATGTACTGTCATCTGGGTACTGGCATGCAGGGGTAAATTAGGTACCACTTCCCTGGCCAGTTTGGCCACACCTAAATCCTGCACTAAAATAGCATCTGCCCCAGCTTCATAGAGAAAGCGCAAATAATCCGCCATATCAGGCAGTTCCTTATCATCTACTATGGTATTAACCGTAACATTAATAAGGACATTACGTAAATGAGCCATTCTAATTGCCTCACGTAAGCCCTGCTCATCAAAATTATCCGCATATGCTCTGGCGCCAAACATCGTCCCCGCCAGATATATGGCATTTGCCCCGCTTTCGATGGCCGCTATCAAAGCTTCCCGATTGCCGGCCGGTGCTAAAAGTTCAACCAAATCCGTACCCTCCATGTACATAAAACTCCGCAAATCATGTCTAATAATTATAACGCAGTTGTTCAAATTTTGCCACAGGCAAAATATACCTATTAGCGTTTCGTCGAAGCTCAAGCATTTTTTCGACATAACGCAGTTGTTCAAATTTTGCCACAGGCAAAATATACCTATTAGCGTTTCGTCGAAGCTCAAGCATTTTTTCGACATAACGCAGTTGTTCAAATTTTGCCACAGGCAAAATATACCTAATTATTCCCCATAAGCAACCGAAGAGCACACTTTACCAATACATAAAAAATGACCGTGAGGGAGATTGGTTCACACGGTCACTTTGGGGAGATTTTCAAATGTATTTATTTAAAAAATTAGCCATCATTTTATGCCCCAGGGGGGTGAGAATAGACTCCGGATGAAACTGCATGCCGGCTATAGGGTATTCCTTATGACGCAGTCCCATTATCATACCGCTGTCCAGTTCAGCGGTTACCTCCAGGCAATCCGGCAGGGTATCCCGGTCCACAATCAGGGAATGGTACCGTCCCACTTCTACATATTGAGCCAAACCATCATAGATCCCCTGACCATTGTGTTTTATCAGAGAGGTTTTTCCGTGGACAATTTCCCCGGCCCCTACCACCTGCCCGCCAAAGACTTCGCCAATGGCCTGATGCCCCAGACAAATGCCTAAAATTGGTACTTTTCCCTTCAAACGGAGAATGAGCTCCTCAGCAATGCCGGCATCAGCAGGAACGCCGGGACCAGGAGAAATGACAATACCCTTATAATTGCGGCTGGCCACTTCATCTACCGTTATCTGGTCATTGCGGATAACTTCCACTTCCGCCCCCAGCTCACATAGCAGCTGATATACATTGTAGGTAAAGGAATCATAATTATCTAAAAGTAACAACATCGTTCTCCACCTCCTCTACCACCTTGAACATAGCCTTGGATTTTTGCAATATCTCATTGTATTCGAAGTCTGCCTTGGAATCATATACAATACCCGCTCCGGACTGGACATAGGCATTATCCCCATCCACCACCATGGTCCGCAGGGTAATACACATATCCATGTTGCCGCAAAAATCCATATAACCCACGGTACCGGAATAAGCACCGCGCTTCACTGGCTCCAGCTCCTGAATAATTTCCATAGCCCGTAATTTCGGCGCACCGCTGACGGTTCCCGCCGGGAAACAGCCCCGCAAAACCTCCATAGGGGTAATGCCAGCCTTCAATGTGCCCATAACCTCCGATACCATGTGCATTACATGGGAGAAACGCTCAACTTCCCGCAGCTTGGTAACCGTTACCGAGCCAGGCTCACTGATACGGCCAATATCATTGCGGGCCAAGTCCACCAGCATGGAATGCTCGGCGCATTCCTTGATATCGGCCCTTAACTCCGTGGCCAAGGCCTTGTCCTCCGCCTCATTGGCTCCCCTGCGACGAGTACCGGCTATAGGATAAGTATATACATGCTTTCCCGCCACCTTTACCAGCATTTCCGGAGAGGCCGCCACAAATTTCTTCTTGCCGAAATTTAGATAAAACATATACGGAGACGGGTTCACCTGTCGCAGCCGCCGATAAAAATGAAAGACTGGCTTGGTCAGCTTTTCTCGAAATTGACAGGAAGGTACCACCTGAAAGATATCCCCGGCGATAATATAGTCTTTGCATTTTTGTATCATCTTGGCAAAGGACTCCGGCATTTTACCATATTTTTTCAGGAAATCCACTGGCTCCTTGCGACTGCTTACTTTACTGGCTGACAGTTTTATGGGCTGATTGAGCTGCTCCACCAGCTTATGCATCTTGTCTGCTGCCGCTTCATAAATATCCTCCGGGGACTGTTCATCCTTTACGCTGGCCAGATAAATAAGCTGGGAAACGTTTTTCTGCTGGTCAAAGGCCAACAAAACCCGGCAAATCATAAACTGCCCCAGCATATCCTCATCACCAACAGTTACATTACGTACCCGGTCAAATACAGCAGAAATCTCGTAATTAAAATATCCTACGGCGCCACCATTGGCCAAAGGCAGTTCCTGATTACCCACGGCACTTTTCAATCCCTGCATGTATTTATTGATGGAAGCCACTGGATTGCCATCCACTGCCTTCATCTGGTCCTCTTCCTGAATGAGCAGACGATTTTTGTACACCTGCAGAGTTATAAAAGGCTCCGCCCCAATGAAGGAAAACCGGCCAAAATTTTGATGAGCATCCGCTGACTCCAGCAGGAACCCCTTCTCTTCCCCCACCAACTTATAGTAGGCAGAGACCGGTGTATCCAAATCGGTAGTTATGGGCATGGATAGAGCCACCAAATTGGCCTGCTGACATATTGCTTTAAATTCGTCCAATGAGGGGGTTAACTGCATTTATTTCACCTTCTTATCCAATGCCTGTCGAATTGCTCCGATTAAATCCGCTGCTTCAGTAAATTTATCCTCCATAATAAGCTTTACCACAGCGGAACCAACGATTACGGCATCAGCCTTGGCCGCTGCCTCCACTGCTGCCTCCGGTGAGCCAATACCAAAGCCTACGGCACAAGGAGTATCCGTTTGCTTCTTAACATGTTCGATGACATTGTTTATTGGGCCGTAGTCGATTTTCCGTACCCCGGTAACGCCATTTACCGACACACAATAAATAAAGCCATCAGCCGTGGTACAGGTCTCCCCAATCCGGGCATCTGTGGTGCCCGGGGTAACAAATTCCACCAAATGAAGCCCCTGCTCCTGACAGGCCTTTTTCATCTCCCCGGATTCCTCATGGGGTACATCAGGAATTATGAAACCATCCATGCCGGCTTCCTTGGCATCCACGGTGAGCTTATCAAAGCCATAATTCAGCATATTGTTGATATAGCCCATACCCAATATTGGAATTTGGGAAAACTTGCGGATTTCCCGCACCAGCTCCAGTACCTTGGGCAAGGTCATGCCCTTTTTAATAGCCTGATAGGAAGCTGCCTGAATTATTGGTCCATCGGCCATAGGGTCGGAAAAGGGAATGCCCAGTTCGATGATATTGGCTCCGGCCTCCTCAGCCATTTTCACTGCCTTAATTGTACCTTCCATATCCGGCATACCAGCTGTGAGATATATTACCAAACCTTTTTTATTTGCTGCCTTTAATTCCGAAAATTTATCCTGTAAACGACTCATAATCAAATCTCCTCTCCCAACGCCTTAGCCACCTGCTGAACATCCTTGTCACCGCGGCCGGACAAAGTAACTACCACCACTTCATCTTTATTGGTATTTGGCATAAGCTTCTCCAAATAGGCCAACGCATGAGAGCTTTCCACTGCCGGGATTATACCTTCCTCCCGAGAAAGCAGCTGGAAGGCATCAAGGGCCTCCTGATCATTTATGCCCACATATTTTACAATTCCTTCCTCGTGGAACATAGCATGCTCCGGCCCAACCCCCGGATAATCCAACCCCGCCGAGATGGAATAAACCTCGATTACCTGTCCATCATCATCCTGAGCCAAATAGCTGTAGGCTCCATGGAGGACTCCTGGACGACTGGCCGGATTGGACAAGGTCTGGGCATTATCCCCGACGGCCGGGCCACGACCAGCTGCCTCAACCCCAAACTTCTTTACATCGCTGTCATTAGCAAATTCATGGAAGGTGCCAATGGCATTGGAGCCGCCCCCCACACAGGCAATCAGATAATCCAGACGACCGCCGGCTTCTTCCTTAATCTGCTGACGGATTTCCTTACCAATTACTGACTGGAAATCCCGCACCATAGTTGGATATGGATGGGGGCCTACGGCGGAACCGATGATATAATGGGTGTCTTCAATATGTGCTGCCCAATATCTTATGGCTTCGCTGGTGGCATCCTTTAGGGTGGAGGTACCGGTTGTGACTGGAACCACCTCCGTGCCCAAGAGCTTCATTTTAAACACGTTGAGCTTTTGCCGTTCGATGTCCACAGCCCCCATAAATACCTTGCACTCCATACCGAACAGGGCTGCTACAGTGGCAGTAGCTACACCATGCTGGCCGGCGCCTGTCTCGGCAATTATCCGCTTTTTACCCATGCGCTTGGCCAACAATACCTGCCCCAGAGCATTATTGATCTTATGGGCTCCGGTGTGGAGCAAATCCTCCCGCTTCAGGTAAATCTTGGCCTTGCCATAATGCTTGGTGAGATTTTCCGCATAATATAATAGTGTTGGCCTGCCGGCATATTCAACATAGTATTTCCTCAGCTCCGCCAAAAACTCCGGATCGTCCTTGTATTTTTCATAGGCTGCTTCCAACTCCGTCAACACCGGCATAACAATCTCCGGTACATACTGTCCGCCATATTTTCCAAATCTTCCCTTTGACATAATTTATTCCTCCCAATCTCTATTTCCTAAAAACACTAAACTACATTAAGGCAAATTCCCGAGTCTGCTTATTGACATCCGTTGCGGTGGATAAACCTTCACCCACCAAAATGCCATCCAAGCCCGCCTGATGAAGCTTATGAACTTCCTCCATGGTATGAATACCACTTTCACTGATAATAGTCCGTTTGCGGTCCGCATAAGGAAGCAGCTCCATGGTATTATCAATGGTGGTTTTAAACAGCTGTAAATTGCGGTTGTTTATTCCTATAAACCGGGCCGGTGTGGCCAAAGCCTTTTCCATATCCTCCCGGTCATGAACCTCAATCAAAGCATCCATTCCCAATCGCCAGGCTGTATAAAGATATTTCTTCAACTGTTCCGGGGTTAAAATCCGGGCTATAAGCAATACCGCATCCGCTCCCAGCATCCTGGCCTCATATATCTGGTATTCATCAATGATGAAATCCTTGCGCAGAATGGGAATATCCACCAGCTGGCGCACTTCCTGCAAATCGGCATTTTTTCCCAGAAAATGGGGATCTGTATGTACCGATAACATACTGGCACCATTTTCCTCGTAAATCTTAGCCAGCTGGGTTACGCTGTAGCTGTGCTTAAACCGTCCTTTGGACGGGGACTGGAGCTTGCACTCAGCAATTAAATTCCAAGGCCTTTCCTCAAATTTCAGGCTCATAGCAAAGGTCCCCATCTCGACCTTTTCCATTACCTTCTCCAAGGGACACTGTTTTTTGGCCTCTGTCACTATATCCCGCTTTTTTTCCACAATTTCTGCTAAATAATCTCTCATAATATCTGGCCTTTCTTTGCTGTTGCCAAAAACTCTTCAATGAGCTTCGGCGATTTAACTCCATCTATTTCCATAGCCCCGGAGGCATCTATACCATAGGGACTGAATATTTTCATGGCCTCCTGTACTGTTTGGGCGGTGATGCCCCCGGCAATCATGTAAGGCTTGGTAAGCTGGCATATTTCTTGGGCCGCTGCTTGCCAGACAAATTGTACCCCAGTACCTCCTGCTATATGTTTGTTATAGCTGTCGATAATAACTATCTCCGCCGGATAATTATTGGCCCGTTCCACGGAAAAATCATCACCATAGCGAAAGGCCTTAATAACCGGTCTATTGATCTTATTGGCATATTCTTCATCCTCATGACCGTGAAGCTGAACATAATCCAATCCACAATACTCCGCCATTTCGTTCACCTCATCAAGGCTCTGATCCACAAAGACGCCCACCTTGCGGCTGCCCTTAAATTCTCGACAAAGGGCTTTTACCTTGTCCGGATGGCAGTACCGTCGGTATACGGTGTTCATTATAAAGCCCATGAAATCAGCTTTATTGGCCGCCTCTGCCGCCTGTCTGTCTCTTATGCCACAAATCTTTATCTTAACCATTATGTCACCTCATCCGTCAGCCTTCGGCTGCCACCGTCCGGGGAGTCCACAGGACTCCCGCGCAAAGCGCCCCCAAAGGGGAAGGCTAAAATCAAAAAGCCCCATGTAAAACTGCTTACAGTTCTACATGGGGCGAATATTCTCGCTGTGCCACCCAAATTCAGTGATATTAACAAAAAAACATTTTATCCCTTACCGAGATAAAATGTTTATGCCACTGGTAATATCACCCTCTTAAGTACAGGAATAACTCCGATACCGCAGCCCAATAACGGTGGCAACCGTTCCAGCCTAATAATAAAACACTTTCGGTGGACTCTCATAGGACCATTCACTTACCGCTTTTCACAGGTCATCCCACCTCCGAATGAACTTCTTTAGCCATTCGGCACCTGCTCGCTGACAAAAGTTGGATAAGCTACTATTTCCCAATCAATGATTTGAAATATAAAATTATCAACACGCACATGATATTACATTTATCATCTGTTGTCAACACTTTTTTGTAAACTAATATATATTTTTTTAATTTAAGCAAAAAAACTGTAAAGTATATATACCGCTATTCCAACAACAGCCAATATAACCACCAATGGCAAGGCCACAAAGAGAATACCCGCCAAAATCAGGCCAATGACCACAGCCAGAAGCAGTTTATTCATTAATCCCCCACCGGTAAATATCCGTATACCACCTATATTATGGGGATTAGTGCCAGACATTTCTCCATCACTGTGCCATCTAAAACCATATCCACTACTAGTGTACTTCTGTTCCCTGCCGTTCTCGTCAACGGTAACTCCCTCATAGTCAGAAATCTCATCCTGACGCATTTCCCGTATGTTTCCCGGCACACAGTTTGGGCAGGAACCATCCATATTAAGTTCACTGCCACACTTTGGACAAATCATGTTCCGTCACCTCCGGCACCACTCGTTTGAATAGCACCACATCATCTTTATCAGTCAATTTATTAAGATATTCCTCAATAGTTTGACCTGCAATTCCTAGCTTTGGAGCAATCTCCTGTAACGGCACCAACACAAAGGCCCGTTCCAGCATGTAAGGATGGGGCAAAATCAAATCCGGCGTATTGAGGCTGACCCCGTCGATATACAACAAATCAAGATCAATGGTCCGAGGGCCCCAATGCTCATGACGTTCCCGTCCTAATTTCTGCTCAATACCCTGACATATTTGCAAAAGCTCCCGAGGAGAAATCGTTGTCCTCACACACAAGGCGCCATTCAGAAAGCTTGGCTGGTGTGTGTTACCCCAGGGCGGAGTTTCATATAGTGATGATACCTTGACCAGCTGAATTTTATCTGAAGCCTGTAAGGATTTCACCGCCGTCTCCATGGTAGCCTGGCGATCTCCTAAATTAGCACCGATACTGATATAGCAGTCATACGCCTTCATGGTGTTATTCCTCAACGAAATCCGTGCGATCACGCTTAATTCTTATCTTAACATCCTTAAAGATGCCATTAATAGGAGCACTAGGTTTATGCAAGGTGATTTTTACTGACTCCACCAAAGGAAATTCCTGCAATACAACCTTAGTTATCCTGGCAGCAAGACTTTCCAGCAATTTGACCGGCTCCCCCTCCATGATTTTTTTTACGCACCGATAAACCGCCGCGTAATTAACGGAATATTTTAATTCATCAGTAGCTCCGGCCTTACGTAAATCCAAGTATAAATTCAAATCCACAATAAACCGCTGACCTAAAGTATTTTCTTCCGCCAACACCCCATGTCTGGCAAAAAACTCCATCCCGGAAATTCCAATACTGTCACTCATTGCTTTGCCTCCAAAATTGCATCGGTTATACGACACATACGGGAAATAGGTAATACATCATGAACCCGCATTATTTCGCAGCCCTTCATGATTCCCACAACACAGGTTGCTCCCGTAGCCTCCATACGGTCCTCCACTGGCAAATTCAAAGTATTGCCAATAAAGCTCTTACGGCTGGTACCTAACAGAATAGGATAATCCTGACCATTTATCACCTTTAGCTTCTCCAAATTCTGCATTACATACAGATTACCTTCCACGGTCTTACCAAAGCCAATACCCGGGTCAAGAATAATATTTTCAGCCTTTAAGCCCGCCTCTTGAGCAAGGAAAATACTTTTGGCGAAAAAATCCTGCATGGAGGAAATAATATCTCCAGCGTATTCCTTGGAGTCCCGATTATGCATGACCACCACTGGCAACTGATATTTAGCCGCTACCTTGGCCATTTCCCCTGGCTCATTTTTATACTGAAGTCCCCAAATATCGTTAAGGATATGCACTCCCTTTTGGGCCGCATATTCCGCCGTCTCCGCCTTAAAGGTATCAATGGAAACCGGAACCGGGCATTCCGCCAGCACAGGCTCCAAAAATTCACTGAGGCGTTTTATCTCATCTCTGGCGGACATGGTTTCAAAACCCGGTCGACTGGATTCCGCCCCTACATCTATTATATCCGCGCCAGCTGCCACCATTTCTTTCATATGGCTTATGGCAGCTTCCACAGTATTCCATTTTCCTCCATCGGAAAAAGAGTCCGGGGTAACGTTTAAAATCCCCATTATCAAGGTCTTGTGCCCAATCTCCAAACTCTTTCCATCTGCCCACTTATAAACTCTATTACTCATTATTGTTCCATCCTAACATATTCCAGGCCTGCTGATAGCTCTGACTGCCTTCCTTCAGACATCCCCGACAGGCAGAGGTTATTGTCCTGGTACCATGAGCCATATCCCCCCGCATAGTCATACACAGCTGCTGTGCTTCAGCAATTACCAACACCCCATCAGCCTTTAGGCCGTCCTCCACTGCCTGAGCAATTTCCTCCGTCATCCGCTCCTGGAGCTGGGGACGGTGGGAAATGATCTCAATAGCCTTGGTAAATTTACTGAATCCAGCGATCATTCCCTCGTGAGGCTTATAGGCTATGGACACCCGTCCAAAAAAGGGAACTAGATGATGTTCGCACATGGAATAAAAGGGAATATCCCGTACCGCCACAATGCCGTCGCTCTCAGCCCTAAATAACTCGCCCCATACATCAGCCGTGGTTTTACCAACACCATTGAACAGATATTCATACATGCCAGCCACCCGTTCCGGAGTTTTCTCCATACCACTGGCCGGCAAATCAAGGCCTAAGGCGTTCAAAAAATCATTCATTGCCTGTATTGCCTTCTGGTTCATAGTCTTATCCCCTTCGTTTTATCATCATGGCATCTCCAAAGGAAAAGAATCTGTATCTTTCCTGTACCGCCGTCTCATAAGCCTTTAAGACAAATTCCCGTCCGGCAAAGGCACTTATCAGCATAATTAGCGTAGACTTCGGCAGATGGAAATTGGTTATTATGCCATCAACAATCTTAAAGTCATAACCCGGGTAAATAAAGATATTGGTCCAATCAGTGCGTCCGTTGATTTCCCCCTTGGCCGTTGCCGCTGATTCCAAGGTACGAATAGAGGTTGTACCCACAGCAATTACCCGCTTCCCGGCGGCCTTGGTTGCTTTAATAAGATCAGCGGTCTCCTGGGCAATACTGTAATACTCCTTATGCATTACATGCTCCTCAACATTTTCCACGCTTACCGGGCGAAAAGTACCCAGCCCTACATGAAGGGTAACAAAGCCCAAATTTACGCCCATATCCTTGAGTTCCTGCATTTGTTCCTTGGTGAAATGCAGACCAGCCGTTGGTGCCGCAGCCGAGCCCTGTTCCCGGGAATACACCGTTTGATACCGTTCCTTATCCTGGAGCTTTTCATGGATATAAGGCGGCAAAGGAGTTTCTCCCAACCGATCCAATATTTCCTCAAAAATACCCTCATAATTAAATTTCACAATCCGGCCACCAAAATCCGTGGTCTCCTGGACAGTACAGGTCAGTTCATCGCTAAAACGCACCACCTGTCCCTCACGAGCCTTACGGCCAGGTTTTACCAAGGTTTCCCAGGTATCGCCGTCTATACGGCGTAACAAAAATACCTCCACCTTGCCGCCGGTACCCTCGCGCCAGCCCAACAGTCTGGCAGGCATAACCCGTGTATCATTGAAAATCAGGGTATCTCCTGGTTCCAAATATTCCTTTAAATCATAAAAATGCCTATGCTCGATGGTTTCCTCCACCGGGTCCAGCACCATCAGCCGAGAAGAATTTCTTGGCTCCACAGGTGTCTGAGCAATTAGCTCCTCCGGCAATTCATAGTCAAAATCTGTTAATTTCATTCTATCTCCCAAATATTAATACCGTTTTACAATATCGATTCCGGTATAGTAGTGATGCAGGATTTCATCATATTTTTTCCCAGCATCTGCCATGGCCTTGGCCCCATACTGGGACATTCCCAAACCGTGACCGAACCCATGACCATCAAAGATTACCTCCACAGAAGAATTTTCCACATGAAGTTCCTTATCCTGCATAGCGGCTGGGGCAGCATCAATGGTATTACCCTTATTTTTCTTGTTTTTTTCCGTCTTTTGCACAGGTATTGTGGCCGGCCGCTGGGTGCGAACGGTAAAATAACTGCTCTTAAGACCAAAAATCTGGCGAACCTGTTGACTGGTCAACACAACGTTCTGTCCGGAGCCAACAAATTTCACTCCAGCAGCCCTTCCGGAACTCAAGGTTCCATTGGCACCCCCATTAGGAGAGGCCAAGGATATACTCTTGAGCTGGCCAATATTCTTTCCGGCTGCACTGAGCAGCTTCTGCACCTGAGCTGCCGAATATTTTACCGACCAGTTATGATAAGGAGACTGACTGTCATCATCCTTTACTGACCGGAGATATGGCAAATTATTTCCCCATACATCCTCGGAATTTTCTGTCACTCCGCCAGAGGAAGCATGATATGGCGCATATATTGGCCGTCCATCATAGGTCATAACCAAACCTGCCGTAGCATCTACAGCAGCTGAGGCCGAACTGGATTCCCCAGACATGCCCTCATAAGACTGACAATGGGTTGAATCGCACAAATCGTACCCATCCCCCAGATGAGTCTTCTGATTTTTCGTATACAAAGCATAGGTCCGGGCCGCTACCGCCTGCGCCTTCAAAGCCTCCATATTCCAGCTGGGAGACATTTCCGATGGCAGTACACCCTTGACGTAGTCCTCCAAGGACAACAAATTGACAATAATCAGCTTGTTACCCACAACGGTAGCTACGATTTCTCCCCGATATTCAGTAGTATTGTATTTAATTTTACCCTGTCCGCCAGTAACTACCGGAACGAACTTTAATGAAGATTTATTGCTGTTTTTACCGTTGACGGCAATTGTATTGCCCACCACTGAAAGATTAGCCACGATATTGCTGCGGAAATCCCCCATATCCCGGTTGTCATCAACGCCAAATACATGCATGCCATTCACAGAGCTGATGCTGGCCTGTACCACACCACTGGCCAAACCCACCCGAATATTACTGTCAGCATTCTGAGACTTTTTCCAGGTAGACCGTTCCTCAGATTTGCTAGTATCTTTTTTAGAATCAGTAGATGGAGTTTTCTTCCCCGTCTCCGCTGGCTGTTTCCAGGTAACCGGCGGCTTCTTACCAACACCAGGATACAAAACCGAAGCCTCTGCATTCCCCAAACTAAGGAAACAAGCCCCAGCAAAGGCCACCAATAAGCCTAATGATAGCTTTTTACACAAAGTAGATTTAATCATATCATATACCTCTATTACTTAAATAATTGCCTATACACAATAGCCATATTTTTTCGTTGGGGGGACTTTTTCGCCTGCAAGAACGTAGTCCGTGCCGTAGGCTCAGCATGGGCCGCATTCCATTATCCACTGGCATGTATCGACGACGGAGCTTTGCTCCTAGTACCCGGAGGGTGCTCTGTCGCATATGGAAGAAGCAGTAAAAAAAGTACATGCTGATTTGGACGCAGTGATGAAGCCGAAAAAGTTTCCCCGTATATCTGCATCCTAAGCCTCTGCCTGCATAGCCCGTTTCCGTTCCTTAGCCGCTTTCTTCCGCTGCTTTCGTATAGCCTTACTATACCGTTCTTCCTCACTGAAAATACACCCACAGTACGGCTGCCGATACAGTTTCAGCTCCAGGCTTATATCAATGCCCTCCTGCCAGCCGGTGCGGAAATCCTCGTAGTAGAATTTCACTCCATACACATCCGCAAAATGCTGGGCCGTTTCCCGCATCAGCTCATGCTGCTGATAAATGCTGTAAAAAAGCGTAGAAGTAAAGGCATCAAAGCCATTTTCCGCTGCGAATTTAGCCGCCTGCTCCAACCGCCAGGTATAACACATCCGGCAACGGCCATTTTCCACTGATTCCGCCGCCAAGGCCTTTTTCAAAAAATCCCTTAGCATATAATTTTCATCGGTGATCAGCTTCATATCCACCTTTTGGGCAAATTCCTTAGCTGCCTTCAGGCGCATATCCCATTCCTTGTAAGGATGAATGTTGGGATTAAAGAAATACCCCGTGGGCTCTATACCATCAGCCCGCAATTTTTTTACCGGATAACAGGAGCAGGGCCCACAACACATATGTAAAAGTAAATTCATGGTCAATTCTCCGGATAAGGAACGCCCATATGCTCGTAGCCCGCCTGGGTTACCATCCGTCCCCGGGGGGTACGGTTAATGAAGCCCAGCTGCAGCAGATACGGCTCATAGACATCCTCGATAGTATCATTTTCCTCACTGATGGCTGCCGCCAGAGTATCTATGCCCACCGGGCCACCACCAAATTTCTTTATCATAGTGTCCAACATGGAGCGGTCCGTGCGATCCAGGCCCATCTTGTCCACTTCCAACCGCAGCAGGGCATCATCGGCAATTTTGTCCGTTATTATCCCATCACCGGTTATCTGGGCAAAATCCCGTACCCTTTTCAACAAACGATTGGCAATTCGCGGGGTTCCCCGGGACCTGCGGGCAATTTCCATGGCTCCCTGGTCTTCAATTTGAATATTCAGTATTTCCGCAGCCCGCTTAATAACCAGCACCAATTCCTCCGGCTTGTAATATTCCAACCGGGAAATTACCCCAAAGCGGTCCCGCAGAGGCGCCGCCAAGGCTCCGGCTCGGGTAGTGGCCCCAATAAGGGTAAATGGGGCAATATCCAAGCGGATAGACCGGGCGCTTGGTCCTTTGCCGATAACAATATCCAGCGCAAAATCCTCCATGGCGGAATACAGAACTTCCTCCACATTCCGGGACAGACGATGTATTTCATCAATAAATAATACATCCCGTTCATTAAGATTAGTTAAAAGAGCGGCCAAATCCCCGGAATGATTAATGGCCGGACCGGAGGTAACCCGAAAATTTACCCCCAGTTCGTTGGCAATTATCCCGGCCAAGGTGGTTTTTCCCAATCCCGGTGGCCCGTACAACAGCACATGGTCCAAAGCCTCACTGCGCTTCATGGCCGCCTGAATGAAAATATTCAGATTTTCCTTGGCCTTGTCCTGACCGATATATTCCCGCAGGCGACGAGGACGCAGACTGTATTGCCAGTCGTCTCCGGACTGCTCATTGGTAGTAACAATGCGTTCCTCACTGAACACTATATCCTCCATCCTCTATCACCTCCTGGCCAGTTCCTTCAAGGCCATTTTTATCACCGTCTGTACATCGGCAGACTGGTCAATATTGCCTAATCGCTGAAATACCGCAGAGACCTCGCCCTGGCTATATCCCAAAGACAGCAGGGCAGCTGATGCCTCGCTGAAAATATCATCTCCGATTTCCGGCGCAGCAAAAGTGCCACCGGCCTCGACCAATTCCTCACTACCACCAAAATGTAATTTGTCCTTTAATTCCAAAATCAGCCGTTCCGCTGATTTCTTGCCGATGCCCGGCAAGGCAGTCAAGGTCTTTATATTCTTGTTCTGCACCGCCTGGCTTAACCCTTCTGGTGTAATAGCGCCAATAATGCCCATGGCCACCTTGGGACCAATGCCGCTGACCGTGATCAACAACTGAAATAAATCATATTCGTCTTGAGTCAAAAAGCCATACAACAGCATGGCATCCTCCCGGACACTTAAATGGGTATACAGCATGGTTTCCTGCCCGGTTTTCAGTTGACTGCGGGTATTATTGGACACAAACACCCGATAGCCCACTCCGGATACATCCAGCAGGCAGTACTCCATGGAAACATATTCAACTTTTCCTTTTAAAAAGCCTATCATTGTCTTTTTACCGCTCCAAATAATTATTCGTTCTAGTGTCAGTAACTAGGCCAATGCCTCTCGCAGTGCCTGGGCCATAACCTCAGTGTCCAGCTCAATACCTGTCCACAGCCGGAAGGATTCTGCCCCTTGCCCTATCAGCATAGCCTCGCCATTTAAGGTCAGACAGCCATGTTCCCGGGCCTGCTTTAAAAACAAGGTTTCCGCCGGAGTATAAATAATATCATAAACCAAAATTCCCTTGGATACTTTATCCCAATTTACCGGTGGCATTGCCTCCACATGGGGACACATCCCCAATGGTGTGGAATTGATAAGCAGCTGCGCCTTTGCCAAGGCCCTGTCAAACTCCGGAGTACTCCAGTCAAGTAACGTAATGTCCATATACTTCTGGAAATATTCCACTAATGGCCGAACCTTAGGTACATTCCGCACACCAATGGTCAGAGAAGCCACTCCTTCCTGAATAAGGCCCCAGATAATGGCCCGGGCCGCTCCGCCAGCCCCCAATAACACTGCCTGCTTGCCCTTGGGTTCATAGCCCATCTGCTTCATACCGCCCACAAAACCCTTTACATCGGTGTTATAGCCGGTAAGTACGCCATTCTGATTAACAATAGTATTTACTGCTCCTAAAACTTCCGCATCCTTGTCAATAGAATCAAGATATTTCATTACCCGTTCCTTATGCGGAATGGTTACGTTAAGGCCACAGATTCCCAAAGCCTTCATACCAGCTATGGCTTCCCCCAGTTTTCCCTCTTTCACCGGAAAGGCCGTATAAACATAATCCAACTCCGCTGCCCTGATCCCGGCATTCTGAAACACCGGCGACAAGGAGTGCTCCACCGGATTGCCAATAACCGCCAACACCTTCGTCTTACCCGTAATCATCTATAAAACACCTCAAATTATTTCCACACGCTTTTAGTGCACTGACATATATTATTTAATCATAACATTAATATTATACCATTCATGACAAGTTACCTCTACCCCAAAAATTCAACAGCAGTCTGACTCAACGCAGACTGCTGTTTTTCAATATATAATACAGATTAAATTTTCATACTATGTACTCATGATTAGGAGCGATACTCTTCCGCTAATTTTTTAAAGGCCGGGATGGAGCGTCTGATGGTATCCTCCTTAATGCAATATGCTGCCCGGAAATAGCCCGGACAACCAAAGTCCGCCCCTGGTACCAACAGCAAATCATATTTCTTGGCCTTTTCACAAAAAGCATAATCATCCTCTTCCAAGGCCTTAGGGAACAAGTAAAAGGCTCCTTGAGGCTTCAAACACTGGAATCCCGCTTCCTTCAGACCCTCGTATAGCAAATTACCGTTCTTTTCGTAAGCGGCAATATTAGCCGGTTCATCCACACACCGGGCCACTACCCGCTGGAAGAGCGATGAAGCATTGACATGGGTCAGTACCCGACCTGCTCCGGCAATGGCTCCATAAACCTTGTTGAAGTCAGTTACTTCATCAGGTACCACTATGTAGCCAATACGCTCACCTGGCAAGGACAGGGACTTACTCCAGGAATAGCACACCAAAGTATTAGCATAATACTTAGGAATATACGGAACCTTTATGTTGCCGTAAACCAGTTCCCGATAAGGCTCATCGGAAATAATAAATATTGGGTGACCAAATTCCTGGGATTTTTCCGTAAGCATCTTGGCCAATCTACTGATGGTTTCCTCTGAGTATACTACACCGCTGGGATTATTAGGCGAATTTACAATTACTGCCTTGGTCTTTGGTGACAGCATTTCAGCAAATTTATCAAACTGTATCTGAAAATCCTCCGTATTGGCCGGCACTACATCGAGCTTAGCTCCTACCGATTCCACAAAGCATTTATATTCCGGGAAATATGGTGCAAAGGTAATGAACTCACTGCTACCATCATCCTCACTAAGGGCCTTAAAGCAAATGGTTATAGCCGCCGCTGCTCCGGAGGTCATAAAGAGATTTTTGCCGGAAAAGTTGGTAGCGAACCGGCGATTAATGCTCTGGGCTATAGTCTCCCTAACCCCTGGATCTCCTGGGGCCACAGTATAGCCATGAAGAGCACAGGAATCCATTTCCTGCAAAATATCTACAATAGCCTGATTAACCTTGGCTGGTGCGGGTACATTGGGGTTACCAATGGAGAAATCATACACATTTTCTTCCCCTACCTCGGCAGCCCGTTTACGGCCAAATTCAAATATTGTTCTGATGGTGGACTTTCGTGCCCCCAACTCATACATTTTCTCCGAAACCATATATTGTCCCTCATTTCATACCATATTGTGTGAATTTTTAAACACACTACCTGCATATTATACAATAAAAAGAGGTGTAAGGCCAGTTTTCTGTACTGACTTTACACCCTTTGTTTACTCCATAAAATATTTCATACTGGTTTTTTTCCACTCTTTTTCCGTGAACTGCAATTCATATTGGCTGATTCCCGTTTCAGCCGACAGTTCTTTGGCCAACTGGATACAGCTCTCCTGGGTATCCATATGAATCATAGTGTAGAAATTATAAGGCCAATCCGGAGCAGTATTGCGATCATAGCAATGGGTAACCTCCGGATGGGCACACATTTGGACTGCCACTTCGTCCATTCTTTCTGGTGGTACCACCCATACCACCAGGGCATTGGCCTTAAAGCCCACTTCCATGTGACGAAGTACTGCTCCCATTTTGCGCAAAATGCCTGTTTCTTTCATTTCCCCCAGGCGATGCAAAAGAGCTTCTTCGGATATACCAATGTCTTCAGCAATTTTTTTATAAGGCTCAGAACATATAGGAAAATCACTTTGAAGGGCCCTTACAATTCTCTTGTCTGTGTCCGAAAATTCCATTGTTGGCCTCACTTTAACTTAAATTGCACATTAATTTTATATTTTTTCTGGGAATACAAATCCAACAGGGAAATAACCCCTGGCAGAGCCCTGATCTCAGATAAAATCTGATTTTTGCGCTCATCACTATTGGTTATAGCCGTGAACCACAGCTCATAACCACCAGAACGCTGATAATTGTGGGTAATTTCCGGATACTCGTTAATTCTGGCAGCGACCTCCGCCACCCGATCCGGCTCAATTTTAGCCGCCAACAAGGTTCCACTATAGCCCAACTTGTCCGAGTTGAAGAACGCCCCCACTTTGCGAATATACCCTGCTGACTTCAGCTCCTGCAGCCGAGACAGGACCTGTTCCTCACTTACACCAAGCTCATTGGCCATGATCTCATAGGGTTTGGGTACAAACTGTATGCCAGCCTGTAATATATTCAGTAATTGTTTATCAAAAGAATTAAGTTCCATTAGGAGTACCTCATCCACCGTCTTCGACGGTCCCCCTTCCCCAAAGAGGAAGGCTCATGTTTCCAGCAAGCAATCCCCGATTACCTGCAACAATTCTTCCCGACCAGTATTTTTTACTGAGGAATAGGGCAACACGTCCAGCTCTGGTATTCCCAGAGCCTTCTTTATCTGAGCCACTCCCTGGGTAACTCCGTTACGGCTGACCTTATCTGCCTTAGTGGCTATTACCAGTACCGGCAGATTATGTTCCACCAACCAGTGAAACATTTCGATATCCGAAGCCATAGGCGCATGACGAATATCAATAAGCTGGCACACAAACTGCAAATCCTCCGAAGTCAGCAAATATTCGTTAATAAATTTGCTCCAGATTTTTCGCCGCTGGGCACCAGTCTTGGCATAACCGTAGCCTGGTAAATCCACCAGATAAAAATCCCTACGCTCCGGACTGTCATCTATTTTTGCCCCAATTTCATAGAAATTTATAGTCTGGGTTTTGCCAGGCTGACTGGAGACCCGGGCCAACTGATGGACCCGGGTCAGAGAATTTATCAAGGAAGACTTACCCACGTTGGAACGGCCAATAAAAACGATTTCCTTACGCCGTTCCTCAGGGTATTGTTCCTTTTTTACTGCTGAGCAAAGATATTTGCCCTGGGTAATAACAACCTTTTCCGCCATGACTTCCTCATTTCAGCAACGCATTTTCCAATACCTTGTCAATATGGTCAACAGGTATAAACTCCAGCTTTTCCCGCACTGATTCCGGAATTTCCTCAATATCCCGCCGATTTTCCTCTGGCAGAATAATGGTGTGGATACCTTCCCGATAGGCAGCCAGTACCTTTTCCTTTAAGCCGCCGATTGGCAGTACCCGCCCCCGGATAGTAATCTCACCGGTCATGGCCACATCGCTTCTCACCTTCCGACCAGTAAGGGCCGAAATCATAGCTGTAGCCATGGTGATACCCGCCGACGGGCCATCCTTTGGCACAGCCCCCTCCGGGAAGTGAATATGTATATCATTTTCTTCATAGAATTTTGGTGACAATTTGAATTTCTTCTGACGGCTGCGAATGTAAGACAAGGCGGCCTGAGCCGATTCCTTCATCACATCCCCCAGCTTGCCAGTGAGAATAAGCTGTCCCTTACCCGGGAACACATTAACCTCCGTTGGCAAGATATCGCCACCTACCTGGGTCCAGGCCATACCAATGCACAGGCCCACCTCCGGACGACGCTTTTCCTTCGGATGTGGATATTTAATCTTACCTAAGATATCCACCAAGTTTTTCGTGGTTACACTAACCACATCCACTTCGCCTTCCACCAGCTTCTTGGCCACCTTGCGGCATAGCTGCCCAATCACCCGCTCCAATTCACGGACCCCGGCCTCCCGGGTATAATCTGTAATGAGCCGCTGAATAACTCCTGCGCCAATCTTGATATTCTTGGTGGTAAGGCCGTTGGTTTCCCGCTGACGAGGCACCAGATACCGTTTGGCAATTTCCAGCTTTTCCTGCTCAGTATAGCTGGACAGGGTGATGATTTCCATTCGGTCCCGCAAAGGAGAAGGTATGTCTCCCAAATTGTTAGCAGTTACAATCCACAATACTTGGGATAAATCAAAAGGCAGCTCCACATAATGGTCACTGAAGGTATTATTTTGGGCCGGATCCAGCACCTCCAAAAGGGCCGAGGTTGGATCGCCCTTATAATCAGCTGCCAGCTTGTCCACTTCATCCAACAGGAATACAGGATTTTTGGTACCAGCCTTTTTCAAAGCAGCCAAAATACGTCCTGGCATCGCCCCTACATAGGTACGACGATGACCGCGGATTTCTGCCTCATCCCGGACACCGCCCAGGGATGCCCGGACAAATTTCCGCCCCAAAGCGCTGGCCACCGAGCTGGCCAAAGAGGTTTTACCTACACCTGGAGGACCTACCAGACACATTATTGGCGCATTCTGCCCTGAGGTGAGCTTACGCACCGCCAGATATTCCAAAATACGCTCCTTGACCTTTTCCAAGCCATAGTGGTCCCTGTTCAAAACCTCCGAAGCTGCCTTTATATCCTCCTTATCCTCAGTAGTAGTATACCAAGGCATATCCAGCAGAGTATCAATATAGGTAGTGATAACCCCTGCCTCCTGGGACATATTGCCAGCCCGCTCCAAGCGGGTAATTTCCTTGTTAATGGTCTTTACTACATCTTCAGGATACTTGTTCTTTTTCATTCTCTGGCGATATTCCTCAATATCACCCTGAATGCCATCCTTGTCCCCCAATTCATTATGAATAGCCTTAACCTTTTCCCGTAGATAATATTCCTTTTGAACCTTTTCAATCTGCTTACGAACCCGACCACTGACCTTTTTCTCAATGTCCAGGATATCCCGCTCCCGCTTTAAAACGCCATACAAGCGCTCCAAACGAGCCTTAACATCGATGCACTCCAAAAGCTCCTGACGCTCTTCCAGCTTCAGGTTTAAATGGCCGGAAATCATATCAGCCAACCGACCGGCATCAGAAATAATGGATACAGAAACAATGGCATCCGCCGGAATTTTACGACTGGTTTTAACCCACTGCTCAAATTCGTGGACTACCACCCGCACCAAAGCCTCCATTTCCAGGCTGTTGTCGGTTTCATCCTGATGCTCATGGATATCCACGTCGATATAATCGCCATTATCATAATAATTTACAATCTGGCCACGGTACATGCCCTCTACCAGCACTCTGACTGTGCCCCCGGGCATCTTTACCAAATGCTTTATTTCTGCCACAGTACCTACAGAGTACAAATCTTCCACATTGGGCTTTTCTACGTCCGCATCCTTTTGGGCAGTAAGCATTATTATTTTATCTTCCAGCATGGCCTGCTCCAGAGCAGCAACAGACTGTTCCCGTCCGGCATCTAAATGCACCATCATATATGGAAATACCATCATGCCTCTAAGGGGCAATAACGGCAATCTTCTCAATTCATTTTTCATATAGACCTCCTGATGTATTCATCAGTGTAAAATAAAATATAGACGCTGCCGCCAGGCAACGCCTATACAAGCACGCCCTTTAGGCGGAAGCTTCATTTTCGGCATGATTTGTACGCCGGGTTTTATCATAACTAAGTATTGGATCCAACCGATCCTCAACTACAGCCTTAGTAACCCGACATTTAGTTACGCCATCCTGAGACGGAACCTCATACATAACGTTTTTCATAACCGCCTCCAAAATGGAACGCAATCCTCGGGCACCAGTCTTACGCTTAATGGCCTCCTTGGCGATGGCAACCAACGCCTCATCATCAAAGGACAGCTCCACATCATCCAAGTTTAGCAGATATTTAAACTGCTTTATCAAGGCATTTTTAGGTTTGGTGAGAATTTCCACCAAAGCCGCTTCATCCAAGGAATCCAGAGTAACTACCACCGGCAAACGGCCAATAAACTCCGGAATAAGTCCGCTCTTCATCAAATCGTCCGGTTCAACATGCTTAATAATCTCACCGACTTCGGAATTATCCTTGGAGGCAACCTGAGCTCCAAAGCCCATGTTTTTATTACCCCGACGCTTATTTATTATTTTTTCAATTCCAGCGAAGGCACCACCACAGATAAAGAGGATATTGGTGGTATCTATCTGCAACAATTCCTGATGAGGGTGCTTACGTCCGCCCTGAGGTGGTACCGAAGCAACAGTTCCCTCCAAAATCTTCAGCAAGGCTTGCTGTACGCCCTCACCGGATACATCTCTGGTAATGGACACGTTCTCGCTTTTACGGGAAATCTTATCAATCTCATCAATGTATACAATTCCCCGCTCGGCCTTGGTGATATCATAATCTGCTGCCTGAATAAGCTTCAGCAGAATGTTCTCAACATCCTCGCCTACATAACCGGCCTCGGTCAGTGTAGTGGCATCCGCCATGGCAAAAGGAACCTTCAAAATATTGGCCAAGGTCCTTGCCAACAAAGTTTTACCCGTTCCAGTTGGCCCGATAAGCAAAATATTGGACTTTTGCAGCTCCACATCAGCATCATTGGCCAAAGCCGTATTCATCCGCTTGTAATGGTTATATACTGCCACCGACAGGGTCCGCTTAGCCTCATCCTGACCGATTACATAATCATCCAAAATAGCTTTAATTTCCTTTGGTTTTGGCAGAGATTTCAGTTCCTCCGCCGCCACTGCAGTATTTTCCTCAGAAACTATTTCCTGACACAGCTCAATACACTCGTCACAGATGTATACACCTGGACCAGCCACTAACTTTTTGACTTCATCCTCTTTTTTTCCACAGAAAGAACAAGCCAATTTATCATCAAAATCGAAGCCCATATTAGCGCCTCCTTACTTATCTGCCTCAGTCTTTTCCTCCGGACGAACAATAACCTTATCAATCAAACCATATGCCACGGCATCTTCAGCACTCATGAAGTTGTCACGCTCAGTATCGGTATTGATTTTTTCCAAGGATTGACCAGTATGATTAGCCAATACTTTATTAATCATATCTCTGGTACGCTGCATTTCCTGGGCCTGAATCTGAATATCCGTTGACTGTCCCCGAGCACCGCCCAATGGCTGATGAATCATAATCCGGGCATTTGGCAAAGCAAAACGCTTGCCAGTGGCACCAGCTGACAAAAGTAATGAGCCCATGCTGGCAGCCTGACCCACACAAATGGTGGAAACATCCGGCTTAATGTACTGCATAGTGTCATAAATAGCCATACCAGCCGTAACCACTCCGCCAGGGCTGTTAATATACAGATAAATGTCCTTATCCGGGTCCTCAGACTCCAAAAACAGCAACTGTGCCACCACCGAGCTGGCTACAGTGTCATTTATCTCACCTGTCAAAATAATAATACGATCCTTTAACAAGCGGGAATATATATCATAAGAACGCTCGCCGTTACCTGACTGCTCAACCACATAAGGTATAAAATAACTCATATTATCACCTCAAATTAATATCATAAGAAAAAGAAGCCATTTTTAGGCAATTTTTACTGCCTTCCCTTTATTATAATATCAATAACAGATGAAAACAAACTAAAAAATAAAAGATAATCCGCCGCCCACGGAATAACCCATGAGCGGCAGTATATATCCTTATTTACCAGCAATTATGCAATGCTGTCAATTACAAAGTTTGCAGTCTTTCTTCTGTGTACAGAAGCTACCAAGTCACCAAGACGGCCCTGCTCAGTAATAATCTTCTGAACCTGCTTTGGAGTTGCATTGTAAGCTGCTGCCATAGTAGCAACTTCCTTATCCAAATCCTCAGCCTCAACCTTGATGTCCTCAGCCTTGGCAATGGCATCCAATACCAAATCAACTTTTACATTGGTAGCAGCTGCCTCACGATAGTTCTCACGAAGCTTAGCAATATCAGTACCAGCATAAGCCATGTACTGCTCCAGCTTCAAGCCCTGCTGCTCAACACGGAGAGCCAATTCCTGAATCATAGCATTAATGCGGTTTTCAATCATTACCTCTGGAATGTCAACCTTGGCATTATCTGCTGCCATGCTGATAGCCTTCTCACGCTTTTCAGTCTCAGCCTTGGTCTCAGCATTCTTTTCCAAATTGGACTTAATGTCAGCCTTCAACTCATCAAGAGTCTGGAAGGTGCTGGCCTTCTTGGCAAAATCATCATTAAGCTCTGGCAGAACCTTTCTCTTAATGCTCTTTACAGTGCACTTGAATATAGCTGGCTTGCCCTTTAATTCCTCGGAGTGATACTCCTCAGGGAAGGTAACATTTACTTCCTTCTCCTCGCCAACCTTGGCACCGATCAGCTGATCCTCAAAGCCTGGAATGAAGGCATTGGAACCGATCTGCAGAGGATAATCCTTACCCTCGCCGCCAGCGAAAGCCTCATCATTTACAAAACCCTTGAAGTCCAAAGTGATGAAGTCATCCTTCTCAACTGCGGAACCTTCCTCAGCCTCTACCATATCAGCCTGACGGTCCAGCATACGAACCAGCTGCTGCTGAACTGCATCGTCATCAACAGCATCCTTCTCTACCTCAACCTTCAAGCCCTTGTATTCACCAAGCTCAACCTCTGGCTTCTTGGTAGCCTTGGCCTTGAAGGAAACGTCCTTGCCCATCTCCAAAGTAACAACATCAATCTCAGGACGAGTAACGATCTCAATATCCTCCTGATTGAGAGCCTCAGTCAAAGACTTCTGGCCCAACTGCTCAAATGCTTCGTTAAGAATGCTCTCCTTGCCAATGTGGCGCTCAAGAACAAGCTTTGGAGCCTTGCCCTTGCGGAAACCCGGAATATTTACATGACCAGCAATACGCTTGCAAGCAGCATCATATGCCTTATTAAGCTCTGCAGCTGGTACAGTAATTTCTAACTCAACCTGCTGGTTTTCCAACGCATTTACTTTAACTTCCATTGTGTCAAAAGACCTCCTAATATACTATATATTGGGCTTTTACCCATTTGTGACCTGTTTATGCCCACATAGTAAACATGATAGCATATATGGGGATTTTATACAAGCAGAAAGAATAAATTGGAATTACCCAGAACATGGTTTATTTACACAACTAAAACATACCTTTTTTCCTCAATATCTCATCCTTGGTCTTGAAATTATAAAAAAGGTACTTTTTGCCGCCCCCGCTTCCGTACATATATCACCAACCGTGGTATTCCCATAGCCATTGGCAATGGACAGCTTGAAGGCAGCATCTATAAGTTCCTGCTTTTTTCCTCCGGGGATCTTCTGATTCTGATTATATATTCCAGCACCTTTACTGACTAAGGTCGGTAATAATAATAAAAAATCCATGTTGTCAAATATAAATTGCAACATGGATAATTTTCTATCGAACTACTTCCACCGGACTTAGAATTGTTGCCCCCTGGCTGTTGGTAAAGGTCTCTCCTTTCACGCTGAAAACCTCCCGCAGCAGGGCTGCATTCATCACCTGCTCCGGTGAACCGGTGGTATAAACCCCCTTGTCTTTTATCACTACCAGATAATCTGAATATTTCACTGCCTGATTTAAGTCATGCAGCACCATCAGCACCGTCAGCCCCAAATCCTTGTTCAAGCGGGTAACGATTTCCATTACCTCCAGCTGATGAGCAATATCCAAATAGGTGGTAGGCTCGTCCAAAAGGAGTATCTCCGGCTTTTGGGCCAAAGCCATGGCAATCCAGGCCCGTTGCCTTTCTCCTCCGGACAAAGACATTACCTGCCGATTGGCCAAATCACTGACCTGAGTTTCCTCCATGGCCCAATCCACAATTTTCTCATCTTCTTTTTTATGGCTTTTAAACCAGCTGCGATAAGGAAATCTGCCGTAGTCCACCAGCTGCCTTACCGTCACATCCGCTGGTGTCTGCATCCCTTGAGGCAATATGGCCAGCTTTTGGGCAAAGTCCTTACGCCGGATGGAGCGTATATCTACCCCATCAATAAAAACCTCGCCACTGTAGCGGGTGTTTATCCCCCCCATGACCTTCAGCAGGGTGGATTTTCCTGCACCATTGGGGCCGATCACCGATGTCACCTTTTTTTCCGGAACCGAAACACTGACATTCTCCAAAATAAGCTTGTCATTTATCTCAACTGCCAAATCTTTTACTTCAATGGCCATTATAACTCCCTCCTTAGCAAAAACAGAAAGAAAGGAGCTCCCATTGCCGCCATTAATATACCCACCGGCAATTCCACCGGAGCAAAGGCACTGCGTGCAATGGTATCACAAATGGTCACCAGGGCTATCCCCAACAGGGCGGAGGCCGGCAACATAAAGCGATAATCCGAGCCTACCATCAAACGGGCAGCATGGGGTACAATCAGTCCTACAAAGCCCAGTAAGCCCACCACCGATACCGCACTGGCTGCCAATAAAGCCGCTACGGCTGTAAGCAATACCCGAGTAAGTTCAACGCGAACACCTAAGCCCTTGGCCACCTCATCCCCTAATTGCAAAATATTGATGTAACCGGCGGACAACAGGGCCAAGACACCTGCCCCCAAAGAATAGGGCCATATCATGGCCACATGAGGCCAGCTCCTAGCCGACAAACCGCCCACCATCCACATGAGGGCATTGTGCACCCGATCACTGTTAAAAATCATCATGCCGGAGATTCCTGCCCCCAAGAAGGCCGAAACCGCCACGCCCGCCAAGATAATCCGCACAGGCCGAATACCGTTTTTCCAGGCCAAAATATAAATACACACCGCCGCCAGCATGGCTCCCACAAAGGCTGCCGGAGTGATGAACACCTCATAGGATGGGAATAAAATAATTACTGCGATACCCGCCAAACCAGCTCCTGACGAAATGCCGATAATATGGGGATCCGCCAAAGGATTTTTCATTATAGCCTGTAATATTGCTCCGGATAAAGCCAGATTTATCCCTACCAGAGCCCCTACAATGGTCCGGGGCAGCCGAATATTCATAAAGATATTTTCATAGATCTTGCTGGTATTTCCCCCTAAAGCACCCACAATTTCGCTAAGAGGAATTTCCACCGAGCCCTTTACTATACTCAGCAGGAAACCTGCTCCCGCTAAAATAGCGAATACCACCAAAAGAGATATTCGCCACTTTAAAGTTTTATTATTTGTATCAGTCAACTTTGTATTCTCCCTTAAAATGCTTCCGGATAGACCAGCTTAGCCATTTTTTCATAACAGCTTGGATATTTCAGTCCCGGATTTATCAAAAAGGTATCCTGAGGCAGGAAATAAACCCGATTGTCCTGCACAGCCTTTACAGTACCCCAGGCAGGATTTTTCTTAAACTCCGACAACAGATCCGCCTCCAGACTCTGGGCATTGCCCATGGTCACCACAAAGATGATTTCCGGATTTTGCTCCACCATGGTTTCCAGACTATATGGCGTAGCATCAGGATTTTTTTCCATAGGTGTCATACCCTCAGCCACGTTTTTCCAGCCAAAATCCTTGGTGATGGAGCCAGCGATACTGCCCTGTAACTGAATATTCAGTCCCTGGGAGGAACTGAACAAAATCGCCACTCGTTTTTCTTCCTTGGGCAGCTTGGCCTTAATAGCCGCAATGTCTTCATTCATGGACTTTATGGCCGCCTCGGCTTTATCCTTGTTACCGGTAACCTGCCCCATGATATTCAGCTCCCGCTTTACATCCTCATAGGTTCTGGCCTTGATGACAATGGAAGGAATGCCATTATCCTCCAACAGCTTTATCAGCTTTTCATTCATTCCCTTATTTATGATTACCAAATCAGGATTAAGGGACAAAACCTTCTCCATATCAATCTGCACCGCTTTGCCCACGGCGGGAATATCCTTGGCAAAATCAGGTATCATCTGGGAATGTGGACGTCCCACCACATTGCCCCCTACCAAATGCAACGGCTCCAAAAAGGACACAGAACAAACCACTATACGTTCAGGTTTTTTCGAGAGTTTCACTGTCCGGCCCGCATCGTCAGTTATAACAATCTCCTCACCATTACTGTTTTGCTGGGTAGCAGTATTTCCGCCACAGCCACTTACCACCAACATGGCTACAGTCAACGCCAGCAGCAGTATAGGCTTAAATTTCTTCATAAAACAATCCTCCGTGTTCTTCCTTGTTTTTTCCCAACCCTAATCAAAGTACAATAAAGGTAAAGGTGGTATTGTGGAAACAGTTATGACTATTATTAGAGTTTTGAACTTCCATCGGACAAAATTCTCCAAAGGAATACATACCGGAAAATCTGATGTCATGCGGAATTATGTTAGCATACCCCTTGGCTTCATCCATAACATCATTGGTAAAGGTCATCAAGCGGGAAGCACAGGAAGTAATAATCGCCGAAGAATATATGTAATCCTTCTCATTGGACACATCCACCACCGCCGAGCGGATAGCTTCACTTACCGACTTGGATACATCCTTACGTCCGAACATAGCCAGTCGTACCACGGCTCCTTTAGGAATATTCCCTAGGAAGGAACCGCTGCCATCAGCCTTGTTTATGGCCGCCAGGTGGCGCATTACCTGTATTTCATCACCATTTGCTTTTTTGTAGGTAACCAAAAACGGTGAACCCACAAATTTAGACAACAAATCATCAGAATCCAGGTCTACACCAGCTTCTCTTACCACATCCACCAGTGTTCTGTCCCCTAACTTATATACAGTATTTCCCCGAACCTCAGTAACCACTTCCTCCAAATCGGTAGTTTCCACAGAGAAACGGCTTTTCAAAACTGGCTTGATATTACCACCGATAAGGATCATCCCCATACCGGCTGAACGTACCTCCCGGTTCACCATAATACGGCATTCGGTAAATAAAAAATTATCCGAACTAAAGCCACCAAATATAGGCACACCTCCACTGGCCTCATCCAAGAGGTTTACATATTCGTCTCCACCCACGGCAGCATCCTTAACTGCATAAGTAAGGATAATTTTTGGCTTCTCCCCCAATTCCTCTGCCAAACGCTGATAGGTACTCTTGATCTGGGCTTTATAGTTATCCGGATTCATTTCACTGGTAACCCCTGCCACAAAGGTACAATCATCAGCTGTGAATACATGGAGAGAAATCCCTTCTGTAACATAGCCATTGGACTCGGTAAACATGGACATGGCACTGGCGCCCAATATAGGGAAACCAAACTCATCCTGGAGGGCATTGGCCAGCTCCTGAAAATCAGTATCCGCATGGGCAAACAATATCCCCATGGAATTTTTGTCCAACTTAAAATCCTTAAGCTTATCCTTCAATTCCTGGATACCAGCCTGCAAATCATCCATTTCTTCGGTATAAACGGCTAACGACCGCATTTGCTTCTCACTCCTAAACTATCCGTTATTCCATTTACTGATGAGTTTTTCCAGCTCATCATAATCAAATCCGTCTTCGGCTTCCTTCATTTTGTTTATAAGATCCCGCTGTTCATCACTGACACGGAATTTAGACAGTTTTTCCAGCAAGGTATCAAAAATATCCATATCATATTGGCCAATAGCATCATCCATATCGTGAATAATACCATCCAACTCTTGCTGGGATATTTCCTGCAACTCAGCCTCCTGCTGTTCATCCTGATACAGCTCATCAGCGAACCGTTCACCTAAATAGGCAATTACCGTAGCATATTTAGCCACCAATCGATCGAAATTCCGGCGAATGAAATCGAAATTGCCATCCTTACCAGCCATTTCGTGTTCCTTGGCCATTTGGGACAGTTCCTTCTGATTGATGATAGCAGCCACAGTTTTCAGAGCATGAACCTCAATGATGTAGTTGGCATAATCGCCATTCTCCAGCAAGCTGCCCAATAACTTAATCTTCTTGCGGCCATCAGTGTAAACCTGCTTCAGTATATCCTGATCCACATCATCAGTCTGAGAGGTAAACGGCTTATCCAAAATAGTGATCTTATCCTTCGGCAGGAACTGTTTCAGGCATTCGTCCAAATCTTTAACATCAATAGGCTTAGCCAAAAAACCTTGGAAACCATACTCCAAATACTGCTCCTTCATGCCACTAATGGCATTGGCAGTAAGCGCAATGACTACGGTGTACTGCCGCCCAGGAATTTCCCGGATTTTATACATGCATTCCACACCATCCATTACTGGCATCATGTGGTCCATAAACACTATGTCAAAATTCTCCGAAGTCAAAAGATTTAAGGCTTCAGCGCCACTTTCTACACAGGTAACTTTCAGCTTATATGGGCTCAGCATGCCCTCAGCGACCTTCAGATTTACCCGGTTATCATCCACCAACAGCACACTGGCCTTTTCCGCTGTGAATGTATACTGGAACAGATTCCGCTGGAACTGGTTCATATCCTTGCTTATCTTGCCCATCGGCTTCCAGTCATCAACCTTATTCACAATGGTCCAGGTAAAGATACTTCCCTTGCCATAGATACTGTCAACGGTAATATCACCACCCATGGACCGGCACAACCGCTTACTGATAGCCAGCCCCAGACCAGTTCCTTCAACGGTACGATTACGCTTGGTATCTACCTGTTCAAAACTGGAAAAAAGCTTTACCAGATCCGTTGGTTTAATGCCACACCCTGTATCCTCCACACAGGACCAGATCTTTATATGATCCTCCGGATCCGTGAGCTTTTCAAACCACATTTTAACCTTGATGTAACCCACATGGGTAAATTTTATAGCATTGGTTAACAGGTTGACCATGACCTGCTTAATGCGGATTTCATCACCTATAAGACTGAATGGGATATTCTCATCAATGTCCAGAATAAGCTCAACATCCTTGTCCTGGAGCCGGACATTAATCATGGTGACTACATCATTGATGATTGATGACATCTGATATGGCATATTTATAATGTCCATTTTGCCGGCTTCGATCTTGGAAAAGTCCAAAATATCATTGATGATAGCCAATAGAGACTGGGAGGCACTCTTGATTAGCACCGCATTTTCCCTGGCAAATGAGTCCGTGGTATCCCGAATTATAAATTCTGACATACCATTGATGGCATTCATCGGAGTGCGAATTTCATGGGACATGTTGGCCAAAAAGCTGGATTTGGCCCTGTCGGCACTCTCTGCCCGTTCCTTGGCCCGGATAATATCGGTAATATCCACCATTATAAGCATAACACCGGCAATTTCCTTATCCTGATTAATGGCCGGACGCACGTATATATCAAAATTCTCCTCCATACCATGGACCTCCATCCGGTCCATGTACTGGATATTTTTCCCCTCGTCCCGGGTCTCCTTGCACATTTCCTCCATGTGCCGCCGACCAATGGTGTCCATTAACCCGTCAAACAGATCATAGATATAGACGCCCTCATTTATCTGTTCAAAGGTATAGGGTGACCTCTCAAAGAATGGTTCTGTGGCCATTACCGTATTCAAATTCATGTCCAACATAATGGAAATATTGGGGGAATTCTGTAACAGCATGGCATTATAAAAAAACTGCTGCCCTTTGGCGTGCTCACTGTATTCTCTGAACTTGTTGGCTTGTTCCGCCAAAGCCGCCAAAATATTATTCTCCCGTTGCAGGCGTTTTATCTCGCGATTGGCCTTCTTCAATTCGATTTGCAGAGATTTTACACTAGTATCATTCTCTTCCATCTAAATACCCCCTAGTTTAGTGCACTGACACACCTGACTTGCCTGATACCTCTCCTTATGTCATTACACTAAGTACTGCTTCACCAGATTTAGCAAATCATCCTTATCAAAAGGCTTCTTTAAACATCCCTGGGCTCCGGCAGCCTTAATCTTTTCCCTTAAATCTGCCCCCTCATCGGCAGTCAGAAACAATACTGGTATTTCCGCCAAAGCAGGCACTTTCTTAATGCTCTTCAGTACCTCGAAGCCATCCATCTCTGGCATCAAAATATCCAGCAAAATCATATCCGGCACATTTTTCTCCAAAAACTGGAGCGCTTTTTTCCCGCTGGGTATAAGCACCGGTTTGTAGTCTTCATTTGTTTTAAGTATTTTATCTACAACTTTCAAATTAACTACGTTATCATCTACAACCAAGATTTTTTTCATGAAGCGCCCCCCTATTCATGCAAATCAAAATCTTTGTCTTCATCTATAATGGCCAGCATGTGACTCCCTACTAATGGATCGAACTGAGTACCAAGGCCATTTTCTATTTCTTCCCGCACCTTAGCCTGAGTAAATGCCTGTCGATAAGCCCGAGCTGAAGTCATGGCATCATAAGCATCCGCCACACAAATTATCCTGGCAACCTCGGGAATATCCCGCCCCTTCATGCCATCCGGATATCCGGTTCCATCATAATGTTCATGATGCCATCGGGCAGCCTCATATACATCCGGCACCGAAGTTATGGACTTTAATATATCTCCGCCAATAACCGGGTGGCTCTTTATAAAGGCAAACTCTTCATCAGTTAACTTAGCTGGTTTATTGATTATCTCATCCGGGATACCAATTTTACCAATATCATGCAGCAACCCGGCATATTTAATATTGGTCAGGCGGTCTTCTTCATATCCCATTCGCTCCGCCAACATCACCGTATACTTGGACACCCGGTCCGAATGTCCCTTGGTGTACTTGTCCTTGGCATCAATGGTATTGGCCAGGGCCTGAACAATCTGCTCCAATATAATGTGCATTTGCTGGCTTTTTTCCACTATAGCCTGGGTTCGTATCTGGACTTCTTCCTGTAAATTGCTCTGCAAATAATACAACTCCAAAATACGATTTATTCTGGCCCGTAAAAGAGCCGGGTTCAGTGGCTTGGTAATAAAATCCAATGCCCCCTCCTCAAAACCTTGGAGCTCATTGGACAAATCATCATCTATCGTCATGAACACCACGGGAATATTGACATACTTCTCCATGGCTTTCAGCTTTTTGATGATATCATGACCTGTTTCCCCAGGCATATGAATATCCAGCAAAACTAAATCCGGCATCAAACCTTCTTCCAACTGTTGGAAAAACATCTGGCCAGAACCAGCTTCTTTTACATTGTAAGTATCCGATAAAACCTCAGATACCACCTGACGATTCATCCGGCTGTCATCTACCACAGAAATGGTAAAGCGCTTTATCTGGGAACCTGCCTCGGAATTCACCCGCTTTGGCAGCACATTGGTAATTTTCCGCAACAGTTCTTCGTAAAGAGCTAATAAATGGTGGTGATTGAGATTTATATACTCCACATCACCCTGTCTGGCGGCATCCTCCATACGCTTGGCCTTGGCCCGCAGCTCTTCGGCCCCAATGTAGGCAGAGGAACTTTTCAGGGCATGTACCTTTACCCGATAACCATCCCAGTCATTACCAAAATAAGTCCTTTTCAGCTCATCCAGGGCGTTGTCCTCCACAAAGGTACCGACTATATCAAGGTAAAAGTCCACGTCATCCATACAACGCTGCAAGCCGTCTTTGGTATCCAAAAAAGTAAGTTTTTCTATGATATTGCTGTTATCAACAGCCTTTTCCTCAGCAAACAGACCTACATCTTGTTCCATAATATCACCATCATGAAATAAAATTTCGTATAAACACCCTACTTTATATATTACCTTATTTATAGTATTTGTCAAAAAGTTTTCACACAAAGGATTGTTCTCTAAAAATTAAAATTACTGTATAATAAAATTAATAATCGGTGAGGAGTGTTCAACATGGCTACAGATTTTGCCCATAGATTAAAAGAATTGCGTGTTTCCAAGGATTTGACCCAAAAAGAATTTTCCGAATTATTAAAGATAAGTCAAAGTGCTATTTCCATGTACGAAAGTGGGCAACGGGAGCCCACTCTGGAAGTATTGGATATTTTCACCGATTTTTTAAAGTAGATATGAACTACATCACCGGCAAATCCAAAAACCAAGCCTCCTTGGACATTGTCTCCCCTGGACCGGAGAACCCCAATCCCGATGAAGATATGGACAAAAAGCTTATTGCTGCTTACCACAAAGCTCCGGAGCACATTCAAAAAATTGTTACAGTTAGCTTGGAGCCATATATAGAAGAAAAGTATTGACGCAGGAAAAATCCCTTCTTGAGTCGAAACATACAATAATATAGAAAACATTCTCGATCAGATCCACTTTTTTATGCAAGACCAGGAGTGATCGCCTATGAATTATCGCTTCCTCCCAATTAAGAGAATCTCTTTTTATTTGATAACCTGCCTGCTGTTGGTGGCAGTGCAGTTTTTTTCCTATTGTCTTGTACCTGCCCATGCCGGGCAGGGTGATGACAGTTCCCAGCGCAAAACTGTCAAAGTGGCGGCTTACGATGCCGATGAGATTTTTGTACTTAGCGATGCCAATGGCAAGCACAACGGCTATGCCTATGAATATATCGAAACCATCGCCCGCTATGCCGGCTGGGATGTGGAATACGTGGAATATCCCGGTTTTATGGCCTGCATCGATGCCGTAAAGAACGGGGAAGCTGATTTGGCTTATGATGTGAGCTATACGCCGGCACGGGCCCAATATTTGTCCTTCCCTAATGAGCCAATGGGGTCAGAAAACTATTACCTCTATTTTTTGGACCACAACAAAAGCATTCTATCCGGTGACCTTGAGACCCTGCAACACAAGAAAATCGGTGTATCCAAAGGCACCAAGCAAATCGGTATCCTACGGGAATGGCTGGCTAAAAACCAGGTTGATGCAGAAATTGTGGAATATGCCAACAGTGCCGAACGACGAGCCGCCCTCTGGGACGGTAAGGTTGACCTTAACCTGATTGCCAACCGCTACGGCAAGGAGCACTTCGTGGCCTTTGGCAGTATTGGTGAAGACGATTTTTATCTAGTAGTCAATAAAGCCCGACCAGATATCTTAAAAGACCTGAACGATGCCCATAGATTGATGATGTCCATTAACCCTTATTTTCTTACCGACATCAGCAAACGGCATTTTGCCTATTCTTCTATCCGTAAAAGTCTTACCGCACCTGAATTAGAATGGCTCAAGAACCATCCGGTGATCCGGGTGGGTTGCCTCAGCGACGACCCACCATTCAGCTATATTAACAAAGACACCGGAGAAATACGTGGAGCAGCCATTGATGTTATAAAGCATATTTTCAATATCCTGAACATAGAGGACTCCAAACTGGAGTTTAAGGTTTTCGATTCCTATGATGATATGCTCAGTGCCTTGCGCAGTGGCGACATCGATATGCTTGCCCAGTATTATTTTGACTACGACCGGGCGGCTCAGGATAATGTAATTATTACCACGGATATTTACGATGCCCAAATCGGAATTGTCCGCAAGACCGGAACCTCCTTCAATGATGCCTTTACCAAGTTGGCTTATACCCGCAGTCGTGGCGAACGGGGCTATGCCAAAAACAAATATACCGAATTTATTACCTGTGACAATCTTCTGGAATGTATCGAGGAGGTTCATAATGGCAACGCCACCGGTACCATTGGTCTGGGCTCAACCATTGCCATCTATGCCCAATCCTATCCGGATTTGGAATACACCCCAATAATGGATACCGTACCTCTGTGCTTTGCCACCTCCAAGGACAATGTCCCATTGATTTCCATGCTGGATAAGGGCCGTGGCCTGATAAATACCGGTGAAATTGATGCCATTATTGCCGGTCACTTACCGACTACTCCATTCTCTATTTATCGTTTTGTTTCCACCCATCTGGTCAGCTGTATGCTGGCTGTAGCGGTCATTTTATCCATTATTTTCTTGTTCTTCTTTATGACCGTAACCAATCGGCGCCTCAAAGCCAAAAATCAGCTGATTGACGAGCAGAACGCTGCTCTGAAGGAATATCATGTACAACTGAACCAATCTCTGGAAGATGTGAAAAAGGCTGACAAGGCCAAAACAGCTTTCCTCTTTAATATGTCCCATGATATTCGCACCCCAATGAATGCCATTATCGGCTTTACTAACCTGTTGGAAAAGAACATTGCCAACAAGGAGCTGGCGCGAAATTATATTGATAAAATCCATTCCTCCAGTAAATTCCTCCTGTCCCTCATCAACGATGTGCTGGAAATGGCCCGGATTGAAAGCGGTAAGGCCACTCTGAATGAGGCCTATACTGACATGAAGGATCTATTCACAGAAGTCTGTGCTGTCTTTGAATCCCAAATGAAGGAAAAGGAACTCAATTTTACTTATTCTATGCAGGTAGAGCACAACCATGTCCTGCTGGATGCCACCAAAGTCCGAGAAATACTCCTAAATCTGCTCAGTAATGCCCTGAAATACACTCCAGCCGGTGGCAGTGTGGACTATTGTGTGGTGGAGGAACCAGCCCCAACACCTGATACTGCCCTGTTCCGGGTTACAGTAAAGGATACGGGCATCGGCATGCCAAAGGAATTTCTGGAGACAATTTTTGATGCCTTCTCCCGGGAAAGAAATACCACTCAAAGTGGCATAATCGGCACCGGGCTGGGTATGCACATTGTGAAAAAACTGGTGGACCTCATGGGAGGCGAAATTAAAATCACCAGCGAACTGGATCAAGGTACTACCATCACCCTCCTCATTCCACACAAAATTGCTCCGGAAAATTTGCGTCATAAAATAAAGGAAGAACCAAAAATCATCGATACTGCCCAATTCCAGGGTATGCGCATTTTGCTGGCGGAGGATAACGAATTTAATGCCGAAATAGCCGAAATGCTTTTGCAGGATCAGGGAATAAGTGTGGAACGGGCCCGGGATGGAGTGGAATGCGTGGATATGCTGTCCAATTCCCAACCAGACTATTACGATTTAATCTTAATGGATGTCCAGATGCCCCGGATGAATGGCTACAATGCCACCATCACCATACGAGGTATGAAGGAACCAGGTCACGCCAATATTCCAATTATAGCCATGACAGCCAATGCCTTTGACGAAGACAAACGCAATGCCTTGTTAGCCGGTATGAATGCCCATATTCCAAAGCCTTTTGAGGTAAACCAGCTCTTCAACGTTATTGAAACTGTCATGAAGCACAGGGATTACTTTATCCGCAGTCATCAAATGAACCAGTTTAAGGAAAAATATGAAGCTATGGGACTAAAATGTGGCTACTTAATTTTCCGGCCTAACCATTTAGCCGAAACCATCTATGCGGACGAAACGATTCTGGATATAATGGGTTCCAGCAGCTATGAGGATTTCACAGCATTTTCCCAAGGATCAATTAAAAATATCGTCATCGTAAAAGAGCGGGAAGATGTCACCAGTAAGGTGGAAGAAATCGACAGCAACAATGCCTACGTCGGTACCTTCAAATTCAGTATTACCCGCCAAGACGGTCAGGTCCGTCATCTGGATTCCATTGGCTGCCGGGCTTACACCGGCGAAGAAGAAGTCTGCTTCGTGTATGTGGTGGACATTACAGATTGCTAACAACAAAAAAGAGGTTGAAATGCACCTACATTTCAACCTCTTTTTTATGGGTTATTTGTGGCTTTCACAGCTGCACCCGCAGCCACAGCCACAGTCCGTGCCACAGCAGTCATGCTTGCCGGATTTATAATTGTTGTAAATATGGCGGCAGGCCAAGCCAAATAACGCCGCAAGAACAATCCCAATTACATAAGTTGCCATAAAGGGCACCTCCTTATTCAAAGCCCAACAGACGCCCCCCCTGATAAACAATCAGGGAAACTACCCAGGCCAAAGCAAACATATAGCCAGCAGCAAAGAACATCATCTTCCAGCTGTTGGTTTCCTTCTTGATAGTACCCAATGCCGTTACACATGGGGTATAGAGCTGGGAGAATACCATAAAGGCCAAAGCGGACAGGCTGGTAAAGGCAGCTGCCATACCAGTGGTCCCCAAAGCCTCCGCTGTCTCCACAGCATCCTCTGCCTCGGCGGATACATCAGCCAAGCCATAGAGAACACCAATAGTGGAAACCACCGACTCCTTGGCCAAAATACCGGAAATTACCGCTGCACCAGCTTCCCAGTTGCCAAACCCATGGAAGGTAAAGAGGGCACCTACCACTGCACCGATGGAGGCCAGGAAGGACTCACTCTGCTCCTCCACCATACCATCGAAATTAAAGGCTCCCAGGAACCAAATAATAACGCAACCGGCAAAAATAATGGTACCAGCCTTCACCAGATAGCCCTTACCCTTGTCCCAGGTTTCCAACAGAACCGTCTTCATATCCGGCATTCTGTATGGTGGCAGCTCCAACAGGAAGGTTGCCGTTTCGTCTTTATATTTGGTAGCAGTCAAAAGCTTGGTGGACAGAATCGCCATGACCACACCCACAATGTACATAACAAATACCACATTAGCGGCATTATCAGGGAAGAACATAGCTGCAAAGAGGGCCATAATCGGTAACTTGGCACCACAGGTCAGGAACGGAGCCGCCAAAATAGACAAGATACGGTCCTTTTCATTATCCAGTGCCCGAGCACCCATAATAGAAGGCACGCCGCAACCAAAGCCCATCATCAAAGGCATCACACTCTTACCGCTAAGTCCCACCCTACGCATAATCGGATCCATGATAAAGGCTACGCGGGCCATATAGCCAGTGCCATCCAAAAAGCTCAAGCAGAAGAACAGAATGAAAATCAATGGTACGAATACCAGCACAGAACCTACACCGCCGATAATACCATCATCGAGCAAAGCCTGCATCCAGTCGGCCACTTCGGCACCTTCCAAAGCCCCTGTCACCCAGTCGGTGAAATCTCCGGCGATAAAATCATCCAAGGCATCAGCAATTGGCTGGCCAATCCACTCAAAGGTAATCTGGAATACTGCATAAAGGATAGCCAGGAACAACGGCAAGGCCAACACGCCATTGGCCAGGAAGGCATCCACCTTTTCCGTAAAGCTTGGTCCCACATTGGAGAATTCCGCTACCTCACTTAAGATTTCATCAATAAAGGCATAACGCTGCTTGATAATTGCTTCCTGCAGATCGTTACCGGTAAGGCCGCTGGCCTCAATCTCATTAATTTTGGCAATATGAGCCTTTAAGCGATCACTTGGCCCATAGCTGTCCATGGAAATTGAAGTAAATACGTGCAACAGGTTCTTGATGCTCTTGCCATCCCTAGCCACAGTCACCAATACCGGATAACCCAAAATATTCTCCAGCTTCTTGATATCCAGCTTGATCCCCCGCCGCTTGGCCTCATCCTGCATATTCAGATCCAAAAGCATTGGAATACCCTTTTCCAACAACTGAACCGTCAGGAAGAGGTTTCTTTCGATGTTGGAGGAGTCAATAACATCCACCACCAAATCCATCTTTTCTTCCAGCAGGAAATCGATTACGATTTTTTCCTCCGGGCTGCGGGCATTGACACTATAAGTTCCCGGCAAGTCGATAACATGTATTTCCTTGCCATCATAGCTTACATGGCCTTCCTTTTTATCTACTGTTACACCTGGCCAGTTACCAATCTTCTGTCTGGCACCGGTTATTTCATTAAAAATAGTGGATTTACCGGTATTTGGATTACCAGTCAGGGCCACCTTCATAATATTATCCATCGCTACTGCTGCTCCCATTACTATCATCCCACCTGTGTTACATTAATCTTATCTGCATCATCCCGGCGCATGGCCAAATTATAAGACCGAATACCAATGGCCATTGGATCCCCCAAGGGTGCTGAACGAAGCACTTTTACCGTTGCCCCGGGAATCAGTCCCATGGTCATGAGTCTTTCTTTAAGAATGGAATCGCCTATGCTCTCTACCCGCACTGTCATTCCAGTCTTACATTCCTTCAGAGTCATTGTAAACCTCCCATAAAAACCATATATAAATAATAATATCTAAACAAGTTCTCTACTATAACGATAATTACTATCATTAGCATAGTTAATGATACAGTTTCTCAATAACATTGTCAAGTGAAAAGCACTCTCATTTGCAAAAAAGCCACAAAAAAGGAGAATGGTTTCCCACTCTCCTAAAAATCTGGATTATACTAATCATTTCAATTTTAGTAATAAAAACTCAATTATTTATTGCTATCATAATTAGACTTACCGCAATACCGTCTTTAACTAAAGATTATGTATCATAATATATTGATGAATCAGACTGTCAAGTTCTCTACAAATATCCATCAGCTCACTACTTGATCCATTATCATCAATCAGTTCCGCAGACGAATGAGATAAAGGGCTGGCATTCCTCAATTTATGTGCCTTTTTTATTACTGAATTACCATCTGCGATTTCTCTAGATAACGTATAATATCTTTCGCAAAATTAAATAGACATGGACTATTACCACTTAGTAAGATTGAATCACCACAAACAACTTACGAAAGGGGTAAAGTACCATGTCTACTAAAATAATACAATTAA